>Ga0209066_10002590_pt1 | contig 21766 bp, 9 predicted proteins | sample All_14_2_FD_187198 | JGI IMG/M metagenome (GOLD analysis project Ga0209066, IMG submission 187198) | Freshwater microbial communities in response to fracking from Pennsylvania, USA - Allegheny Zone_MetaG_DW_15 (SPAdes) (version 2) ... | reverse complement strand
CATCGACGACCTGAAGCGGGTGCGCCTCGTGTCGCATGCGGGGACACCGTTGCGTCTGGGCCAGGTTTCGGACGTGGTGATCGGCGGCGCGCCGCGCCGCGGCTCGGCCGGCTTCAACGGCAAAGACGCGGTTGTGCTCTCTGTCCAGAAAGCTCCGGGCGGCAACACGCTCGAGCTCACGAGAAAAATCGATGCCGCTTTGGACGAGTTCGAAGCCTCGCGTGTTCCTCCCGGCGTGAAGATCCACCGCGAGGCCTACCGGCAGGCGGATTTCATCAGCCTTTCCATCCGCAATGGCGAAGGCATCATCCGCGATGCCGCGTTGATCGTCATCGCGGTGCTGGGGCTGACCTTGCTCCGCGTGCGCACGACGCTCATCACCCTGCTCTCCCTGCCGCTTTCGATCACGACCGGACTCCTGCTCTTCCCGAAGTTCGGTATGGGCATCAACATCATGACACTCGGCGGATTGGCGGTGGCGGTTGGAGACGTCGTCGACAATTCGATCATCTTCGTGGAGATCGCTTGGCGCAAGTTGACGGAAAACAGCATGAAGTCGCTTGCCAAGCAACGCTCCCGGCGTGAGGTGCTGCACGCCGCGAGCGCAGAGATCCTTCACTCGGTGACTTTCTCGACACTCATCATCGTGCTTGTTTTCTTGCCGTTGCTCTTTCTCTCCGGACTGGAAGGGCAGTTCTTCCGGCCACTGGGGCTCGCCTACCTTTTGGTATTCGCCGCCTCGCTGCTGGTCGCCATCACGGTGACTCCTGCGCTCTGTCTGCTGATGTTCAGTGTGCGGAAGAGGGCGGGGGAGAAGAGTGAGGGAGAGGCTGCGCGGCACAAAGACGGAACGACGGTTCACATTCTGAAGAAACTTTACCGTCCCCTCTTGCTTGGGTGCGTGCGTTTCTCCAAGACCGTTTGCCTGCTTATGGCCGTGGTAACGGGCCTGGCACTTTGGTTGGCCTCAACATTCGGGACCAGTTTTCTGCCGCCGTTCCACGAGGACTGCTATACGGTGTTCGTCAGCACGCCGCCCGGCTCCTCGCTGGAGGAGACCGAACGCGTCACCCATCAGGCCATTCAGGCGATCGGCGCCATCGATGGCGTCCACAGCGTCACGCGCCGCACGGGCCGGGCTGAACGCGATGAACATGCCGAACCGGTGAGCGCCTCTGAGCTTCTGGTGCGCGTGGATCTGTCCAAAGATCCCCTTCAGTTGCGCCGCGCGATCCAAGGCGTGATCGGCCAGATTCCGGGCACCGCCACCATGATCGGTTATCCCATCGCCCATCGCATCAGCTCAGTCCTTTCCGGCACAAATGCCGAGCTTGCGATCAACGTGTTCGGCGACGACCTCAACACCCTCCGTGCGGCGGCAGCCTCCGCCAAGCAGATTCTGTCCACGCTGCCACAGGTCGCCGACGTGCGGGCCAACCGCGAGATTCTCGTTGAAACGCTGAGGATCAGGTATCGCATGGATGATCTGGCACGGGCGGGACTCTCCTTGAAAGAGGCGGGCGAACAGGTCTCGGCCGCTTTCAACGGCGTCACGGCCGGCCAGGTTGCGCTCAATCAGAGGCGGTGGGACATTGTGGTCAGGCTTGAGGGCGTGGCCCGCAACGATCTCGCCGATGTGTCGGCCTTCAAACTGACGGTGCCCTCCGGGGCGAGCGTGCGTCTCGACGAGGTGGCGGAGGTGTTTCGCGAAGAAGCCTCCAACCTGATCGTGCGCGACAACACGCGGCGAAAGGCGCTGATCTCCTGCAATGTCGCGGAAAGCTCGAACATGGGCGATCTTGTGGCTGCGCTTCGCAAACAGGTGGAGCCGGCCGTGAACGCGATGGGGTGCACCGTGAGCTACGGCGGCACTTACGAGGCGCAGCAGTCCGCTTCCCGGCGGCTCGCCTGGCTGGGGCTTGTGATCCTGATCGCGATCGTCCTGATCTTGAACTACTCCTTGCGCAGTTTCAAATCTGCTCTGCTGGTCATGGTCAATCTGCCCCTCTGCCTGATCGGGGGGATCGCGGCTGTTTATCTTGCGAATCCGGCGCCGCTGGTGGCCAACACGCTGGCGCTCTTCCGGCTGGGCTCTTATGCTGCCCCGGTCCTCTCGGTCGCCTCGCTGGTCGGCTTTGTGACGGTGATCGGTTTCGTCATCCGTAACGGGCTGCTGCTGCTGAACCGTTACCGCGAGTTGCAGGCTGCCGGGATGGACCTGCACTCGGCCATCGTCGAAGGTTCGCTCGAACGCATGGTGCCGATTCTGATGACTTCGCTGACGACGATCTTCGGGCTGTTGCCGATTGTGCTCGCCTACAACAAGCCGGGCGGCGAACTTCTGGCCCCGCTCGCCCTCGTGCAATTTGGCGGTCTCATCAGTGCGACGCTGTTGAACCTGCTGGTCCTGCCCGCAGCCTATCGGTGGGCGTTCGGGCGGACGCCTGCAGGACCGCGGGCTCGCCCAAAACCTTAATCCGGCGGGCACGGCAGGGAAGAGCACCGCCTCGTCGGCCCTGTATCTTCAGCGAAATTAAAGGCGTGGCGCGAAAAATCGGCGGCGTGGGGTTGCGCCGCCCGTTCCAGCTTTCGCTTGCACGGGGCGGGAGTCCATCCTACAATACGCCGCGTCTTATGCAACTGCCTTGCCCAGTGTTTGATTTCCACGTGCACCTTTACCCTGACGCGCTTGCGGAGCGGGTTGTGGCTCAGCTTGCGCAGAGATTCGGCAATCCGCCCGCTTTCGATGGCACCGTCGGCGGTCTGAAAACTGATCTGTCCAGAGCCGGTATCTGGGGGGCGCTCAACCTGCCGGTGGCCACCAAGCCGGATCAAGTCGAGTCGATCAACTTCTGGGCAGCTTCCAACAATAATAAGCCGGTTTTCAGCCTCGCCACGGTCCATCCCGACACGCCGGATATGCGGGCCGTGCTGACTGCTGTGAAAGCGGCCGGGTTCAAGGGCGTCAAGCTCCACCCCGAATATCAGGTCTTTACGCTCGACGACCCTCGTGTGACGTCGGTTTGGGAGGCCTGCGCCGACCTTGGGCTGTTCGTCTTCCTGCATGCGGGTGGTGAACGTGTTTTTACGCCGCCATTCCATACGACCCCTTCGAGTGTGGCCGGCCTGATTTCGCGCTATCCGCGTCTCACGGTGGTGGCGGCGCACCTTGGCGGGTTCCGGATGTGGGACGAGGCGGAGGCGGTGCTGGTCGGCAAACCGCTCTACCTTGACCTGTCACACACCCTGTTCTGGATGCCCGAGGAGCAGATAGTGCGTATGGTGCGTAACCACGGTGTGGAGCGGGTGGTCTTTGGCAGCGATGCGCCTTGGCAGTCTTCCGCTACGGTTCTTGAAGCTTTCCTCAAACTCCCGTTCACCGAGTACGAACAGCGGCGAATCCTGTGGGACAACGCCGCCCAGCTCCTCTCGCTGTCAAACCCCGCAACGTCAAACGCTTAACCGGAAGAGCCCTATGAACATCTCGATTATCGGCCTTGGCCTCATTGGCGGCTCATTCGCCAAAGACCTTCGCAAAGCGGGGCTCGCTTCGGAGTTGCTCGGCGTGGAGTCCTCGCCAGAGCATGCGGACCGCGCCTTGCAGCTCGGCCTCGTCGACCGCGTCGTCACGCTCGAAGAGGCGCTGCGGCAGAGTGATGTGCTGTTGCTCGCGGTGCCGGTCGACGCCATCGAGGCGCTTCTGCCGAAAATGCTCGACGCCGTGCGCCCGACGCAAACGGTCATCGACCTCGGCTCCACCAAGTTCCATCTGGCCGATGCCGTCCGGCAGCATCCGCGCCGCGAGCGCTATGTGGCGGCGCACCCCATGGCCGGAACGGAGAACGCAGGCCCCGATGCCGCCCTCGAGGGGCTCTTCAGGGGGAAGACCGTGCTGTTGTGCGATTTGGAGTGGAGCGCGCCGGACGCCTGCAAGACGGCCCTCGAGATCTTCCATGCCGTGGGGCTCAAGTTCGAGTTCATGAGTTCCGAACAGCACGACCGCCATGCCGCTTACGTCTCGCACCTTTCGCACGTGGTGGCCTATGCCCTCTCCATCGCCGTTCAGGGCGAGGAGAAAGCCGGCTATGCCGTGCCCCGCCTCGCCGGCGGCGGGTTCGCCTCGACCGTTCGTCTGGCCAAGAGTTCGCCCGAGATGTGGGTCCCCATTTTCCAGCAGAACCGCGAGCACGTGATGAAAGCCATCGATGCCTTTTCGGAGCGCGTGCAGGAGATCAAGCACTGTCTGGAAGCCAACGATTTCGAGAAGTTGGAGAAGCTGATCCGTGAGGCCAACCAGATCCGCGATCTGCTCTGAAAAAGGGCGTCACGTTTTTGTCCGTGCGGCCTTCTTGCGGCTGTGGGCGAAACGTGTTATCCTCGCGCCGTTTTGTGGTTTCCTCCGTGAGTCAGGCAGAACTCCGCCAAGTGAAAAGCACGCTTATGAACAGAATCATCAATAAAACAAAACTTTCGGAGGAAGTCTTCCGTCTGGAAGTCGAAGCCCCTCTCATCGCCCGCGAACGTAAGCCCGGCCAGTTCATCATTCTCCAGATCGACGAGGCGATCGGTGAGCGCATTCCGCTGACCATCGCGGATGCCGACCCTGTCAAGGGCACGATCACGCTGATTTTCCAGGCTGTCGGCAAGACGACCCATCTGCTTGCCGAGAAGGAAGTGGGCGACTCCATTGTCGCGTTGCTAGGCCCGCTCGGCCAGCCCACGCATATCGAAAAGGTCGGGCACGTGGTCTGTGTCGGCGGCGGTATCGGTGTCGCTCCGCTCCATCCCATCGCCCAGGCCATGAAGGCCGCCGGCAACAAGGTCACCATCATCATGGGCGCTCGCAACAAGGCGCTGCTCATCATGGAAGAGGAGATGCGCAAGATCGCCGACGAGCTGATCGTGGTCACCGATGACGGCTCCTGCGGGCGTAAAGCACTGGTCACTCATCCGCTCAAAGAGCTCTGTGAGCAGGTTCCCAAGCCCGACATGGCGGTTGCCATCGGCCCGCCCATCATGATGAAGTTCTGCGCGGAGACCACCCGCCCCTATGGCGTGCCCACGGTTGTCTCGCTGAACACGATCATGATCGATGGGACCGGCATGTGCGGCGGATGCCGTGTCACGGTCGGCGGCAAAACCAAATTCGTCTGTGTGGACGGGCCCGAGTTCGACGGCCACCAAGTGGATTTCGACAACATGATGAAGCGTTTGCGCGCCTACAAGCCGCGCGAGGATGCCGATCACAGGGCACACCACTGCAAACTTGAAGAGGCCGCGAAAACCCTTGAAACAGCGTAGGGCCTCTTCCCAACCGTCTAACCTCTAACACCCTTTTCTACTCATGCACGCAACTCCCGAGTCTCTCCACCAGGCAGCCGCCATCAAGCTGGCGGAACTTTCCGGCAAGACGCTGTCGCCCAAAGACCGCATGGCCATTCCCGCCCAAGAGATGCCCTCGCAAGCGCCCGATGTCCGTCGGCACAACATGGACGAGGTGGCGCTCGGCTACTCGGCGGAACAGGCGCGGGTCGAGGCGATGCGCTGCCTCCAGTGCAAGAACGCGCCGTGTGTGAACGGATGCCCCGTGGGGATCCGCATTCCGGAGTTCCTTAAGGCGGCGGCGGACGGGCGTTTCGATGAGGCCGTCGCGATCATCCGCGAGAGCAGCCTGTTGCCAGCCGTATGCGGCCGGGTCTGCCCGCAGGAGGTTCAGTGCCAGCTGCCCTGCACGCTCGGCAAGGCGTTGAAAAATGTCGATCTTGCGGTCTCCATCGGCCGCGTCGAGCGGTATGTGTCCGATCTCCAGCGCGACAGCGGCAAGCAGTCCGTGCCCGAGGTGAAGCCCGAGACAGGCAAGAAAGTCGCGGTCATCGGCAGCGGCCCCGCCAGCATCACCGTGGCGGCCGATGTGCGCCGCGAGGGGCACGCGGTGACGATGTATGAGGCGTTCCACAAGCCCGGCGGTGTGCTGATCTACGGCATCCCGGAATTCCGTTTGCCGAAGACGATCGTGCAGAAAGAGATCGACATGCTTCAAGACATGGGCGTTAAGCTTGAGACCAACTATGTGGTGGGCCGCACGCGCAAGCTCAAAGACTTGATCGAACAGGACGGTTTCAACGCCGTGTTCGTCGGCACCGGCGCGGGGCTGCCCAAGTTCATGAACATCCCGGGCGAAAACCTCGTGGGTGTCTTCTCGGCGAACGAGTATCTGACGCGCGCGAACTTGATGAAGGCCTACGATACGGCTCGCGCCCACACGCCGCTCTACAACTCGAAGAAAGTCGCGGTGCTCGGCGGCGGCAATGTCGCCATGGACGCGGCCCGCATGGCTTTGCGCCTCGGTGCGGAAGAGGTCCACTTGGTCTACCGCCGCACGGAGAAGGAGATGCCCGCCCGCGTCGAAGAGGTCGCCCATGCGCGTGAGGAAGGCGTCACCTTCCACATGCTGCAGAACGCGGTCCGCATCCTCGGCGATGCCAACGACTGCGTGACGCACATGGAGTGTTTGCGGTACGAACTGGGCGAGCCGGACGCCTCTGGCCGGCGGAGCCCGGTCCCCATCCCCGGCAGCGAATTTCTGATGGAGGTCGACACCGTGATCGTGGCGATCGGCAATGGCTCGAACCCGCTGATCAGCCAGACGACCGAGGGCCTTGCCGTCAACAAGTGGGGCAACATCATCGTGGACGAGAAGGGCAAGAGCTCGATCGACGGCATCTATGCGGGCGGCGACATCGTGCTCGGTGCCGCCACCGTGATCCTTGCGATGGGCGAGGGCCGCCGCGCCGCGGCCTCCATCAACGCGTTTTTGAGCAACACCTGAGCCGCATCGCAGACTGAACGCGTGCGGACGACCCGGTGGGCGGTCCCTCAAGGGCGGTGATCGGAGAGAGGGCGCCGTCCTGGCCATGCAGGCCATGGCGGTTTCCAGAGGTAAACGGCATGCGCACGCTCAAACTCAGAGACTACACGGTTCCCGAGGAGATCTCCCATAGTGCGATTCACGCCGTGGGCAGTCATCTGGGAGCAGCCATGTTGGCGCTGCTGGTCGTTTTTGGCGCGCAGAGCGGAACGCAGGTGCCTTGGAAGGTGGTCAGCGGGGCGGTCTTCGGAGTCAGCATCATCCTGCTCTATACCGTCTCGTCGGTTTACCACGCCGTGACGCACCAGCGCGCCAAGCAGATCCTCGAGGTGTGCGACCACATGGCGATCTATTTTCTGATCGCCGGTTCCTACACGCCTTTCACGCTTGTGACCCTGCGCGAAGCGCATCCGGCCATTGCGTGGACGATCTTCGGGATCGTATGGGGGCTGGCCGTTGCGGGTGTGATCTTCAAGGTCTTCTTTACGGGCAAGTTGCGCATGGTCTCGACCCTCGCCTACATCGGCATGGGGTGGATCGTGGTATTCGCGATCAAGCCTCTCATGGAGGCTCTGCCGGTTGCGGGGCTTGTCTGGCTGCTGATCGGAGGCGGGCTCTACACGGTTGGCACGGTTTTCTATCTCTGGCGCATCATGCCGTTCCACCATGCGGTTTGGCACCTGTTCGTGCTGACCGGCACGATCTGTCACTTCATCTGTGTGCTCTTCTACGTGATGATGTGACCGTTCAGGGCATTTCCACCTTGACGCGGAAGAAACGACTGGCGGCATTGGTGGGCGAGTACCATTCCAAGTTTGTCAGTGCCGCTTTTCCCTCTACGGTATACCGGCGTTCCGCCCCCATATTCGGAACCCACGACACGTGTGGTACGCCATTGGATACCGCAATAATTGCCAAGAACAAAGAGGTGCCACTGGTTGGGCATGTTCCCGCGACATACTCTTCCCATGCCTTGCGACCGTCGCCATCCGTGTCAGCCAACGCGGCAGCTTCGTAATCGCAACCGGCTGTCAGTTGATAGGCGTCAAGCCATGCATACGGTACTGGGATGGGTGTGGTCTGTGTTGCCGTCTGAGAGGACGGAAGCAAGCCGTAGATGCGAATCTCGTTGAGTCCCACGCTTCGAAAACCACCATATCCCACCGGAGTGAAGGTGTTCACAGCTTTGAACATCAGATAACGATATGCTGTACCCGTAGCAAGACCAGATGCAGACGTGAAGGTTTCCGCTTCGATCGGGTCATTCGCAAATGGCTGGAATGCGAGTGATCCATTCAGTATCTGATTGGTCGAAGCCAAGGTATATCCGTTCGCCAGGCCTGTATAGACGACGTCATTTGCTGCATACACAACAAAATCACGTGTAGCGCGGTCGTTCCAAACCTGGTTGTGGGTATTAAACAGTTCGAGTCTGTTGATCAAATACTTAGCTCCTAGATCAAGTATAAAATACTCATTTAAATAAGGGACGTATTGATAAGTATTTTCGCGCCCGATCCAGAAGTTTCCGGGTGCCGATTCCGAGACCGGACCGGTCTGGTTGTCAACAACGTGGTGGGCTCCATAGAAGGTCGCTGTGTATGTTTGTACATCCCAAGCACCGCTGCCTCCGATTACCGAATTGGTCGTCAGAACGATCTGTGAAACGCCAGTGGTCATGATAACGCCACGCCCGGTAACGGAAAATCCTGTGTCGCCGCTTGTCGCATCCGATACTACGGTAACCCTTCCAGAATATGAACCTTCTGCAACAGGGGTAAAGATCACAGTAATTGTGTTTGATTGGCCTCTGCCGACTATAAACGTGATCGGAGACACAGAAATCTCGGACGGATATGAAACGCTCGTGACCGTCAGGTTCGTGTTGCCGTCGTTAATCGTCTGAACCGTATTTGTTGCGCACTGGCCCACTTCCACATTGCCGAAATCCAGTGATAATGGAACAATCCGAATAATGCGCGTCTGTCTTACATACGTTGCGCTCGCCACCGCGCTGCCCGTCATACCGCTCTTGAATGCGCGGGCCTTGACAGTCGTGGTCTGCGTCAGTTCCAGCGCCGTTGCGTAGAGTACGCTGTTCGTGGTCGGCTCGCTTCCGTCGAGCGTGTAGCGGATCTCCGCGCCCCCGGTTGTGCAAGAGAGCGCCACCTGTAGCGAGGTCTCGAAGGTCGCACCGTCCGCGGGGTCGAAGGTCGGCGTCGCGACGGGGGCCAGCTTCGTGTAGGTCGCGCTCGCCACCGCGCTGCCCGCCATGCCCGCCTTGAACGCGCGGGCCTTGACCGTCGTGGTCTGCGTCAGTTCCAGCGCCGTTGCGTAGAGTGCGCTGTTCGTGGTCGGCTCGCTTCCGTCGAGCGTGTAGCGGATTTCCGCGCCGGATGTCGCGCAGGTAAGCGAGACTGCGAGTGTCGTCTCGAAGGACGTGCCGTCGGCGGGGTCGAATGCGGGCGTCGCGGCGAGATCGAGTTTCGTGTACGTCGCGCTGGCGACCGCGCTGCCCGCCATGCCCGCCTTGAATGCGCGGGCCTTGACCGTCGTGGTCTGCGCCAGCTCCAATGGGGTCGAGTAGGGCGCGCTGTTCGTTGTGGGTTCGCTTCCGTCGAGCGTGTAGCGGATTTCTGCGCCCCCGGTTGCGCAGGCGAGCGTGACCTGGATCGACGTCTCGAAGGTCGTGCCGTCGGCGGGGTCGAATGCGGGCGTCGCGACGGGTGCCAGCTTCGTGTAGGTCGCGCTCGCCACCGCGCTGCCTGCCATGCCCGCCTTGAACGCGCGGGCCTTGACCGTCGTCGTCTGCGCCAGCTCCAGCGCGGTCGAGTAGGGCGCGCTGTTTGTCGTGGGATCGCTGCCGTCGAGCGTGTACCGGATCTCCGCGCCCTCGGTGGCGCAGGCGAGCGAGACCTGGATCGACGTCTCGAAGGTCGTGCCGTCCGCGGGGTCGAAGGTCGGCGTGGTGGCCACGTGCGACGAGTTCATTGCCAGAATGGGATAGCCGGATTCCGACCCCTCTGTTGTCCATATCAGCAACGGACCTTTTAACTCCTGATTGACCTCCACCCAGGCGTTCAGGGCGTCCAGTAGACTGTCGGTCTCATATATTTCATGGACATCACTTAAGGTCCCCGGCGGTGTGGTGAACGAGTATGAGCCATAATAACCTAGCGCCAAGGGGCGTATATTCCAATCATGCCCCGAAGTCCCGTCTTTCATCCAATAGCAACACGCCACACTGCCGTCGTACCCGACTATGCCCCCCGGACCATAGTCTCCCCCGAACATGTCAAAGAGCGCGCTCACAGAAACGCAGTTCAGAATGCCGTCATCGTCAAAACAATCGCCCACGATGCCGCCGGTGTACTCGTATCCTACAACCGTGCCTGCGCTCAAGCAGTTCATCACGCTCCCGTAGAGGTTACGCCCCACAATGCCTCCGGCATTCTGTCCGTGCCCGGAGACATTGCCGAAACACATACAGTTCTTGACCGTCCCATGGTAGATGCGGCCGGCCACGCCGCCGACACAATTTCTGCCGACAACGGATGCGTTTTTCAGGGTCACGTCCTGAATGACACCGTTCAGGGCAATGGACCCGAACAAACCCTGATTATCTGACCCCGGCTGAAAAACCGTCACGCTGTCAATCGTCTTGCCGCCGCCATGAAACTGTCCGTAGAACGGAGACGAGGCCGTGCCGATCGCGATCCATGTGCGCCCTGTCAAAGAAACATCGGAGGTGAGCATGACCTCTTTGCCCATGAAGCTGTTTCCTGCATTGACCAGGACCGCCAGGCCTGCAAGCTGCTGCGCGTTGCTGATGGAGAAAACCGAGCGAGTCGGCTCATACCAATCCGTGTCGTAAACCCCTAGATCACTCCAAGAGCCGGAAGGAGCCTCTCGCGTGTAGGTCGCGCTAGCGGCGACGCTGACGGCCATGCCACTCTTGAATGCACGAGCTTTGACCGTCATGGTCTCCGACAGCTCGATCGCGGCGGTGTAAAACGCGCTTTCGGCGGTCGGCTCCGTGTTATCCAGCGTATAGCGGATCTCGGCCCCCTCGGTGGCGCAAAACAGTTCAACCAGCACCATGCCTTCGAATGAGGTCCCGTCAGTCGGATTGAACGTTGGCGTTGCCACCGGTATCAGCCGCGTGTAGGTCGCGCTAGCAATGGCACTGTTGATCATGCCGCTCTTGAACGCTCGCGCCTTGACCGTCGTGGTCTCCGTCAGCTCCAGCGCCGTGCTATACCGTAAACTGTTCGTCGTGGGAGCGCTGCCGTCCAGCGTGTACCGGATTTCTGCGCCCTCTGTCGCGCACGACAGGTTCACCTGCAGCGAGGCCTCAAAAGTCGTCCCGTCTACAGGGTTGAAGGTTGGCGTCGAGACCGCTGCGTCTTCCGGTCGCTCGTACGCGCCCAGATCCACGGCCGCGCCTTGGATGCGCGTGTTACCCGCGAGATCGTTGGCCGATTGAACTGCGGCGCTGTTGCCCGCATCCAGACAAGGCGAGCCGGCCGCTAAGCTGTAGTTTCCGCTTGCCACATTGACAAACACCGGATCAGCCGAGATGTTACCTGCTCCGCCGTGCGCGGGCGAGGTACAGGTGTAGGTCATGTTAAGCGTTGTTTCAGCATCGTAGTTGTTGGACACAAACCCTTCCAGCCAGTCTTCAACCCAGTTGTCCCAGATGATGCAATTGACCTGCGTGCCGCCCGACACCCCGCCGCCGGACAGATCGACGATGTTCCCGGTCACCGTGACATTGATAAGGGTGCCGTTGCGGGTGCCGCCGGCTTCGCTGGCCCGATTACCTTTTACGAGGCAGTCGGAAAGCGAACCGCTGTAGGTTCCGCCGCCTTCGACGGAGGTGTTGCCCGACACGATACAGCGTGCGAGCGTGCTGTAACAGGCGCCGCCGCCGCGATAGCCGCTTGTGTTCCCGGCGATTTCGCAATCGGCCAATGTTGCCTGATAGGCACCGCCGCCGTCGTCCATGCATTGATTGCCCGCGATCAGACACTTTTCAAAGGTCCCGTAATAGGCACCGCCGCCACGTCCATCCGTCGTGTTGTTGGTAAGGACACACGCCGTGCACCGTCCAAGATACGTGCCGCCGCCGTTGCTGTACGTGTAATTGCCGCGCACAACACAATTCGTCATCAAGCACACGGTTGCTCCGCCGCCGTTGCGGGAACTCATGTTATCTTCCAGCACACAGCCGCTGAGTGTGGCCTGAGAGGCGCCTCCACCTGAACTCTCAGCTGTGTTGCCGGTCAGTACGCAATCAACCAGCTGTCCATAAAGCGCACCCGCGCCGGTTTCGTAGGTGTAGCCGTTACGGAGTGTGAAACCGGTCAGCGCGGCGTGGCCTTCCGGTGTGCCGTCGCCGAGCTTCGCGCAACGCTCTGTAGCCGCGCCGTCGATCACCGTTTCGGTCGCGCCGTTGACACTGCGAATGGCGATCCGCTTGCCCTGCGTGTCAATGGCCGCATACAGGCCGTTGGTGACCCAGATGGCATCGCCATGCCAAGCCGCGTCAATGGCGGCCTGGATACTCTGTTTGGCGGTCGCCCAAGAACACCCGTCCATGGCATCGTCAGACATGGCGGCATCCACATAAAACACGGCTGGCCCGAACACGGCCGTCACCTCGCCGTCCGCATCGATGCCCTGCCAAGTGAACGTTGTTTCGGTCGAGGCCAGAACGCCGTTTGTCAGATAGTTCAGGAACGGACCGGGACCTTGCGCAGCCTCGACGGTCAAACTCCCGCCTTCAGACACGACCTGCGCGCCGGCGGGCGTTACGGTTCCGTGGCCGACGACGTTCACCCGCACGAGGTAGCCGCTCACCGCGCCTTCGCAGGCACCCATGTCGACCGCGGTGCTCTGCACGCGCGCGTTGCCCATAAAATCACTCTCTCCAACGGCCAGAGCGCTGTTGCCCGTGTCCACGCCTGGCGACCCTTCTCGTAGCCGGTAATCGCCATCCGCAACATTCAGAAAGAACGGCTCGCCGTCGATGTTGCCTGCGCCGTCCGGTAGCGGCAACGAGCAGGAGTAACTGATCACGGCCGCGCCGTCATAGTTGGTGGCGGAACCGCTGTACACCTCGTTAGCCCAGATGATCGAGTTGGCGGTCGTGCCGCCGCTTATGCCGCCGCCGTCATCGGACATGTTGCCGACAACCGTGCAGCCAACCAGCGTGCAGTCAGAAGCCCCGCCGCCATTAAGATAACTCTCATTGCCAGAGACAACGCATGAATGCAGTTCGCTGTTCTCGGCGCCGCCGCCGTAATGTTCCGCCGTGTTGGCGGTCAGGCGGCAGGCTTCCAACATGCAGCCGGACGCGCCGCCGCCGGAGTAGGCCGCATGGTTGAAAGCGAGCGTACAGCCGTAAAGCACGCTACCAAACGCGCCGCCGCCGTAGTCGCCCCAATTCTGCCGCAGGACGCATCCGCGCAAGGTGCCGCGCCACGCGCCGCCGCCGTCGCCGTAGCCGGTGATGTCGCCGTTCTGCAGGGTGAAGCCCTCCAGAACCGTGTTCGTCTGGACGTTTTCATTTTCAGAATCGCCCAGCAGGGCGCAGCGGGTGTTGCGGTCCGCGTCGATGATGGTCACGTCAGCGCCGTTGACGCTGCGGATCGTGATGGCCACATTGTTGACACTGATCGGCTCGTACAGGCCGTTAGTGACAATCACCGTGTCGCCAGCCACAGACGCGTCGACCGCCGCCTGGATCGTACGTTTGGCCGTGCTCCAGCTCAGCCCGTCGCCGGCGTCGTCGGGCATGGAGGCGTTCACGTACCAGACGCGGACTACCGGTGCCGTCCCCGTTCCCGTAACGGTGAACGAGGATTCGCCGCTTGTTGCATCCGATACGACCGCCACTGTTCCGGAATACGCATTTGCAACACCGGGAGTGAAGACGACCGCCACCATGAAAGACGTGCCCCCACCAACCGTAAACGCCGTCGGCATGGCGGAGAATCCGGATGGGCAGGAGACTCCTGAGACGGTCAGATTCGTGTTGCCGTCATTGTAGATGAGCACACTGTTGGTCGCGCTGTTACGCACCTGCACGTTGCCGAAGGACAGAGTCGCCGGCTCGATGCGGGTTACCCGTTGCAAACGCGTGTAGGTTGCGCTGGCGACGGCGCTTCTGGCCATACCGCTCTTGAAGGCACGGGCCTTGACCGCCGTCGTCTGTGTCAGTTCTAAGGCCGTCGAGTACAGCGCGCTGTTTGTTGTCGGCTCCGAGCCGTCGAGCGTGTAGCGGATCTCCGCGCCTTCTGTGGCGCTGGCGAGCGAAACCTGAAGCGAGGTCTCAAACGCCGTCCCGTCTGCCGGGTTGAATGTCGGCATCGCGGCGGGAACGAGTATCGTGTAGGTTGCGCTGGCGACGGCGCTTCTGGCCATACCGCTCTTGAAGGCACGGGCCTTGACCGCCGTCGTCTGCGTCAGTTCCAAGGCCGTCGAGTACAGCGCGCTGTTCGTTGTCGGCTCCGAGCCGTCGAGCGTGTAGCGGATCTCCGCGCCCTCTGTGGCGCAAGCGAGCACCACCTGCAGCGAGGTCTCGAACGTCGCGCCGTCGGCCGGGTCGAACGTTGGCGTGGCCGCGGGCACGAGCTTCGTGTACGTCGCACCGACCGTTAAGCTGCGCGCGTTTGCCGTGAACGCTTTTGCGCGGATCGTTGTTGTGGCATTGATTTCGACAGGCTGCGTATAAGCGGGGCTGCTCTCAATGGGCTCGCTTCCATCCGTGGTGTAACGGATCACCGCGCTTTCGTCCGCGCAAGCGAGTGTCACATCCAGCGTTCCTTCAAACCCGGAGCCGTCCGCTGGATCAAAAGTCGGCAACGCCAGACTGTAGGGATACCAGCGGACTTCGTCCAGCCAACCGCAATCCTGACCGCTCTTCGCGCTGATGTCTTTATGATACTCCCATGTGAGCGTCTGCGTTACGGCGCCGACCGTAAAGGCGCGGGTTTCCCAAGCTGACCAGCCACTGATCTGTGCGGCGACACTCTGGTTCGTATAGAACTTAAGAAAATCCTGCATGTACTCGGATTGTACCTTCCAACGGAACGCGATTTCGCCGGGGCCGGTCACCTCGGCCGAGACCCAGGACTCCTGACCGTCGCCGATCGCGCCGCTGCGGGCCGCGTCAACGCCGTCATAGGTTTCAGCGTCCTGCGAAAACCACGCCGCGCCACCGGTCACAAAGGTCAGGTTCGTGTTGTCGAGTGATCCTTCAAGCGCCTGGATATATGTGGACGAGGCGGTTGCGCTGGGCGCGAAGCCGGGCGCGAAGGCCTTGGCCTTGACCTGCTTTGTGCAGACCACCTGAAAAGCGCCGGTGTAGAGGATCGAAGTCTCAGACGGTTCGTTCCCGTCGAGTGTGTAGCGGATGCATGCGCCTGTTTCTTCACAGTCAAGGCTGACGGTCAGGCGGTTGGTGAAAATTGTGCCGGAAGCGGGATACAGGAGCGGCGAAGCGGCGGCCTGAAGCGTATAGGCGGCCTGCACCTGTTCGCTCACAGCGGTTTCGCCGACATACGCGCGCGCTTTGACAGTCGCGCTGGTGCTCAAACGGATGGGGGCGGCATAGACGTCGCTTTCGGCCGTCACGTCGCTGCCGTCCGTGGTATAGCGGAGCGTGACCTCCTCTGCCGCAGAGGAGATCGTCACGTCCAGCGCATTGGTGAAAACCCTGCCGTCCGCCGGGTCGAAGACAGGCGTGGCGTCCCACAGGTAATAGGACGCGCTCGACGTGGCGCTTTCAAACATGTCGGAATGGAAGGCCTTTGCTTTGACCGTTACCGTACTGGTAAGCACCAATGGTGTGCCATACAGGGAGCTGTTGGTCGTTGGCTCCGAACCGTCCAGCGTGTAATAGATCGAGACGCCTTCCGCATCACAGGTGATCGAGACCTGAAGCGAATTTGTGATCGTCGCGCCATCCGGCGGCGTGAACACCGGTGCGGAGACCCCCCAGACGGCTGTCGGACGCCCCGCCAGGTTGGTGCCCCAACCAGTCGTCCCCAACAGATAGTAGGCGGTTACGTTTGGGGCGCCGGAGAACGCTGACGAGTCGACCGTCGGCGCGTTGCCTTTGAAATAAATACCTGTCAGAGACGTGCAACTATTAAAGGCGTTTGCGGCTATCGTCGTGACGGTGCCGGGCAGGATGATCCCGGCCAGTTGCTGGCAATTGTAAAACGCATTCGCTCCGACCGTCCGCAGCCCGGCACCGAAAGTCACCGATTCCAGCGAGGTGCAGCCGCTGAAGACGCCGCCGGAACCAAGGTTGCTGCTCTCCAGCACCTCCAGCGAGTCAGGTAACGTCACAGACGATAGCCGCGTGCAGTTCTTGAACGCGCCGTGCAGGATGGTCTTCAAGCCCGCACCGAACGTCAGGTTCTGCAGGTTCGTGCAGTCGCTAAACGCATAAGAGCCGATCTCGGTCACGCCGTCGCCGATCACCACGGTCTCCAGGCTCAGCCGTCCGGAGAACGCCGAACCGCCGATAGCCGTCACGCCGTCGCCGATCACGACCGACTTCAGCCCCGTGCAGCCCGCAACCGCCGACCAGTCGATATTTGTCACATTGTCCGGTATATCCAGCGACTGCAGCGAGGAGCAGGTCTCGAACGCGTAACGGTTGATGACGCCGAGCGTTCTCGGCAGCGCGATGTTCGTTACAGCCGTACAGACAGAAAACGCGTACTCGCCCAGCGTCAGCAGTCCATCGCCGAGATCCGCCGACTGAAGCCCCGAGCAGGCTTGGAACGCATAGTTTCCTATCGATGTGACCGTGTCTGGCAGGATGACCTCAGTCAGCTGCTGGCAGTTGTAAAACGCGTTTGCGCCGATCGTCCGCAGTCCGGTTCCGAAAGTCACCGATTCCAGCGAGGTGCAGCCGCTGAAGGCGCCGTACGAAGCAAGGTTGCTGTTTTCCAGCACCTCCAGCGAGTCGGGCAACGTCACGGACGCCAGCCGCTTGCATTCCGCGAATGCACCGTACCGGATGGTCTTCACGCCCGCGCCGAACGTGAGGTTCAGCAGATTCGTACAACCTCTGAAGGCTTCTGAACCTATCTCGGTCACGCCGTTGCCGACCACCACAGTCTCCAGACTCAGCCGTCCTGAGAACGCCGAACCGCCGATGGATGTCACCGGATATCCGCCGAGCGTTTCAGGAAGGTTCGCCACCGTTCCCGTCGCGGTGAAGGCGGTGATGATGGCTTTGCCATTATCGACAGTGTAGGTGTAGTCGCCCTCTTCTGCCGCACCGGCATGTAGGACGCGTAAAAAGGCAAACGAGAAAACAAACAAACGCGTGCGAATGTTCATAATCGTCTCCACTAATTTCTCTAAATATATTATAGAATACTTTTCCCCAAAAAGATGCAATCGAAAAGCGTATTGCATAACGACATGCTGCCATATGGGAAAAATTAACAAAAACGGTCGAGGGCATAAGTTTATTCCTTGATCGTTTAAAGGACTGCCGTCTGGAAGTTGGTGTTCTATGTATGGGACGTTAGAAGAACAAAAGAGCGGAACCTTTCGGTTCCGCCCCCGAGGGATTGGTTTTCAGTTACTCGTTACAGGTTGTGCTTTACGCGTTTGAAGCTTTCAGCCAACCTGAAGCCCTTAACGTGTAATCGCTGGCCCGATTTATTTCACTTCTTTGATGACCGAGGTGGCGGCCTTGAGGATGCCGGCCACGTTCGCGAGGTCGGCGGGGATGATCATGGTGTTGTTCGCTTTGGCCAGCTTGCCGAACTCGCTCAGGTACTGCTGGCCGAGCTGCACGTTCACTGCGGCGAGTCCGCCTTCGCCGCTGACCGCGGCAGCCACTTGGCGGATACCGTTGGCCTGGGCTTCGGCTACCAGCAGGATCTCCTGCGCGCGGCCGGCCGCCTCGTTGATGCGCTTCATTTTCTCGCCTTCGGACTTCGCGATCGCCTCTTGCTTGTCGCCCTCGGCGCGGTTGATCTTGGCCTGGCGGTCGCCTTCGGACTCCGCGATCAGCGCGCGTTTTTCACGCTCGGCGCGCATCTGTTTTTCCATGGCGTCGCGGATCGTTTGGGGGGGCGTGATATTCTTGATCTCGTAACGGGTCACCTTGACCCCCCACGGGTCTGAGGCTTTGTCCACCGCCTCGACGATCGCCGCGTTCACCAAGGTGCGCTCCTCGAAGCTTTTGTCCAACTCCAATTTGCCCATCTCGCTGCGCATGGTGGTCTGCGCGAGCTGCGTTGTGGCGAAAAGGTAGTTGCCGATGCCGTAGGACGCCTTGGCGGGGTCCATCACCTGCAGGTAGAGGATTCCGTCGACCTCGACCGTGATGTTGTCGCGCGTGATGCACTGCTGCGGCGGCACGTCGATCGCCTGCTCCTTGAGCGAGTGCTTGTACGAGACGCGGTCGAGCACCGGGACCAGAAGGTGAAGCCCGGCGTCCAACGTGCAGTGGTATTTGCCGAGCCGCTCAACGATGAATGCCTGTTTTTGCGGAACGATCCGCACGCACTTCAGGATGGAGTAGACCACGCCGAACGCGATGAATAACGCAACATACTGTCCCATGTTTTTGCTCCTTGTGTTGATTCGGAGGTCCGGCGCGGCTGCCCGGCCGGGCCTCCGTTCGAAAAATCAGACCGCCTCCACCTTCAGGGTGAGGTTTTTTTTGCTGCGGATACGTACGGAAACCCCCGCAGGAAGCTCGGCTTCCGCTTCTGCCGTCCACGTGGTTCCGCAGAACTCCACGCGTCCGGGCTTATTCGGCGCGACGGCTTCGACCACGACCGCCAGTTTGCCGGCGAAATCGTTGCTCGGGTTGTCCGACACCTCCCGGTCGCCGCTGAAAATCTTCTTCAGGCTCTTTCCGCAACAAAAAGATGTAGAGGATGGAAAAAGCCGAAAAAAGGATCCACTGCCATGCTTGCCCAAGCGGGACGACCCAAACGATGAGCGCCACGGTCAGGGCAGCCAAGCCAAAAAACAGCGACACCAATCCCGGGGTCATCACTTCGAGGATAATCAAGGCGACCCCTGCGTAAAGCCAATACATCGGCGTCATCTGCATAAACGTCCTCCCCTTAACCTAACCACAGGTTATAAGTATAAATTTAACCACGTCATCTGTCGGTTGGCAAGAAAAAGCGTGTGCGAGAACAGCGCAAACCCCGCATCTCAAGGGTTCTACAAATATGTAGGAAAATGGATCAAAACAAACATAAATGCTTTTCTACTTATAAAATAGACATTTTAAATAATAGTCAAAAACTAGGCTTTATGGTCAATTTTTACCATAAAATGAAGAAAGGCATTTTTCATGCTGTTATAAAATAACTTTATGACTTCCTCCAGTTTACGGAAGGAAAGTCTGACAAGATTGGAGAAAAAAATGAGCTACGTGAAACATGTCCTTGAGAGCGTTCGCAAACGTAATGCGAATGAGCCCGAATTCCTGCAAGCGGTTCAGGAAGTATTGGAGTCGCTCGAACCTGTGGTGTCCGCCAGGCCGACGCTGGAGAAAGAGCGCATCCTTGACCGGATCGTCGAGCCCGAGAGAATGATTGTTTTCCGGGTGCCTTGGGAGGATGACAAAGGCGTGTTCCATGTGAATCGTGGTTTCCGGATCGAGTTCAACAGCGCGATCGGCCCTTATAAGGGTGGTCTGCGCTTTCATCCCTCGGTCAACCAGAGCATTCTCAAGTTTCTCGGTTTTGAGCAGATTTTCAAGAACGCGCTCACGACTCTGCCCATGGGCGGCGGCAAGGGCGGTTCGGACTTCGATCCCAAAGGCAAGTCGGATCGCGAGGTGATGCGCTTTTGTCAGTCATTCATGAAAGAGCTTTTCCGCCATATCGGCCCTGACACGGATGTGCCGGCGGGCGACATTGGTGTGGGTGGCCGCGAGATCGGCTATATGTTCGGGGAGTACAAGCGTCTGCGTAACGAGTTCACCGGGGTGTTGACCGGCAAGGGACGCACCTGGGGCGGTTCGCTGATTCGTCCGGAAGCCACCGGTTACGGGTGCGTCTTCTTTGCCGAAGAGATGCTCAAGCGCCGTGGCGAGTCGTTCGCGGGCAAGGTGTGTGCGGTTTCCGGATCCGGCAACGTGGCTCAGTACACGGTCGAGAAGCTGAACCAGCTCGGCGCCAAGTGTGTCACCCTGTCGGATTCGACGGGCACCATCTATGACAAGTCCGGCATCACCGCGGAGAAGCTGGCCTTCGCGATGGATCTGAAAAACGTCAGGCGCGGCCGCATCAAAGAGTACGCGGACAAGTTCGGTTGCGAGTACTTCGATGGCAAGAATCCGTGGGGTGTGAAGTGCGACTGCGCCTTCCCCTCCGCCACACAGAACGAAATCAGCGGAAGCGATGCCGCGACGCTGCTTAAGAACGGGTGCACGCTGGTCGCCGAGGGCGCGAACATGCCGAGCACGCCGGAAGCCGTTGAGAAATTCTTGGCCGCGAAGATCATGTACGCGCCCGGCAAAGCCTCCAATGCCGGCGGCGTGGCCACCTCCGGCCTTGAAATGAGCCAGAACTCGATGCGCTTCTCGTGGACGAGAGAAGAGGTCGAGAACCGCCTGCACATGATTATGGTCGACATCCACAATCAGTGTTGGGATCGCGCAGAAGAGTTCGGGAACAAGGGCAATTATGTGGTCGGCGCGAATATCGCCGGCTTCATGAAGGTTGCCACCGCGATGCTTGAGCAGGGCCTCGTCTAAGGCCTTTCACGGCGTGACGGTTTGTCTTGAACAAACCGTCGCGCCGGCAGAGCCGGTTGCCCGGCAAGCAAGAGCCCTGGCGAGAGCCAGGGTTCTTTGCTTTATACAGTCCGGTCACTCCCTGACGATCAGCCGGGTGAGGGAGGAGGGGGACGCCTCGCACAGCACCACCTGCGTGATGGCTGAGCCGGCCTTCTGTCTGCGAAAGACCGGAATCGTGGGGGAGGCCCGTTGCGCCGTGATGTCCGCCGCCACCTGTTCGCGAGCATAGAAGACGAAACGTCGGTTGAGCGCCGTCAGATCAAGCCGGACCTTCTGCGTTTCAGGTCCCGAGTTGTAGACAAACACAACGAGGGCCGAAACGTCTTCGCTCCACGCGGCTTGGACCCAAAACGAACTAGCCTTTTCTCCCGGGAGCCCTCCGTCGGTCGTGAGCGCGTCGGTTGTGGGGAAACGGTTGACAAGCGACATCAGCCATCCGGCGCCGCTTAACCGGTGTTTGGCATAGAGACCTTGTTGCATGACCTCCCCGATCTCAAACGGTGTGCAGGGCCGGCCGCGCGCGGTCCCCTGCTGTGAGCGTTTCAACGCTGCGCCGATTTTGCTTAAAGCGTCATACCAGGCGTGATAGTAGATGCGGTCCTTCTCCTCGCTGTCCGCCAGGCGCGCCAACAGCCGCGCCACATAGGCGTCCGGCGTGTCCTGAACGTCAGTCGCATCAGCAAACGACTCCACCGCGATGGACGGATCTTCTCCCTTCATGGCCGCCACATAGGCCGGACACGCATTCGAAAAACCGGCGGCATCCTGCTGTCTGGCGCCGAAGGGGATGATTTCCCACCGCTTGACATCCAATGCCTCGGCGATTCCGTGACGCGTTCGCAGCAAGGCCAGCGGATGTCCGCCCGTCGCGTTGCAGTAGGCGACCCAGTCCGCCGCAAGGGCTACCGCCGTTGTCTGGTCGGGAGCACGGTCATCGATTCCGGTCATCCGGGAAACCGGTACCTGAAACACCGGCTCTGCGCCGACCAGACGGCTTAACCGCACAGCCTCGGCGGTTCCGAAGCTGTGGCCTTTGGCTGCCCGAGCGGGACGGGGACCCACGCCCGCATACCAGTCATAGGGGAGTGCCCCGC
>Ga0209066_10002589_pt1 | contig 21771 bp, 20 predicted proteins | sample All_14_2_FD_187198 | JGI IMG/M metagenome (GOLD analysis project Ga0209066, IMG submission 187198) | Freshwater microbial communities in response to fracking from Pennsylvania, USA - Allegheny Zone_MetaG_DW_15 (SPAdes) (version 2) ... | reverse complement strand
ATCGTGAAAGGCAACATCGAGCGCTTCGGTCTGCGCATGCTGGCCGACCGCGACTACGAGCTGGTCAACCCCGATTCCGATCCGCGCTTCAACCAGTTGTGGCAGCACTATCACGAACTGATGGAGCGCCAGGGCGTGTCGGTGGAGTACGCCAAGAAAGAAGTGCGTCGCCGCACCACGCTGATTGGTACGCTGCTGCTGAAGTTCGGCTACGGCGATGGCCTGATCTGCGGTACCTATGGCATGCACCGCCTGCACCGCGAGTTCGTCGAGACGGTGCTGGGCCGCCGCCAGGGGGTTGATCACCTGTACACGGTGAACTTGCTGAACCTGCCCGGTCGCACCTTGTTCCTGGCCGACACCTACGTCAATTACGACCCGACGCCGGCGCAGGTCGTCGAGATGACGCTGCTGGCGGCGGAAGAGATGAAGCGTTTCGGTATCGAGCCGCGGGTGGCGCTGCTGTCGCATTCGTCTTTCGGTTCGGCCGACTCGCCCACCGCCGAGAAAATGCGCACCGCGCTGCGCATGCTGCACACGCAGCATCCCGACCTCCCGGTGGAAGGTGAAATGCATGGTGACTCGGCGCTGGATGCCAAGCACCGCCTGCAGATCTTCCCCAATGCCAAGATGCGAGAGGACGCCAACCTGCTGATCTTCCCGACGCTGGATGCCGCCAACATCGCCTTCAACCTGCTGAAGAACGCAGCGGGCGAAGGCATGACGGTGGGCCCGATCCTGCTCGGCGCGTCCAAGCCGGTGCACATCCTGACGCCGTCGGCCACCGTGCGCCGCATCATCAACATGACCGCGCTGACGGTGGTCGAGGCCGGTCAGCAGGGCTGAGTGCTTGTCGAATCCCCGCGTCATCGTTCATGCTCTACGCCTCGAAATGGGCAGGCAGTGATGAACGATGGCGAACGGGGGTGAGCAGGCAGCGCTGGTACTGACGGGCGGTGGCGCACGCGCCGCCTATCAGGTCGGCGTGCTGGCTGCAATTCGCGAGCTGCGCGGCCGTCGTTCCGGCAATCCATTCCCCATCCTGTGTGGCACGTCGGCTGGTGGCATCAATGCCGCCGCGCTGGCCGTGTATTCGCGTAGCTTCAACCACGCGGTGGCCCAGATCGAACACATCTGGCGCAATTTTCACGTTGATCAGGTCTATCGGGCGGACGCGGCGGCCATCCTCGGCAGTGCTGCTCGTTGGGGATTGGCGCTGACGACCGGATGGGCGGTGCGCCAGACGCCGCGTTCTTTGCTGGACAACTCGCCGTTGCGTGAATTGCTGACACGGGTACTCGATTTTTCCGAAATCGGGCGTGGAATCCAGCGTGGCACGCTGCGCGCGCTCAGCGTCACTGCGTCGGGCTACGCTTCGGGCGAGAGTCTTGCATTCTTCGAAGCCGCGCCCGACATCCAGCCATGGCGGCGTACGCATCGCATGGGCGTGCGTACGCGTATCGAGGTCGACCATTTGATGGCGACCAGTGCCTTGCCTTTCGTATTTCCGGCGGTTCACATCCATCGCGAATTTTTTGGCGATGGTTCGATGCGGCAACTCGCACCGGTCAGTCCGGCGATTCACTTGGGTGCGGACCGAATCCTGGTGATCGGTGCAGGCCGACTGGCGGAGGAGGGCCGGCAGCGGGCCGAGTGCTACCCCTCGCCAGCCCAGATCGCCGGCCACGCCTTGTCGAGTATTTTTCTCGATACGCTAGCGGTCGATCTCGAGCGCCTTGCACGCATCAACGAAACCGTGGCGGCGATGAGCGCCGAACAGCAGCGCATCGCCGGGCCAGGTCTGAAGCCGATCGAGACCTTGGTGATGTTGCCTTCCCGCCGGCTCGACACCATCGCCAGTCACCATCGCGACGCCTTGCCACGTGTGCTGGGAACGGTGCTGCGCAGTTTTGGCGCGATGCGTCGCGAGGGCTCCACGTTGCTGTCCTATCTGCTGTTCGAGCCCGCCTTCATTGCTGCGCTGATCGAACTGGGTTACGAAGATGCCATGGCGCGACGTGGCGAAGTGACCGACTTCCTGCGCCTGTAGCGTGTTGCACGTACGTGGGACAGGATTTTTTGTATCAGGTCGTGCCCGTCGTAGGGCGTTCGTGTGACAATTTGCCCACGCAATCGCGAATCCGCTTCAAAAAACCTTGCTATCTGCTTATTTCTGTTACAGATTTAGGCCAAGTAACTTCCTGTAGCACTTCCAGCCATGAAACCACGCTCCCTGCTTGCCGCCGCCGTGCTCGGCCTGTTCATGTTGCAGCCGGTTTCCAACCTGGCCGAGGCTGCCGCTACCAAGTCGTCGCAGACGGGTGCCAAGCCTGCTCCCAAGAAACCGGTCGCCAAGGCCGCGGTAAAAAAGAAAAAAGCGGCCGTCAAGCCGTCGACCCGGAAAACCGTCAAAAAAGCCAGCGCCAAGCCGGTCGCCAAGAATGTGCGTCGCGTTGCCTTGCGCTCGACGCCCGCCGCGGCCGCGCTGGCTGCATCTGCAGCCGAGGCCGAAGACGTCGCATTGAAGCTCGATTCACAGGGCTTGCCAGAACTGGGTTCGAGCGCCTTCTATGTGGTCAATCCGACCAATGGTCAGGTTCTGCTCGAACGCAACGCGACCGAGGTGCTGCCAATCGCGTCGATCACCAAGCTGATGACGGCCATGGTCGTGCTCGATGCGGGCCAGAGCCTGTCCGAACCCTTGTCGATTTCGCATGGCGACATCGACACCCTGAAAGGCACGGGCTCGCGCCTGGGGATCGGTACGACGCTGACCCGAGAGGAAATGCTGAACCTGGCACTGATGTCGTCCGAGAACCGTGCGGCCTCCGCGCTTGCGCGGCATTATCCGGGGGGTGAGCAAGCCTTCGTCGAAGCGATGAATGTCAAGGCGCGACTGCTTGGGCTGTGGAACACTCGTTTCCATGACAGCACCGGCCTGAATCCGGCCAATGTCTCCAGCCCGCGCGATCTGGCCAAAATGGTGTCGGCTTCGGCGTCCTATCCCTTGATTCGCGAATTTTCGACTTCGCCTGAGCGCTATGTCGATGTGCGTGGCCGCATGACCCGCTTCGGCAACACCAACGGCTTGGTCAAGAGTCCGGAATGGTCGATCAGCGTTTCCAAAACCGGTTATATCTCGGAAGCGGGGCGTTGCCTGGTCATGCAGACATGGCTGCATCAGCAGCCCGTGGTCATGGTGCTGATGGATTCGAACGGCCGCTACACCCGCACTGCGGACGCCAAGCGTGTGCGCAAGTGGCTCGAGCAGGCTGCAAATCAGCCCGTCGCTTCGGTGCCGCTCCGTCGCGAGGGCTGACGGAGCGCGCCGTGGCGCGTCTTAGCTGGGGCGTGCCGCGGTGTAGCCCAATGCGCGTGAAATTTCGTCGGCCGTTTCGCGCACCAGTGGCGCCCAGTCCGGATTGAAGCGTTCCGATGGGGTCGACAGCGACAGGCCGGCAATCAGTTCGCCGGCATCGTTGTGAATGCCGGCGGCAATGCAGCGCACGCCGGCTTCGACTTCGTCCAGGTCGAAACCCACGCCATGACGGCGCACGCGATCGAGTTCCTTTTCCAATGCAGGCAGGGTGGTAATCGACGCTGGCGTCGACGGCGGCAGCCCCGTGCGGCGCGCATATTCGCGAATTTTTTCCAGGCCGTCTTCGACCAGAAACAGTTTGCCGGTCGCGGTCGTATGCAGCGGAGCGCGTGCCCCGACGATGTGTACCACCCGCACCGACGAGCGTCCGCTCGAGGTCCGCTCTACATAAACGATCTCGTCGCCGGCACGGATGCCGAGGTTTACGCTCTCGCCGGTCGCCGCGTGCAGCTTGAGCATCATCGGCATGGCCGTGTCGCGCAGCGAGATGCGCGATTTGACCAAGCTGCCCAGTTCCAGCAGGCGGATGCCCAGCCGATAGATGCCGGCGTCGGTCCGATCCACGAAACCGCTCTGTGTCATGGCGCCGAGGATCCGGTGTGCCGTCGAAGGGTGAAGCCCGGTTTCCAGCGCGAGCTGCTTGAGCGGCACGGGGTCGGCGTGCTGTGCGAGCACGTCCAGCAGCTTCATCATGCGCTCGATGACCTGGATGGGATTCTTGCCTTCGGCTGCAGGCGTGGGTTCGATCTTCTTTGTGGACACGGCGGTGCTCAAATCGAGCAGTCAATGGTGGAACTGCGATCTTACTCGTGCGGTCAAATTTCGCCTAGTGAAATGAGGTGTCGTTTTGTGGCAACCCTCACGCACGGATATACTTTGGCCGCAACAGACCCAGGCCGGACTTCGTCCCGGCCTCTCTTTGTCGGGCTCTGCGACGCGATGTCGTGCCCAGTTCGCCTTATGCGCATCGCCGGGAACCTCTGATGAGTCTTTTGCTGATCGTGTTGCTGCCGTTCATCGGCGCCTTGTTTCCGGCACTCATGATTCGTGCCGGGCGCACGGCCTGTGCGACCACGACATTTGTATTCACGCTGCTGGCCTTCGCCTTGCTGTTGTCGCATGCACCTGTCGTCTTCGAGGGGGAGGTGGTCCGTGCAAGCTGGGCTTGGCTGCCTGCGCTCGGGCTGAACACCAGTTTCTTCCTGGATGGGCTGGGCTTTTTCTTCGCGGGGCTGATCCTGGGTATCGGCCTGCTGATCATCACCTATGCCCGCTTCTACCTGTCGAAAGACGATCCGATGGGCAGTTTCTACACCTATCTGTTGCTGTTCCAGGGCGCGATGGTGGGGATCGTGCTGTCGGACAACATCTTGCTGCTGCTGGTGTTCTGGGAGTTGACCAGCCTGTCGTCCTTTCTGTTGATTGGCTACTGGAAGCATCTGCCCGAGGGTCGTCAGGGCGCGCGCATGGCCTTGACGGTGACCGGCGCGGGCGGCCTGGCGATGATTGCGGGCATGTTGCTGCTGGGTGAAATTGCGGGTTCGTATGAGCTCTCCGATATCCTTCTGGCACGTGAGGCCATCCAGGCATCGCCGCTCTATCTGCCCGCGCTGCTGCTGATTCTGGCGGGGTGCTTCACCAAGAGCGCGCAGTTCCCTTTCCACTTTTGGCTGCCGCATGCCATGGCGGCACCGACGCCGGTGTCGGCCTACCTGCATTCGGCAACGATGGTGAAGGCGGGCATCTTCCTGATGGCGCGGATGTGGCCGGTGCTGGCGGGCACGCAGGAATGGTTCTATATCGTCGCCACCACCGGTTTCGTGACCATGCTGCTCGGGGCGGTGATCGCGCTGTTCAAGGACGACTTGAAGGGACTGCTGGCGTTTTCCACGGTCAGCCATCTTGGCCTGGTGACGATGCTGTTGGGGTTTGGCACACCGCTGGCTGCGGTGGCGGCGGTGTTTCACATCCTCAATCACGCCACCTTCAAGGCGGCATTGTTCATGAACGCCGGCATTGTCGACCACGAAACCGGCACGCGACACATTCCGCATCTAGGCGGTTTGCTGCACGTGATGCCGATTACCGCGACGCTGGCGATGGTGGCGGCGGCCTCGATGGCCGGGTTGCCACCGCTCAATGGCTTCATCTCCAAGGAAATGATGTTGCACGAGGCGGTGGCGGTGGAGTGGCTGGGCTCGGGATGGGCTGTGGCGGCGCTGGCCACGCTGGCCGCCTGCTTTTCGGTGGCGTACTCCTTCCGCTACATCGTGCATGTGTTTTTTGGTCGCACGCGTAGCGAACTGGCGCGCACACCGCACGACCCCCCCGCCGGCATGTGGCTGCCGCCTGCAGTGCTGGTGGTGCTGGTGGTGCTGATCGGTCTCTTTCCCGATACCGTGGCGGGACCGTTGGTGGCGATCGTGTCGCGCGCGGTGACCGGCGGCCAGATGATGGACTACCACCTCGCGCTGTGGCACGGCTTCACGCCGGCGCTGGGTTTGTCGGTCATCGCGGTGGTGACGGGTTTGCTGGCACTGCGCAACTACGCCCGCGTGCGTGCAGCGTGGCGGGCGGGGCCGCACCCGGAGGCCAAAGCGCTGTTCGATGCCGCGATCGATGCCGCGTTGCGGGGCGCACAGCGCGTCACCCATGGCTTGCACAACGGCTCGCTGCAGCGCTACCTGGCCTTCGCGCTCAGCGCGATCACGCTTGCCGGCTTTGTCGCCTTCTTCAGTGCTTCGCATGCGCCAGGCACCCGCGAACTGCTGCCGGCCGCGCCGGCGGCCATTGTGGGCTGGTTGCTGCTGGTCGGCGGCTGTGGCCTGACGGTTTTCCTGTTTCGCCGCCGCCTGCTTGCGGTGCTGGTTGCCGGTACGGTGGGCCTGATCGTGTGCGTCGCCTTCATCTACCTGTCCGCGCCCGACCTCGCGCTGACGCAGATCTCGGTCGAGGTGACGACCGTAATCCTGATGCTGCTGGCGCTTTACTTCCTGCCAAAGGAAGGGCCGCCGAGTTCGAGCGTCAAGGCCGATCCGATGCGTCACCTGCGCGACGCCGTGCTCGCCATCATCGCCGGCTTGGGTATGGCAGGTGCCAGTTGGGCGATGCTGACGCGTGACGGCAGCTCGCTGTCGCATTACTACCTCGATAACGCCGTGTCCGGCGGTGGCGGCACCAACGTGGTCAACGTGATCCTGGTGGACTTCCGTGGCTTCGATACCTTTGGCGAGATCACCGTGCTGGGCATTGCCGCGCTGGCAATCTACGCCTTGCTCGATGGCACCTTGTTTGGCCGCGTCGGCCGCCGGCTCAGCACCTGGACGCCCGATCTGCCGCAATCGGTCGATCGCCATCCGATGATCATGGTGGTCGCCACGCGGGTGATGCTGCCGCTGGCGATGCTGGTCGGCGCCTATATTTTCCTGCGCGGCCACAATCAACCGGGTGGCGGCTTCATCGCGGCGCTGGTGGTGTCGATCGCGCTCATCATGCAGTACATGGCCAGTGGTTTCGGCTGGGCGGCGCAGCGGGTGAAGGTGAATTACCACGCCATGATCGGCGCCGGTGTGCTCGTTGCCGCGGCCACAGGCATCGCAGCGATGGTGCTGGAGCAGCCTTTCCTGACCTCGACCTTCAGTCATGTGCATTTGCCGCTGGTCGGCGAGTTCGAGATTGCCAGCGCGATGGCCTTCGACACCGGCGTCTTTCTGACCGTGGTGGGGGCGGTGATGCTGGCACTGGCCAATCTGTCGCGTATGGGACGGCGTACGGCGCAGTTGCCGGTCAATCGCGGCGCGATGGACGTCGATCCAAGCGCTGCCGGTGCAAAGGAGCACAACTGATGGAGTTTCTCGTTGCCAGCGCGATCGGGGTGATGACGGCGGCCGGCCTTTATCTGGTGCTCCGTGCGCGGACCTTCCCGGTCATCATCGGCCTGTCCTTGCTGACCTACGCCACCAACCTGTTCCTGTTCGCCACCGGGCGCCTGGCGATCAACCAGCCCCCGGTGATCGGTGCGACTGGTGGCAGTTATGTGGATCCTTTGCCGCAGGCGCTGGTGCTCACGGCGATCGTGATTTCCTTCGGCATGACGGCGGTGGTCGTCGTGATGGCACTGCGCGGCTACCTGGAGACGGGCAACGACCATGTCGATCTGCCGGGTGACGCGTCGCCCGAGGCGAGCGAGGACGACTGGAAGCTGCGCGGGCGCAAGCAGGCTGATGCCACGGTCAAGGCAGGGGGAAGCAAGGCGTGAACCATGCCCTGATCCTGCCTATCCTGCTGCCGGCGATCGTCGGCGCCTTGCTGGTGATGGCCGCCCGCTACGACAAGGTGCTGGCGCGCGTTTTTTCGCTGGCCTCCACCGTGCTGCTGTTCGGCGTGGCCTTGACCTTGCTCGTGATGGCGTCCGACGGCAGCGTGCGCACCTATGCGCTGGGCGCATGGCCGGCCCCGTTCGGTATCGTGCTGGTGCTCGACCGCCTGGCGGCGCTGATGGTGCTGCTCAACGCCGTGCTCGGCCTGAGCGTGCTGCTGTATGCGATCAATGGCTGGGATTTGCGCGGCAAGCACTTCCACCCGCTGTTCCAGTTCCAGTTGATGGGCATCAATGGCGCCTTCCTGACCGGCGACTTCTTCAACCTGTTCGTATTCTTCGAGATCCTGCTCATCGCATCCTATGGCCTGATGGTGCATGGCGGCGGCGGATTGCGGGTGAAAGCGGGCGTGCAGTACGTGGTCACCAACCTCGTCGGCTCATCGGTGTTCCTGATTGCGGTGGGCCTGATCTACAGCGTCACCGGCACGCTGAACATGGCGGATCTGGCCGTGATCGTGCCCCGGGTGCCGGCGGCCGACCAGGCGCTGCTGCAGACCGGCGCCGTGCTGTTGCTCCTCGTCTTTGCGATCAAGGCCGCGCTGGTGCCGCTGCATTTCTGGCTGCCGGGGACCTACGCGAATGCACCCGGGCCGGTGGCCGCCTTGTTTGCGATCATGACCAAGGTCGGGGCCTATTCGATCATCCGTTTGTACGTGCTGGCGTTCGGTGCGGAGGCCGGCCCGGCGGCCTGGCTGGCAGCACCCTGGCTGTTGCCCGCCGGGCTCGTGACGCTGGTGCTGGGCATGACGGGCGTGCTCGCGGCGCGCAGCCTGGGGCAGATGGCCAGCTTCGCCGTCATCGGCTCGATGGGCATGCTGTTGGCGACGGTGTCGGTCTTCACTCCGCAGGCCATCGGCGCGGCGCTGTATTACCTGATCCACTCGACGTTTGCTGCGGGCGCGCTGTTCCTGATTGCCGATCTCGTCGCCGAGCGCCGTGGTGTGCAGCGCGACCGTCTGGTGTTGGCACCGCGCTTCGCCCAGGCGGGATTGCTGGCGGGGCTGTTCTTCGTCGCGGCCATCGGCATCACCGGCATGCCGCCGCTGTCGGGCTTCATCGGCAAGTTGCTGATCCTCGACGGTGTGCGTGCCTCGGCTCACGCGACCTGGTTCTGGACGCTGATCCTGTCGACCTCGTTGATCGCCATCGTCGGTTTTTCCCGCGGCGGCAGCCTGGTGTTCTGGAAGAGCCATGCGGTCAATGCACCGAGTGCGCCGTTGCACCGGGGGGCTGCGCTGCCTTTTGTGGCGGTCGGTGGCGTGCTGGCCTGCCTGGTGACGCTGACCGTGTTTGCCGGACCGGTGCATGGCTGGCTCGAGCTGACCGCGACGCAACTTTTTGCGCCGACGGCTTACATCGAGGCGGTGCTCGGGACCGCCCAGGAGGGGCCGTGATGGGTAACAAGACCGAGACGCTCGAAAAACGCAGCCTGATGCAGCGCTGGTTTCCGCATCCCTTGCTGACGGTGGTCCTGATCGTGCTGTGGATGCTGCTGCTGAACAGCTTCAGTGTCGGCGGGGTGGTGATGGGACTGATCCTGGGGGTGGTCATCCCGCGCTTGACGAGCAACTTCTGGCCCGAACGTCCGCCCGTCAAAGCCTATGGCAAGGCTATCGCCTATCTGGGTTTGGTGGCGTGGGACGTGGTGGTCGCGAATCTTCAGGTTTCACGGCTCATCCTGTTTCGTCGCACGGATGCGCTGAACGTGCGTTGGGTGAGCATGCCGCTCGAACTGCGCTCGCCCGAGGCGATCACCATTCTTGCCGGCACCATCACGATGACGCCGGGCACGGTGTCCTGCGACCTGTCGGCGGATGGTCGCAGCCTGCTGGTGCATTGCCTCGACGCCCCGGATATCGACGAGGCGGTGCGCCAGATGAAATCGCGCTATGAAGCCCGCTTGAAGGAGATATTCCCGTGATCCACTACGCGCTGATGTTCGGTTTCACGGCCGTCTCGCTGGCCCTCCTGTTCAACCTGATCCGGTTGGTGCGGGGGCCGTCGCTGATGGACCGGGTGCTTGCGGTCGACACCATGGTGATCAATGCGATTGCGCTCATCATTCTGTTCGGCATCCAGCAACGCACGACCATCGTGTTCGAGGCCGCGTTGCTGTTTGCGATGTTCGGTTTCATCTCCACCGTCGCTTACTGCCGCTTCATCCTGCGCGGCGACGTGATCGAGTGAGCGGAGGGGAATGATGGATTTCGTATTCGAACTGATCGTGTCCGCACTGATCGTCTTTGGCGGACTGTTTGCGCTGGTGGGTTCCTTTGGCCTGCTCAAGCTGCCCGATTTGCTCACGCGCCTGCATGCGCCCACCAAGGCGACGACGCTCGGTGTGGGGGGGGCGCTGGGGGCGTCGATGGTGTATTTCGCCGCCTTCGAGGGCTCACTGACGATCCATGAAGTGCTGATCACCGCCTTCCTGTTCCTGACCGCGCCCATCAGCGCGCATTTCATCGCCAAGGCCCATCTGCACGAGCACGCCGAGCTGCGCGAAGACCTGCCGCCCACCGGGCGTCCGCAGGGCTGGAGCACCTTCGACGGTCTGCCGGTGGCGGACGAAGACGACGAAGCCGGTGACGACAAGCGCGCGGCACACCACTGACGGGATTCGCCACGTGGTGCCGCGTGCTGCGCTTGGGCGATAATGCGGCCTTGATCTGACCGGGAACTGCCTTGAACACCGTCCGTCGTAAGCCGCCCACGCCCGCCCCCTCAAAAGTCAGCGGTACCCTCAAGTTGCGTCCGCGCAAAGTCGAGCCGCCCGAGGGCGACCCGCGCGATGAGCGCGATGCCCAGGCTACGGAGCCGAAAGATGCGCCGCGTCCCGCTCGCCCGGCCCGTTCCACCCAACCCGCAGCGGACGGAAAAGCGGGTTCGGCAAAGGGATCACGGCCGGCGGGCAAGACCGGGCACGGGGCAAAGTCGCCGGCGGACAGCCGACGTGCAGCCGCGGATGAACGCCCCGCGCGCAATCCATCGACGCAAAGGCCGTCAGGCTCGACGCGTCCGGCCGAGTCCCGCGCCATGCCAACGTCTACTGCTCCCGCTCGGACGCCACGTCCGGCGCCGGTTGCGGACCCGTCCATGCCCCCACCGTCCGGTGTGCGCCTGTCCAAGATCATGGCCGAGCGCGGCATCTGCTCGCGTCGCGAGGCCGACGAGTTCATCGAGCGCGGCTGGGTGTTCGTCGATGGCAAGCGCGTGTCCGAGTTGGGTATCCGCATCGATCCCGACGCCCGCGTCACGCTGGCACCCGAGGCCACGCGCACCCAGCGCGAGCGCGTCACCATCCTGCTGCACAAGCCGGTGGGCTATGTGTCCGGCCAGCCCGAGCCGGGCTATGCGCCTGCGGTGAGCCTGATCGGCGCAGCCAACCAGTTCGACAGCGAGACGGCGCAGCGCTTTCATCCCAGTCAGTTGAAGAATCTTGCACCTGCGGGGCGGCTCGACATCGATTCGACCGGTTTGCTGGTGCTGACCCAGGATGGCCGTATTGCCCGCCAGTTGATCGGCGACGATTCCAAGGTGGACAAGGAGTACCTGGTGCGCGTCGAGGGGCACCTGGACGACGAAGGCCTGGCCTTGCTCAACCATGGCCTCGAGCTCGATGGTGTGACGCTACGGCCGGCCAAGGTCGAATGGATCAACGACGATCAGTTGCGCTTCCAGTTGCGCGAGGGGCGCAAGCGCCAGATTCGTCGCATGTGCGAGCTGGTCGGGCTGAGGGTGGTGGGCCTCAAGCGCGTACGCATCGGCAAGGTCAAGCTGGGCGACCTGCCGCTGGGGCAGTGGCGTTACCTGCGCGAGGACGAATCGTTCTGATCGCTGGCGGGCGACTGGCGCATCGCGTCGTCTGCCATCGCGTCTCCCAGCGGTCCGGTGTGGGGCAGGATGCCGGTGCGGTAGGCTGCGCGCGACACCGCATGTGCGGCCAGCGGGGTGGTGGCCAGAAGCACCGCAATCGCAAACAGCGCTTCCAGCGATACCGCGCCTTCGCTGGCCGCTGCCACGCCGGCCAGCACCAGCACGGCCCCCAGCGCGCCGGCCTTGCTTGCAGCGTGCATGCGCGTGTAGCTGTCGGGCAGGCGTAGCACGCCGATCGCGCCGACCAGGCCGATCAGGGCGCCCAAGAGCAGCAGCGCCGAGGCGATCCAGGGCAACAGGCCGCCTTCGTTCATCATCGTCTCTCCGTCGGTGCATCGCCATCCTGGCCTGCGGTTTCGGGGGTGCGGCCATGGCGACGGAACATCAACATGTAGGCGGCGGTGCCCAGAAAGGACACCAGCGCCAGCACCACGGCCGCGTCCAGCAGCATCGGCTGGGCGGTGGCCAGTGCGATCAGTGCCACTACTCCGATCCCGAGCAGGGTGAGCGCATCCACCGCCACCACGCGGTCGGTGGCGCGTGGCCCGCGCAGCAGTCGGATCACGATCAGCACGGCGCTGAGGCCTTGCAGCACGAAGGTCAGGGGCAGCACCCAGGCGGCGCCCGCGAGTTCGATGTTCATGCCTCGTCTCCGTGTGTCGCCGCAGGCGTGTCCTTATCCGCGTGTAGCCAGGCCAGCAGACGGCTTTCGATGCCGCGCACACCGTCTTTGACGTCCTCGGCATCGCGGGCGTCGATGGCGTGGATGTACATCGTGCCGTGCTCGGCGACATAGTCCAGCGCCAGTGTGCCTGGTGTCAGCGTCAGCAGGCAGCCGAGCAGGGTGGCCACGCGTTCGTCGGGGTGGCGCAGTTGCAGGGCGACGACCGCCGGCTGGGGGGCAACGCGGCGGCTCAGCACGATGCGCGCCACGTCCAGGCTGGCTTTCAGCACCTCGCGTGCGAACCAGGCTGCGAACATCACACCCAGTTCGAGTCGGCGCACATAAGGGCGGATGCCGAGCAATTCCATGGCGAAACGCAAGGCGACATAAACCAGCGCAAAGGCGACCAGCACGCCGAGCGGCGTCAGGGCCTTGGCAAAGGCCGCGAGGCCGATGGCGATCAGGATGTGCAGTCCCAGCATGTCGGGCTCCTCAGCGCGGGGTGCCGAAAACGGCGTCGATGTAGCCTTGGGGGGCGGATAGCTGCGCAGCGGCCGCGTTGGCGTAGTCCATCACCGGACCGGCCAGCAGGCCGATGGCCACCGTCATCGCGGCCAATGCCGAGACCGCCCACAGCGCCGGTCGCAGTCCGGTGGCGGGCCGGATCGCACCAGGGCCGCCCGGATGCGGTTTGAGAAAGGCCTCGTTCCAGATCTTGCTCATCGACAACAGGGTGAAAATGCCGGTCAGTAGCGCCACGCTGGCAGCGATCCAGGCGCTGGCGTCGAGGCTGGCCTTGACCAGCACGAACTTGGCCCAGAAGCCCGACAGTGGGGGGATGCCCGCCAGCGACAGCGCTGGAATGGCGAACAGCACCGCCAGCCAGGGCGCGCTGGCATACAGCCCGCCCATCGCCGCGAGTCGCTCCGAACCCGTCAGGCGCGTCGCGATGCCGCCGATGAAGAACAGGTTGGCCTTCACCACGATGTGATGGATCAGGTAGAACACCGCGCCGGCCAGCGCGAGCGGCGTGGCCAGGGCGAGGCCCAGGATCATGTAGCCGACCTGGCTGACGATGTGGAAGGACAGGATGCGCCGCACCTCGGTCTGCGCCGCTGCGCCCAGCACACCGATCAGCATCGTGGCGCAGGCGACCCACAGCAGCACCTCGTGGGCGATGCCCGAGTCGGGCCACAGTAGCGTGACAAGGCGAATCAGCGCATACACGCCCACCTTGGTCAGCAAGCCGGCGAACAGCGCCGACACCGGCGTCCACGCCACATGGTAGGACGCCGGCAGCCAGCCAAACACCGGGAACAACGCCGCCTTGATCGAAAACGCCACCAGCATCAGGCCGACGGCCGCATTGGCCGTGGCGGGTACCGTGTCGCTCGCGAACAGGCGCGCGAGTTCGGCCATGTTCAGGCTGCCACTAGCGCCATACAGCAGCCCGGCGGCGAGCAGGAACATCATCGTCGCCACCAGATTCAGCACCACGTAGACCACTGTCCCTGAAAGTCGCCTGCGGCCGCCGCCGAGCACGATCAGCGCAAACGAGCCGACCAGCAGCACCTCGAACCACACGTAAAGGTTGAACACATCCCCGGTGATGAAGGCGCCGCAGACGCCCACCAGCAGCCCGTGCAGCAGCGGATGGAAGTCGCGCCCGCGGGCCGGATCGCCATCGCGCGCCAGCGAGACCAGCACGGTGGCCAGGCCGACAATGCCGGTGATCGCCACCATTGCCGCCGACAGGCGGTCGATGACCAGGGTGATGCCGTAGGGCGCGGCCCAGCCGCCCGCCTGACCCGCCAGGATGTCGCCACTGGCCGCCAGTGCGACCAGCGCGATGCCTGCCGCGGTCAGCGCCAGGCTGCCGAGCAGGCTGAAAAAGCCCACTGCCTGCGGCGAGCGCCGCGCCAGCAGGCACAGCACCAAGGTGCACAGAGGGATCAGCAGGGGTGCAACGAGCAAGGCCTTCATCGGCTGCCCTCCATGCCGTGCTCTGCCTGGGGGCTGAAGGACGGCACAGGGTGTGCGCCATCCTTTCGGGGCAGGTCTTCGTTGCGCGATTCGGCGGGCAGGTCAGGGGCGGGTTCCTCGGCTACGGCCGTGATGCGGTCGGTCTCGATGTTGCCGTGCACCTCCCAGGTGCGCTTGAGCACGGCCAGGGCAAATACGAACAGCGCAAAGCCGATCACGATCGCGGTCAGCACCAGGGCTTGCGGCAAAGGATTCACCGCCAGTTCCGGCACGCCCGGCGTATCGGCAAACGCCGCCACGCTGCCGTCGAAGCGGCCGCCGACCAGCACGGCCATGTTCACGCCGTTGCCGAGTACCACCACACCCAGCACCACGCGCAGCAGGCTGCGGTCGAGCAGCATCCAGATGCCGATGGCCACCAGCAGGCCCGCGCTGATCGAAGCGACGATTTCCATGTCAGGCCTCCTTTCCAGGATGGTGCTGGGGGGCGCTGGCCAGTTCCTTGTCCAGCAGGCGCAGCAGCATGTGCAGCACGGCCCCGAGCACGGTCAGGAACACCCCCACGTCGAACAGCAAGGGCGAGCCGAGCGGCAGCCCGCCCGGAAAGGTCCAGCTGCCGGTCAGGAAGGCTTCGCCACGCAGCAGGCCGATGACCCCGGCCCCAGCGGCCACGGCCAGCCCGATCGCCGCCAGGATGGCCGGCGGTATGCGCAACAGCGCACGGGTACGCGCCACGCCATCGCCCAACGCCAGCAGCACGACGGCCGACGCCGCAACCAGGCCGCCGATGAAACCACCGCCGGGCAGGTTGTGGCCTCGCCACAGCAAAACCAGCGACATCAACAGCAAGAGCGCCGACAGCGGCTTCATGCCTTGGCGCAGCAGCACCGAGCCGAACTCCTCGCTGCCCCCTTCAGCTGCCGTGCCCGCGCGTCTGCGCCCGCCGCCCAGCAGTGTCGCCGCAGCCAGCCCCGCCAGCGCCACCACCAGAATTTCGCCCAGCGTGTCGAGCGCACGGAAATCAACCAGGATCACATTGACGACGTTGGCGCCATGGCCGCCGGGCAGGCTGTTGTCCAGATACCAGCGGGCGATGTTGCCCGGCAGGGGCTCGCTGACCGACACCAGCAGCAAGGCGGTGACGAGGGTGCCGATGACCGCTGCGACCACCGCATGGAAGCGCTTGGCCGCTGGCTTGCGCGAGCCCACGCCCGACAGCGGGGGCAGCTTGCGCAGCACCAGGGCGAGGAAGATGACGGTGAGGGTTTCGACCATCAACTGCGTGATGGCCACATCCGGTGCGTTGGCGGCGAGAAAGAACAGGGCCAGCCCCAGGCCACTGGTGCCCAGCGTCGCCACCAGCGCGACACGACCGCGCATCACCGCCGCCGCTGCGGCGCCGGCTACCGCGATGACGCACCCCAGGACGCCCGCAACCGACAACGGACTTGTCGGAATCGGCCAGCGGATGCCGCCGCCTGCGGCCAGGGCCGCCAGCACCCCGACCAGTGTGAAGCCGGCAATGGCCAGCACCAGCAGGCTGATGTGCTGGCGCAGCGAGCCGTGCTGGAAGCGGTCAGCCACCTGGCTGGCGAAGCCGAAGATGCGCTTGAGCAGGCGGTCCCAGAGCATGTCGCCGCTGACCCGCCACAGCACGCGCCACAGGGACAGGCGCCGGCGCACACGGGTACGCTGCAGGTAGAAGAACACGCCCAGGCTCACCGTCAGCACGCTGGCCACGACCGCCGGCGTGATTCCCCCCCACAGGTAAAGCTTGACGCTGACCGCGTCGCGCGCCACCGCCTGCACCGCGGCGTCGATGAGCCAGATTTCCGCAATGTTGTTGAAGGCGCCGAACACGAAACCGCCGATTGCCAGCAGCATCGGTCCGATCCACATTGGCAGGCTGACCTCGTGCGGACGGTGTGGGTAAGGCCCTTCCCGGCCGAGGAAGGTGCGCACGAAGACCAGGCCCGCGGCGGTCAGCAGCAGTGCGTTGGTCAGGATCATCACGGCGGTGGTGATCCAGCCCGCCAGGCCCAGCTCGATCAGCCCCGCATATTTGAATTCCTTGGCGATGAAGCCGAAGAAGGGTGGCAGCCCTGCATTCGACAGGGCCGCCAGCGCGACCGCGAACCCCGTCAGTGGCATGTAGCGGATCAGGCCGCCAAGGTGGGCGATCTGGCGCGTGCCGGTCGCGTGATCAACTGCCCCTACGGCCATGAACAGCGCCGCCTTGTAGAAGGCGTGGGCGACCAGGTAGATGGCGAAGGCTTGCAGGCCATAGGGCGTGTTGGTGCCGAGCAGCATGGTGAGCTGGCCCAGCACGGTGACCGTGGTGTAGGCCAGCACGCGCTTGAGGTCGGTCTGGCGGATGGCCAGCACGGCGCCGACCAGCGCGGTCGCGGCGCCGATGGTGATGAGGATCGTGCTCCAGCCGGTCGAACCACCGAGCACCGGGTTGAGGCGGGCCAGCAGATAGACGCCAGCCTTCACCATGGTGGCCGAGTGCAGGTAGGCCGACACCGGCGTCGGCGCAGCCATGGCGTTGGGTAGCCACAGGTGGAAGGGCAGCTGGGCCGACTTGGTGAAGGCGCCGACCAGCACCAGCAGCAGGATGGCCGGATACAACGCGTGACTTTCGATTGCCGCAGCCGACAGGCCCGAGAACTGCCAGCTGTTTCCCGCCGTACCGAGCAGGATCAGGCCTGCCAGCAGGGCCAACCCACCACCGCCGGTGATCAGCAGCGCCTGCAGCGCCGAGCGGCGCGAGTCCGGTTTGTCATGCTGGAAGCCGATGAGCAGGAAGGACGCGACGCTGGTCAGCTCCCAGAACACGAACATTGCAATCAGGTCGTCGGCCAGCACCATACCCAGCATGGCGGCCATGAAGCCCAGCAGATAGGCGTGAAAGCGGCCGAGGTGGTGGTGATCCGACAGATAGCTGCCGGCGTAGAGCACGATCAACGTGCCGATGCCGGTAACCAGCAGTGCGAACAGCAGGGACAGGCCATCGAGGCGGAATGACAATCCAACTTCGAGCGCCGGCACCCAGACGTGGCTTTCGAGAAGAGTGCTACCCGATGCAATCTCGGGCACCAGCGAGACGAAATGACCGAACACGGCCAGTGGCGCCACTGCCAACACCCAGGCCGCGCGCTCGCCCAGCCAGCGTGTCAGCCCCGGCGCAAGCAGCATCGCGACCGCGATGATGCCCACGCTGCTCAGCATGATTCAGACCCCGTTTTTGGCACGGTGCGTGGCCCCCCTGGTTCATTGTGTCCCGGCTTGTTGGACCGGATCGCTCCGGTCAGCGGCAGTTCAGTCGTAGAAAACTGACCGGCTTGCCGAGAGCGAGGTTCCCGAGGGCTGCATCACGAACGGGCACAAAGCGGGTTGGAGAGGCCCACGGGTGACGGTGGAGGGGCGAGGTGGTGCGCGCGAGCGGAAACGACGCTGCCCGACGAAGACCCGCGTGCATGTCTGCTGGCAGGTCTTCGTCGGGCAGCGTGTGGATGGGGTGGGGCGGCGGGACAGCTTCAGGCGTGGGCAGGGTGGCGCGCACGCGCCTTGGGCTGTTTCATGCACTTGCCGGCCAGTTTGAGCGCGGCCGCATCTTCCTCGCTCAATCCGCTGACTTCGGCGAAATAGCCGGCTAGCGGGCAGTCGAACCCGGGCGGACATCCATGCTCGCAGGCGCATTCCTGTTGCGTTTCGTCGAGTAGAACCATCTCGTGAACAGCTTCGCAGCGGCCGATGGGGGAGTCGATGATGCTCATGACAGTCTCCTTCAAGTGCGGGTCATCCAGGGCGTTCCGTACCTTCTTGTGTGTCGTGTGAGGTTCGTCACGGAACGGGGCTGATTTCAGTCTAGTGCCCGGCGGGAGACTTGCTGGCAGATCGGCGTGAAGCTTGATTTGGGTCAACAGTGACGGTGTCGGACGGGCCGGGCGGCGGCGTCCGTGCGTCGGCAGGTGTGCGTGCCGGGCGGCGGCAATGCAGGTCGGTGAATGGGCCGGCGGCGTACGTCCAGCCGGGGCCGGGCGAGGTTTGGGCGCAGAAACGGGCACCATCGATCGTGCTGCGCCACACATGCCAGGTGGCGGGCGCAGCGCTGGCCGTGGCCGCCCACAGCAAGGCAGCCAGAGGGGCGATGCTGCGCCAGGTTGTTCGTTCATTCCGCACGCAAGGCCTCCACCGGGTCGAGGCCTGCGGCGCGGCGCGCGGGTAGCACGCCGGCCAGCAAGCCGATCAAGACGGACAGGCCTTCGGCTGCGACGACAAAGCTCCATGGCGTGCCGACCGGCAGGGCCGGCAGCAGCAGCCCGAGCAGTTGGGCCAGTCCGGCGCCGATGGCCAGTCCGACCAGGCCGCCCACGGCCGACAGCACCACCGCCTCGCCCAGGAACAGCCCGAGGATCGTGCGCCGGCGGGCGCCGAGGGCCACCAGCAGGCCGATTTCGTTGGTTCGTTCGCTGACGGCGATGGTCATGATGGTGACGATGCCGACCCCGCCTACCAGCAGCGAAATGCCGCCGAGCGCCCCCACCGCGGCGGTCAGGATGTCGAGGATGTTGGAAAGCGTGGCCAGCATGTCTTCCTGGGTGCGGATGGTGAAATCCTCACGCCCATGGCGGGCCATGAGGCTGCTCTTCACTTGATCGACCACGCGCGCGGCGGGAACGTTCTCCTCATAGCTCACGCCGATCTCCATCAGCCCGTCGCGGTTGAACAGGGCCAGGCCGCGCACCGTCGGGATGAAGGCGGTGTCGTCGAGATCGATGCCGAGGAATTGCCCTTTTTCTTCCATGATGCCGATGACGCGATAGCGTTCGTCGCCGATCTGCAGCCGCTCGCCGAGCGCATTGCCGCTGCCGAACAACTCGCGCTTGAGCTTGGGGCCGAGCACGACGAAAGCGCGCGCGCGGGTGTCATCGTCCGCGGGCAGAAACTGGCCGACGCGGACGCGCATGGCGTAGAGCGCGGCCATGTCGGGGCCGACGCCCAGCACCATCGTCCGCCGCACCCGGCCGTTGGCGCGCACTTCCGCGTTGCCGCTGACATTGCCGGTGACGTGCTTGATATGCGGTAGACGGGCGAGTGCGGCGGCATCGTCGAGCGTGAGCTCGCGCGCCGTGGACGGCAGGCCGGGTGGACCGCCGCGTGCGCCTTGGCGGCCGGGCGTGATCTCGATGACATTGGTGCCGAACTGGCCGAATTCCTGCAGCACGAAGCGGTGCAAGCCTTCGCCGATGGAGGTGAGCAGGATGACTGCCGCGATGCCCACCGCAATGCCACCCAGGGTCAGCGCACTGCGCATGCGATGGGCAGTGAGGGAGCGCAGCGCAAGGTGAAGGAGGTCGCTCCAGCGCATGCTGTTCACCGTTTCATCAGCGCCTGCACCGGATCGAGTGCGGCGGCGCGGCGCGCAGGCATGACGCCGAACAGCAGGCCGGTGCTCAGGGCCGTGCCCAGCGCGGCGGCGACTGCCCAGTCGGGCGGCCAGGCGGGCAGGGTGGGAAAGGCCAGGCGGATGGCCCATGCCCCTGCATGGCCGAGCAGGAAGCCGGCTACCGCACCGGCGAGCGAAAGCAGCCCGGCCTCCGCCAGGAAGGCCAGGCGGATGGCGCGCCCGCTGGCGCCGAGTGCCTTCAGCAGGCCGATCTCTCCGGTGCGCTGGGTCACTGCCACGAGCATCACGTTCATCACCAGAATGCCGGCCACCGCCAGGCTGATTGCGGCAATGCCGGCGACGCTCAGGGTCAGCGCGCCGAGGATGCGGTCGAAGGTGCCCAGCACGGCGTCCTGGGTGATGACGGTGAAGTCGAGCTCGCCATCGCGTCGGGCGCGCAGCAAGTCTTCGACCTGGCGCTGCGCCGGTGCCAGCGCCTCGCGGCCGCGCGTCTCGACCATGATGCGGAACAGCGTGTTGGTGTTGAACATGGCCTGTGCGGTGGCGACCGGCACCAGCACCAGTTCGTCCGAGTTCATGCCCAGTCCGCGGCCGGCGGGGCCCATGATGCCGATCACGCGCAGGCGGCGGTCGCCGAGGCGGATCATGCGGCCGATGGCGTTCTGGTTGCCGAACAGTTCGGCACGGATGGTCTCACCGATCACCGCCACGGCCGACGCGCGGCCGAAGTCCTCTCGCGGCAGGAACTGACCGCTGGCCACGCCGAAGCCGCGAATATCGAGATAGTCGGCGCTGGTGCCCAGCACCATCACTTCACGCAGTCGCCCGCCCACGGCGATCTCCGAGTTGCCGACGCTCAAGGGCGCGACGCGCTGTACCAGTGGCAGGCGCAACAGGGCCGCCGCGTCGTCGCGGGTCAGATCGCGCGGGGTGCTGCTGACGAAGCTGCCGGGATTGACGCCGCCGGTTTCGGTGCGGCCGGGCAGCACGATCAGCAGGTTGGCGCCCAGCGCAGAGAATTCCTCGACCACATAGCGTCGTGCGCCATCGCCCAGGGCAGTGAGCATGACCACCGCGGCCACGCCGATCGACATCGCCAGCACCATCAGCGCCGTGCGCAGCGGGTAACCGAGCGCGGCGCGGGTGGCGAAGCGCAGCGTGTCGGTCGGGCTCATGTCGGTTCCGGATCGCGCCGCAGGTCGTGGCGGATGGCACCGTCTTCCATCAGCACGCGCCGCCGCGCGCGTTCGCCCATGCTCGGGTCGTGGGTGACGACGACCAGCGTCATGCCGGCCGCGTTGAGGTCTTCGAGCAGGGCGGTGACTTCCTGCCCGGTGGCGCGGTCGAGGTTGCCGGTCGGCTCGTCGGCCAGCAGCAGGGCGGGGCGCATGATGGTGGCGCGGGCGATCGCCACGCGCTGGCGCTGGCCGCCGGAGAGTTCTTCGGGCCGATGGTGGGCGCGCGCGTCAAGGCCGAAGTCCTTCAACGCCTGGCTGACGCGGGTGTTGCGCTCGTGAGCGGGCATGCCGGCGAGCATCAAGGGCAGTGCGACGTTCTCCGCTGCGGTCAGCCGCGGCACCAGGTGAAAGCTCTGGAAGACGAAGCCGATCCGTGCGCTGCGCACGGCGGCCTGCTCATCGGCTGACAGGGTGGTGACGTCGCGGCCTTCCAGGCGGTAATGGCCGGTGTTGGGGCGGTCGAGCAGGCCGAGCAGGTTGAGCAGGGTGGACTTGCCCGAGCCGGACGGCCCCATCACGGCGACGTACTCCCCCGCTTCGATGCGCAGTGAGACGTCCTGCAGGGCGTGCACCGGGCTGTCACCCAGCTGGAAGATGCGGTTGATGCCGTCGAGCTCGATCTGTGCCATGTGTCTGCCTTCGGTCTGCCCGCGCTTCCGTGGCGGTGCGCTAGCGGCTGACGGATTCGATGCGGACCTGCGCCCCGGCTACGGCGCCGGCACGTTCGAGCGAGGTGACGATGTGTTCTCCCGCCGCCAGGCCCTCGAGCACTTCGGTCTGTTCCCAATTCGAGAGCCCGATGCGCAGGCTGCGCTCGGTGAGTACGCCGTTGGCTTCGAC
>Ga0209066_10002588_pt1 | contig 21771 bp, 14 predicted proteins | sample All_14_2_FD_187198 | JGI IMG/M metagenome (GOLD analysis project Ga0209066, IMG submission 187198) | Freshwater microbial communities in response to fracking from Pennsylvania, USA - Allegheny Zone_MetaG_DW_15 (SPAdes) (version 2) ... | reverse complement strand
TTGTTGAGCAAGCGAAACAACCCAGTAAATGATTGTTTGCTTTCAAATTACTGTCTTCCATGCAGTGACATCCGGCTGCTTTAGCTTATTTTGCCACAAGGCCAGTTTGGTTGTTCTTTGGAAATGACATGATTTATGAGTAGTTATAGTATTATCATCCTGCTTTGTGGACTGGTCATCTTTTCGTACCTGTTCGACATTTTTGCTAAAAAAACTAAAATCCCGGCTGTGCTGTTGTTGCTTGCCACGGGGGTCGGCCTGCGTTTTTTGGCTGATGCGCTGAACTTTCCCGGCATTGATTTCTCAACCCTCCTACCGATACTGGGCACGATTGGCCTGATTCTGATTGTGCTGGAAGGCGCACTGGAGCTGCATTTTACCCCGGAGAAAAAGCAGGTGATTTTAAAATCGCTGGGGGCAGCGTTTTTCCTGTTGATTGGCTCATCGCTTGCTATCGGCTACCTTTTCATGTACATCACCGAGGCGCCGTTCAAGACCTGTTTGTTGAATGCCGTGCCGTACAGTACCATCAGTTCAGCGATTGCCATTCCTTCCGTGGCCAATTTGATGGCCTCCAAAAAGGAGTTCATCGTGTATGAATCCACATTTTCGGACATCTTGGGCATCATGTTCTTCAACTTCCTGCTGTACAACGAACAGATTTCGGCTGGTTCGTTTTTTGGGCTTTCGGTGGAGATAGTGCTGATTTTATTCTTGGCGGCTGTGTTCAGTTTTTTCCTGTTGTACCTGTTGGGGCGCATCACCCACCACATCAAGTTTTTCCTGATTCTAGCCATTTTAGTGCTCATATATGCCGTTGGCAAACAGTTCCATTTGTCAACGCTCATCATCATCCTGATTTTCGGGTTGTTTCTGAACAACACGCAACTCATTGATTTTGAATGGTTTAAAAAACATTTTGAGTATAAAAATTTGGGCAAAGACCTTCAGCAACTACATATCCTGACTGCCGAAAGCGCTTTTCTCATCCGCACTTTTTTCTTCATCGTGTTTGGCTTCACGATGGAACTGGGCAATTTATCCAATCTGCCCACTTTGGCAAATGGGCTTGCCACTGTGGCTTTCATTTATATACTAAGGTGGCTTTACTTAAGGTTTGCGGCTAAGGTGGAGCTGAAACCCGAAGTCGCTGTTTCACCACGTGGTCTCATCAGCATTCTTTTGTTTTTCAGCATCCCAAGCACAGCACGTCTTTGGGGCATTGACAATAGCCTACTCCTGTTTGTCATCCTTGCAACCAGCCTCGTAATGACCATCGGACTGATGCGTGTAAAGGCACAAACACCTTCGGAATTAGGCCAGGAAGCCACCTTTGACGAGGAGGTCGAAGAAGTTTTTTCTGAAAAAGACTGAAAAAACTTCAAAAAAGCCTTCATTTTCTCAACTCGAAAACCCTATCTTTGCCGTCCATTTGAAAAAGGTGTATAAAACACCCTTTCAACAAAGCAAAAAAATAGATTTTCTACTAAGATATGGCACATCACAAATCTTCGAAAAAGCGTATCCGCCAAGATGAAAAAAAGCGTGCTCGCAACCGCTTCAGCAAGAAAACTGCCCGTACAGCCATCAAGGCACTTCGCAGCCTTGAAGGAAAGGACGAAGCAGAAAAGTTTCTGCCTAAGGTTGTCAGCATGATAGATAAGCTGGCCAAGAAGAATACTTGGCACCCTAACAAAGCTGCCAACTTGAAAAGCAGCCTGATGCACCACATCGCTACGATGTAGTTTTTGGGCTTCGCTTTTATGAAAAAAGTGCATCCTCCACCGGGGTTGCACTTTTTTAGTTTCTGTCTGGCGAGGTTTAGCGGGTTCAGAAAATTGAGCAGGATTTACAAAGAATCAGGCTCAAACTTATCCACCTAAACCTCCTAAACTATCTAAACTGCCAACTAAACATGTCCATCTTCGACGTCATCCTGACTGCCATTCTTGAGGGTCTGACGGAGTTCCTGCCCATTTCCTCCACGGGCCATATGATTTTGCTGAATGCCATACTTGGCAACGGGGAGGATGAATTCACCAAGACGTTCGAGGTAGTGATTCAATTGGGTGCCATCATGGCCATCGTGCTGCTGTACGCCCGCAGGTTCATTACGCAATGGGACATCTACTTGAAGCTGTTCGTGGCGTTTTTGCCATCGGCCTTGCTTGGTTTTCTTTTACATGATTATATCAAGGAAAAACTGTTCAACCACTGGGTCGTGGCGATTACGCTAGTGGTAGGCGGGGTGGTGCTCATCCTGATAGACCGAGTCATTAAACCTGTCGAGGAAACACCGGAAGAACTAAGCAACATCACCTACAAGCAATCGGTGCTTATCGGTTGTTTTCAGTGCCTGGCCATGATACCGGGCATGTCGAGGGCGGCAGCGACCATCATCGGGGGCATGTTCAATGGGCTTTCGAAGAAAAGCGCTGCCGAATTTTCTTTCCTACTCGCCATCCCCACCATGTTTGCGGCCTCCGGCCTCGACCTGATTAAATTTGAAGGCAGCATCAGTGGTGAACAGTGGTCAATGATTGGCATCGGCTTCGTCATCGCTTTCCTGACGGCCATCTTTGCGGTGAAATGGTTCGTGAAACTGCTCGAAAAGCACGGCTTCGCTGGTTTCGGTTGGTACCGCATCGTGATTGGCGTGCTGTTTTTGGTGTTTGCCTACTTCCAACTTTGACCAGATTGGGCGGCCTTGCTTACTTTTGCACGCCGTTTTGGGGAAACATTTTACCTAAAATTCGTTAAGTAACCTTCAATAATAGCTCGGCACACGGCACAACGTCGGCGAGGTTTTAAACCTCGCCGACGTTCAGGCCAATATCCAGCATCAAGCATCCAGCACCATGTCTCAAACATCCGCAGACGCATTCAAGAAACTCACGGCCCACTGCAAGGAGTACGGCTTTATTTACCAATCATCTGAAATCTACGACGGCCTCAGCGCCGTGTACGATTACGGCCCCTACGGCGTTTTGCTCAAAAACAATATCAAGGAATATTGGTGGAAAAGCATGGTGCAAATGCACGAGAACATCGTCGGCCTTGACGCTGCCATCTTCATGCACCCCAGCACTTGGAAGGCCAGCGGCCACGTGGATGCCTTCAACGACCCGCTCGTGGACAACAAGGACAGCAAGCGCCGCTACCGGGCCGACCAGCTCATTGAGGGGGTGATGGAGAAGCTGGAGGAGAAGGCCGACAAAGAGGTCGAGAAGGCCAAAAAGCGCTTCGGTGAGACCTTCGACGAAAAGCTCTACCGGGAAACCAACCCCCGTGTGTCCGAGTACTTGCAAAAGGCCGCTAGCATCAACGACCGCATGAACGAGGCGCTGCGCAATGGCGACATGGCCGCCCTCACGGCCCTCATCAACGAGCTGGAAATCGCCGACCCCGATACGGGCAGCCGCAATTGGACGGAGGTGCGCATGTTCAACCTCATGTTCAATACCCAGCTCGGCAATATCGCTGGCGAAGAAGGCAAGCTCTACCTCCGCCCAGAGACGGCGCAGGGCATCTTCGTCAACTTCCTCAACGTGCAGAAGACCACCCGCCAGAAGCTGCCATTCGGCATTGCGCAGATTGGCAAGGCGTTCCGCAACGAAATCGTGGCCCGGCAGTTTATCTTCCGCATGAGGGAGTTCGAGCAGATGGAGATGCAGTTCTTCGTGAAGCCCGGCACCCAAAAGGACTGGTACGACTACTGGAAACAGTTCCGCCTCAAGTGGCACCTGGCCCTCGGCACTTCGCCGGACAAGCTACGCTTCCACGACCACGAGAACCTAGCCCACTACGCCGATGCCGCCGTGGACATCCAGTTCGAGTTTCCGTTCGGCTTCCGGGAACTGGAGGGCATCCACTCCCGCACCGACTTCGACCTGACGGAGCACCAGAAGCTATCCGGCAAAAAAATGCAATACTTCGACCCAGAGTCGAACGAGAACTACGTGCCATACGTGGTGGAAACGAGCATCGGCTGCGACCGCATGTTCCTCGCCATGATGGGCAATGCCCTCGTGGAAGAGGCCGTCGGCGACAACTCGGACGGCGAGGGCAACTCCCGTGACGTGCTAAAGCTGCACCCCGCCCTCAGCCCGCTGAAGTTTGCTGTGATGCCGCTCAAGCGCAACGAACAGGGCTTGGTCACCAAGGCAAAGCATATTTTCAACCAACTGAAATTCCACTTCCCCGGCCAGTACGATGATACGGGGAGCATCGGCAAGCTCTACCGTCGCCAGGATGCCATCGGTACGCCATTCTGCATCACCGTGGACTTCGAGAGCCTCGAAAACGACACTGTTACCATCAGGGAGCGGGACAGCATGGCCCAGCAGCGGGTCAGCATATCCGCGCTGGAGGGCATGATTCGGGAGAAGGTGGATATGGCGAAGCTTTTTCAGGGATGAGGAATGTAAGGGCGTGGGTTCTCCATTCTTCTGATTCGATAGCAAAAATAAAAGGGGCGGTGCCGGGTGGCGCTGCCCCTTTTGTTTTGAGTTAATTTGACAAATCTGGCTCCAAAACCCTAGCTTTGTAAGGATAAATACAAAACCATGCAAACCATAACCGTAGATTTGTTGGACGGGAAGGCGTTGCCTAAATTGCAGCAGTTGGAGCGTGAGAAACTGCTTCATTTGATGCCGGACGCAGGAAAGCAGCTTGCTGAACGCTTTGAAGCTTTGTTTCAGCAATGGAGAAATGAGACCTTGCTCAGTTCCAGCGGTTCCGAGATTACCAACCATCCAGCATATCGGGTTATCATTGAATTAGGGCCATCTGTCGTGCCCTTTATTTTGATAAAACTACAGGAAGACCCGCAGCATCTTTTTTATGCGCTTTTCAAGATTACGGGTGAGAATCCCGTAAAGCCTAAACACATTGGCATGCTGACCAAGATGAAGGAAGACTGGTTAGAATGGGGTGCAATCAAAGGTTGTTTAGCCTAAAGCTTGGCTTCTTATAATGTATGTTTTACTTGACTATCGACTTGCCGAGGCTGGTGATGTTGCTGCTGATGGTGGCTTCAGATGAGCTTGCCATTTGGAATTAGTTTTAAAATTAAAGGTTATGGTTGAGTTGTTGATTGCTGCATTGCAAGTCACGCTTTGCTAAAGACTTGCAGGAACGGGGATTTGGTTTTGGTGAAGTGGTGTTAGTGCCTCACAAATTGCAAACTTTAGAAAGGGAAATTTGCAAAATAATTTTATGCAAGCAATTAACTTTCTCTTTTCCCAAACCAATCTTTTCCAATATATTTAAATAATGGTTTAATAGTTTTTTTTGTTTTCCGAATTTTTTCCCAATCTCCTCTTTCCACTAATGCAATACCATCATGGTTGCCAGAAATTTCAAATCCCATTGGGCAAAGATTTCTATCTCGACACCCAATAACTTGTGCTCCCATTTGGTTATCGTAAAAAATTCCTTGCACCGCAATTAAATCAGGTGGTCTAAAATCCATAGAAAAAATCACTTCGAAATTTCCGTCAACTACTTCAAATCCAGTTTTATCCATATTCCAAGTGTATTCACAGTTTTTGTTTAAGACAAATTTATTCTCCACAATTTGAGCAACTAAACATCCTTGAGCATCCCATATTTTTGCGCTAATCATTAATTTGCCATCGGGTGTAATGCGATATGTGGGACTACAATTTGGTTCTATTTTGCCTTCATTAACATATTTATCTCCTCTTTTGGTCATGCTTACAATTGGCATAAAACAATTTTCCTGATTTTCAATATAGGTGCCAGCATATTCTAATCCTTTTGATGACAAACTACATTGAATCTTTATTTTTTTTACATCTCCAACATTATTCAAAATTATGCCTCGAATATTTCCATCTTGTTTGCAAACTTCGTAGTTCTCAGGAAAAACCCAATCAAATAGAGGCAATAACACATCAGATCGAAAACCTCCAATATACAGAAGGGATCCAAAGAATCCAGCTAAAAAAAACTTCCAACTAAGAATTAACTTCTTCCAATGGTAGGAGCAATAATAAAATAAGGGTTTCCGTTTGCACGGTTTGTTTTTTTGAGTTTTGCCTCGACAAAAGCGTTTTTCCGCTTTATTTTTTTTTGAAATTTTTACCATATCATTTGCAAAATATTCAACTGCTAATACAGCACTCTCCGCCCACAACCCTCCAAGCCCTAAACGTCCTCAAAAGGTCAGTCGCAAAGCCCTTGCCTCCCGGTTTCAAGTTTCCCCACCATGTATGTTCAGTTAAAAAGCTGCGGCAAGAAAAGAGTTTCAGGATCTCGTCTCGCCGTAGTTTTGTGTTCTCGGACGTAAAAATAATAGTTGAAGTTTATTTCAAAAGTGTGATTGGAAGTTTTTTTTGACAATTTTGGAAGGTTTGGGAGTTGGAACGGGGTTGAGGTGAAATTCTAAGGCTTAAAAACCAGACTGAATATTAAAGACCAGCCTTGAGCAGCATCAGTACCTTGTTTTTAAGCCAATAAAATTGATGCGAATCCCCATATCGCCAAGAGGAATGAAATAAAGCACCTTTTCCACGTCATCATCTGCGTAGTGGGTTTGAAGGCTTCCACTTTCGACGAAGGCTTTCCTTACCTCTTGAAAAGCGCCACCGAAGCCAAGATAAAAACTAAAATATTGGTTATTTCGATGCTGAAAGTCCACTAAAAATTTAAAGAACACTTCATTGGCCGTTGCATCATATAGCTTATAGCGTGATTCACTTGATGCGCCTACAAAGCAGTCTCTTTCGATATACTTAATCCGGCCACCATTCAGCCGCTTATACCCGACGAGCGCCGAATAATTCATCAAACGGAGGGTTCCCCAGTTTTTTGAATCAAAACCCGCCATGACGAAAGGTCCTTTCAATGATCCTTTCAACAGCATAGGTTCACCAAAAACACAATCCATTTGTCTGTAGAATTTCGAATCAAAACGATAGCCTGCCCCAATGCTCAGCCACGGCGCCGACTTGATAAATGGCGTCAGGTTAAAAGCGAATTCCCGTAACTGGAGCTTTATCCTAGTATTGGCGACATGGTATTCTCGCTCCAACAGCAGCGTATCTTGTGCCTGAGCTATCGAGGCCGTCTGTAAGCACAAGCAAAGGCTCAAGAGCGAAAGGAAGAGGATGGAGGTCATTTTCATGGAGTAGGGTTTTATTATTGGTGAAAAAATAGGGACGAAGCTAAGCATATACTTTCCTTTTCATCGTCAGCAGGATTGCAAACCCTTCCGAGGTTCTACGGCGCTCCTGCCTAAAATCCGACAAAACCCCCATTTCCCACCCGCCTGCCAGTTCCTTTTTACGAAGACTTGATTTTTAACATTAGATTTGTCTCCATCCTAAAACTGGCTTCAAACCGTGCGAGCATGAGACGCCGATTATTTCACCTAGCCTTATGCGTTTGCGCCTTCGCAACGCCGTGTCTCCTCTTTGCGCAAGCGTCCGGCTTCTGTGCACAAGAGGCCATGCAGGAGGCCGCCTTCCAGCGTGACCCAACTTTGCGCCAGCAAAACGAGAAACTGGAATTGGCGCTCTATGATTTCCTAAACAAAAAGCAAAAGGCTGAAAAGGCCCTCCCGCCGCTCTACGTGCTGCCCGTCGTCGTGCATATCATCCATGATAATGGGCCGGAGAATATTCCTGATGCCACCGTGATTCAGGGCATCCAGGATTTGAACGACGCTTATGCCAACGTCGCCTACTACGACCCTGCCACGGGCGTGGATACCAAGATTCAGTTCTGCCTCGCACGGCGGGACACGCTCGGCAACCTCACTACGGGCATTACCCGGAACCAATCGCCGCTGACGAATATGCTGATGGACGTGGACGATATCACGGTGAAGAACCTGAACCGCTGGGACCCCACGCAGTACATCAATATCTGGCTGGTGCGCTCCATTTGCGACAGCGGCGGCGGCTGTGGTGTGGCGGGTTATGCTTATTTTCCCGGTTCGCATGGTAATCCAGAGGATGGGATTATGATGGAGGCCAATTTCTTCGGCAGTTCGCACGGGGCGAGTGGCGTGCAGATACATGAGATGGGCCATTACCTCGGTTTGTACCATACGTTCCAAGGAGGGTGTACCAATAATGACTGCCTTGCTGATGGGGACCGGGTTTGTGATACGCCACCTGACCAAAGTACGGCAGCTGTTCCATGTGGCATGACGGCAAATTCCTGCTTGACGGACACGGATAGCGGCTTTGCGACCGACCAAAACGACCTCATCGAAGATTACATGGACTATGGGGACTTCAATTGCTGGTCGGTGTTCACGCAAGGGCAGGCGGACAGGATGCAATGGCATATCGAGAATGTGCGATACAGTCTGCTTGCCTCAAAAGCTTGCCTCGACCCATGTGCTTCGGCCTTAATGGCCTCGTTTTCGGCTAGTGCCACGGCGGTAAATGTCGGTGCAGCGGTCAATTTTTCCAGCACTTCCACCAATTCCACGAACCTCAACTGGACATTGGACGGTGCGCCTTTTTCAACGGCCACCAATCTAAGTTACACCTTCGGCACAGAGGGCAGTTTCGAGGTTTGCTTGGAAGTGGGCAATGCTGACCCGAACTGTTACGACAAGCATTGCGAGACCATCACCGTGACCTGTCCCGTTTCGGTCAGCTTTACGATGAGCACCAATGTGCTGCTGCCGGGGCAGTCCGCCAGTTTCGTGAATGCCAGTTCCAACGCCACGAATTACACTTGGATACTGAATGGAACGACCGTCGGTACAACCACCAGCCTTAATCTTGACTTCCCCGCCTCCGGCCTGCAAACCATCTGCCTGACCGCATCCAACGGCATTTGCGAAGCAACCTTGTGCCAAAACCTTTTCGTGATGTACGTGTCGGGGACGGGCGGCTGTGACACCTCTTACCTCAAGACCTACGGCGCTCCCTTCGGCGATGAGCGGGGCCACGCCCTACTGGTGATTCCGACGAGCCTCGGCGGGGGCTTCCTGATTGGCGGCAGCAAGGGCGACAGTGCGATGATTACCCGCCTCGACCCGGTTGGCAATATCGTCTGGACGAGGGCCTTCGACCCGACCTTTGGTGCGCCGGACTTCATCTGGGCACTCAATTTTGATAGTGAAGGGAACGTCATCGGCTCCGGCCAAACCCGTGATGAGCCTGCCGGAAACGTGGAGTGCTTTGTTTTTAAGTACAATATTCCAACGAACAATATCCTTTGGGTCAATGAATTGGACCTCACTGACCCTGCTGCCGAGATTTACCGCACCATTTTCGAAAAATCGCCCGGCGGCAACTACATCGTGGCGGGCGATGTGGACCTAGACCCCGGCGTTGCCGCTTCCAATATCAACGGTATTATCTTGGAAGTGAACCGAAACACGGGAGCGAACCTCTGGCAGCGGAATTATACCCTAGGCAATGCCGAATCATTCCAAAAAGCGCTGATTTACAACAACGCCATATACGTCACGGGCCGCTACAATTTCAATGCGACTGGCACTGCCCGCTGGCGGCCCGGCATTACCAAGCTCGACTTGACCGGGGCGCAGCAATGGTCACGGCTCTACCTGCAACCTGTTACCAATACGACCACGGCCCGCCTCGTCTCCTCCGATATGGTGGCCGACAACGGCCTCGTGGTGCTCGGCCACGGCGACCTGAATGGCACCAGCACGACCATCGTCTCGCTTTTTCTTTTCAAGACCGATGCAAATGGCGGCCTGCTTTGGGCCATGACCTACGACATCCCCGGTGCGAATTCCGAGGTCAGCACCCAGTTGATTAGCGTCGCCGATGGCTACGTCTGCCTCGGCTACTACGCCGCTGCGAGCCAGGATGTGTTCATTTTCAAGACCGATAAGCAAGGTCAATTGCTCTGGTCGAAATCCTACGGCAACACTTCCACCGAGGACGCCTTCGACCTCGTGAGCACGAATGGGCAAGTTTATTTCACCGGAAAAACAAAGGCCGCCACGGCAAGCGCCAGTTTTGACCTTTTCTTCGCAAATATCGGAGATGATGGTAGTCTCACGGCCTTCGACAGTTGCAACCTTTTCACCGACCTGAACATGACTGCCGTGGCTTTCGCCAATGCCTACAGCGGCCAGCATAACCTCACACAGGTCAATCAAAACTGGGGGCAGTTCCTCACGGACAAGCTTGTAGGCACGACTTATATTCAATCCACTACGGTTTGTTTTCAAGCCTGCATTGATTCTTGTGCGGTGAAGCCCGATGCCAAGTTTGTGACAGCCAGCGCCGCCTGCCACGGCGACAGCTTGGAGGTGAGCCTCACGGCCTGCAACCTCGGCATCCTCGATTTGCCGGAAGGCACGCCCGTCAGCTTCTACCTCGGCGACCCAACCGCTGGCAGTGCTACCTTATTGGCCACGCTGCCCCTGCCACAGGCATTGCCGAAGGACAGTTGCTACAGTTTCAGTTTCATCGTGCCAGCGCCGCCCAACGTCCCCATCTTCGTCATGCTCAATGACGAAGGCAGCACCCCGACCCCGTTCTCCCTCGCCGATTTCATGGCCGACATCGGTGAATGCGACTACACGAACAACCTCGGCAGCTTCTCCCATACTTTCACCCCGCCAATGCTTGACCTTGGCCCCGATGTTTTCTTGTGCCAAAACGGCGTGACGGTGCTCGATGCAGGCCCCGGTTTCGCCACTTATTTTTGGAACGATGGCAGTACGGAGCAGACATTCACGGCTTTCGGCCCAGGCATTTACAAAGTGACGGTCACGGACGCTTGTGGCGGCGAGCAGACCGACGAAATGATGGTCACGGTGGACAGTACCACCGTGCTGAACCTCGGACCCGACATTCCGATTTGCAGTGGCGGCAGCGTGGAACTGGCAGTGACCGGCTACGTCAGCTACCAGTGGTCGCCGACCGACGATTTGAGCTGTTCGAATTGCCCAAATCCCACGGCATCGCCCACCAGCAATACCACCTACACCCTCGTGGCCACCACGGCCAACGGTTGCATTGGGCTGGCCCAAGTCCGCATCCTGGTCAGTGACGCCATCACCGCTTTCGATACCATGCAGCTCTGTGCGGGCGACACCATTTTCATTTTTGGGTCAGCCGTGACCGCAGCGGGCGTTTACCAGCAGAATTTTTCAACGATAAGTGGCTGCGATTCCGTCTCGACGGTGACGGTGCAAGCCTTGCCTGCCTCAGCGAGCAGCCTCACGCTGAGCACTTGCCCCGGCAGTACGGTTGCTTTTGCTTCGCAAAACTTGACCGCCGGGCAAACGCAGGATTTCGTTTTCCAAAACTACCTCGGCTGCGATTCCACAGTGACTGTGACCGTGGAAGCGTTGCCCACGAGCGCCAGCAGCGTGACGCTGAAAGCTTGCCCCGGCAGCACGGTTTCTTTTGCTTCGCAAGACCTTTCCATCGGGCAAACGCAGGCTTTTACCTTCACGAACTACCTCGGCTGCGATTCCATCGTGACGGTGACAGTGGAGGCATTGCCCACGAGTTCCAGCAACCTGAATCTCTATGCCTGCCCCGGCAGTACAGTTTCTTTTGCTTCGCAAAACCTTTCCATCGGGCAAACGCAGGCTTTTACCTTCACGAACTACCTCGGCTGCGATTCCATCGTGACCGTGACCGTGCAGGCCCTGCCTACCAGCACAAACAGCCTGACCTTGACCACTTGCCCCGGCAGCATCGTCGAGTACGCTTCGCAAACATTGACCGCAGGTCAGACACAGGATTTCACCTTTGCCAATTACCTCGGTTGCGATTCCATCGTGACGGTGACGGTGCAGGCATTGCCCATTTCGGCCAGCAGTTTGACGTTGTATGCCTGCCCCGGCAGTACGGTGGTGTACGCTTCGCAAAACCTGAGCGTGGGTCAGACGCAAGTTTTTACCTTCCAGAACACGGCAGGCTGCGATTCCACCGTCACGGTGACGGTGGCGGCTAATCCCGTTGATTACCAGCAAATGACCGTCATGGCTTGCCCCGGCGAGCCAACCATCATCGGCGGGCAGACGCTGATGCCGGGCGAAACGGCCAGTTTTACCTACCAGAACACTTGGGGCTGCGACTCCGTGGTGGTCGTATCGGTGGGGTCGCTGCCGATACCGACGCCCGCTTTTTTAAACATGACCATTTGCGCCAGCGATTCGATAATAGTGTTGGGCAAAACCTTCCATGCGGGCGATTCCCACACCTTCATTTTGCAGGGGCAAAATGGTTGCGACTCCTTGGTTCACTTGTCGGTGAGCGCTTATCCTGAAATCGCCTTTAACCTGGCGGCGATGGCCACTTGCCCCAACCTCGCAGATGGCCGCATCGAGTTGAGCATTGCCGCAGGCGACCAACCGCTCACGGCTTCCTTGGATGGTGGTGCATTTTCCGGTCAGACGGTTTTTAATCAACTGCCAGCCGGGCTGCATACCGTGCAGGTACGGGACGTCCACGGTTGTGTTGCTTCGCAAAATATGGAAGTAAATGGCCTCCCGCCGCTGGAAATTGTCACGAACGACTACCTATTGCCCTGTACCGAGCCGACCGTTACGCTTCGGCCTACGGTATTGTCGCATTACGGCCCGTTGGTGTGGGAATGGCCTGATGGGTGGAGCAAGCCTTGGTACCATGTGCAGCAGCCGGGTGTTTACACCGTCAAAATCTCGGATGATTGCACCACGGAGGAGCGGGCCATGCAGGTGGTCTGGGGCGACGATGTGCCCGTGGAGCTGTTCTATGTGCCGAATGCCTTTTCACCCAATGGGGATGGCCTCAACGATGATTTTCGGGTCTATTTTGGTGACGATACCGAACTGCTCAGTTTTGAATTGTTTGTCTTCGACCGCTGGGGCGATATGCTGTTCACGACGACTGACCCAAAAGCGGGCTGGAACGGCATTATGCGGGAGCAAAACATGCAACCAGCCGTGATGGCCTGGTACGTGAAGGCAAAGCTGATGGTCTGCGGCAGGGTGGTGGACGTGTTCAGGAAAGGGGATGTGACGGTGATGCGGTAGGGGGGATGGGCTGTTTTACAAAGCATGATTAGGAGGAGCTAGTTGTTGCTTATTAGTCTATTTTACTTTGTGCCCCATTTTTAGGCTGCCATTTTCGGCCTTTAGAAAGTGTTTCCAGCACGCTAGAAAACGTTTCCAGCACGCTAGAAAGGCGTTCCAAACCTTTAGAAAGACGTTCCAACCCTATAGAAAGATGTTCCAAGTTGCACTGATAAACTGGTTGGCCGTTCCGCAAACCTTCCAGGTTACTCCGCTAATCCAGGGAGTTGAGCGGGAGATGTTCCAAGCCACTAGAAAATAATGGCAAGCTGCTTGAAAGAAGCGTTTTGGTGGGTTTTTGTTGCTTTTTGGTGGTTTTGACCAATGAATCGAGATTGGTTTTTGGTGATAATATGCTGATTTTCAGCATGTTACGACAAAGTGGTGTGGATGCTGCTTCTGCGTCAGTGATAGGTCTTGCTAGGGTCGTAGTTGGTGTCCATTTCAGCGTACTTGACAGTCAGTTTGCCAAGGCTGGTGAGGTTGCTACCGATGGTAGCGTTAGGGTTGTTCGCCATGATGATAGAGATTTAAAGGTTAAAGGTTATGGTTGATTGATTTAATTGCTGATTGTTGTGCAAGTCCCGCTGCGCTCAAGACTTGCAAGAGCTGGGATGGCCTACGCTAACACCTTCGGCAGTTTCGGGTTGCCTGCCTTTTATATTTTCCCAGTTTTTTTATTCTTCTGGTTTCGCCCAACAGTGGCATATACGGTGTGGCGACGTTTAGCCGACATGACCGTTGTATGCTTTGTTGTGTGCTGGCTTCATTTTTTCCTATTAAATTCAGGAGTACATAAGCTTCCTGTAGCTCCACTCCCATATTGTAAAACTATATTTTCTTTGTAGAACATTTGCATGCAATCATCAGAATATTCCTCTTTTTGCTCATCAGTTAAATTCTCCTCAAATACTAAAAAACTTAAAAGAGCCATTCCGCTAAATCCATATTCGATTTCAATTGGTTTTCTGTTACAAATTCCGATACAATCTGCATTATCTAATTTTCTATAGAGCTTTCTAAAAGTATCCCTATTCCAATTCAATCTTTCATTCACCAATTTCAATGATTTCGTTTTCCCACGATATTTCTTCTCGTAATCTGTTTGAGGGGTCTCTTTATAATTATCTAAGTTGACATCCCATTGTTCAAACAATGTTTCTCTTTTCGCAGAATCACCAATTGGTTCGTAAACGAATAAATCGACATTATTTGAAGAATTATATTGAATCCTGACAATGTAATTCGGCGGAACTATCTCGTTGAAGTAGTTTTTCAAATCTTCTATTTCTTTTGATTTATTGTCAATATTCTTCTTCATGCCTTCTATTGAATTCATTCCGCAACTCGAAATAAACATGAAGATTGTTAAAATATTTATTAGTTGATGTCTTTTCATTTTTTTCTGCTTGCACACAACTGCGGATTCCCGCATTGCATGTTTTATTTATCCGACTATCCAAAACATGCAATGCGTCAATCCCCATCCTGTACGAACCTTTGGTTGCTTTACCATCCAAGCCCAAACGTCCTTGAACAATCAAAAGCCAAAGCCTCGCCTCCAAGGTTTCAAGTTTCCCTCCGTGTGTGTGTTTAAAAGCTGCGGCAAGAATAGGGTTTTAGGGTCTAGTCTTTTTCCGTTGCGCTTTTGTGTTTTCTTGTCGTAAAAATAAGGTATGCGTTTTATTTTGCAAGTTTTTGCGGAGGATTTTTTTGGAATGCCAAATTTTCTACGCCTTTTTCTTGATAACCACCATCTCATCCCGCTTTTTTATCATTGTATCAAAAAGCGCCTTGAGGGCGGGGTATTCTTCGGGCGAGAATATCTGCTTGGAGATGTTCAGGCTGGCTGAGAACTGGACTTCATTGCTACTTTTTTTGGTAGTGGCAAAGAAATAGCTGCCGCCACCTGCGGGTACGGAGGCGGTCGTCATGGGTGGCATGCTTTCCAATTCATAGCCTTCGGGCAGGGTGAGGTTCATGGTCACCTGCTCGATGAAGGGGTAGGGCACATCCACGGGATATAACCGCTCCTGTAGCTTGAATATATTTTCGTCGAACTGTGAATAGATGACGGGAGTGAGGTAAAGTAGGTCGCCAGAGAGCTGTGCTGCGCTGGGCAGGCTGATTTCAAGGGTATCATAATAGGTTTGTTCAAGTTCTTTCAGGCCGCCACATTTTGCACTGCTGACGATTGCTTCGGCGTATCGTTTTGCGAGCCTTTTTTGCCAAAGGCTTTTTCCTTGGTCGTCGCCTGCGTTGCGCCTTTCGGGTATGGCGTTGTAGCCTCTATGGGTACACAGCAGCGTGCCTGCAAGGTTGCCTTCGGTGTCGAGGCGGAGGTTGAAGGTGTAGGCGTCAAGGCCATTCTTTTGGGGCGCTATGTTTATCCATGTTGGGCGGCCTGCTGCGAAATCCAGCTTTAAGCCCCGCCCATTCAATGCTGCTATACTTGGATAACCAATAGGCCGTAGCCGTTCCGTGGCGTCCATGAAAGTGGGTTTCCCTTCGATGTCGGCCACCACAAGCAGGTGGTTGAACTGGTCGAGGATGGGGTAGTTTTCGTACATCTTGCCGTGGTCACGGGTGCTCAATATGACGGGGTTGGCTTTCACGCCGGATTCCGTCAAGAGCACATATAGCATCATATTTAATTCTGCGCTGTTGGCTTCGCCCTGCTCAAATATGTCGTTCAGTTTTTTTTCACGTGTAAACAGGGAGTAGCTCTCGCTCCAACGGATATTGGTAGTCAGGTAGTCGTAGAAGAAAGCAGCCTTTTCTTTTGCGTTGGCCTTTTCCGCAGCTAGCGGCAGCAGCTTTTCGGTTATTTTTTTATAGTTTGCTTTTTTGAGCATTTGGTCGCCGAACTGGGCATAGGTTTCTATATCCTTTTGCAGCTTCGGCCAATCGCCCATCACTTTTTCAATATATCCGGTGGAACGTGCGATGTCCGATAATTGGAAACGGATACGGGCACGGTAATCATCCATTGTGGTGATGTATGCTTCTGCTTTCATGGCAGGCGCTTTTTCCATGACGAAACGCTTGGGAGCCACAAAGAATGTCCCATTTTTTCCGGCGTAAATGGTGTTTCCATCTTTGTCCTTGGTTGCGGTCATGCCCTCATTGCCTTGAAAAAGATATACATAGTCAACAAATTGGGGGAAGTCCACCCGGATTTCACTTTTCAGATGCGGTATTTCCGATTGGAAAAACCACTCCCGCAGTTCATAGATATACTTGGAATTGATGACATAGGAATATTCTATGATGCAGCCTTCCGTAACCTGAGGAAAAGTGAATTTAGCCAAGGAATAATACTTGCTTACCTGTTCCACATGCACATCCTTTCTGGTTAGGCTTATCTGCTGGCCATTAGGCAGGTGTATCATGGCCTCTTGAAAGCCGAATTGCTCCCGGTCGTTATAAGCATAAAAAGGGATGGCGATATTGGCATAATCAAAGCCTTCCTTTTTCAGGATTTTAATGCGCTTGTGCTGCGTCCAGCGCATGATATAAGCGTTTCCGCCTGGCTCCACGGAAGCGGTCCCATAGTCGCAGAGCACAACAGCCGAGGCGGTGGTGTCAGCTTCATAGGTTTTCATGAGCAGTTCTGTCGGTGAAACCTTGCCGAACTTCATGGGTGGGTCTTGTGCTTGCAGATACTCAATATTAATGAAGCAGAAGAGAAGCAGTAAGAAAAGGATGAAGCGCATTCTTTGATATTTATGGTGAATAATATTATGGGTAAAAATAAACCATTTATACAAAAAAAGCTTGGATTCGAAATCAATATCGAATCCAAGCTTTTTTATTTTACGCTTATAGATTTCATCAAGGCTTCGCCCGAATCGTCGTCGTCTCTTGAATCCAGCAGGGCACAAAGTAGCTGTCGCCTTCTTTTTTCAGGCGCTGGAAAAGCTCGCCCTTGTCGGGCATGTACTGGCTGTATTGGCCGATGTATTTGTTGGCTTTGCCTGCTACGCTGGGGTCCACGCTTTTTGCCTTCTGCCATTCATCAATAGCGGGCCAGACGACCACTTGGCTGTCCCAGCCACGGCCAGGGCCGCAGAGTGGGCCGCTGGATGCGTACAGCAGACCGACGAGGATATACGGCTCGCCCCAGTTTGGACGCAGGCGGCTGGCTTCCCGTGCGTACTGCCTGGCCTTTGGGAAGTTCTTCAGGTAGGCGAAGTAAATCTGGGCGATGAGGTAGTTGTACCGGGCCTTGTCGCTGTTGTTGCTGATATTGGGCAGGGCATCTTCGAGGCATTTCACGGCGTCCCGATACCTACCATTGCGGAGCAGGTCATTGCAGGACGGGCCTTTTGGATCCGGTGCTTCATAGCACTTTGCTGTGTAAGCGGCGTTTACGGCTTGGAGTTTCGGGTCGTTGTCGGGGCATTTCCCCCATTTCATGCGGCTGAGTGTGTTGATCACTACCTCGCAATCCTCAGGGCTGGCCTGGAACAGTGGATAGTATTTGTCGCTGTAGTAGCTGCATGGGTAGAAATCCTCGACGGATTCCAAGGCTTCGAGCCGGGCGGGAGCGTATTCCTGGATGATTTTCCAGTTGTCGCAATCTTCGCCCTTGCATTCTGCCAGTCCTTTGACAATGGCATCCCGGATGATTTTGTCGTACTGCTGCGCCTCGGCAATGGGCACTTTTTCCTCCAGCGTGAGGTCCACTAACACTGAAGTAAAGGGGTTCAGTATGAAGTACCGGGGTTTGCCGCCATCCAGGTCAATGGATTTTTTGAAAAGCTTGTAAAGCTCTTCCTTGGAAATCATTTCGGGGTAGTTGAAGAAGTAATCGAAGGCCCTTAGCCCAGCCACATGGCCGCCCTCGTTCATGCACTTCTCCATTTCATCGTAGATTTTGAAAATCTCGGCAACGTATTCCTTCTTTTTGGTGGAGTCCTGTTCGATGAAATGCTCATAAAACTTGATGCCATCGGTGTAAACCGTGGAGCGTTTGCCATCGGCGTTGGGTGCGTTTTTATAAACGTACTGCCATTTTTCCCAGGCATCGTTCCAGTTTCCTGTTTTCAGGAAGTCACGATAGATGACGAACTCGTCCAATGCCTTGCTCGGATTTATGGCGTCGTCAAAGGTCTTGCAAGGTTTGTTCGGGTCCTTTACCGGCTTGGTGGTAGGCGTTTCGGTGGTCGCCTGTGGGGTTTTGGGTGTGCAGCCTGCCAGCGCTGCAAGTAGGAAGGAGAAGAATAGTAGTCTGCGGTGCATAGCGTTCAGTTTTACGTTTATTAAATCAATTTCATATTCAACACAAAGCAACAAAAAAGCCCCGTTCTTTTGTAAAAACGGGGCTTCTCATTTTGTTCAATAAATAGTTTTTAAAAGCGACTATTTGAGCCTTACCCTCACCGATTCACCAATCCAGCATGGCACAGTGACGGAGTCGCCATCCTTGACTTTGCGCATGAATGCCTCTTCCTTGCTGGGGTAGTAGGCGCTGTAACGGCCAATTTTGCTGTTGGCCTCACCAGCTACGTCGCCGTCAATGGACTTGGCGTAGGAATATTTGTCAATGGCAGCCAGTACGGCCAGCGAGGCATCGAAGGCGTCGTTGCCGCAGGAACTGCTGGTGGAAGCGTACATGTCACCAATGAGCATGTAAGGCTGGCCCCAGTTCGGCTTGTACTTGGCAGCAGTGCGGGCATCCTCACGGGCTGCCGAGTAGCGGTTCAGTTGGCGGAACTCGATGGAAGCCATGTAGAAGTAGTAGTTGGCGAGTTTTTCCTTATCGTTTGCGCCAGCTTTTTCCTTCGCAATGCCCGCTTCGAATTTTTGCAGGGCTTCGTTGTACTTACCTTCCTTGAAAAGGGAGATACCATGGTCGCCGGGGTTTTCGGCATAGTGGGCAGCCATTTTGGCTTCATTCTCTGCCGCAACGATGGTCTCGTACCTCGTCTTCAATTCTGCAACCAGCGCATCGTCGTCGCCACAGCCTTGCTGCTTCAGTTTGTTGTAAACAAACTTGATGACTTCGGTGTCCTCATGGTGGGCACGGTAGTCAGGCTCCAGTTTGGACTTAAAGAAGGCACAATCGAAAATTTCGCCTTCGATGGGGGCAAAAGTGCCGTTCATGGCGTCCTTGGCCTGCTTGTAGTATTCGGTCTGCTTGGCGTTGTTGGCAATGCCGTAGTCCGCAATTTCGTTCAGTTTTTCATAGACTTTGCGCACCTCATCCGCAGTCATCTGCTTGTTTTGGTACTGCCAAACCGCAATGGAAGCGTAGGGAACGAAAACCGCATAGCTCGTTTTGTTGCCGCCAGCGGCAACGGCTTCCTCGCTTGCTTTCCTAGTGTCAGGATAGGGTGAGTTGAGGGTGTAGAACATGTCGTACACCTTCAGGCCAAGCGTATTTGCCTTTTCATTCGGATAGCACTGCATTTGCTCATCGTACAGCCGGATGATAATGGCCGCATATTCCTTTTTCTTCGCCTCATCGGTCGCTTTTTGGAACATGGATGTATAGATTTTACGGCCATCCACAAAGTGTGTCGGGCGTTGGCCATCGGCAGCAGGAGCGCCTTTATACGCTTTTTCCCAATATTCAAAAGCTTTGTCGTACTCCTCCGTTTTCATAAACTGGCGGTAAAGTACGTGTGCCTCTTCTAGCGCATCCTTCTGGGGCGAGCCGACCCAGGTCCCGCACTGGCCAAAGGCCGGAGCTGACGCAGAAAATGCAAAAAGGACAAAAACAAAAAGCTTCACTAAATTCTTCATTTTCAGATTTTTACGTTTATTTAAGCTATGGTTAACCGCTTGGCGAAGCTACTGGAAAACTTGGTTTTAGGAAACCGATTTTCCGAAGCTTTTACGCAAAGCGGACATTATCCGAATTTGCGTTTGTAGAACCAACTACCATCGTTTAGAGTGAAACCAAGGGACATTTTCACAAAATTCTCCTTGATGGCATTCGGGGTGTCGTATTTGCCAAACTCGAATGCGAGGTTCACGAACGAGGTCTGTTGGCGGGGCAAAACCAGTGGCAGCCCGAAGCCCAGCGTCAGGGCGTATTGCTTTAGTTCTTCGAGTCTTGGGTCGGTGCGGTAATAAGCCCCGGCCCGGTAACGGATGCGCTTGAAGAAATTGTTGTACGAGGCAATTTCCGGGATGTACTCTGCACCCACGCTGATTTTTTGGCTGTCAAAAAGCGTTTCCGGCTTGGCCTCGTTCTCGTACTGGCTCCATTTGGCAAAGTTATATTCGGCACCCAGCCTGAATTTGCCGGGGTTCTGGTACATGAGTCCGAAGGTGATTTCAGCGGGGAGTTTGCCGCTGCCTTTTGCGTCCTCGTCGTATGTCAGGGTGTCGCTGTGGCCAATGTCCAGGTTCTTTCTCATGCGCAGGAAAGTGCTGCGGGTGTTGAAATTGCTGGCCGGACTGGCATAAACGCCTGCAATGATTGACTTGCCTGTGTAAAGCTTGTCATCGGCTTTTTGCACGTCCAGCTTAAAAAGCTGCTGGGCACCCAGTGTCCAAGTGAAGCCCCGCAGGTTGATATTGTCAATAAACCTGTCCTCATAGGCGTTGTCGAGGTAGAACTGTAGCTCACGGGTGCTTTCTATTTGGCCAAACATGTAGCCAATGTTCAGGCCCACCGAAAAATTCTTGTAGCGAACCGCATTTCCCCAGACAAACTTGTTTGCGCCACCTGAGCCTTGGTAGCTATTCAAAATGGTGTCTTGAGCGGAGTTGGTGCTGGTGTTCTGGATGTCGTAGCCAACCGTGGAAGTGGGCAAAAGCGCAAAGCTCATTCCCCAAATCAGTTTGCGCTCCCGCTTTTCGAGCATGTCGTTCAGGGTGTTGTGGATGGGGAACGCCAGTGCCAAGTGGCTCAGGTTGCCCGACCAGTTCTGAGAGGATACATTGCCTGAACTGAACGAAGAATACTTGGCGTTCATCCCAGCTTCAAATGTGGCAGTGTTCAGCCAGCCGTAGGATGCCGGGTTTTGGAGGTTGATGTGGAGGGCGTCGCTGTAGCCAGCCGAAAGTCCGGCGAAGCCAGCAGCAGAAAGCGGGTTGTACAAATTTTCACCCAAGCCGATGCGGGTGTAGGGGGAGTTTTCCTTGGGCTGCGCAAAAAGCGCCATGCTGAAAAACAGCAGAAACAGCGTGTTGAAAAAGCCTTTAAAATCCTTTCTAAAGTTTGGCATTATGTTGTAAAATTTGATTCAGCCCTATCAGGACTAAATTTTGGTGCGCAAATATCTTGGTTTTGGTGTGTTTCACAAAAAAATCAGCGTCACCTCCTGTCAAAACAACACGAAGTGACGGAAATTTAACCTGACACCACCCGATGAACCCCTCCACTTCGAGCAAAGCACCCAGTTCAGCGCCGTTTAACATGGCATTTTTGGTGCTGTCGCCGAGCCAGTCGCCGAGTGTTTCCACTTTTTCCACCAGTGGCAGCTTCGCCGTGAAATGGTGCATGGCCTTCAGCCGCATCTCGATGCCCGGTGAAATATTGCCGCCGAGGAACTCGCCTTCGGCGCTCACCACGTCCAGCGTGAGGCAGGTGCCGGCGTCCACCACGAGGCAATTTTCCTTCGGGAACAAATGAAAAGCGCCCACCGCTGCCGCTACCCGGTCTTTTCCGAGTGTTTCAGGCGTCGTGTATTTGAGGCGGATGGGCAGTGGCGTCCCGGTCGTCAGTTCGAGGAAGGAAGCTTGGCTTTTCAAAAAATCCATGACTTCCACCGTTGGCC
>Ga0209066_10002587_pt1 | contig 21774 bp, 22 predicted proteins | sample All_14_2_FD_187198 | JGI IMG/M metagenome (GOLD analysis project Ga0209066, IMG submission 187198) | Freshwater microbial communities in response to fracking from Pennsylvania, USA - Allegheny Zone_MetaG_DW_15 (SPAdes) (version 2) ... | reverse complement strand
ATCCGCGCCTCATCAATCCGGATCACCTGGCCCATCGCAATATCCTTCTCGTCGTCCATATCGTCGTTCCTTCACTGTAGAAGGAGCCGCCAAATCTGAAAGTGCGAAAGAATCTTTACGTTATCGGATCGTTGGAGCGATGTTCGACAATCAGTTCCCGCTCCTTCCGCAGCACATCAGAATCGGAAGCGGTTTCAGATTCCCACAATATCTCTCGGCGTACAGTGATATCTCTCCGCGCATCACGAGTGGGGAAATCAGCTTCAATAAGATGCTTATCCGGGCTGCCGAAGTAGTTGATTGAGTCTGTCATGTCACTTCCGACATAAATTTTGCCGTTCGGCCAGGTAATCTTATAGACGACCTTCATTTTGCCCATCGTTACACCCTATGGCGCCTGCATATCAGCCGCCCCCATGCACGACCTCAGAATGGCAGGCGGGCATTCTCCTTCACCTCCTTCATCACGAAGAAGGTCCGGGTCTGGCGCACCCCCGGGAGGGCGATCAGCTTCTGGCCGTGCAGCTTGTTGAAATCCGCCATGTCGCGCACGCGGATTTTCAACAGATAGTCGAAATCGCCTGCCACCAGATTGCAGTCCAGCACCTCCTTCATGGCCAGGACGGCACCTTCGAAGGCCGCGAAGCTTTCCGGGGTGGAGCGATCCAGCACCACGCCGACCATGACCAGCGCGCCCAGCCCCACCGCGGCCGGGGCGATTTCCGCCCGCACGCCGGTGATGAACCCTTCCTCGAACAGGCGCTGGGTGCGGCGATGGCAGGTCGCTGCACTGACATGAACGCGCGCGGCCAGCTCCGCATTGCTCAGCCGCCCTTCGGCCTGCAGGGTTCGCAGGATCCGCACATCAATGCGATCCAAAACGGCTTCGGAAGATTCTTCCATTCTCTTGCCTATGATTGCTTCAGATTGGTCATCATATACGGGAAATTATCCTAACGTGACAGATCGTCGTCCAACTTAGAAAGCACCTTTCAGCGGAAATTCCCTAGCCTTTCTCCGTCACGCCAGCCACGGAGAACGCCGATGTCCCTACTCGCCAAATTCGAACGCTACCCGCTCACCTTCGGTCCGACACCGATTGAACATCTGCCCCGCCTGTCCCAGGCGCTGGGCGGCAAGGTCCAGTTCTACGCCAAGCGCGACGACTGCAATTCCGGTCTCGCCATGGGCGGCAACAAGCTGCGCAAGCTGGAATATATCGTGCCGGACGCCATCGCGTCGGGTGCCGATACGCTGGTTTCCATCGGTGGGGTGCAGTCGAACCACACCCGCATGGTCGCGGCGACCGCCGCCAAGATCGGCATGAAATGCGTGGTGATCCAGGAAAAATGGGTGCCGCACTACGATGCCGTCTATGACCGGGTCGGCAATATCCTGATGACGCGGCTGATGGGTGCCGACAGCCGGCTGGTCGATGCCGGTTTCGATATCGGCATCCGCAAAAGCTGGGAAGATGCGATCCGGTCCGTCGAGGAGGCGGGCGGCAAGCCCTATGCGATCCCCGCCGGCGCGTCGGTGCATAAATATGGTGCGCTGGGCTATATCGGCTTTGCCGAGGAAGTGGCCCGCCAGGAAGCCGAGCTTGGCTTCACCTTCGACTATATCATCGTCTGCGTCGTGACCGGCTCCACCCAAGCCGGCATGATCGTGGGCTTCGCCGCACAGGATCGGGCCGAGCGGGTGATCGGCATCGACGCCTCCGGCACGCTGGAACAGACCCGCGCCCAGGTGCGCCAGATCGTCGACAACGCCGCCGATCTGGTCGGGCTGGGTCGGGCCGTGCGCGAGGAGGAGATCGTGATCAATCCCGACTATGCCTATCCCGCCTATGGCGTTCCGTCGGAAGAGACGAATGAGGCGATCCGCCTGGCCGCCCGCACCGAAGCGATGATCACCGACCCGGTATACGAGGGCAAATCCATGCAGGGCATGATCGATCTGACCCGCAAGGGCTTCTTTCCGGAAGGATCGCGCGTGCTCTACGCCCATCTGGGCGGCGCGCCGGCGCTGAACGGCTACAGCTACTACTACCGGGAAGGCTGAGCCTTCCCTTTTCTCCAACACGGCCCCCCAAAGGACAGAACCAGAGATCAAAACCATGAACCGCATCATACGCCTGGCCGCCATGGCGGCGACCATCACCTTGCTTGCACTGTCTTCCGCTACCGGAGCCCGTGCCCAAACCGCCATCCAGAACGTCGTGATCGTGCACGGAGCCCTGGCCGACGGGTCCGGCTGGCGGCAGGTCCACGATATCCTGAAACAGAAGGGCTACCGGGTGACGGTTGTGCAACCGCCCCAGACCAGCCTGCAGGAGGATGTGACCGCGACGAAGCGCATTCTCGACCTGCAGAATGGTCCGTCATTGCTGGTCGGCCATAGCTATGGCGGCATGGTCATTACCGAAGCGGGCAATGCCGCCAATGTGGCCGGCCCAGGGCCAATCGACCTTCAGGATTTGGAGCGTGGTTTGAGCACAAATCGCCCAGTTTCAGGAGCGGAAGCGTAGGAAGGGTGGTTCCCTTTCAAGCTTTCGCGACGCTAAAATGGGCGATTTGTGCCAAACCCCATCCGGGGCGCGGCGGATTTCGGTCCTGAATGCGTCGGGCCGGGCTTGTGGAGAACCACTCCACCGCACTCGCCCCTCCTGTTCATCACCGAAATCCGACACGCGCCACGCCCGAAACCTGAAGGTCGATTGGCCCTTGTCTATATGGCCGCCTTCCAGCCGGATACCGGTGAAAACCTGCTCGACCTCGCCAGTCGCATTGCCCCGGCCACGACTGGCATCAAGGCGACGGCGGATGGCTTCCTCTATCTTGACCCGGCGGTCTTCGCCGCGGATTTCGCCGCCGACATTCCCCCGGCCGAGGCTGAGTTCATGGCGAATTCCCAGGTCTTCCCGGCCAAGATCGCCTTCGAGGCGCGGATCACCGAAGCGGCCTGGAAAAACAGGCGGAGCTGGGCGCTGATTCCGCGCGACGACCGCGCCATCAATCCGGAGCTGATGCGCCAAATGGCCGCCCGCGCCGGCAGTGACACGGTGGAAGTCGCGGGCAGCCATGCGGTGTTCATGTCACAGCCCGCCGCCGTGGCGGATGTGATCGAGAAAGCGGCACAGGCGCTGTCCCGATAGACGGGTCGCAAGCCGCCGCGCCGAACGGGCAAGGGCTCCACGAGCCAGCCCGTCCGGTGTCGGCGGCAGCCGCCATTTCAGGCGATCCGGCAGCCCAACCGGTAATCCCGGCCGAAGGACAGGTGATAGTGACGGTCGGCACAGGCCAGCTGCACGTCCAGACCTTCCGCGAAGGGATCGATCGAACAGGAGGGCACCTCGCCCAGCATGCCCATGGCCCTGTCGAACAGGCGCCGCAGGGAAGCATCCATGCCATGGGCGGAGGTCTTGAAGACCGTCCCGTCCAGATCCTCCGGCCCGACTTCCGTCATCCGCACATCCATCACCTGGGCCAGCCGGTCCCAGCACAGCCGCTTGCGCGCGATGGGGATCAATTCATCCCGGGTGGAATGGAAGGACAGCAGCACGGCCCCCTCCTGCCGCCGGAAATGATCCTGGGTCAGATCACGCATGGCCCGATGTGACGGGGCGAAATGCCAGGCATGCGACGGGTCCCCGCGCATCCAGGGCGAACGCAGGCGATAGCCCAGCCGCATGCCGCCGAAGCCGACACTGCGCACGGTGTCGCCCCAGGCATCGTTCAGCACCTTGTCCACTGCCTCGACCCAGCCGGAATTCTCGATCACGACGGATAGCAGACCGGGGGCGAGCTTCAGCAGCAGCATGGCGATATAACCGCCATGGGAACTGCCATAGGCCATCACCCGCTTGCGGTCGAAACCCACACCGCGCCGCACCAGATCGGCATAGACCGCCAGATAGTCCAGGGCCGACAGGAAGCCGAAGGATTCATAATCCAGCCCGGTATCGCGATAGAGCAGCATATCGGCAGGCAGCGCCGTTACCCCGGCCCGGGCCAGCCCCGTCAAGGCCGTCTGCAGATCGCCATCCGCACGAATGGCGAAGTTCCGTTCAAGCCGGTCGTACCAATCCGCCAGCGCCAGGAAGGACACATCGGCCGGGCTGCGGTGGAATGTGCCGTGATGCGCCACCGTGACCACCACGAAACCCTGTGCAGCCAGAAAGGGTGCCAGCTTGTCGCGCACATAGTCGCTGTCGGGGCGCATGCCCTGCGGATGGATGAAGAACAGCAGGGGCTGATTGGTTTCATGCGAGCCGGCCGCGCGATGGACGGCATAGCGCAGTGGCTCACGCGGGATGGCCAGCTCCACATCCGCCGGCGGGTCGATTTCGAACCATTCAGGAGAGGTCCCGTTCACGTGTGCACACCACCTTCAGGGCACCCTGCCTCACGCCATTCCACCATCGCCCGTATCATATGAATCGTCGGATATTTACGGATATCCTCTCCGGAAGCTCCCTGCGCCAACTCACGCTCCCAATACCAGCCCTGGAATGAAGCATATTGGGCTTCTATTCTGGCTGCCCCGTGGCTGGGCGCACTCGCTTTCGATATCAGCCATCCGCACAGCCCGTATCGCCTTCCCATGGTCGCCACCATGCGCTTCGACATCCCAGCCTGAAATGTCGGACAAGGCCTTCTGCGTGTCGTAACGAAACTGCTCCAGAACCAGAATGGCTTTGTCGGACAGCGGCGCCTGTCCGAAGGACTTACAAGCAAAATCCAGGCCCAATTCGAAAGGCATGTTCATACGAATATAGGACTGGGTGTCACCGTCCGATCGGCATCGGCTTAGGTCGTGAATGCCGTATTTGGAGCCCCGAACCAGTTCAAGGATTCGATCCAGCCGGGCTGCCGAGTTATCCGAATTTTCAGGCGCGAGACGAGGGTAAAAGCCCAGATAGACTGCACAGAAGGCTATGGCCTGCAGGATTGGCGCGTATTCGTCATCAAAGGGACAGTTGACGAAGACGGACCGCTCGAATGCAGGCACGCCTGCTCAGCCCTTACGAGGCAGCGGTAAAATAGGAGGCTGCGGTTTGGTCGAGAAGGAACTGCGTTCACGGATCCGCCCATCCTTGCCGTGAATATACAGTTCGGTCTTCTGGTCGCGGGCAATTTGCGTCGCGCTGGCTATGGCTTCATCCTGCGTAGGGAAAACACGCGTTGCCTTCGACGCGCCCGACCGAATGACACTCCATCCCTCGGAACTCGGAACGACATGTTGTGCGTGTTTCGTCATAGCCACCCTCCAGACCAAAACTATAGTCCTGCTCGGCAGGGCTCGTCACGACAAAAGGGGCAGGCCCTACCGCCGCTCCTCCCGGCCCTGCAGCCAGGGCGGATTGACCAGGAAATTCCAGAAACTGGCCGAAACGCCGCGGCGCTGGTCGAACAGGGTGACGCGGGTCTTTTCCGCCTGCGCATCCGTCACCGTCCATTGGATCAGCTGCAGCGGGGCATCGGTCAGCACCAGCTCGACCGAGCCCACCTCCGGCGCATCGGTCTGCACGATGTCGATCTTGACCAGCCCGTTTTCCTTGCGCAGCCCCGTCACCTTCAACCCGTCGGAGAAGGAGATTTTGTCGCGCAGCAGAAAATTGGCCGAGGTCAGCGCCAGAGGGATGCTGGTCAACTCCTTCAACTCGGCATCGATCACATTCAGCGTCACCCCGTCGGCAATCACCTGCAACTGGATCGGCGGATCGTAATCCATCCGCAGCTTGCCGGGGCGCGATACCAGGATCGACCCTTCCGCCGTGGACCCGTCGGAGGAAACCTGGATGAAGCGCGCTTCGATCGTGGTGATCTCGTTCAAGGAAGCCTCGACCTCGGCCAGGGTCTTCTGCGCCTCGGGCGTCAGCGGGGCCTGGGCGAAAGACGGCGCGGACAGGGCAAGCAGACAGGCCAGCAGCCCGGCCGGCGCCGACAGCCTAATCATGGCTGCCCGCCAGAACCTCGCGCTTGCCGACATGGTTGGCAGGTGAAACGACACCCTCTTCCTCCATCTTCTCGATGATCCGGGCCGCCCGGTTATAGCCGATCTGCAGCTTGCGCTGGATGAAGCTGGTGGACGCCTTCTTTTCGCGTGTGACGATGGCGACCGCCTGATCATAGAGCAGATCGCCCGAGCCGCCTTCCCCATCACCTTCCATGGCTTCGAACTGGGCAAGGTCGTCCTCGTCTTCCGTCACCTCCTCCACATAGTCAGGGTCCCCCTGTGCTTTCAAGAAGGCGCAGACGGCTTCCACCTCATGATCGGCCAGGAATGGCCCGTGAATGCGGGTAATCCGCCCGCCGCCGGCCATATAGAGCATATCGCCGCGCCCCAGCAGGGTTTCGCCGCCCTGCTCGCCCAGAATGGTGCGGCTGTCGATCTTGGAGGTGACCTGGAAGGAAATGCGGGTCGGGAAATTCGCCTTGATCGTGCCGGTGATGACATCGACCGACGGCCGCTGCGTCGCCATCACGATATGGATGCCGGCCGCGCGTGCCATCTGGGCCAGTCGCTGGATGGAGGCTTCGATATCCTTGCCCGCCACCAGCATCAGATCGGCCATTTCGTCGACCACCACCACGATATAGGGCAGGGCTTTCAGGTCCAGCGGCTCTTCTTCGAAAATCGGTTCGCCGCTATTGGGGTCGAAGCCGGTCTGGACGCGGCGGTTGATCACCTCGCCCTTTTCGGCCGCTTCGGTCACGCGCTTGTTGTAGCCTTCGATGTTGCGCACCGACAGCTTGGACATGGCGCGATAGCGATCTTCCATCTCGCGCACGGTCCATTTCAGCGCGACCACAGCCTTCTTGGGGTCTGTGACAACCGGGGCCAGCAGATGCGGGATGCCCTCATAGACGCTGAGTTCCAGCATCTTGGGATCGATCATGATGAAGCGGCACTGCTCGGGCGTCAGCTTGTACAGCAGGGAGACGATCATGGCGTTCACGCCGACCGACTTGCCCGAGCCGGTCGTGCCCGCCACCAACAGATGCGGCATGCGGGCCAGATCGGCCACTTCCGGCGTGCCGCCGATGTCCTTGCCCAGGATCACCGGCAGCTTGGCGGTGGAGGCGCTGAAGGCTTCCGCATCCAGCAGGTCGCGCAGATGCACCATTTCGCGCTTCTGGTTCGGCAATTCGATACCGATCACGGATCGGCCCGGCACCGTGGCGATGCGTACCGAAAGCGCGCTCATCGACCGGGCGATATCATCGGCAAGGCCGATCACGCGTGAGGTCTTGGTGCCGGGTGCCGGTTCCAGCTCGTACAGGGTCACGACCGGGCCGGGGCGGACCTTGACGATCTCGCCGCGCACGCCGAAATCTTCCAGCACCCCTTCCAGCAGGCGGGCATTCTGCTCCAGCGCCTCGGCCTGATGATGGCCGCCGCGCCGGTCGGCCTCGGGAATTGGGTCCAGGATTTCGACCGGGGGCAGTTTGAACCCGTCCTGCGAGCCCAGATCCATCGCCATCTGTTCGATACGCTTGCGGCGTTCCGCTGCATTATCCTCGCGCGGGGCGACCCGGTCGACCTTGACGGGACGCTTTTCCGGAGGTTCACGCGGCGGGGCGGGCGGCACCTTCTCCTGCGAGACCAGAATGGGCTCGGCCCGTTCTTCCCCGCGGAAGCGGGCAACCAGATCGCCGGCCTGGTTGGGCAGGTCGCCGGCCTTGCGCGCCAGGGCCACACTGCCGCGCGCCGCGCCCCAGGATCGACGCACCGCCAGCAGCCATTCCGCCCCGGTGACGCCCATCATGCCGATCAGCAGGGCGAGCGCGATCGCCCCCAGCCCCAGCCCGATCCAGGGCGCGGCGGCCGACAGATGGACCAGCACAAGCCGCGCCAGGGCATCCCCCAGCACACCGCCCATGCCGGCAATCAGGCTCCAGCTCTCCAGGCGCGGCGCAAGTGCCAGCGCAAAGGCCGCGACGATCAGCAACAAGGGCACCAGTGCCAGCCGGATCCAGACATGACGCAGGCGATGATCGGCCGTCAATCGATAGCCCCAGGCCGCCGCCAGCGGCGCCAGCAGGCCCGGCGCCAGCCCCAGCGTCTGGATCATCAGATCGGCAAGCGACGCGCCCGGCAGCCCCAGCCAATTGCGCGGCTCCTCCGCGGTGGCGGTGTTCCAGGACGGGTCGGACGGGTGATAGCTCAGCAGCGCGGCCATCCAGGCCAGCGCCAGCAGGACCAGAAGAATCCCCAGCCCTTCCAGCGCCTTGTGCCGGATGGCAAGCGCCATCCCTTCCGGCAGAAGCGGCGCGCGCTGGGTCTGGGTCTGGACACGTCCGGCCATGAAAGCCTCTCCCCCTCTTTTCAGGTCTTACCGTTCGGCGCCGTCGCTGGCCCCGGCCCGGTTGCTGGAGCGGATCAGGCGGGCAAGCCTGCCGCACAGCTCGTCCACACTGGCTTCGTCATGCACCAGCGCCACCCGCACGAAACGGTCGCCGGGGGTGGAGCCATCGTCCGTCGGGCGGCTCATATAGCGGCCCGGCATCAGCTTGACCCCTTCCTCGGCCCAGGCGCGGCGGGTAAAGGCCTCGCCATCGCCGACATCCAGCCACAGGAAAAAGGCAGCATCAGGGAAGACCACGCCCGGCAGGCCCAAGAGATGATTTTCCGCGATCCGCCACAGCCGGCGATATTTCTCCCGCTGCTCCTCCACATGCGCATCATCGCGCCAGAGCGCGGCCCCGGCCGCCAGGATCGGCCCCGGCACCTGCGCCCCGCCATAGCCGCGCAACATGGAAAAGGGCGCCAGCAGCTCCGCATCGCCCGCCACGAAGCCGCAGCGCATGCCCGGCGCCCCGGATCGCTTCGACAGGGAATGGAAGATCAGAAGATTGGCCCAACCACCGCCCAGCGCCTCGGCCGCCTGCAAGCCGCCGGCGGGTGGCTCGTCACGCCAGATTTCCGCATAGCATTCATCCGAAGCCAGAATGGCATCGACCGCGCGGCAGCGTCGCAGCAAATCCGTCAGCCGTTCCAGGCTGGCAACGCCGCCGGTCGGGTTGGCCGGCGTGCACAGATAGGCCATCGCCGTCCGGTTCCAGACCGCCTCCGGCACGCTGTCATAATCGGGCAGGAAGCCATGCTCGGCCGTGCAGGCGACGGGGTAAGGCTCGGCCCCCGCCATCAGCGCCGCCCCGAAATAAACGTGATAGAGCGGGTTGGGCAGCAGGATGACGGGCTTTTCCGTCGCCCCGTCCTTGCGCGCCACCGCGAGCAGGGCCGCCTGGAACAGCGCCTCACGCGTGCCGTTGACGGCTGTCAGCTGCGTATCGGGGTTGACCGATCCGGCGGTCAGGCCGAAGCGCCGCTCGCACCAAGATGCGGCCGCCTTTCGATAATCAGGCGAGCCGGCGGGCGGGGGATAGCGGCCCCACAGCGCCTCGCTCTCCGCCACGATGCGCGCGATCATCGGCGGCGGCGCGCCCTGCGGCTCGCCGATATGGACCGGGATCGGCTGCACGCCCTCGGGCGGCAGCACACCTTCCATCAGCGCATTCAGGCGCCGATAGGGGTAATCGAACAGACTTGAAAGACGCCCTTCCGCCATGACCGGACCCGCCAAGACTTCCCCAATGAAACGAGAATTGATGCAAGAAATAGGCCGGGGCCGAAATCTTGCGATCTCTTCCCAGGACTTATAGCGCAGCCAAAGGGAGAACGCCAAGCGAATGGGTCAAAAAGATCGGCAGGCAGACGCGCCTACCCCCTGATCAAGCTGTTCAGAAGGCGCAGACTAACCGTCAAAGCCGTTCGTCAGGCAAATCACTGTCTGGCGATTCTTCCCACTTCATTAAGAGAATAGAGATCAGCGTCGCCACCTTTCCTAGAGAAAAGGCAACATCAGTGTTCTTTTCGATGTGGCCAAAAATTCCATCCTTCATTATCCAAGGTGCATCGCCAAAAATATTATTTCTGTTTATAGCGACAAATCCTAATGTAAAAGCAGAAATGTGAATTGATGATATAATGGTAAACATTGTGATATTTTTTATATTGCAGTTTAATAAACCAGTTGTTCTCATGTTGTCCAGATATTCCATACTGGAAAATAAGTAATTTGGATGCGCACTCATTCCTATTATTTTGTAAAAATCATCAATAAATGGATGATCTACCAAGGCACATTTTCCCCCGTTATTTTTGTTATGTCTCCTTAAATATTCAACTGATTTTGACTTACTCATATATTCATACCATAACTTATTTGAATCTTCCGCTGATTTTTCTGATTTAAACTTTATTCTCATTTGCTCGTCAACAACCATTCTACTTAAGGCAACACAATTCTCGTATAAATTCCTTATAATTATTCGTGCCTGCCCCTCCATTCCGCGATAAAGAAGCAATCTAATAGCACTTAAATTATTTTTTATTTGATTCAAAACAATCAAAATAACTGAAATAGATTTATCATCTGACAGTGCCATGCTTAATAATGCACATTGCTCCATTGTATTACATATATTTATGTACTCATCTAATATCCTAAAATAGGATTTTCCCCAAAAATCAGGTACCTCCGGAAGATCATATCGCATGGGTGATTGAACAATTTCTTCTCTATCAACCTCAAGACCGGCCTCCTTGTAACTTAAATGTATAAAGTTTACGGCAATTCTTTCCGGAAGAATATTCTGATTTTTAGAATTATGCTCATCAAAATCCATTAGCACCACCACCCAACTGGGAACCACCGCAGCGCGGGAGACAGAATTGAACTTACCACATTTATCACAAATTGCGGACATCTGGTGCCCTGTAATAGTCAGTCTGGTGGCGCATCGCGAACCTCAAAACCCTCGACTTCGCATCCAAAATTCTGAACAGACAGTGACGCGACAACATGCATTCCTATTGGTGTAGATTGGCACCCTTGCGCGGATCGTGAACTTCGGATGCATAAATGTGACCAAAGTCATGCCTAGGGCTGAAAGATGACATCGTCATCAAGTCCGGCACGGCAATGGCCGAGGTTCTGCGTACAGCCAGACTTATCCGACCGCCCTCTGCAACGCGGCGCGCGCCAGAAGCCGGGTGGAATCGAGCACCGGCAAGGGTGAATTCTGATCCGACAGGATCAGGGGAATTTCCGTACAGCCCAGGATCACGCCATCGCAACCTTCGCCCTGCATCCGGGTGATGACCGTCTGAAAATAGGCGATGCTTTCGGCCCGGATGATGCCGGGCACCAGTTCGTCCATGATGATCCGCCCGATCTCCACCCGCTCCGCCTCCAGCGGGCGCAGCCAATCCAGCCCTTGCGCCGCCAGGGCATCGGGATAGACCGGGCCGTCCACCAGCCAGGTCGTGCCGGTGATGGCCAGTTTGCGCAAGCCGCGACGCTTCGCCTCCGCGGCCACCACGTCGGCAATGGAAATCCAGAGCAAGGGCGAGGCATCACGGATCAGCGTCAGGGCCTGATGGATGGTATTGTCCGGGCAGATCAGGAAATCGGCACCCACTGCCGCCAGCTTGCGCGCCGAAGCCAGCATCAGGGCGCCGACCCCCTGCCAATCCCCGCGATCCAGACAGGCGACATAGTCCGCCAAAGACGGGGTATGCATGCTCACTTCGGGATGGGCATGGGGGCCAAGCAGCGCCGCGCCTTCCGCGCAAATGGTGCGATAGCACAGCGCCGCCCCTTCCGCCGAACAGCCGACGATCCCGATATGCTGCACCATTTTGCCCCCTTCGCTTGCGCCCATGCCCATTCCGCGTTAGGAACCCGCCAGAAACCCTGGCGCGACAACACGCTTTCCATATGGCGACGAATGACAATCCTGTCGAGATCGTGACCTTCGGATGCAGGCTGAATGCCTATGAATCCGAGGTGATGCGCGCCCATGCCCTGGATGCGGGGCTGACCAATGCCATTGTCTTCAACACCTGCGCGGTCACGGCCGAAGCCGAACGCCAGGCCCGCCAGGCGATCCGCAAGGCCCGGCGCGACAACCCCCACGCCCAGATCATCGTAACGGGCTGCGCCGCCCAGGTGAACCCCGACAGCTTCGCCAGAATGCCGGAAGTTTCCCGCGTCATCGGCAATATGGAAAAGCTGGAGAAGCGGAGCTTCGGCATCGAAGCGACCGAACGCGTGCGCGTCAACGACATCATGGAAGCGCGCGAAACCGCATCGCATCTGGTGGACGGCTTCGAAGGACGGGCGCGCGCCTTCGTCCAGGTTCAGAATGGCTGCGACCATCGCTGTACCTTCTGCATCATCCCCTATGGGCGGGGCAATTCCCGCTCCGTCCCCATGGGCGAGGTGGCGCGGCAGTTGAACGCACTGGTCGATGCCGGTTATGGCGAGGTGGTGCTGACCGGGGTCGACATCACCTCCTACGGGGCCGATCTGCCGGGGGAACCGAAGCTCGGCCAGCTCGTCCGGCGGCTGCTGCAGGCCGTGCCGGGGTTGAAGCGGCTGCGCATCTCCTCTCTCGACTGCATTGAGATGGATGATGATCTGTTCCGCCTGTTTGCGGAGGAGGAGCGGCTGATGCCGCATCTGCACCTGTCGCTCCAGGCCGGCGATGACCTGATCCTGAAGCGGATGAAGCGCCGCCATCTGCGCGACCATGCCATCGCGCTGACCGAGCGGCTGCGCGCCGCCCGGCCCGATATCGTGCTGGGCGCCGATCTGATCGCGGGCTTCCCGACGGAGACGGAGGAGATGTTCGCCAACACAATGCGCATCGTCGCGGAATGCGGCCTGACCTGGCTGCATGTCTTCCCCTATTCCGAACGGCCGGGCACGCCCGCCGCGCGCATTCCCAACCAGGTGCCCAAGCCCGTCCGCAAGGAACGTGCGGCCCGGCTGCGTGCTTTGGGGGTAGCGCGGGAGACGGAATTCCTCGCCTCGCGCATCGGCAAGGTGGAAGAGGTGCTGGTGGAATCGGGCGGGCTTGGCCGCAGCGCCCATTTTGCCCCCGTCGCCCTGCCCGCCGGGCTGGCGGAAGGGTCGATCCACCGGCTGGCCGTCACCGGGGTGGCGCAGGGTCGTTTGGTGACGGAACAACCGGCAGTGGGGGAAGCGGCGTGAGCGAGAATATGTCCTGGTTCCAGCGCCTGAAATCGGGGCTCGCCAAGACCACGGCGCGGCTGACCGGCGGCCTGTCCGCCCTGTTCACCGGCAAGCGCAGGCTGGACCAGGAGACGCTGGACGAGATCGAGGAGGTGCTGATCGCCTCCGACCTCGGCCCCGCCACGGCGGCCAAGCTGATCGCCAGCCTGGCGGCATCACGCTTCGACCGCGAGGTGGAGGAGCGCGAAATCCGCGAGGCCTTCGCCCAGGATATCGCCGCCATGCTGGAACCGGTGGCAAAGCCGCTGCTGGTGCGCAGCGATGTGAAGCCGCATGTCATCCTGGTCGTCGGCGTCAACGGATCGGGCAAGACCACCACCATCGGCAAGCTGGCCCGGGAATTCAGGGGCCAGGGCAAATCGGTGATGCTGGCCGCCGGTGACACCTTCCGTGCGGCCGCCATCGAACAGTTGAAAATCTGGGGCGAACGGGTCGGCGCCCCCGTCATCGCCAAGACTCAAGGGTCGGATGCCGCAGCACTCGCCTATGAGGCGCTGGATGCGGCCAAGGCCGAAGGCGCCGATGTGCTGCTGATCGACACGGCCGGGCGCCTGCATAACAAGGCTGATCTGATGGCCGAGCTGGAAAAGGTGGTGCGTGTCCTGAAGAAGAAGGACCCCGACGCGCCGCATGACACGATCCTGGTGCTGGATTCCACCACCGGCCAGAATGCGCTGTCGCAGGTGAAGATTTTCCGCGATCTGGTGAAGATCACCGGGCTGGTGCTGACCAAGCTGGATGGAACCGCCAAAGGTGGCGTGGTCGTCGCCCTGGCCGAGGCGCATGGCCTGCCGGTGCATGCCATCGGCGTCGGCGAAGGGGCGGATGATCTGAAGCCCTTCGCCGCGCGGGATTTCGCCCGCTCGCTTATGGGGCTGGAGGGCTGATCCCCTCCCCTCACTTCTCCGCGAAGGCAAAAGATCCATCCCAGTCCGCAGGCGGTGGCTGCAGCCAGAAATCCCGGCAGCGCGCGGCCATCACCTCGGCCGAACGGTCTCCTCTGCGCGCCTCCGTCAGGCGTGCGAAAGCCGCCTCGGCCTGCTCGAACCGCCGTTCCAGATACAGCGCCAGGGCCGCCTCATAGGCTTGCGCCCAGGCCAGCCGCGCTGGCGGAACCGCATAGGCTTCCTCGCCAATCGCCCCCAAAATCTCGTAGATGGCAAGCGGATGGGTGGTCCCGGCGGGCTTCACCAGATCGACCTTGCGAAAGTGAAAGGCATCGCCCGCCCCCTGCCGGACCGGCTCACTGACCAGAACCGATGTGCCGTATTTCTTGTTCAGCCCTTCGATGCGCGAGGCCAGATTGACCACCGGCCCCAGCGCCGTGAACTGCAACCGTTCCGTCCCGCCGACATTGCCGACCAGCGCCTCGCCGCAATGCAGGCCGATGCGCGTGCGCAGGGCGGGGAAGCCTTCCGCCTCCAGCGTCACGTTCAGCTCTTCCGAGGCGCGATGGACCGCGAGCGCCCCCATGCAGGCATGGTTCAGATAGTCGGGATCGGCGCTTGGCGCATTCCAAAGCGCCATCACCGCATCACCGATATATTTGTCCACCGTGCCCTGGCTCTGCATGATGACCCGGGTCAGCACCTCGAAATAACGCGAGGTCGCGCGCAGCACGACGGCCGGCGACATATCCTCGGTAATGGCCGTGAAATTCGCCACATCGGTGAACATCACGGCGATGTCCTGATAGCCGCCCCCCACCTCCGCCACCTTTCCGCTGGCGATCAGGCGGCGGACCAGATCGGAGGGAACATAGCGGATGAAGGTTGCCAGACCCGAGCGCATGGATTCCATCGCGCTTTGCAATCGCTGGATTTCCACGAAGACGGACGCCCTGTCCGGCGTCCTGGTCAGGTCGAGATCGGCAATCGCCTGCGCCAAGCGCTGCAGGTCACGTACCGGCCGGGACACCCAGCGCGCCAGCAGGGATACGGCAGCGACAGCCAGCACCAGAATGATGGCGGCGGTGATCAGCATGTTACGCCGAATCTCATGCGCCGCGGCCAAGAGCTCCTGTTCCGGGACGGCCAGATAGAGCGTGAGCGGCGCCCCGCTGCCGACCGGAATGGGCAGGGCCTGCCCCAGCCAGGCTTGCCCGTCCCGCTCATAACGACGTTGAAAGGGGGGCGATGACGGCTTCTGCGGCATGCGATCATCCATAACGGCGCGGGCCGGATCCGCCAGGGCCAGAGCCCGCAGCGCCGGTACCGGAAATTCCGCCAGGATCGCGGTTTCCACGCCCTCCTCGGTCCTGCGGCTGACCAGCTCGCTGCGTTCATAGGCGATCAGGTGATCGGCGGCATCCGTCAGCGCCAGCTCGGATCCCGGCGTGGGTTTCTGTCGGGCGATGATGTCCGAGAGCGCCTCCAGCTCCAGATCGGCGCCGACGACCGCCGCCGCGACGGAGCTGCGACTGGCGAAGGTGATGCCGACGCTTCCGGTGGTGCGGAAAATATAGGGATCGGTGCGCACGACGCCCTGGTTTTCCCAGGCGACCCGGTACCAGTCGCGCTGGCGCGGGTCGTAACTGTCCGGATAATCCGGCATGGGCCGTTCATCGATGACCCAGCCGTCGGAATCGAGGAACAGGAACCGGCCATCCGCACCGGTCGGCTCGCGATCGATGCTCTGGATCAGGAATTCGGCATCGCCGGTGGCCTGGAACCGCTGTCTTTCCGCCTCCCCGCGCAGGCGACGAACCATGAAGAAATCACCATCCTCATAGCCGATATACAGGGCATTGACGGGTGCCAGACCGCCCAGCGCCTCCATGAACACACCCAGGCTGGCCATCCGGATGGGCAGGGCGTTGGCCAGGTTGGCCCGGTCATGCCGCATCAGGCCGACCGCCAGCTCGACCGGACCCACGATCGCTTCCAGTTCAAGCTGAATTTCGCGCGCCGCACTTTCCGAGCTCTTTTCCCCATGCAGGTTGATCAGCGTGAGAATGCGGGTATAGCCCGTGCCGCCGATCCAGAGCGCGGTCAACAGGATCAGCAGCCCGAACAGGGTCGATAGGTGAAAGGCGATGGGGCGACGCAATAGCCGCAGCAGCATAGTCGATCCACCCGGTCTGCCGTCGATCCGATCATTGGTCGGGTCGCTGGCCTAGTGTACCCTATGCCGGGTGCACAACCGGAGGGGGTAGCATGCCGGAGCATGGAAGCGACCTGAAACGGCGTCTTCTGCCGTTGCTGATAGTTAAGGTAACTTTACTATTTTGCGCGGGCATCCTGGCGGCGATCAGCACGGGACATGCGCAAAGCGCCCGCATTCGCGTCTTTACGTCGGACCTGTCGGCACCACCCTATGTTACCACCGATGGCGTTACCTTCCTGTCCGGCATCATCAAGGATCTGAATGACGAGGCTGCCCGACGGGCGGGCGTGATCATCGACTATCGTGTTCTTGCCCGCGGATCGGTGGATTCCTATCTGGAATCCGGGGAAGGGCATGTGACCTGCAATATCCAGCCCGCCTGGACCGGCATCGCCGACAAGCTGGTATGGACCGAGCCCATGTTCGCCGACGAGGATATCTACTGGAGCCTGATCGATACGCCCGCGTTGAAAGCGGTCGAAGATCTGGTCGGTCACAGCTTCGCCACCTATGACGGCTATACCCATGCCGATGCCGTGATGGCCCAGGTCGCGGACGGGCGGACAAAACGGGTCAACCTGTATGCCAGCCAGGCCATTTTCGATGCCCTGACCCGCAAGCGGGCCGATTACGTGATCTTTTCGCGCATCCGGGGGGAGTATATGGCCAAGACCCCGCCCTATGCCGGAAAGATCGCGCCGGCCGGGCTGGTGGACAGCAGCTACCGGAACTTCTGCGCGATTTCGCGTCAGACGCCGATCCCGCCCGAAGCATACAAGGCCGCGCTCGATTCCGTGCTGCAGGATGGGACCATGGCCAGAATTCTGGAAAAATACCGTTAGACCCGCACCGCCGATCCATGCCGGGACGCAATAGCAGTGTTGCATGGGCAGGCTCTTGCCTTGGGGACGATTTCGATCCAAATTGCCCCGGCCAGCGCGCAGCCGCGCTGGCCGCGGGATTTGATGGAGCAGCTTGCACCGCGTCACCAAAGCTAAAGCGCCACGAAGGCGTTTCGTGGGCTCCCTGACCAGATTGAGAGGAGCCGAGGACTGCGATGCGTCCCATCCAGACCATTCCATTGCTATTGGCCATGCAGGGGCACGGCCTCCGGTTCGCCCGGGCCATGTCCCCATCGACGCAAGCCGCCTAGCAGGAGGAAGCATTCATGACCGAAATCCGCCAACTCCCCTCCGCCGACGCTGGCAAAGCCATCGCGGCCGATGCCAACGCCGTGCTGGTCGATGTGCGCACCACTGCCGAATGGGCCTATGTGGGCGTGCCCGCCCTGCCCAATCTGCACCGTATTTCCTGGCAAAGTTTCCCGACCGGCGCCGTCGACCCCGACTTCGTGGCGAAGGTGAAGCAGGCGGGCATCGCCACCGGCCAGCCGGTCTATCTGATCTGCCGGTCCGGCGCGCGTTCGCAGGCCGCGGCCCTGGCGCTGGCCGAGGCCGGCTATACGGATTTGACCAATATTTCCGACGGTTTCGAAGGGACACTCGACCCCGCGAAGCATCGTGGAACGGTGAATGGATGGAAGCAGGCCGGCCTGCCCTGGGTGCAGTCATGACGAAAAAAGATCCGACGCGCTGGCGCGAAGCAACCCGTCTGGTGCGGGGCGGGCTAGACCGGTCCAGGCATGGCGAAACCTCCGAAGCGCTCTACCTCACCTCCGGCTTCACCTATGACAGTGCGGAGGAGGTGGAAGGCCGTTTCGCGGGCGAGCGCGAGGGCTTCGTCTATTCGCGCTATGGCAATCCGACGGTGGAGATGTTCGAAACCCGTCTGGCCCAGCTGGAAGGGGCGGAAGCCTGTTTCGCGACCGCCAGCGGCATGGCCGCCGTGTTCGGCGCGCTGGCCAGCTACCTGAACGCGGGCGACCATCTGGTCGCGGCCCGCGCCGCCTTCGGCTCCTGCTATCAGATCGTGACCAAGATCCTGCCGCGCTTCGGGGTGGAATGCAGCCTGGTCGATGGCGATGATCTGGCCCAGTGGGAAGCGGCGATCCGCCCCAATACCAAGGCCTTCTTCTTCGAAACCCCGTCCAACCCGACACTGTCGCTGGTCGATATCGAGGGCGTCGTGGCGCTGGCAAGGGGCATCGGGGCCAAGGTGGTGCTGGACAATGTCTTCGCCACCCCCCTGCTGCAGCGTACGATGCCGCTGGGCGTCGATATCGTGGTCTATTCCGCGACCAAGCATATCGACGGCCAGGGCCGCACCATGGGCGGGGCGATCCTGTCCACCAAGGCGCATAAGACCGAGTACCTGCTGCCCTTCCTGCGCCATACCGGCCCGGCTTTGGCGCCGTTCAACGCCTGGGTGATGCTGAAGGGCATGGAGACGCTGAAGCTGCGGGTCGATGCGGCAACCGCCAGCGCGGCGCGCATCGCCGATGCGCTGGCCGACATGCAGGGCGTCAGCCGGGTGATCTATCCCCACCGCCAGGATCATCCGCAATATGCGCTGGCGAAAAAGCAGATGGAGAAGGGCGGCACGCTGTTGGCCTTCGAACTGGACGGCGGCAAGGAGCAGGCCTTCGCGCTGATGAACAGCCTGGGCATCATCGATATTTCCAATAATCTGGGCGATACCAAAAGCCTGATCACCCATCCGGCCACCACCACCCACCGCGCGGTGGATGTGGAGGAGCGCCTGCGTACCGGCGTCACCGACGGGCTGGTCCGCCTGTCGGTCGGGCTGGAGGATACCGACGATCTGATCGAGGATCTGGCCCAGGCCATCGGGGCCTGAGGAGGGGATTTGAGCATGAGCGACACACAGGAACCGGCCAAGCTGCGGTACCGCCTGTTGACCGGGCCGGATGACCGCAGCTTCTGCGAAAAAGTCTCCAAAGCTTTGGAGAATGGCTATCAGCTGTATGGCGAGCCGCGCATCGCCATTGGCCCGGATGGCAAGGTGGTCTGCGCCCAGGCGGTGCTGCTGCCCTGAATCAGGCGCTGGCGCGGCGGATGATGGAGAAGTCTTCAGGCCGAACGCTCTAAATGTTCTCCCATAACAAAGTTCCAGCTCTCATGGTCTGATCCTAGTGTACGCCCCAAACTGCCACAAATAGATAGGCGGCGGAAATCAAACCTGAGCTTACAACGTGAATAATTGTATTGAAGCGAAGTTCCTCCGCAACCTGCGGGTCCCGGCATCGGGGAACGAGCCGCGCGAGGATAAGCAGAAGCAGTACCGAGCTCAAGATGTACGCGACAGGCAAGACGAAGTGCACCATCGTGACCTCCTCAGTTGGACCTTGAGGATCATTGCAGAATGGCCGGAAACGCGCATGAGCCTGCCGTGTAAACAGATGGCAAAATTTACTCGAGTCATTAGGCCAGCGCCCGCCAGTCGGATAGGAAGGCCGAGACCCTAGCAACACGTAAATTCGAGCGCCGCAGCGGTCGGGGAGGCTGCTTGGCACCTTTTTGCAATATAGGCTACTTAGAGCGACTGGGGACATCTCCCCCGGATTTTACCGCGCACGAAACCCCACCCCGACCTGTCAGCTGCCACTAGTGATGCGCTTCGAATGGATTATTGCGCTGTCAAGTTGGAACATATACCTTGGTATATTATAGAAGGTGCGCGCGCGGGAACTTCTGAAATCTTAGGGGAAGGTCAGTCGGCGACGCTTGCTTGGAGGGCGGAGCTGTGGTTGTCAATGTCAACGACTATGATAATGTTCCTGCATTAATCAAATGGCTTGATATTGATCCACAATTCGATCCCATATGGATTGATTGGATATTCAAGAGGCCATTTGCGTATTGCCCAGGACTTAGTAATATTGTCAGAACAATCGGCCGCATAGACTATAATCGTGCCGTTGTGGACGCTTCAGAATTAGGATATTCATTCACTTCCAACGATCAATTCAAGGGTGTTATAAATGATGCCCGCCTTTCTCAAGAACAAATTAAAATATCGACCGGCGTAATGAAAATGCCAAATGGTCACCTTAGGCCTGCTCGTCTTGATAAAATGATTCTAACTATATATTCATTAAACAAGGCTTTGGAGCGATCTGCTTTGTCTCCTCAAAGGCCAAAAATTTTCATCAGCGCCTACAATATAAGTGGATTATCAGGATACTTCTCTGGCGCTGACTCCAAAAAGAAGGAGGAGCTCCGGAAGATTCTGTCATCTGGGACGAAACAATCAGAGGCCTTTTGTGGAGATTTTCTGAAAGGGAACAAAGCTACGCTAGACTTTACTATTGCTGCGTACAACATTGTAACGAAAGAATTAAAATCAGATCCAGATTTACAGGAGAAAATTCCCAAGTCATTGGATTCTGCCATTGAAACTCCATCACAGAAATTTACTCAGGCTGCGAATGGAGAGAACTTCACTGAATCTCGCCAGAACAGCCTCCCACCGGGTTTCAGGCGTTGAGACCTAACATTGTAATTATTGGTTGGCAGAAAATCACGGAAAGTTAGGCGCTGGCGCGGCGAATGATGGAGAAGCCGAGATCAAGCGAGGTCGGGCGATCCGGCCTGCCTTCGATCCGGTCGATCAGCATCCGGGCGGCTTCCTGGCCGATGCGCGCGCGCGGCGTGCGCACCGTGGTCAGCGGCGTCGCCGCCCATTCCGAACCCTGGATGTCGTGAAACCCCATGATCGCCAGCCGGTCGGGCACGGCGATGCCGCGCTGCATACACTGGAACACCGCGCCCTGGGCCAGATCGTCATTGGTCAGGAAGACCCCGTCGCAATCGGGCGCGTTGTTCAGCAGGCGGTCGATCAGCTCCGTCCCCAGCCCCACGGTCGAGCGATCCGGCACGCGGATTTCAAGCGCCGGATCATACAGCCCATGGGCGATCAGCTCCGCCCGGCAGCCTTCCAGCCGGCGCAGCGTGCGCGGATCAAGCTGGGCGGAGATGATGCCGATGCGCCGGCGGTTGCGTGCCAAAAGATAGCCCGCCGCCGCCCGTCCCGCCTCGTAATTCGAAAAGCCGACCCAGTTGCACCCCTCCCGCTGGGGAACATCCATCATATGCACCGCCTGGATGCGCTGGCTGGCCAGCAGGGACCAGACCGCCTCGCTCTGATCGGTACCGGTCAGCAGAATGCCATCGGGGGCATAGCCCAGATTCTGGCGCAGAAGCTTCTCCTCCTCCGCCGGATCATCATAGCCCGTCACGGCGATCAGCATCTGATAATCCTGGGCGTCCAGCACCTCCTTGATGCCGACCAGCGTATCGACGAAGACCAGATTGGCCAGCGACGGGATCAGCACCAGAATGGTCCGCGACCGGTCGGAGGCGAGCGCGCTGGCAACCCGGCTGCGCACATAGCCCAGTTTTTCGCAGGCCCGCGCGACCCGCGCCGCCAGTTCCGGCGAAACGATGGCGGGCTGGCGCAGCACGCGCGATACGGTGATCGCGCTGACCCCCGCCTCCTCTGCCACCTCGGCCATGGTCACGCGGTTGGACCCGCGCGTCTTCTGTTTCCTGCTCATCCCTGATCCATTACCGAGCGATGGGGAAATACGAAATCCCAGAAAGCGCTTTACCCGTCCCGATGGTAGCGTTACCATTTCC
>Ga0209066_10002584_pt1 | contig 21786 bp, 20 predicted proteins | sample All_14_2_FD_187198 | JGI IMG/M metagenome (GOLD analysis project Ga0209066, IMG submission 187198) | Freshwater microbial communities in response to fracking from Pennsylvania, USA - Allegheny Zone_MetaG_DW_15 (SPAdes) (version 2) ... | reverse complement strand
CTCTCGTCTGCATTCGGCGCTGGGCTATCTCAGCCCCATGCAATACGAGCAACGCTGGCTGGCGGCTCAGCGCAAGAACGCCGCATGAAACCCGGGCTAAGCGCTCCGAAATTCAGGGGCAACCTCAAACTCCCGTGCTCAATGGCCTGTGGGCAGTGTCGCGCCCGGCTTGTCGTGCTGCCCGAAGCGATCGATCATCGTCGCACTGGCTTCATTCAGGCCCAGAACCTCGACATCTGCACCTTCACGGCGGAACTTCAGCACCACCGTGTCGAGCGCGCTCACGGCCGTGATGTCCCAGAAGTGCGCCTGGCTCACGTCAATCCGAACACGCTTGACGACTTCCTTGAAGTCAAAGCGCTCGATGAATGCGTCAGACGAGGCGAAGAACACCTGCCCTGAAACCGTGTAGACACGAAGGTCACCACCATCTTCAGACTGAGATGCCACGCGCAGCACTCGCCCCACTTTGTTCGCAAAGAAGATGCCCGACAGCAGCACACCCACGAACACACCTTTTGCCAGGTCGTGAGTACCCACTGTTACAGCCACCGTTGCCAACATGACCAAGGAAGAACTTGGAGGATGGGTGCGCAGCTTGCGCAGGGAATCCCAACTGAAGGTGCCGATGCTCACCATGATCATCACCGCCACCAGCGCGGCCATGGGGATCTGGCTGACCCATGGCCCCAGGAACACCACCAGAATGAGCAGAAAGACACCCGCCACGAAGGTGGACAGACGCCCTCGCCCGCCAGACTTCACGTTGATGACAGACTGCCCGATCATGGCGCAGCCCGCCATGCCACCAATGAACCCCGTGCCGATGTTGGCTAGGCCCTGGCCCACGCATTCGCGACTCTTGTCGCTGGGGGTGTCGGTCAACTCGTCCACGATGGAGGCGGTCATCATGGACTCCAGCAAGCCCACCACCGCCAGCGTCAATGAATACGGGGCAATGATCTGGAGTGTCTCCAGGGTCAATGGCACATCCGGCAGCAAGAAGATGGGCAGACTGTCTGGCAAATCGCCCATGTCGCCCACCGTGCGGATGTCCAGCCCCATGAACATCGCCACCCCAGTCAAGACCACGATGCACACCAATGGCGAGGGCACCGCCTTGCCCACCAAGGGCAAGTAGGGAAAGCCGTAGATGATCCCCAGGCCTGCCGCCGTCATGGCGTAGACATGCCAGCTCACATCGGTCAACTCGGGCAACTGCGCCATGAAGATCAGGATGGCCAACGCATTGACGAAGCCTGTGACCACCGAGCGAGACACAAAACGCATCAGGGCGCCGAGCTTGAACATCCCGGCGATGATCTGGAACACGCCGGTGAGCAAGGTGGCGGCCAAAAGATATTGAAGGCCATGGTCCTTGATCAAGGTGACCATGACCAATGCCATGGCACCCGTGGCGGCTGAAATCATGCCTGGGCGCCCGCCCACGATGGCGATGATGACGGCCATGCTGAATGAGGCATAGAGGCCGACCTTGGGGTCAACGCCCGCGATGATGGAAAAAGCGATGGCTTCAGGGATGAGGGCCAGGGCAACCACGAGACCTGAAAGCAGGTCGCCACGGATGTTGCCCAGCCATTGCTGGCGAACGGATGTTGTCATGGTGATAGGAAAGCGTAGACAGGCCATAGGCCCAAGCGGGTCTATGGCGGTCAAAGGGCGGCTTGGCGCAATGCGCCGGCGGACGGGCAGTAACCCTCTGCTCAATTCAGAGCAGCGTCACTCAAGGGTGATGTCCGAATGCCTCACGGCGGTGCAACCGCGCGAAAGTGCCCGAGCGCCAACCGGCTCACTGGAGAGCGCTCCAGTGTCAGCAAGGCAGATTGGCAAGGCAGCAACATGGCGGCCATTGTAAACCGACGCCATTTTGTCAATGCCCCTGCTGAAACGTCTTCACAGCCAACACCAGCAAGACCACGCCGAGCGGCACCATCAGCAAATGCTGTTGGTACCTGGCCTGGCAGCAGGCATCCGATGGCCGCGCTCCAGGATAGAAGCAGCGCACACCATTTCAGCTCACTAGATTTGTCATTGAACTGACACAAGAAGTTCTTATGCTTCAACTCATCCGGTTATCTAGATAACTAAACATGAGTCTATACGTCGTAAATCGTGATTCTGGCCTGGCTCTTTATGCACAGATTGCCCAACAACTGAAGCAGGTCGTACTCAGTCAATACGCATCAGGTGACGGCCTGCCGTCAGAAGGCGACATGGCTGCGCAATTTGGAGTCAATCGCCACACGCTGCGCCGGGCAGTTGACGAGTTGGTCGAGGCCGGGCTGCTGGAACGCCGTCACGGGTTGGGCATCTTCGTCCTCGACACCCAACTGGACTATCAGATCGGCAAAAGCACCCGCTTCACGGAGAACCTGGCCGCCCTCGGCCTCATGACAGAAAACCGAATCCTGCGCAAGCAAACCATTGGTGCGACGCCCAAGGTGGCTCAGCACCTTGCCATCCAAGAAGGGGACGCGGTGCATTGGATCGAAACACTGCGCATGGTTGAGCAGCGACCGATGTGTTTGATCTCGCACTTCGCACCCGCCGAAAAATTTCCGGACCTCTTCGAGCGGTTTGAAAGCGGATCGTTGCACTCGCTGCTGAGTGCCACGTATGGCTGCCACTTGCGGCGCACAGAAAGCCTCGTAACCGCGGTGCTCCCGCAAGGGGATGACGCCAAGACACTGGGTATGCCGCAGAACCGACCGGTGCTGCGGGTCAAGAGTGTGAACGTGGACGACCGGGATGGTACCCCTGTCGAATACGCCATCACCCGGTTCCGTGCAGACCGGATCCAACTGCGCATCAACCCCTGACGGTCTCGCAAACCTCTCTCTTTGTCTTCCCCTCACAGGAGCCCTTGTAATGTATCTGAAACAAACTCTTCGCCGAACATTGGTGGTCGCCGGCCTGGTTGTGATGGCCAGTCCGTTAGCCGCTGTGGCCGCGCAAAACGACGGTTCGGTAGCCAAACCGCTGCGGGTAATTCTGGTGCCCGCCGACGGCGGTACCGAAGACGGCACCAAAAGGGACTTCCAGCCCATCTTCTCGGCCATCGAACAATCGACTGGCCTGAAGTTCGACATCAAGGTTGGCCAGAGCTACGGCTCGGTGGTGGAGGCCATGTGCAGTGGTGCGGCCGATATCGCTTGGTATGGCCCTGTGACCTATCTCCAGGCCAAAGGACGCGGCTGCTCTGAATTGCTGGCACTCGCCGTCAGCAAGGGCCAATCGGTGTACTACTCAGGTCTGTTTGCCCGGACAGACAGTGGCATCAACAGCGTCGCCGACCTTAAAGGCAAGAAAGTGGCCTTGGGCGATGTGAACTCCACCTCCAGCTTTGCCGTGCCAGTGGCCATGATGATGGCCAACGGCGTTCAGCCAGCACGCGATCTGGGCAGCATCAACATGGCTGGCAGCCACGCCAACGTGCTGAAGGCCCTGGCCGAAGGTCTCGTTGACGCCGGGGGGGCATCATTTGATTCCTTTGAAAAAGCGGTCAATGGCAAAGCCATCGATCCCACCAAGGTCAAAGTGATTGTCAAAAGCGCAGCCATTCCCTATCCACCGTTGGGCATCCACCCCAAAGTGAATGCCGGCGTCAAGGCCAAGTTGCGTGAGGCATTCAACAACGTCGACAAGTTGCCAGGTATCACCCAAGACCAGATTCGTGGCTATGGTGGAGGCAAGGTGGACGGCTACACCGCCAATGTCAGTGAAGCAGACATGGCCAATGCCGGCAAGCTGTTTGAGATGGTCACCGATCAGGTCAAGCAAGACATCATGAAAAAAGCCAGCACTCGCTGAGCTCAATCTCCAGTCCGTACACGTTTGGCGTAAGCACGCCTGACCCGCACAGCCGGGTCAGGCTGCCGCATGCCCTCAATCAAAGGAAGCGACATGGTCCGCTTTGAATCTCTACAAAAAACTTGGCCTGATGGCACACGGGCAATCAGCGACGTGTCTCTGGAGATCCCTCAGGGTCAGTTCTGCGTGATCCTGGGCCCCTCGGGCGCAGGCAAGTCCACGCTGCTGCGCGCGGTCAACGGACTCATGAAGCCGACCACAGGGCGGATTTTGATCGACGGCATCGAGTTCAACACGTCGACCCAACGCAAGTTGCGTCAGCGCGTTGCAATGATCCATCAGCATTTCAACCTGACCAACCGCATGAGTGTGGCATCCAACGTGCTGTCTGGCCTGTTGCCAACGGTCTCAACGTTGCGGGCCCTGTCGGGTTGGTTCAAGCCTGAACATCGCCAGAAGGCCTGCCAGCTACTCGACCGCGTCGGCTTGTCGCCCACACACCTTCAACGCCGTGCGGGCGATTTATCGGGGGGGCAGCAACAGCGTGTAGGTATCGCTCGTGCTTTCATGATGGACCCAGAAGTGGTTCTGGCTGATGAACCGGTTGCCAGCCTCGATCCCAAAATTTCGCGCGACATCCTGAGCTTGATTCGCGATGCAGCGCGTGAGCGCAATGCGACCGTTTTGTGCAGTCTTCACCAAGTGGACCTGGCCCGCGAATTTGGCGATCGCATTGTGGGCATGCGTGATGGCCGTGTCGTCTTCGACGGGTCACCAGCGGAGTTCACCGATGAGCGAGTGCATTCGCTGTATCAGGGCGCTCGTTGGGAAGATGCATCAGCGAACGACGAGGAAGCCAAAGCGTCCCCTCCCCCTCTGACTCGACTGTCAGCGATTTGAAGGAGCGCAGTCATGCCAACACGTCCCATCCCCGTCCCCCCTCAGGGCACCACACTGCACTGGCACCTGAGCGCCCCCTACAACTACAAACACCTGCTGGTACTGATCGCAGTCATGGTGCTGCTGCTCGTGACAGGGCATCGCACCGAAATGGACCGCATGGTGGCGATGACGGCACAGGCCGTTGCCAACACAGTCGGTTTGGCCGACGACTCACAGGTCGCACGTGGCCTGTCGCGCGTCGGCCAAGCCATGTGGCCACCGGCCATCGCTGAGATCGAAGAGGTTGGCCGGATTCAGGACCTGAATCGCCAGGACCTGCCCGTGTTCTCGCATATCGAAACACAGGAGCGCGTCGAGCAGAAGATGAATCTGCAGACACTGCAGATGGAGTCCACAACGGAAACCATCGAAGTGCTGGTCAAGCCGGTCGGCTATGTCTGGACGGTCTTCATCAAGATGATCGAAACCTTGGAAATCGCGCTGTGGGGCACGATCCTGTCGGTGCTGGTGTCCATTCCCTTGGCCTACTTCGCAGCCCGCAACTACAGCCCCAACCGCTACACCTACACCGCAGCTCGCGGGGCCATCAGTTTGTTGCGCTCAGCGCCAGAACTCATCGTGGCTTTGTTCCTTGTTCTGGCCTACGGTTTTGGCCCTATCGCGGGTGTCTTGGCGCTTGGACTACATGCAGCGGGCTTCCTGGGCAAGTTCTATGCTGAAGACGTCGAGAACGCCGACAAAAAGCCGCAAGAAGCACTGGAAGCCATCGGTGCCGGCAAGCTCAAGACACTGTGGTATGGCGTCATGCCCCAGGTCTTGCCGCAGTACGTCGCCTACACCGCCTACATCCTGGATCGAAATCTGCGCATGGCCACGGTCATCGGCTTGGTGGGTGCGGGCGGTATCGGCCAGGAACTCAAGGGCCGTTTTGACATGTTTCAGTACGGCCATGTCATGACCATCTTGATTGCGATCTTCGTCTTTGTCTTCGTGTTGGACCAGTTGCAGGCCCGCATCCGCGCCAAGCTGATTTGACGCGTTCTCCGACAACAAGGAAAAGCATGACAAACACTTTTGAAGCTCCGGCCCGCGCGCAGTGGTTGCGACTGTGGTCGGCCTTGCCTGCCAGCACCGTCAAAGCCCTGGCGGTCGATCTTGCGGAACAGCACCACGTCGAAGACCTGGAGTTACCGCAATCCGGCCTTGGTCTGTTGCCACTGACCGACAGCGCCTTGGGCGACACCTACTTCATCGGAGAGATTCCACTGGCACAAGCGCATGTGCGCGTCACAAGCACCCAAGGCCAATCGACGGAAGGCTCGGCCATTTTGGTGGACGACCGCTCCGGTGTGGCCCGTGCCATGGCCATTCTGGACGCAGTGCTGAATGCCCGCTTACCAGGCTGTGAAGCGGCCTTGCAGTTGCTCGAACAAGGCTCGGCCGAGGTGGCGCAACAAACCCTCCAGCGCCGCGCCTTGCTCGCGGCCACACGAGTTGACTTTGCCCTGCTGGGAGCGAACGAGGAGAACGACGATGAATGAGGCATTGATTCCTGCTTTGCAGGCTGAAGCCGCGTGGTGCATCTGGCAGCCGTCACGCCAACAAGCAGCCTTTCGCCAGTTGATGACCGCATTTTCATATCCTGGCCGCGTTGTGCCATTGGCCAGTGGCGCCGAATCCGCGCACATGCTGGTACTGGCTACCCTGTCAGACAGTGCTTGTGCACTGGCCGATCCGCAGCGTTTGCTGTCATCCGATGACATGCGTCGACTGGGCGTTCGAGCAGGCAGTGTAGAGACCAGCGAATTCGTTCTGACTGCTGGTGGCTGCACGCTGGAGGTGTCCCCGCGACTTGGGTCGCTGGAGAACCCTGAGCAAGGCGCTACCGTGATCCTGCAGGTCTCCAGCCTAGATGCTGGCACGCAGTTGCAGCTCACCGGGCCAGGCATCGCAAGCGACCAACTACTGCAAGTCGGCGGCGTTGATCCGAACTGGTGGAAGCAACGGTCCGAATGGAATGGCCATTTCCCATTGGGCGTGGACTTGATTCTCGTGGCCAAGCACGAAGTTGCTGTCCTGCCTCGAACCACACACATCACCTTCAAAGGAGCCCACTGATGGGATACGTTGCCATCAAGGGCGGTGGTCGAGCCATCGCCGGTGCCGAAGCTGCCGTCGAAGCCCTGCGCTGCGCCGAAGGCTCTACTGGCACGCCGCTCACGCTGTCAGCCATTGAGCAGCAGTTGCGGCTGCTGACGTCCCGCGTCGTCTCTGAAGGAGGCCTCTACCACCCACGCCTGGCCGCGCTGGCGATCAAACAGATGCAAGGCGACACACTGGAAGCTGCTTTCGCCCTGCGCGCGTACCGATCCACCAAGCCACGCCTGATGGATGTGCCAGTGCAGGACACGAGTCGCATGCGCCTGATCCGTCGGATTTCGAGTGCTTTCAAGGACATCCCCGGCGGTCAGATGCTGGGCCCGACCACCGACTACGCGCTGCGCTTGATGCGCCTGGACTTGGCCAACGAGTCACCCGAGGATTTTCGCGCGGTGACGCGTCGGTTTCTGAACGGCGTGGCCGACACCGACCTGCCCGACACCTTCCCCAAAGTGGTCGATGCCTTGCGAGAAGAAGGCTTGCTACCCCCGCTGACCCGGCGCGCCCAAGCAGCGTTCGACATCACACGCGATCCGTTGGTCTTCCCGGTGCCCCGTTCTGCGGCCCTGGCCACCATGGCCCGAGCCGAAACCGGCTCGCTCTTGGCGATTGCGTATTCCAACATGCGCGGCTACGGCGACGTCCACCCCACCATCGCCGAACTTCGAGTGGGCTACGTACCGGTGATGCTGCCGCACCCGGTGACGGGCGAGCCCATTGAAGCGGGCGAAGTGCTGATGACCGAATGCGAGGTCGTCGCCATGTACGAGGGCGATGCCACCGACGGCCCGCCCACCTTCACCCTAGGTTATGGCGCCTGCTTCGGTCACAACGAAGTCAAGGCCATCGCCATGGCCATCCTCGATCGTGCCTTGCAAAAAGGCATGCGCGACGGCCCCAGCAATCCGTCGGAAGACCCGGAATTCGTGCTGCTGCACGTTGATGGCGTGGACTCCATGGGCTTTGCCAGCCACTACAAGATGCCTCACTACGTGACCTTCCAGTCCGACATGGACCGACTGCGCACCACGCAGGACAAGGCCACCGCACAACCGACACCAGAAGGAGCGCCCTCATGAACCCGGGTTACGAACTACCGCTGGACGAGGCGGGCTACAGCTTCGGCTTCCTGGACGAATACGCCAAACGCGAGGTACGCCGCACCATCCTCAAGGCGATCAGCATCCCCGGCTACCAGACGCCCTATGCCTCACGCGAAATGCCCATGGGCCGCGGCTTTGGCACCGGCGGTCTGCAGGTGACGCTGTCGCTGATTGGCAAGGGTGACACCCTGAAGGTGATCGACCAGGGTGCGGACGACTCCGTCAACGCGGTGAACCTGCGCCACTTCGTGGAACTGACCTGCCCAGGCGTGGACACCACCGAGCACACGGCCGAGGCCACGCTGATCCAGTCGCGCCACCGCATTCCAGAAACGCCGCTGACCGAAGCGCAGGTGTTGATCCTGCAAGTGCCGTATCCGGACCCGCTGGTGGTGGTGGAGCCCTCGGAAGCCCGGCGCAAGGTCATGCACGGCGAAGGCGACTATTCGCGACTGCTGACCAAGCTGTACGAGGACATCGTGCAATTCGACGAAATCACCATCTCGCACCGCTACCCCACGCGCATCAACGGGCACTATGTGATCGACCCCAGTCCGATTCCGCGCTACGACGTGCCGCAGTTGCACCAGAGCCCAGCGCTGATCCTGCTGGGTGCTGGGCGAGAGAAAAAAATCTATGCGGTGCCGCCCTACACCCGCGCCGACCCGCTGGCGTTCGACGACGTGCCATTCCGCACCGAGGACTTCACCGGCGAACAAGGACAACGCCGCGCCTGCGAACGGTGCGGCGCCACCGACAGTTTCCTTGACGAACTCATTGCAGACGATGGCGGCAAGCACTGGCATTGCTCGGACTCGGACTATTGCAACAGCCGTGTGGCCGGTCAGGCTGAACAGGCACAGGAGACCTGGGCATGAAGAAAATTCTGGAAGTCCGCGGACTGACCAAGATCCACGGCCGAGGTTGCGAACTCTGCCTGGAGAGCACCGGCCCCGACATGGATACCAACATCTGCCCGCACTGTGGCTCGGTGGTGGCGTGCCACAACATCACCCTGGATCTGCATGAGGGCGAGATCCTAGGCATCATGGGCGAGTCTGGCAGCGGCAAGTCCACCGTGGTCAAGACACTGTTCTTTGACGATGCGCCCACCTCTGGTGAAGCCCTGTTTTTCGATGGCGAGCGCCAGTGGGACATGTTCGCACTCAACGCCGCGCAGCAGCGCTGGCTGCGCAACCACCGCTTTGGCATGGTGTACCAGAACCCGCATCTGGGCCTGAATTTCAACGTCTCGGCAGGCGGCAACATTGCCGAGCGATTGCTGATGAGCGATCTGGCCCACTACGGTGAAATCCGCGACCGAGCGCGCCGCCTGCTGGCGCGCACCGAGGTGTTGCCTGAGCGCATGGACGAGTCGCCTAAGAAGTTCTCTGGCGGCATGCAGCAGCGCGTGCAGATCGCCAAGGCGCTGGCCACCAAGCCGCCGCTGCTCTACCTTGACGAAGTCACCACCGGCCTCGACCTTTCGGTGCAGGCGCGCATCCTGGACCTGATTCTGGAAATCCAGCAGGAGCTGGGCACCGCCATGATCGTGGTCACCCACGACCTGGGCGTGATCCGCCTGTTGACCGGACGCACCATCGTCATGAAATACGGGCGCGTCATCGAGACCGGATTGACCGACCAGATCCTGGAAGACCCTCAGCACGCGTACACCCAGCGGCTGGTGGCCTCGGCGCTGTAAGGAAAACACATGCAAGAAGCCATCCTCAAAATCGACGGTCTCTCCAAACAGTTCCAGCTGCACGATCAGAACAAACTGATCCCGTCGTGCGCGCAAGTTCACCTGGAGGTGTTTGCCGGCGAGTTGACCGCGCTGATTGGTCCAACCGGCGCCGGCAAGTCCTCGGTACTCAAAGCCATCTACCGCACCTACCTGCCCAGCAGTGGGCGCATCCTCTATCAGGACGCCAACGGCACCACCACCGACCTGGCCCAAGCCAGCGAACACCGCATGCTGGAGCTGCGCAAGCGGGATCTGGGTTTTGTCACGCAGTTCCTGCACTGCCTGCCGCGCAAGTCGGCGGTCGAGGTGGTGGCAGAGCCCCTTGTGCAGCGAGGCAGTTCGCGAGAAGTCGCTGCCGAGCGCGCGTGCGAACTGCTCTCCCTGCTCAACGTGCCGGAACGCCTTTGGGCAGTTCCACCCGCCACCTTCTCGGGTGGCGAGAAACAACGGGTCAACCTGGCGCGCGGCCTGATCGCCCGCCCTCGCCTGTTGCTGTTGGACGAACCCACAGCCAGCCTGGACCCTGCAACCACCGACCGTGTGGTCGACTTGTTGAAGTCCATCAAAGCTGAAGGCGTGGCCATGCTGGCCATCTTCCACCACCCCGAACTCGTCCAACGTCTGGCCGACCGCGTCGTCACGCTCACGCCCCCGATTTCTGCCGCAGACTTGCTGGAGCCACTCGCATCATGAAACCCATTTTGTTGACACACGCCCGCGTGGTGTTTCCCTCCGAGGTCCGCGACAACGTTTCGATCCTGATCGAAGATGGCGCCATCACGGCCTTCGATCCCGCGAACAGCGCAGGTGCCATCGAAATCGATCTGCGTGGTCGCATTCTGATGCCGGGCCTCATCGATCTGCACTGCGATGCCTTGGAGAAGGAGGTTGAGCCGCGTCCCGGGGTGCACTTCCCACTGGAATTTGCCTGCGCACAGGCGGACAAGCGCAACGCTGCAGCAGGCATCACCACGGTGTTTCATGCGCTGTCCTTCGCCAACCATGAATTGGGTGTGCGCAACAATGCTTTCGCCGCAGAGATCGCCCGCGCGATTGGCAACTGGCAGGCTCATGCCTTGATCGACAACCGGGTGCATGTGCGATATGAGGTCACAGACGAGACGGCGCCGCCGGTGCTGTCTGCTCTGCTGCAGGATGGGCACGCGCACCTCATGTCCTTCATGGATCACAGCCCTGGTCAAGGTCAGTTCCGCGATGTCGAAGCCTACCGAGCCTACCTTGCCAAGACCTACAAGACAGACGAAACACAGATCGACGACATCCTGGCGCGCAAAACAAAGGCTGCACACGGTGCCATGCAACGAATGGAGCAACTCGCGCAACTGGCCAACGAGCGCGGCGTCTCCATCGCCAGCCACGACGACGACAGCCCGCAGAAAGTGGCGACCGTCAAGGCTCTGGGCGCTGTGGTGTCGGAGTTTCCAGTGAACCTGGAGACGGCGCAAGCCGCCCGTGCACAAGGCCTGGCCACCTTGTTTGGTGCGCCCAACATCCTGCGGGGCAAGTCCCAGTCGGGCAACATGCGTGCCCTCGATGCCGTGCTGGCCGGTGTCGCCGACTGCTTGTGCGGTGACTACTCGCCAGCAGCGCTGTTGCCGTCGGTCATGCGTTTGCCCGATCTGGCCGGCATCCCCCTGGCCGAGGCTGTGGCCCTCGTCACGTGCAACCCAGCTCGTGCTGCAGGTTTGCACGACCGGGGCGAGATCGCCGTGGGCAAGCGCGCAGACCTGATTGCGGTCAAGACCATGGGCGGGCTGCCACAAGCCGAGCGGGTCTGGTCGGGCGGCATGCCATCGCTGGTTGTGCGCTATGACCACGTTTAAGGAGGATTGACATGGTGGTTCGCCTCATCTACGTGGTCGGAGCTTCGGGCAGCGGCAAAGACACACTCATGGGCCATGCCCGCCAGAGGCTGGCGGGTGATTCGCGGGTTTGCTTTGCCCATCGCTACATCACACGACCGGCCACGGCAGGCGGCGAGAACCATGTGGCTTTGTCCACAGACGAGTTCATCGCGCGCCAGAACGGCAAGCTCTTTGCCATGCACTGGTCAAGCCATGGCATGCAGTATGGGATCGGCATCGAAATCAACCAGTGGCTGGCCAAAGGCATCACGGTGGTGATCAACGGATCCCGGCAATACCTGAACGAGGCCCGTCAACGTTACCCAGAGTTATTGCCCGTGACGATCGACGTGGACACGGACGTGCTGCGTGATCGGCTACTTGCCCGTGGACGCGAGGATGCGGAGTCCATTGAGCAGCGCCTGCGTCGCCATGAAATGCTGCAACTGCAGCCTCAGTCAGGTGTGCTCATCCAGAACAATGGGCCCATCGAAGTAGCAGGTGAAGAACTGGTCCGCCTGATCGCGGAGTATTCTCAGGGAACCTTGGCATGCGTGTAAGTTTTTTGGGTACAGGCGCAGCTGGCGGTGTCCCGCTTTACGGTTGCGTCTGCCAGGCCTGCGAGCGCGCGCGCGCCGAGTCACAGTTCGTTCGCCGTCCTTGCAGTGCCCTCATCGAATGTGATGGCACCCGGGTGCTGCTGGATGCGGGACTCATGGATCTGCATGAACGCTTCGCGCCAGGGACGCTGGACGCCATTGTGCTCACGCATTACCACCCTGATCATGTCCAGGGACTCTTTCATCTTCGCTGGGGTAAAGGTCAACCGCTCCGCGTCATTGCCCCTCAGGACAGCGAAGGCTGCGGTGACCTGTTCAAGCACCCTGGTTGTTTGGCATTCCAGACCGCGCATAAATTCGAACCCATTGTGGTCGGGGCATTGGCCCTGACACCCTTGCCATTGGTGCACTCCAAACCCACACTGGGCTATGCCATTGAGGGCAAGTCTGGCCAACGCTTTGCCTACCTCACCGACACGCTGGGTTTGCCTCCGAAATCGATCCAATTTCTTCGTGCCTGGGGCGACTTTGACATGGCCATTGACTGCTCCTACCCACCCATGGAGCATCCCAAAAACCACAACGACTGGCAGGTTGCGCACCAGTGCGCGGCAGCGGTCGGTGCACGCCGAACTTGGCTGACCCATGTGGGTCATGCGCTGGACGACTGGTTGATGCAAGAGTCACCACCTCTGGCCACTCACATTCAACTGGCCAGAGACGGTATCACCACAACCATACAGCCTCTTACCCGATGAGCGCTACTTTTGCCCTTGCGCTGTCTGTAGCCATGCACGTGACATGGAACCTGATGGCGAGGCATCTGCCCAGAACATCAAGCCCGTTATGGTGGGTGCTGCTCATCCATCTGATGCTGTTTGCGCCATGGGGACTCTGGGAACTGGCGACCACTGTCGTTTGGTCGCCAAAGATGACGCTGTTGCTGATCGTGTCGGCCACAGCCAACGTCATTTACTTCAACGGCTTAGCACAGGCGTACGAACTCGCGCCGGTCGCACTCGTCTACCCTCTGGTACGCAGTTCGCCGCTCCTCATTGCAATCTGGGGCACGCTGTTCTTTGATCAAAACCTGCAACCAATTGCCTGGCTGGGGATCGGTATCAGTGCACTGGGTCTGTGGATCATGGCCTCAAGTGCTCGACAAGGATCGGATCGACATGCATTCCGTTGGTCGCTGGTGGCCATGTTGGCAACAAGCGTTTATTCGTTGAGTGACAAGGCGGCCACAGAACACGTTCCAACTTTCATGGGGTTGGTCGGCTTTCTGTCCGTCGGCTATCTGGCATCTTGGATTGGCATGACCGTTCGCATGTGGCGCCACACCCAACGCTGGATGCCAGCACAACGCATCGGTATGCCATCCATGCTCATTGGCGGAACTTGCATCGGTCTTGCCTATGCGTTGGTGATACACGCCATGCGTCAAATGCCTGCAGCGGAGGTCGTGTCATACACAAATGCCGGCATCGTGTTCGCGACGGTTCTCTCCATTTTTCTGTTCAAAGACAAAGTCGGGTGGCAAAAGAGAATCTTAGGCGCACTGATCATCTCAAGCGGCTTGGGCGTTTTGGCAATGAGGTGATGGAGCACACTTCGGTGGTTTTGTGCAGGTGAGACAACCGACGCCTCATCGCTTGCTTCTGCTCATGGATGATCACCTGGACCGCACGATCATGGTGTCGCATTCGAGCATGTGCAGCAAGCTCTCTGCCGTGCTACCCAGCAGGGCTTTGAGCAAGCCACTGCGACCGTTCGTGCCCAGAATCACCAGGTCAACATCTGCGTGGCGGACATAGTCTGGCAACAAGTTCTCGGGATACCCTTGCTCAAGTATCAGCGAGATACCGCTTGCCGCATCTGTGCTCAATTTGGATTCACTGAGGAACGCCTCGCATTGGTTCATGGCCAATGCACGCCACGAATCCGAAACGGGGTGATGACCTTCCAGGCTGGCCCCTGTCGGCGGGTAAGCGTGAAAGAGCGACAGCTTGCTGTCTCCAAACCAGCGAACTGCGGTTTCCAGTGCCGCACGCGAGGCTGACGAAAAATCCGTTGCCACCACCACATGCCGGTATGGCCCGTGAACCCGCCGCCGCACTGTCAAAACCGGCGCGTCAGCTTCTCGCACCAATTTGTCAACTGTGCTGCCCAACTGGATGCGTCCAATCGGATCATCTTTGGCAATGCCACCAATGATCAGGGCAACACCATGCTGCTTCGCGGCGCCAAGCACAGCAATGGCAGGTGCGGCTTCCATCACCTGAACGTTCGCCGCAACGCCCTCATCCTGTAGATCAGATTGAAGGCGTCGGGTGACGGTCATGGCCCATTGCTCAGGCTGGCGCCAAGACGGCAATGGTCGTGCAAATCGACTGGCTTTTGCGGATTCCGACGGATCAACTGCATGCACGACGAACAATTCACCCCCAAATTGTTTGGTCAGTTGCTCAGCACGGTCCAGCGCACGATCACTGCGCGCGCTCATGTCTGAAGCCAACAGCAACCGGATTGAGTCTTTGCTTGGTGTCATCTTCACGCCCCTTGTCTGCCGTTAAAGGAATTGATTGCTTGTTGTATCGCGACAAAATTTCTTGAGCTTGCGATGCGTCAATTTTTGCAGGCCAAGGTACTGCCAACTTGCCGCCTGTCTCACATGCTCGTGATGTGCCGGTGCCGCAGCCACGCTTTTTCAACTTCGACAGCAAGAAACTTGAGCAGCCCGATCAGGACAATGACCAGCCAGGACACGGTATCCAGCGAGGCCGTGGCAAATACCTGCTGCATGGGTGTGACGTAGGTGAAGGCCAACTGAAGGACCACCAGCAAGGCGCACATCCAAATCGCAACCGGGTTGCCACGGAGCGTGTCTCGGGTGAAGGCGTGCGCTGTGAAACGACGCACATTGAACAAGTACACGAGTTCACCCATGACCAGCATGTTGACCGCAGCGGTGCGCGCCATGTCGATGCTGCTGCCTCTCGCCAACTCCCACTCGAACACAGCGAAGGTGGACAACACCATCAACGCGCTCACATAAGCAATGCGCAGCGCCAGCACCCGCGTGACCAATGGCTCACCAGGGTCACGTGGCGGCCGACGCATCACACCAGCCTCCGCAGGCTCAAAGGCCAAGGCCAGAGCCAGCGTGACGGCGGTGACCATGTTGACCCAGAGGATCTGGGCTGCGGTCACCGGCAGGGTCAGGCCTGCGAGCACAGCCAGCAGAATCACCCCGGCCTCCCCGCCGTTGGTCGGCAGCATGAAAAGCAAGGACTTCTTGATGTTGTCGAACACCACCCTTCCCTGGGTGACCGCATGGGCCACCGTTGCGAATTTGTCGTCGGTCAGGACCAGGTCCGACGCTTCACGCGCCGCATCCGTGCCTTTGAGGCCCATCGCCACACCGATGTCGGCAGCTTTCAGTGCTGGCGCGTCGTTGACCCCGTCACCCGTCATGGCCACCAGTTCGCCTTGGGCTTGCAAGGCGGCCACCAGGCGAAGCTTGTGCTCTGGGCTGGCTCGCGCAATCACATCGGTGAGCTGGATGCGCGCGCCCAGTTGCTCGTCGCTCAAAGATCCCACGATGTCGCCAGTGAGGGCCTGATCGGCATTGAGACCCAGTTGACGCCCAATGGCGGAGGCGGTGACGACATGGTCGCCCGTGATCATCTTGACCCTCAGCCCTGCACGCTGGCATTCGGCCACGGCTCGCCTGGCTTCTTCTCTAGGCGGATCGATCATCCCCACCATGCCCAGCAACGTAAAGCGGGGCAGGATGTTTTGGATGGACAAGGGGCCGTCCTCCGGTTCATCACAGCGCGCCAACGCCAAAACACGCTGCCCAGCCTGGGCGGCCACGTGCATGCGCCGCTCCCAGGACTCACGGTCGAGTGGCTGACCGTTGACCTCGCGCGCGCACAGGTCCAACACCCGCTCAGGAGCCCCCTTGAGCATCACCTGGAAGGTCTCTCCAGCCCCCGGATGCAGGGTCGCCATGAAGCGATGGTCCGAGTCAAAAGGGACCTCATCGAGCCGAGGCCAGGATCGGGACACCTGCTCAGGATCGAGGTCCGCCTTGCACGCCAGCGTAAGCAGAGCCCCCTCGGTCGGGTCCCCCAGCATCTGCCAACCATGTGCAGGATCGCGCACCAGGCGGGCATCGTTGCACAGCATGGCACACAGCGCCAGCTCCTGAATGGCCCCATCCAGTCGGTCCACCTCGATCCCTTCGTGGTGAAACCGCCCATCGGGAGCATGACCCGTGCCGCTGACATCGAGGGTTCGCTCGGGCAGCATCAGCGTCACTGCGGTCATTTCATTGCACGTCAAGGTTCCGGTCTTGTCTGTGCAGATCACTGTCACCGACCCCAGGGTCTCGACCGCTGGCAGACGCCGCACCACCGCTCGGTTTCGCGCCATGTTTCGCGTCCCGATGGCCAGCACAATGGTCACGATCGCTGGCAGGCCCTCAGGGATGGCTGCCACCGCCAGCCCAACGACGGCCAGGAACAGCGCCAGGGGCGGCATGTCGTGCACGAAGTGACCGAACAGGAAGGTGAACAGACCAATGACCACGATGAACAGCGTGATCTGGCGTGCGAACTGATCCAGCCGCCGCGTCAGAGGCGTGGCCAGCGTCTGCACCTCGCCCACCAGCGCGCCAATGCGACCCATTTCGGTGTTCACGCCGGTGGCCACCACCACCCCGGTGCCCTGTCCCGAAACGACAGTGGCGCCAGCGTAAGCCATGGACGCGCGGTCGCCAAGAGCCGCGCCCTCCTCAACTGGGTTGCTGTCCTTGTCGACCGGCAGCGACTCCCCCGTCAATGCCGACTCATCAACCCGCAGGCCTTTGACACGCAGCAGTCGAACGTCAGCAGGCACATGGGCCCCAGCCTCCAGCAAGACGATGTCACCAGGAACCAGTTGCGCAGCATCTACCTCTTGCCGCCCCCCCTGGCGCACAACAGTGGCCCGCCGAGGCAGCATCGCCCTGACAGCATCCAGCGCCCGCTCTGCCTTGCCTTCCTGGACAAAGCCGACCAGGGCATTGACCCACACCACGCCGAGGATCACACCAGCGTCCAGATGGTCACCCAGGGCGGCCGTGACCGCCCCGGCCACCAACAGCACATAGATCAGCGGGTTGTGAAACTGGAGCAGGAAGCGCAGCCAAGGGCCTCGACGCTTGGCCGCTGGCAGGCTGTTGAGCCCATGTTGGGCGATGCGTTGCCGGACCTGCTCTTGATCAAGCCCTGCTTGATCAGACACAGACAAGGCATTCAGCGCGTATTGGGGAGAAAGCGCGTGCCATGCCTTGGCCGCGGGCTGATCAGTCTTGCCAGGCAGCTTACGGGAATCGAGCATGTCGCGAGCACCTTACCTGTGGTTCCAAAAAAAGGTGGCCGAGCCATCCATCCCGTCCCTTGGATGGACGGCCCCGCAGCGGCGACTTGCTGCATGGCCGATTTAACGTCGCCTTTGCCAACTCCTGCTTGGCAAATCCTGGTGATGCACGTGTGGGAACGTGAATCAGAGCAAGCGGAACGCCAGCACCGCCACCAACGTCGGCGGCAAGGCTGCGACCAGCAGCCCCAGGGGCTGGATGGCTTTGTCCGAGAATTTTTCTTTCAGAATGGCGGCACCCGCCGGGTTGGGTGCATTCGCAATCAGCGTCAGGCCGCCCCCGGTCACCGCACCAGCCACCAGCGCCACCTTGAAGTCGTCGCTCAAGCCTGGCACCAGCGAACCCAGGTATGTCAACGCAGCGTTGTCGGTGATGGCGGTCAGCGCCGTCGCGCCGAAGAAGACAGCGTTGGCATCCATGCCCATGAGCACCGGCTCCAACCACCATTGCTGCTGACCACCCAACACCACCAGCCCTGCCAGGAAGAAGGCCACCAGCAAGGCCTCACGCAAGACCAAGGGATTTTGGTGACGCTGATAGGCTGTGGAGAACCCCAGAAAAAAGAGGAACAGCCCCATGAAAACTGCTGGGTGATGAGCGAACACCACCACCAGCGCCAGAAAACCCAGATGCACCAGCACCACAGGCAGTGGCACGGATGTGGCATCGGACTTAGGGCGAGCGGCCATATGCCCCAGTTGCTTGCGGAACAACAGCATCGCGCAGCCCGCGTTGATCAACACCGCCACGGTCGCTTTCCAGCCGAAGTTGGAAATCATGAACCAGGTGTCCCAGTTCCACTTGGTGGCCACCATCAGCACCGGCGGGGCGGCAAAAGGTGTCAAGGTGCCACCAATCGAGATGTTCACGAACAGCACGCCCAGCGTCACGTACTTCAGCTTGTTGGAAATATCCCTGGCGAACAGCGTGTCACGCAACATCAAGGCGGCCAGCGTCATGGCCGCAGGCTCGGTGATGAATGAGCCAAGGATCGGCACAAATGACAACACCAGGAAGTACAGCGCCATGCCCTGTGGCAAAGGCACGTAACGGGCGATGAAACGCACCAGAGTCCCGGCGAACTGCAAGATGGGGCGGGTCGCCGCGATCACCATGATGGCGAAGACGAACAGTGGCTCGGTGAAATTGCGGCTGTCGAGATAGGCCGTGGCCTGCTCCTTGCCGCTGATGCCGAACATGAACAGCATCAGCACCAGCGCCCAAAATCCGAAAACGACTTCGACTTCACCCAGCAAATGCCAAATGCCCGCGTGGCGCGGGTTCGTGTGCGATAGCCGCTCGAAAAACTTGGTGGAAAAAGTGTGAAGGACGGCCAGCGCGAAAAGCGTGGCGCCGATCACCTGCATCAGGGTCGGTTGGTTCATGGGTGGTCGCAGAGGTTCCGCGAGGCGGCCCGACCATCGCATGAACCTGCCCGGTTTACGCCAGCGCGTAAAAACCGGACACCCAATAGTGATAATACATCATCCAGCATCAAGCTCTGAAACGGTATCGTGGCCGCGCCAAGACCTGGGACCTTCTGCCTGCCTGGGATTCAACACCCTCTCGGCGATGCTGTTGGGCTGCGCGCCGGACAACTCGCACAGGCAATCTAGCAAGGGCTTGGCCATCGTGTCGGTGGCCTTGGCCCAGGCGGAAACCTTTTGCTCCAGGCTGCTCATTTGAGATATGCCAGCAGCCCTGGTGCGCACCACAGGCACGATGCGCCCTTCCAGCTTGACCTCGGCAGCCGCTCCCAACGCCTGCTGAATGGCCTCCCGATTGACTTCATGCCGGTCTTCGTCCGCCACCGTCCATCGGACACGCACGAACGCCCCGGCAACGTCCTGCTGCGCCACGGCATCCCGCAAGGTGTCGAGATCAGGCTTGCCGTCAAACACAATGTCCACCGTCCGCCGAGCAGGTGTCGGCTGCAGCGTGCAGACCGCTGACGAGGCTTCCACCTCCCACAGCAGCCAGCCTTTGTCGCCATCCTCCCCATAGTGGAAGCGCCCGATGGAGCCCGCATAGGCAATGCGCTGCTGCCCATGCCGCCCCTCACAGTCCCATGCCTGATGTCGGTGGATGTGCCCCAGCATGAAAGCCTGGGCCTCAGCAGCGAACAATGCGCCCGTGGTGAACTCGTGGTCGAATCCGGCCATGGGCACGCCATGCTCGCTCAGGCAACCAAAGACGGTGCCATGCGACACGCCGATGGACGGTACACCCAAGGACTGTGCGCGTCGGTGGCTCTCGGCAAACCCGGCCAGCAGGACGGCCAGGTGCTCGCCCACTGCCTCAGCAGCAGCCCCAGCCCCCACCGTGGCCGCCACAGCAGCCTTGTTGACCGTGGGCACGCAACTGAACAGGGCCATGAGCCCATCTGGCAGCACATCGAAACGCCAGCTTGCAGAAACCTGCCAGCAGCCGTTCGGCATGAGCGCCACTTGTCCGATCTGGTCGGCCACATGGACAGGGTAACGCCCGCCCAAGGATTTGAAGATGGACAGGGTGCCCGGTGGCTCGTGAGAGAACGTGCCTTGCAGCATCAGCACCGGACAATGGTCGGCCAGGCGACGCACCTGCGCCACCAGACGTTCGGCGGCGGGCGAATGCAGGTCCAGGGCGTGATCGGTTGAATCCCCAGACAGCACCGCAGCCTGCACACCTGAGGCCATGGCCATGTCGATGGCCGTCCCGAAACAGCGGTCGGCCTCGGTCAGGTTCTTGGGGCCATAGTGAAGGTCAGAAAAATGAGCGATGCGAACCATGCCGTATCTCCTTCATGACACTCGGTGCAGTTCGCTCTCGATCTTGTCGAGGTAGCCCTGCGGGTCGTTGCGATAGCGGTCCAACTCATCCCAGGCACGGCGTCGGCCATGCGGGTTGAGCCGCCACCCTCGGCCCCACCGTCGGTCGGCGTAGGCCTGGTATTGCTCGGCAGCAATGCCATAGGCTTGGGCACGCACCAGGAGGTGCTCCAAGGTGAGATCCCCGTCATGGACCGGGATGTCCTTGGGTGCATCGGCGATCACCGTCTCCACAACGGCATCCACATCAGCACCAGCGCCTTCCCACGTTGGCGCCCCATCCAGGACCTGGGTGGCCAGTTGAGCCTGAACAATGGCCGTGTCTTCGTCCTCCCTGTCGCGCAGCAAGGCGGTCACATCCACGGGCGCTTCCAGTTCGATGATCCATTGAGGCACACGGGTGGGCAGACCCGTCTCGTCGATGTGGGCGACCTCCATCAAACGCTTGGTCAGGTAGAACGGGGTGCGTTGCCGATCCAGAAAGCCAGAGATACGACCGCCACGCAGAAAGCCGATGGTTTCGAACTTCTGGATGGCCGCGTTCATGGCGTAGAAGCTGTTGGTGGGCAACTCGAACGCACTGATGGAGCGGATGCCAGGGATAAAGAACAGGAATCGCCCGGTCAGGTTGCAGCGCCTCTGCTGGTAGTCGGCACAGGACTCGGGCTCGCAGATGCCGCCGTTGTCTTCGCGCAGAACCGTCTTGCGCCCACCGAAGATGCGGATAGAGCGCCGCCCCGTGTTGTCCATGGGCACCGGCGCATGGCACATGCAGTGCCGCACACGGCCATCAGCCGAATACTGCGACCAGTAGCGCTTGTCCTGCGCCCCCCAGGCCGCGAGTTCGTGCGGCATCACGGTCTGCCATTGATCGGACGGAAAGACGATGGGGAATCGGTAGAGGTGAAGGCCGTCACCACGGTCCTCGCCATAGGCCTGCAGGATCTGCTTGGGAATCTCGGGATTGGGAAAGTCTTGTGCCCGCACGGTGAACCAGGGGACGTTGCGCGGGATCAGTGGTGACTTGAGCTGCGGCAGCGCCCCCACGATGGCGCGCTCGATCTGGTCAAAGGACTGCCCGGCCTCAACGCCCTCATCGTAGAGGCGTTGAGCCTGGGGTTGCTCCGCCGCCTTGCGGGTAAGCACCTTGATGCCTGCGCGGATCTTGCCGCCTGTGGGGATGCGGGCGGGGCCTTGCCCTAGCAGTGTCGGCAGTGCTGCCGAGCCGCCCTGGACGGTGACAGTGGTTTTGACCATGGTGGCGCTCCTTCATGAACATGCGATGGTTCATGCTCTCGCGACTTCATGCGACGTCAAGCCCGAGCGCGTATGTGGCATTCTCGATAGCATGAACATCAGCGGCAAGCTCAGAGGCTGGG
>Ga0209066_10002582_pt1 | contig 21793 bp, 14 predicted proteins | sample All_14_2_FD_187198 | JGI IMG/M metagenome (GOLD analysis project Ga0209066, IMG submission 187198) | Freshwater microbial communities in response to fracking from Pennsylvania, USA - Allegheny Zone_MetaG_DW_15 (SPAdes) (version 2) ... | reverse complement strand
ATGCTATAGAGGTTATCAACTGGTACAGTTTGTTTATTTGTGTTAAAATTCACCGTGCCACCCTCGAACCTTATGATTTTGATGACATAGAAACCGATAACTACGATAAAAACGGGTCGGCAAAAATTGCGATGATCGCCGTAAGCCGCTCGCTCGAAGCATTTGCATATTTATATTCGCATCTACCGGAACAGGAAGATGAGGTTCTGAAATTCCTGGCTGATTTGTCGCGCGTTAAGAAACTGCTCAACCATGATTTCCCCGATGCCATGAAGTTTAAAAGACCAGGATTTGACGAAGGAGGTGTTTTCCTTAACCTTAATGAGTAAATCCGAATCAGCCAATTAACTAGCAATAAAAACCAGGAGTTTGTCAATTTATCGGTTCAGCATTAACTGATTCGGAGGTTGGATCAAACAAATCAAATATAAATCACTTACATTCTTTTAAAATATTAAAGTATGCAGGTATCAGAAGAATTAGTTTGCGGAAAGTATTATCATATCTATAACCGTGGAATAAACAGTTGTAACCTTTTCAGGGAAACGGCAAATTACCAGCACTTTCTGTCGCTCTTAAATAAATATGTTACCCCCGTTGCAGAAACATTTGCCTGGGTGCTTATGCCCAATCATTTTCATTGCCTGATTAAAATACGGGAGAATATGTTTTATAAATATTCAATCGCTGACAAAGCTAAAGATCCGAAATGGTTCGAGGACAACAAATGGGAGACCATTTGCGTGCCTCCAGACCTGTCAGCGCTGGCAGACCTGTCATCGTGCGCAGACCTGTCAGCGGGCGCAGCACCTGACAGCGTCTGCCTGAATAAAAAAATAAATATACCCTCCCGACAACAAAACCCCAAACTTACCACCAAACTTCCAGCCCCTCACCTCCACTTCTCCCATTTGTTTAATTCTTATAGCAAACATTTCAATAATCAGTATGAAAGACATGGAGCACTGTTCGAAAGGCCATTCAGTCGAAAACCGGTTGATTCTGAAGCTTATTTGAAGAAGCTGATTATTTATATCCACAACAATCCGGTACATCATGGTTTCTGCTCTCACCCTGAGGATTATCGGTGGAGTAGCTATTTGGATTTTTTGAATGAAAATCCAACTATTGTTGAACGTGAAAAGGTGATTGCTTTGTTTGGCAACGTGGTCGATTTTACATTGATGCATACAAACAGAAAAGGAAATGAAAATATCGATATAGAGGATTGGCTGGGGATTTAAGCTGCAAAAGATTCCGGTGCGGTAATATTGCAGTAAAAGGTTTAAGGTAACAATGTCCTGAACGCTGTCTGTTGCTCTGGTTCTGATGTGGCATCAGCATTATGCCATAAGGCTGCCAGGTGGAATTCTGAAACGAGGTCAGGGTCTGCCGGGGTATGCTAAAACGCTGTCAGGTGCTGCCTGCTGCAATGCTGCAAGTTGTATGCTAAAACGCTGCCAGGTGCTGCCTGTATGCTAAAACGCTGTCAGGTGCTGCGCACGCTGACAGGTTTTAGGTTTTAGGTTAGTTATAACCTCATCTTATACAACCTCCACATTTCGCCTTCACCGATTTGCTTGTACAGGAAAAATGCTTCGCCTTTGTAAACAATTATTTTCTGAACAAAAAGTACCGGCAAAACATATTCGCCAAGTATCTTGCCACTTTCAGGTTCTATTTCACATAACTTGAGTCGCCCTTGTCGCTCAAAATCGGTGTACACTTTGCCTGTATATTCATCGGAATACAGGTTCCACCGCCATTTCCATGCATTGCCCGAAAATGCAGTAAAAACAGTAGTAAGAGCATTTCCCTTTTGCTCATTATGAAAATTGAACTTTGATGACGAAACTAATTTTAAATCTGAAGTATAAACATGCAGGGAATCATTGGTAAAATTAAAAATCGCAAACCGATCAGCTTCCTTTTTAACAATCTGAGCATTAAAACGGGGTTTGTAGAACAACTCAAAAGCACGCATATTAGCTTCTGCATTGTAAATATCTTCAGGTCGTTTGGGTTCGAGGAACGAATTCAGATCAGAATAATAATCCCTTGCAATCTTCCCGTTATCAGCCATCTGCAAATAGGTTTTACCACTTTCGTTATCATAATATCCTATCCTTGATGCGAATCCATCGGGCGCTTCTTCGAGAAAAAACAAACGGTCATTCATCCTGAAACGCATGGTAGCAAAGGTTTTCAGAACGGTATCAATACTATATTTATAAATAAACTGAATCTGTTTTAAAGGTTCATTATAATAACACTGGTACGCATTTCCGTTTTTTGAGAAATAGTGAACGTTACAGAGCGGGTCTTTATACAGCTTTGTAGGAGGCAAATCAGGTAATACTGAACGGGCAAGTGTATCGCCCCATCGCGTAAGCATCAACAGCTCACTTTTTTTTAACTGGTATCTGAATACCAGCAGCAGAATATTATCGCCCGAAAGTTCATAATCCAAAACTGAATAATTCTTGTCCTGGTAAACAGGTATAGCTTTCTTATCCGTTATTACTATCCCTTCCAGATTTTGAACAGTTGGCTGAAGGATTATTTCGACGGGAGTAGAAACCATTTTTGTCAGTTCAATGCTGATTGATCCAAACCCAAGGCAGGAAACTTCGATAGTAGCAGGTAACTCTTTGACTGTCAATTTAAAAGTTCCAAGTCCATCGGTTGCAGTCCCCGATGGTGAATTCCTGATTTTCAGGTTCACATTTTCGATAGGATCGCCCGTTTTGCCATTTAAAACATTGCCTTTTAACTCATACTGCTGACCAGCAACACAAAGAGGTAAAAACAACATGAAACAAAAATATGCAAACAGCTTCTTCATGAGAAAAGACTTTTTCAGAACAGAATGCAACACATGATTCTCATCATGATTTTTTTGAGAACCATTTCTTCATGTAAAGATAATCAATATAATACAAAAACCGGATGGAGAAGCCATTGGTTTGGGGCGAACTTATTGTTTGGTCGAAATCGCGGAAATAATTCTTTACCAATTCCTGACTCTGGCTGTAAATTGAGTTTTTCCACATCACGCTAAGCTCACTTCCGGGAGCAAAATACCAGCCGAAATTCAAATCGGCTGTTAAGGCATTGAAATTAATATCAGGATTTTGGTCATATTCAGCCGGTGCCAGTGAACCATCATCCTGTAGCGTGTAATAATCCAGATAATCCGCTTTTGACCAATAATGGCGTGCCCTGAGTGTAAGCGAAATTTTTGTATTGAAAATATACCTTACATTGAGGATATTGCTCACTGTTGTAACATCGCGCTTGCCAAACCAGGTTGTAATATCCCCGTCAGGATCGTACTCTGTTTCAACCCAGCCGTAATCGCTCAGGTTTTTATCGTAATGAAGCGTAAATGATATCATAAACCTATCGGTAAAACGCATGCGTGGCGTAGCTTCAAAATAATACATGAAATTATTGTTTTCGGGCGAATTCATAAAGCCCAAAGTATTATGATAGCGGAATTTCTTCCGGCTGTCGCTGGCAATATTCCAGGTTACTTCGTAATTAAGAGGTCGCTTATACACTAAACCCCAGGTGCGGCTTTCATAATGATCATCGGTACCCAGCGGATGAATGGCAAATTCAAGGTAATTATTCCAGTAATTCTGAAAAGCCGTAAAGTTGCTGATATCGAACATGAGGTCGGTAAAACTGTTTGGCTTCACAAGGGTGGTGTATTGCGTGAAAAACTGAGTTTGTGTATTCCTGATTTTCCAGAAAGGGTCAGAGATGGTATAGGTCAGGCGCAGCCGGTTAACTGCTTCGTTGTTTTTAAGCAGGAAGCCCATTTCGTTTGGATCGTAAGTTGCTCCTGTTTCCTGCCGTAAAAGCTGGTACTGAAATTTTCCGCTGGGTTTCGAAATCACTGCCAGATACTGATGTCCGAAATCAGATGAATCGCCACTGTAATATTTCTGGCTTACATTGAAACGGCCCAGGAAACTGAAAGTGCTTTTCTTATTCTGAAGTTTTGATTCAACGCCGCTTACATTTGCAGCGTAATGAGTTGAAGGTTGCCAGTAATTTGTATTAATAAAAGTGAAATACGAATTGTTTTTCAGATTTTTATCGATTACCGAAACATTATAATTAGTGAACGGCTGAGTAAGTATTTCGCGGGTTGTACCATCCTCGGTGTTCATAAGTTCGCCGTATGTGTTAGATGTCATGGCATTAAAAAACCCAACACCCAGGCCTTTTGCGTTGCGGCCCGATATTTTAGTGGCATTTATTATCTTCGTAATGTCGGGATTGGAGATTATGCTGTCCAAAGCTGTTGCGCTGTCGTAAACAGCAAAATAATTCTGAGGCATCCCTCCTATTCTCCGCGAGTAAAAAATCTCACATTTCTCGAAAAGTTCAGTGGCCTCGGTAAAGAACTGCCGTTTTTCGTTATACCTTACTTCGAAAGGTGTAAGGTTAAGAATAATATCATCCGATTGCACCTGACCGAAATCAGGAATCAGCATCATATCGAGGGTATAAGCTTCGTTAATACCATATCGCAGATCCATGCCCCCGCGAAGCGAATACTGCCATTTTTTGCTATCAGGACTTTTTTCGGTGTAACCGGCAACATAGGGCGAAAATGAAAGCCTGCGCGGAGGGTTTACATTTTCGATACCTGTGAGAGTACCATAGTATTTAAAAATATCCTGCGTTTTATTATCCACATACGACCAGGTTGACCATTCCTGAGTGCGTTTCAGGTTGCGCCACATGTTTATTCCCCATACCTGTTTATCTATTTTTGGAAACCGTAAAGCGGAATAGGGTAATTTTATTTCTACGGTCCAGCTATCGGAATTAACAGCTGCTGCACTTTCCCATACGGCATCCCAGGTAACATCCTGCCCTACAGCAGTATATTTACAATCGTTCTGCAATCCGGCAGGGCTCACTTTAAATTCGTACATATTTAATCCATCGTTGTATGGAAGTATATCGAACGAAATATAATCGGTGTACAATTCTTCAATCTGATCGCGGCGGCCCATTTCGCGGCATATGCTGTCGGGATAAGCATCGTACATAGTTGCGAAAATGTACAAAGCAACATCGTCGTAGGCAAAACGGATTTCGGTTGTAAAAGGAGGCTGAGTTCCGTTACGTGGCGAATACTCAATAAAATCGCTTGCTACAGGAACTTCATGCCAGAAATCCTCATTCATTACTGCATCAATTTTCGGCGGTGTAGTAATCCTTACAGCTTCGATATTTTTAACTGCCCTTGCTGCTGAATCGGGTAAAATTCCTATTCCTGAAGCATGAAGTCCGCCCAAAAGAAAACTTACACAAAGCAGCAGGCAATTCCTGAAGCGTATGTGAGAAGTAGTATTTAAATCAAATTTGTACATGGCATTGTTGTTTCAGGACCGATTTCTCCGAATACCTCAATTCAAAAATAATAACATTACACTCACGCTTTTTATTCAATCGATGAATCGGGCTATAAATCCGCTAAAGCAATAATTGTAAACGCTTACCGTTTTGGCGATAAAAACACAAGTTTTGCGGAAAAGCAGCCAGTTTGCAAACCTGAAAAAGTAATATTTATCCGCACCAACTGTTTACTTTATTTTTTAACTTTTAGTTAACCTGTCAGTCATACCTTTGCAAAAAATAGTTTATGCGTTTAGTGATGAAAATAGTTGTTTTTATAGCGGTTGTGCTAATTACCTTTTCATGCAGCACAACCCTGCAAACCGAAAAACCTGCCGAAAAATATGCTGCTTTCAGTTATGAACCGGTGCCTTCTAATATCAGTCTGCCTGTCGAAATGAAAGTACCCGCCCTTGAGGCACTGCTCAACCGCCAGCTTACCGGACTGATATACGAAGACAACAGCCTTGATGATAACGGCGGCGATAACATGATGGTGAAAGCCTGGAAAAAGGAAGATATCAAACTTAGCTTCGAAAACGGAAGGTTTATTTATCGTGTGCCGCTGAAACTGTGGATAAAAGCAGGATGGAAAATAAATCAGTTCGGCATATCCTTATCCGATTACCGCGAATTGAATGCCGAAATAGCATTGAAATTTCAAACTGCCGTAAGCGTTAACAAGGACTGGAGTATAAAAACTGTAACTGTTTCTGATGGTTACGAATGGTTAAGTAAGCCAACTTTAAAAATCGGGCCGGTTGATATTCCAATCACTTTCATTGCTGATATGATTATTAAGTACAATAAAGAAACCATCAACACGGCTATTGATAACGGACTTACACAAAGTCTTGATTTGAAAACCACAGCCAAAGAAGCCTGGAACGAATTGCAAAAACCCATTCTCCTTTCCGAAGAATATGCATTGTGGTTAAGGGTAAGCCCAAAATCCATTTCAGCACTTCCTATTACAGGTGGCAAAGGCATTATAAAACATACTACTTCAATACAAGCCGTTACCGAATGTTATACCGGCAAAAAACCTCCGGTACGCAGCAATCCGGTGCTTCCCGAACTCAATACTGTTACGAAACTCAGCGACGATTTTCTTGCCAATGTTACTTCCTATATCCGTTACGAGTATATCGATTCAATAACAAAGCTTATGATGGTAAATACTTCGTATGATTTTGGTAAAAAGAAAATTACCATTACCGATGTGTCCGTTTACGGCAACGAAAGTAAAATGATAATTGCAACCGATGTTACCGGAAGCATAAAGGGAAAATTGTATTTTGCCGGTATTCCGGTTTATCGTTTAGCTGATTCAGCTATAATCCTCAAAGACCTTCAATTTTCGATGCAAACCAAAAATGTACTGCTCAAATCAGCATCGTGGCTGGCTAACAGTGGTATCGAGAAAATGATTGGTAAAAATATGTCGTACCCAATCGGAGCCGATATCCGCGAAACCTACGATATGATGGTTGAAAACCTCAGGCGCTTTGAACTGGGCGAAGGATTTTACCTTACCGGATCGCTCAGCGGTTTTGAAGTGCAGCAACCGGTTCTGGTACCGGGAGGAATTATAGCACCGGTTAGCATTAAAGGGAAACTGGCGGTGAAGCTTGAGTGAGAGATGTGGGATGTGGGATGTGGAATGGGGGATGTGGAATGTGGGATGTGGGATGTGGGATGTGGGATGTGGGATGTAAAATGGGTAATGTGGAATGGGGAGTGGGGAAAAAGATTTAGTTTGCTGTTAAATTGTTAACTTTCTTTTAAGAAACTAAAATTGAATCAACTGAAAAACAACGAAAAACATTCAATCCAATCGCTGGATAAGGCTGCTTTCGAGCTGCTGTTCCGAAGTCATTTTTCGGGATTGTGCTTTTTTGCACATAAATATGTTAAAGATTTCGATGCGGCTAAAGAAATTGTACAGGATGCTTTCCTGAACCTATGGGAAAAGCGCGACACAATAGATATGAGCCGACCTGTGAAATCGTACCTCAGCATGAGCATTCATAACAAATGCACCAACTACCTGCGTGATAACCGCAAATTCGATCAGAATATACTCCAGATCGAAAACCTGACCGAAGTAGCTGAGTACGACGATGCCGACACTTTGGTGGAAGTAGAACTCAAAAACCGGATTGATACCGCCCTCAAAGAACTTCCCGAAAAATGCCGGCAGGTATTTGTTATGAACCGGTACGAAGATCTTAAATACCAGCAGATTGCCGACAAACTGCAGATTTCGGTTAAAACTGTTGAAACGCAAATGTCGAAAGCTTTGCAGCATATGCGCATCAGGCTGGCAGAATACATTACTGTTTTTATGGCAATGTTTTTATGGTTTTTACACCGGTGACGCTCTTTTTCAACAAACAGGTTTTACAAAAAAACGTGCAGCCCCATAAGGGTAAAATCCATCTGAAGTGTATTATTAACAGGAAAATCAAATGAACGATAACATCACATATTATACTCACCTCATAACGAAACACTTCGCTGGCGAAATCGGGGAAGAAGAGTTGCGCCTGCTATCAAAATGGCTTACTGCCAGCCCCGAAAATGAGAACTTTTTCAAACAGTACCATAAAACGTGGCTGCTTATCGAAAAGCAAAAGGCTAATGAGTCCATCGATATAGAGAAAGACTGGAATGCGTTACAATCAAAGCTAAATACGCATGATAAAACCGGTAAACCATCGAAGGTAATTCCGATCAACACCAACCAGCCCCAAAAACATACTTCTTTCTTTACCATGCAACGAGTTGCCGCTGCAGCTATCATACTGGTTTCCACATTCCTGCTGTATTTCTATTTCTCGAAACCTTCGGAAATTGTTGTTACCGCCCGGGCTGAAAACGTTGAACAGCTTTTGCCTGATGGTTCGGTTGTTTCGCTTCATGCAGGATCGCAACTTACATATCCTGAAAAATTTACATCCAAAACCCGGAATGTAAAACTCAAAGGCGAAGCCTATTTTAAAGTTACACATGACGGATCAAAACCTTTTATTGTGGCCTCGGGCGATGCAAGAGTGGAAGTGCTGGGAACCGAATTCAATGTAAATACAAGTTCCGCTGAAGGCAATATGGAAGTAGTGCTTACCAGTGGGAAAGTATCCGTTTATTATACAGAGAAACCATCGGAAAATGTGCTTCTTTTACCGGGTGAAAAAGCTGAACTTATTGCTGATCAAAAGTTTATACGAAAAGAGACCAATACCGATCCCAATTATATGGCATGGAAAACGCGTGTGCTGGTATTCGACAACGAATCATTAGGGCAAGTAATTAAAACACTCGGAAATGTTTACCGGAAATCCATTATTTTAACCCCCGACAAATTAACTGAATGTCGCGTAACAGCCTCATTTGACGATCAGTCGTTGCAATCAGTGATGGAAGTGCTCAAAGAAACGCTGGAGTTACAGGTAAAAACAAACGGAGATCAGATTGAAATTTCAGGAAATGCATGCAAATAAAGAGTTATAATTTTTCAATGTTAATACAAACCGGATAATGAGGAAATATTTTCTGCTGATTTTAGTACTAAACATTATCTCAATCGAATCGTATTCGCAGCTTAGATATGCCAGGAAAATGGAAGCCGGGTTTATGAATTTCCGGTATAATACAGTGCAGTATGACATGGGACCTGATTCGGACTGGAAAGGCGATTATCTTAATAAAGAACAGAATGGTATCGATTTAAACATGGTAAATGGCATTTCGCTGTTCGAAAAGCGGTTTTTTGCCGGGGCGGGCATCGGATACCAGAATTTTGAAGGGATAAGCGGAATAACCATTTTCGGCGATATTGAGTATTTACCGCTGAAATCAAAACTTACCCCACTGCTGAATATCAAAGTTGGGTACGACCATATCTGGAACCAATACGAAGGCGGCACCGGGACAGCCCTGGGCGAATTTACTGCCGGCATTGATTATAAGCTTTCAGAAAAGCTGAACATATTCCTGAAATCAGGGATGCTCTTTACACAACAAGCTTTTTTTATACCCGTAAAAATTGGTGTACGATTTTAAAAAAATGAAAAAACACTTCCTCCTCTTTACCTTAATGCTTCTCGTGTCATCACTTACAAGTTTTGCACAGCAAAAAGTTTCATCCACGCATAAAAGCCAAATTAATATCACATATTCATCATTCGGGAGCAATGATTTAATTCGTTTTCAGCAATTAGAGGGCGCTCCCTCTTATAATGGCGAGAAGTTTTTTACGCTTGGATTAGTTTACCTGTATCCGGTTAACGCCCGAATAGGCATTGAAACAGGCATTGAATACTCACATCACGAAATCAGTATTCTGCCAAATGTGCCGCCTGATATGGACGACACTCCAGTAAGTGCATTTATGTCGCTTGTTGGTATACCGGTAACTGCACGTGTAAGTTTTCTGAAGTATTTTTTCGTTAACGGTGGCTTATTTCTGGATGTGGATGCAGGAACTTCAGAACAGCTTAACAGCCAATCAGGAATAGGTTCAATGATGGGCTTAGGAATTAAATATGATTCCGGTTTCAGGATTTCGGCTTTTATAAATCCATATGTAAAGATGCATTCACTAATACCATTTTATTCAAGCAACTCACACCTACGGCTTATGGAATCCGGATTCAGGTTTGGATTAGCTTACAGTCTGTAGTAAAATTTGCTTGCTTTGCATTTATCTTTGCATCAGTGCGCTTAAATACATCAGGCTAATTACCAGATAACCGAAATACAAATTTGTCTTTTACAGCTAAATCATACCACATCATCATCACATGCCTGCTGTTATTAGCAGCCGGAACCGGTTTTGCCCAAAATCTCACCAAAAAAATCACTATCGAGGCCTACAATCAACCTCTTGGCGAGGTAATAAAACAAATAGGCGAAAAGGGCGATATCCTTTTTTCGTACAACCCGCAAAGCCTTCCTACCGATAAAATAATTTCCGTTGTAGCCCGCAACACGCCTTTATCAGTGATTTTTGAAAAAGTATTTACAGCCAATGGAATCGATTTTACAGTTTCGGAAAAGCAGGTTATACTTAAACCTGGCAAAAAAATGACGCCGGCAAAAACTGCCGGTACAATTCCCGGTACTAAAAAATATACCATCAGCGGTTATATACGCGATAAAGCTACCGGCGAAGCAATTATTGGTGCCAATGTGTACGATCAGGCTACATTGCAGGGAACTACTTCAAATGCGTATGGTTTTTATTCGTTGTCGCTCCCGCAGGGCGATTATACTATATCTAATTCATTTGTTGGATACACAGCATCAAGACAATATCATACACTCGATAAAAATATCGAGTTAAATGTAGAGCTCGAACCTGCTCAAATCGACATGAATACGGTTGAGATTAAGGCTGAAAAAGAGGAGGAGAAACTGCTTACCAACCAATCGGGTAATATTCATTTTTCGCCTGCTGTGCTGAAGCAGATTCCTGGTTTTGCAGGTAATATCGATGTGTTGAAATCGTTGCAGAACATACCCGGCATTATATCCTACGGCGACGGTTCGGCAATGTATTATGTGCGCGGCGGCAACAGCGATCAGAACCTTTTGCTTATCGACGAAGCGCCAATTTACAATCCTTCGCATATGTTCGGTTTCTTTTCGGCACTGGCTCCGGATGCAATTAAAGATGTGGTGGTTTATAAAGGTGACTTCCCGGCTAATTACGGCGGCAGGCTTTCGTCAGTAATTGATGTGCGGTCGCGCGACGGGAACCTTAAACGGACAGGCTTTGCCGGAAATGTCGGCCTTTATACTACCGACCTCACGCTCGAAGGACCCATCGTTAAAGAAAAAAGCTCATTCCTCATTTCGGGCCGCAAATCAAACCTAAACTGGCTGCAGTATTCGGGTATCAATCGCGATTATACCTTCAATTTCTACGATTTCAATGCCCGGTTTAATATTTTGATAAACCGAAACAACCGTATTTTTCTAACATTTTACAAAGGCAATGATACGTTTGAGCGATACAACAGTCAGAATAAGAATACGTTTGGCATAAGCTGGCAAAATACGGCAGGCACTTTGCGCTGGAACCATATTTTTAACAACCGGCTTTTCAGCAATACCACTTTTTCGGTGAGTCGTTATACTTATTATCTCAATATTGTAAAAGAACTTGAAAACTACTGGAATTCATCCATTTCCAATGCAACACTTAAAACTGATTTCTCCTGGTTTCTGAACCCGAAAAATACCATTAAAACCGGTTTCGAAGTCAATGGCCATTCAACAATCCCGGGGAATATGAATTACTCTCAACCCGAAATCCAGTCGCAACTGCCTGTTATATCCGAATACCAGAGTACTGAAATTGCACTATATGCCAGCAACGAACAAAAAATCGGAAATAAATTTTTAGCCCGGTATGGTTTCAGGCTTACACGCTGGAACGATCTGGGACCAGCTTCGGTTTACTTTTTTGATGCCAGCCATAATGTAATCGACACCATTGATGTGGCTAAAAATACTGTTTACAGCAGTTTCCTACAATTCGAACCTCGTATAAACCTACGTTTTGCACTAACCGAAGTGTCGCTGATACAGTTTAATTACAATCGCGCCGTGCAGCATCTGCAGGTTTTAAGCAACTCCACCAGCCCTTTTACTTCGCTCGAAGTGTGGGTTCCGAGTGGCCCGAACATTAAACCGCAGAAGTCGGACCAGGTGTCAGCCGGTTATTCTACACACGTTTTTAAACGAAAATTCAGGTTGTCGGCCGAAGCGTTTTACAAAAAACTCTACAACCAGATCGATTATAAAGATCACGCCAATATGCTTTTAAACCCGCTTCTGGAGGGCGAACTGCGTTTTGGAACAGGCGATTCGTACGGAATAGAAACCTTACTGCATAAAAACACCGGAAAGCTTACGGGGTGGATAAGCTATACCTGGTCGAGGGCCATGAAACAAATTGAAGGCGTTAATAACGGGGAAATATTTCCGGCTAATTACGACCGTCCGCACAACCTTTTTATCACTCTGGCCTATAACAGCGGCCGGCACTGGCGTTTTGCATCGCATTGGATGTACCTTACAGGAGCTCCGTTTACTTCGCCGACCGGTTTTTATTATGTAAACGGATATTCGGTTCCGGTGTATGGCGCAAAAAACAACGACCGTTTACCCGATTATCACAGACTCGATATTTCAGTAACCTATGCCCTAAGCAAGCCGGAGAAAAAATTTCAGCACCACATAATGCTTACCATTTACAATGCATACGGACGTCATAACCCTTTCGCACAAAACTTTAATAAAATAATGGACGACAACGGGAATTTTGTTGTTCCGACCAATTTCGAGGGCGATGTAGAGCTAATTCCTACCAGCATTTCGGTGGCAGGCGCCATTCCTTCCATTAATTATACCTTCCGTTTCTGATGAAAAAACTGTTCGCATACCTTATCCTCACCTTGTTGCTTGCATCGTGCGAGGAACTGTCGGAACATAGTTTACAAACTGCAGATCATGATTTTGTGGTTGTTGACGGGATTATCACCAACGAAATAAAATATCAGACCATTACACTTTCGAAACCAGTATCGCAACTCAACCAAAAGTCTCAGCCGGTAAGCGGGGCAACCGTTTTAGTATCGTCCGAACTGCAGGTGTTTAGTTTTCATGAGGATTCGCTAAGGCCCGGAAACTATATCTCGGATATACAGTTTACCGGAATACGCAACAAAACCTACTCGCTTCTTATTACCATCGGCAGCAAAGTTTATTCGGCAAAAGCAGTTTTGGAACCGCCAGTATTGCTCACCGAATTTATTCCTCTGCAGTATGTGAAAAATGCTGATGACGATATGTACCGGATTTCGAAAATCCCAACTAACTATAATCCGGCAAATTATGCCATGTTCGAAATCAAGCTCGATTGGTCGCTGGCACCGGGTTATGAAACTAAAAACCCTGATTTGTGCAAGGCAAAACTGTATTATTATACCCTGCCAACCATTGATGTAAGCGAAGTATTTGCTCCCGGAACCGAAAAAATCACTTTCCCTGCCGGAACCATTATAACACAGCGAAGATATTCTCTTACTTACGATCATGCTACATTTATCCGTGCTTTATTGCTCGAAACTACCTGGGCAGGAGGATATTTTAACACCGCTCCGGCCGATATACCTACCAATTTGAGCGAAGGAGCAGCCGGATTTTTCGCGGCATGTGGGGTGATGGAAAAATCAGAAACTGTTGAATAAGAATGTTCGGAAAAGTTTCGGGTTGGAAGGGTTTCGGGTTGGAAGACTTGCCTGCTGCAAGCAGGGTTTCGGGTTTCGATTTAAAAATCCTTTTTTATCCGTGGTATCCGTGGTTCTATTGTTTTGGGTTGTACAACTATTCAAACCCTTCAAACTCTTCTAACCCTTCAAACCCTTCAAACTTTTCAAACCCTTCAAACCCTTCAAACTCTTCAAACCCTTCAAACCCTTCAAACCCTTCAAACAAAAATTTTCATCCCCGCATCAGGGTAAAATCAAACTTGAGTGTATAATAAATGTAACCCGTTAATCACTCAAACTAACAACCAAATAAACATTACTATGAAAACAAGAAAAATTTCACAATTGGCTGTCATACTTGTTTCAGCAATTGCACTCACATTTGCATCATGTGCAAAAGAAGACCTCAGCCCTGTCGATACAAATACTGAATCGTTAAAGCAATTATCAGCCGACGAAAACGATATTGAAAATGTAATGAACGATGCCATCAGCGATGTTGCAGGGGTAATGGCCAACGGTGGCGGTAATTTAAAATCAACTGCATGGCTGCCTTGCAATGCCAATGTTGACTCACTGGCAGTAGTAAATGATACTGTTACCATGTACATTACGTATAACGGATTAAATTGTAACGGAACGCGCAACCGCACAGGAAAAATAGAAATTAAAAAGAAACTCGGCACAAAATGGCACGAAGCCGGTACAACAGTAATATACAAATACATCAATTTTACTGTTACCCGCGTGGCAACCAATAACTCAATAACCCTTAACGGAACCAAAACATTTGTAAATGTATCAGGCGGCCTTCGCTGGATGGTAGGAACCTATATAGACTCGTATGTTGAGAAGGTAAGCGGTAGTATGCAGGCCAGCTTCAACAACGGGCCGGGCCGTACATGGAATGTAGCCAGGCAACTCACTTATACAGGTACTCCGGGTGCTATGATACTTACTGTGGATGGATTTGGTTCAGCCGGCGAATATCAGAACCTGGTAGTGTGGGGAACCAATCGCGAAGGCGAGCAATTCTATACACAAATAACACAATCCGTAGTTTTTAAGGAAGCATGTGATGGCGACCCGGTTTCGGGAATTAAAATCCACCAGATTCCATCCGATAGCAAAAGCGCTACCATTACTTTCGGTTACGACGATAACAACCAGCCGGTAACCGGCGACACCTGCCCCACCCGCTACCGTATCGACTGGCAGAAGAACAATCAGTCGGGAACCATGTACCTTCCTCTTTAAACCTCAATTCCTATATAACATCCGCTTAACTGAAAAAAGCCAACCTGCGAGGGTTGGCTTTTTTATTTTTATGGGAAGAGAATTTATAATTCGTAATATTGGATGATGAATGTCGGATGTCAGATGTGGATTCGTTACAATTCAGGATTAAAATTCTTATTTATTTAGGATCTGCTGAAAAATATCTAAACATCAGTTTATCACTGCTTTGTGTGCGTCTCACACAATCACCAATGCAAGGATAAATTACCATTATCGCCGTAATCCTTGCACATTAACGAGCTGAATTTCCCCGTCAGGGGATAAATATCAATAGAAAATTACAACCATAAACCCGATTCCCCGTCAGGGGATTAACAGATTAGATTTATTGTTAATGCCCTACGGGCAATTAATGTAACATTACCACTGCCTTGCTATTGATATTAATGCCCTACGGGCAAACGAAACCAGATCGCTGAGTTTTTCAGCAGACCCTATTTACTTTTTTCCGCCCCCTCCTTTCTCCCCTTCTCCCCTTCTCCTATCTCCCCCTTGTTCGATCTGAAACTTAACAATAAACCTGCCTCCTGATTATGCCGATTTAAGCCTCATTTTAAGGTACTGGCTTGGCGAAACACCTTTTATCTTTTTAAACTGCTCGTTAAAATTCGATACATTATTAAAGCCACTCTCGTAACAAATTCCTGATATATTCATCCGGTCCTCCAACAGTAATTTGCAGGCATGGCCTACTCGTATTTCGTTTAATACTGTGTGAAATGATCTTTTAGTATGCTTTTTAAAATACCGGCAAAATGATGTTGAAGTCATTCCCACAATACCCGAAACATCGTCGAGAGTTATATTTTGCTGAAAATTTTCGATCATATAACGGTAAGCTTTGTCGAAACGGTCAAAATCTGCCGACTTACGGATTTTTGAATATCCGGTACTTGCCAGTAATTGTTTTTCTTCGGTTTGAGCCATAAAGTTAAGCATACGGGTAAGCTTCAGCATTTTTTCAATACCGGTAGTCCTTATAATCTCACGCATCTGATTGCCTATGTTTTCGCGCGCGGCACCAATAAATTTTATTCCATATTGCGATAAATGCAACAACTGATTAATCTCCTGCATTTCGGGTAAGGCTGCCAGAGGGCCTTTATAAATATCGTCGCGGAAATGAACTACCAAAACCCTGGCTTTAAGTTCAGGAATATTTTTCTGATAAATAGAATCGCTTTTCCAAACATGGGGCAGGTTGGCACCTATCATACCCACATCGCCCTCTCCGAAAGGTTCCGAATGATCGCCAACAAAGCGCGAACCGGTACTTTTTTCGATAAAAATAATCTCCGTTTCCGGATGATAATGCCAGGGCACATCCAGACACGGAACCTCAACTTCTAAAAAACTGATACTATACTCTGATTCTTTTGATAGTTTTTCGTAAAAAACATCCGTTTTCATATCCTATTTATTTTAATTTGACAAATATAGGACAAAATACCATTATTCTCGGAAAATCTGTTTGTAGAACACCATACGTTCTGAATCTATTTTTGCATCCTCACCTCCTGAGTAAAAATTGATATAAGTGGTACAAATTAAAAATCCAATCCTCACATAGAAACCAGCTTATAATAATTCAAAACCAAATCAAATCCTTAATTACTAACCCAAACAACCTAATTCAATTTATGAAAAAAAATCTCTACAATTACCTGCACTGCGGCACGAAAGCCAAAATGCTGATGCTTACCGGCCTGTTATGGCTGAGTGCATTGACATTTGGTTACGCGCAGCAAATTAAAACCGTTAAAGGTGTTGTGTACGACGAAACCAATGCCACTTTACCTGGTGCAACCATTATGGTAAAAGGTTCAACTGCCGGAACACTTACCGATATTAACGGTAACTTTTCGCTCGAAGTTCCTTCAACGGCTACAACGCTTGTTGTATCTTTTGTTGGAATGGTATCGCAGGAAGTTGCCATAACCGGCGAACCCATAAAAGTTACTCTTGTAACTGCTGCAACAAATCTGGATCAGGTTGTTGTAGTTGGTTATGGTGTTAAAAAGAAAAGTCTTGTAACCGGCTCCATTTCATCGGTTAAAGCCAAAGATTTAAAAACCACTTCAACCTCCAGGGCCGACCAGGCTATTCAGGGTAAAGTATCTGGTGTTATGGTATTACCAACTTCAGGTTCGCCGGGAGCAGGCTCCAAAATCAGGATCAGGGGTACAAATTCGAATTCCAATTCAAACCCATTGTATATTGTTGACGGAATGAAAACCGGTGATATTAATAACATCGATCCGGGTGATATTGAATCAATGGAAGTGTTGAAAGATGCTGCTTCATCAGCAATATACGGGACCGAAGGTGCCAACGGAGTTATCCTCATAACAACAAAATCAGGTAAATCAGGTGCCGGTGTTGTAAACTACGATTTCCAGTTTGGCACACAAAGTGTACGTACAGATATGAAAATGATGGATGCCACCCAGTACAAACAATGGATGACTGAATCTGGACAGGGCACACAGGATCGCTTTAGCGCTAATACCGATTGGCTGAGCGAAACTTTCCAGAGTGCACCCATGCAAAAACACCATTTATCGTTCTCAGGCGGCAATGATAAAACCGTATATATGCTGTCAGGTTCGTATCTGACCCAGGATGGTATAGTTGGTGGCGATAAAGCTAATTATTCACGTTACACATCAAGGTTGAACCTGAAAAGCGATGTTAAAAAATGGCTCGAAGTTGGTGGTAATCTGAGTTACAGCCACTCCAATCAGAAAAACGTTGGTCAGGATGACGAATACAGAAGTTTGGTAAACAGCGCTTTATTAATTGACCCGTTTACCCCGGTTATTTACTCAGGTACACCTCAGCATGTACAGACACTCCTGAATGAAGGAAAAGTAATTGTTAAAGATGAAAACGGAAATTATTACGGTTTAACCGAGAATGTATCGGGCGAAATGTCGAATCCTCTTGCAACTCTTACAACTTACCATAATACTACCGAGCAGGATAAATTAATGGGAACAGGTTATTTAACTATCAAACCTCTTACCGGTTTATCATTTACATCACGTATTGGTCTGGATCTCACCTATCAAAATCAGCACCAGTGGAGCCCACTTTATTATTTCTCGACCGAAAATCAGAATGGTACAACCAATGTTACCGATAACCTCAACAAATACAACACCTGGTTATGGGAAAATTTCGCTACTTACTCAAAGGTTATTGGCGATCATTCATTTTCTTTAATGGCTGGCTATTCGGCTCAGGAATATAACGGACCTGCATATACCCTCTACTCTGCACCGTTGGTAGCCGAAGGCGATCCATATGCATATCAGGGAGCTACCACATCCGACCTGTACGACCGTACCGGAGGAACAACAACCAAAAATACAATGGCATCCATGTTCGGACGTCTTTCCTATAGCTTTAAGGATAAATATTTATTGGAAGGATCAGTACGCCGCGATGGAGCAAGTGTTTTCCCAACCGATTCGAAATATGCAGTATTCCCCGCAGTATCAGCAGGATGGGTTACGAGTAACGAAGATTTTTTCACCAAAGGACTGGTTTCATATTTAAAAGTGAGAGCAAGCTGGGGCGCAAACGGAAGCAAATCGAACCTTCCGGGCAACGAGGATAAAGAATTATGGACACTGGCTGGTATAAAATACCCTGATGCAACCGGCACTTACCAATCAGGAGCAGAAATTGCCAAATTGGTAAACAAAGAATTGTTGTGGGAAAGAACCGAAATGGCTGATCTTGGATTTGATATCCGCTTATTGAATAATAAAATTACCTTCACCGCCGACTGGTATAACAAAAACACCAAAAACCTGATTGCCCTCGGAACATTCCCTATGTCAACCGGTGGTGGTATGCCTTATGTTAACGCAGGAACTGTAAACAACAAAGGATTCGAGTTTGAACTCGGCTACAGAGAAGAAGACAATGAGTTTATTTACGGAGCAAGCGTTAACCTTTCGACACTGAAAAATGAAGTAACTGCACTGGATGTTGACGCACCCGTAAGCGGAGCTAATGTAAGAGGTTATAATTTAACATGGTTCGAAGAAGGAGCTCCAATCTGGTACTTTAAAGGGTACAAAACTGATGGAATATTTGACAATGCTGACGAAGCTAATGCATACAATGCAATCTACGGAACCACATTCCAGGCAGGTGACCCTATCGTAGTTGATGCAAACGGCGACAGCAAAATTTCGCCATCCGATCAAACTCAAATCGGCAGCCCGCATCCTACTTTAATATATGGTGGTAACATCTTTATGGGATACAAGGGTTTTGATTTTAACCTTTCCTTCCAGGGTGTATCCGGTAATGATATTTTCATGGCCTGGTACCGTACTGACCGAATGTTATCGAACAAACCGGCTTATCTGTTCGAAGACAGGTGGACTCCTGAAAACCCTGGTGCAAGTTCACCACGAGCTGATAACAACAGCGATTATGTTTACCGCAGCGATATAATGGTTTCGAACGGAGCATATATGAGGATTAAACAAATACAATTGGGTTATACCTTAGCTAAATCAGTTACCTCCAAATTCGGCGTTGGCTCACTGAGGGCTTACATCTCGCTCGACGATTATTTTACAATTACCAAATACAAAGGTTTAGATCCTGAAGCAGGAAGTAACAATAACCAGAGCCAGGGAGTTGACAGAGGTCTGTATCCGATTGCTGCCAAGTTATTATTTGGTCTTTCAGCTAGTTTCTAATCTTAAAAACACGAAAAAAACATGAAAAAAATACTATATATCCTGAGCATACTGTTCGTACTTGCTTTTGCAGGTTGCAGTAAGGACTTCTTAGAAGTTGAACCTATCGGACAACTCTCCAGCGACAATTTTCTAAAAAATGAAGCTGAAGTAAAATTAGCCACCATGGGTGTTTACAACAAAATCCAGGGAAATTACTCCTCCGGATCATGGGCAAGTGTCTATTTTATCAAAAACCTTCCGGCTGACGATACCAAATGCGCTGGTCCAAATGCAGGTGACACTCCTGAATATCAATATCTTGATGATTTCAACATTACTTCCGATAACTCAAGGTTTGCAACCATCTGGACAAGGTTTTACAGCACAATCAATTCGTGCAATACCATCATTAATAATGTTGGAGCTAACCCTGAAGCTACTGCCGGTATGAAAGTTATGGTTGGCGAAGCAAAAGCTTTAAGAGCGTTTACTTACCTCGACCTGGTAACCATGTTCGGTGGCGTTCCGTTAATGACAGTGAATCCTGCTTCAGCAGCTGAATTCAGCAAACCACGTGCAACTCCGGCAGAGGTATATGCTCAGATTGAAGCTGACCTTAAAGATGCTATTGCCGTATTACCGGTTAAGAGTGCTTACGCTCCTATCGACAGGTTCCGTTTTTCAAAAGGTACTGCCGAAGCCCTGTTAGGCAAAGCTTATCTTTATCAGCAAAAATATACCGAAGCTGCTACAGTATTGGCTTCGTGTATTTCCAGCAACGAGTATGGCCTCGAAGCCGATTATGCTTCCATCTGGGAAACATCAAATGAATTCGGTATTGAATCGATATTCGAAATCTCCTATACTTCGCAGGAAAATTACGGCTGGGGCAACTTCCCATGGGGTGGTGGCAACGAAAGCAATATCGAAATGCAGCTCGAAGGCCCGCGTGCCGATGGCGATGGTTCGTTTGACTTCTCAAACTTAGATCCTGAGAAACTGGATATCGTTGGCGGATGGGGTTTCAACCTTCCTTCGAAAGAAATCGGTGATCTGCTTTATTCAAATCCGGCTGATAAACGAATCAAAGGATCAGTAGTTAACGAAGCTGACTATTTTGCAGCCGGCGGAGCTTATCAGATAACCGATGGTATAGTTGAAGATCCTTACGATTATGAAGGTTACCTGAGATTAAAATATGCTAACAGAAGTAGAAATACCACCGATCCTGCTACAGGCCAACCTGAACTAAACTACGGTTCCAATTACAGGATCATCCGTTATGCTGATGTACTTTTAATGGCTGCCGAAGCCTACAATAAGAGTGGTAACGATGGTGCAGCTCAGGTCGAACTTAAGAAAATAACTGACAGAGCAGGTATTGCAGCACATACCGAAACAGGTTCAGCTTTATTCGATCAGATTGTGATTGAAAGAGCAAAAGAACTGTGTTTCGAAGGTTCACGTTACTGGGATTTAGTTCGTTGGGGTATGGCCAGTCAGCAAATGAGCGACATTGGCTTTACAGCCGGCAAACATGAATTGTTCCCGATACCACTGAACGAAATTCTGTCGAACACCATGATGGAAGAATCCGATCAGAATCCTGGTTACTAAAACCAGATAAGTAACAGTTTAAAAGAAGGCTGGCAGGGTAACTGATTAATTTTGAATTGAGGTTTCAAAATAATAGATCGTTCTCAAAATCTATTGGTTAGTTGGTTGGTTGAGCAGGTTACCCTGCTCAGCCTTCTTTTTAATATTCCGATGCTTCGGAATAAAAATGATACGTATTGCGCATGATTACTCGCTTCTTTTCCTGGCACCAATCACAGGAAAATCCATGATACTTACATCACTAATCCTAATGTAAAAGCTTCCTGAAACAGGAAACGCTTAGCTTGCTTGTTGATTTTACCTAAATGAATTTACTTTACAACCGCTAATGCTTTTAATTCCGTTTTCACCAAATAATTGATTTTTAGCTTTCTGTCTTATTGTATCCGCCAAATAAAAGAAAAGCCAGTCGCCGGACAAATTAAAAAGGAATACTAAACTTCGCAAAACAACCTCAAAATCCTTGAT
>Ga0209066_10002581_pt1 | contig 21796 bp, 22 predicted proteins | sample All_14_2_FD_187198 | JGI IMG/M metagenome (GOLD analysis project Ga0209066, IMG submission 187198) | Freshwater microbial communities in response to fracking from Pennsylvania, USA - Allegheny Zone_MetaG_DW_15 (SPAdes) (version 2) ... | reverse complement strand
GGACAGATCAACAACGCCATGGGGCAGTTGAACAAGGCCACCCAGCAGAACGCTTCCGCCTCCGAAGAACTCGCCGCCACCGCCGAAGAGCTCGGCGGACAGGCCGGGCAGCTGCAGGAGCTGATGGAGTTCTTCACCATCGAGCCGTCTCAAAGCCGGAAGTACGCCTAAACCCGCCACACTTTATCCGACGCAATCATGATCAACTGGCACACCATGTCTCCGCAGGAGATCGAACGCCGGGCGCAAAGTATCTCGCCCGGCGAGTGGGCCGTCGACATGCAGCGCCCGATTTCCACCCTGCTCGGCTCCTGCGTGGCGGTGTGCATGTACGACCCCGCAGTCGGTGTTGGCGGCATGAACCACTTCATGCTGCCCAACATGCGCAAACGCGAAGGCGGGGTGGATGTCGATTCGCTGTTGTCGGGCGACTATGCGATGGAAGTGCTGCTGAACGGCATCTTGCAGCGCGGCGGAGCCCGCCACCGACTCAAGGCCAAGGCGTTTGGCGGTGGCACCATCATCAGCGGCATCGCGGCCTCGGGCATCGGCAAGCGCAATGCGGACTTCACCCTGGAGTGGCTGAAGCGCGAAGGGATCGAACTCGTGTCCTCGGATTTCCTCGGCGCCTGCTCACGCAAAGTGCTGTTCGTACCTGCAACCGGCGACGCCTACTGTCGGCGGATGACGACCACCATGGCCAACGCGAAGGAAGTCGCGATTGCCGAGCAAGCGTATGCGGAATCGCTCAAGCGTCCGCCACCGAAGTCGAACGTCGAGCTTTTCTGAGCGCGGAGACCTGTCTAAAGCATGGACAACCATGGTGTCAGCGACCAGGAATTCGCCCTGTTTCGCAAACTGATCTATCGCCTCGCCGGCATCAACATGGCCGACAGCAAGAAACCCTTGCTGGCCGGCCGCCTGTCGCGCCGGCTGCGGCATTTCGAGCTGGACAGTTTCGGCGCGTACTACAAGCTGGTCACGGGCGGCGAACATCCGGACGAGCTGCAGTTGATGGTCGACCTGCTGACGACCAACGAAACCTATTTCTTCCGCGAAGCCGCCCATTTCGATTATCTGCAGAGCTTCGCTGCCAGCCGACGGAGCCGTCCGTTCCGGGTCTGGAGTGGCGCCTCATCGAGCGGCGAAGAACCTTACACCATCGCCATGGTGCTGGCCGAAACGCTGGGTCTGTCTGCGGACTGGGACATCGTGGCTTCCGACATCAGCCTGACCATTCTCGAAAAGGCGCAGACCGGGCTCTACCCGATGGAACGCGGCAAGGGCATTCCACCGGAACTGCTCAAGAAGTATTGCCTCAAAGGCACACGTAGCCAGGAAGGCAACTTTTTGGTTGTGCCCAAGTTGCGCGAACGGGTCGAGTTTCGCCAGATCAACCTGATCGCCCCCGAAACCCGCGATCTGGGTCAGTTCGACCTCATCTTTCTGCGCAACGTGATGATTTACTTCGACAACGAAACCAAACGCAAGGTGATCAGCAACATGGTGCCGCACCTGCGCGAGGATGGCGTTTTCATCATCGGGCATTCCGAAACGCTGACCGGCATCACCGACCAACTGTCAGCGATGCGCCCCACTCTTTACTGCCGGCCACACATGCAGGGGCAACTGGCGGCACACGGCACGGCAGGCACCTCACGCGCGCGCGGCTCAGGAAGCAACGGACGCAGTCGATGAGCAACAGCATCAAGGTGATGATCGTCGATGACTCGGCCGTAGTCCGCCAGACAGTACGCCAACTGCTCGAACGCGAGCCCGGCATCGAGGTGATCGGCGCAGCATCGGACCCGGTATTCGCGATGAGCCACATGCAGCGCCAATGGCCCGACGTGATCGTGCTCGACATCGAAATGCCACGCATGGACGGTCTGACCTTCCTGAAGAAGATCATGACCGAACACCCGACCCCCGTGGTGATCTGCTCGTCGCTGGCGGAGTCCGGCGCGGCGGCAACCCTGCAGGCCCTGTCCTCGGGCGCTGCGGCCATCATCACCAAACCCAAGATGGGCGTGAAGCAGTTCCTCGAGGACAGCACCAACGACGTCGTGCAAGCCGTCAAGGCCGCAGCCCGTGCCAATGCTCGCCGGCTCGCGCCGCGGCAGATGCCACTGACCCCCGCCCCCAAACTGGACGCTGACGCGATCCTGCCCGCGGCCGGACTGGGCAGTGGTTTGAACATGGTACGGACCACCGAGCGCATCGTCGCCATCGGCACCTCCACCGGCGGCACGCAAGCCCTGGAAGCCGTACTGACGCGACTGCCGGCCACCACCCCGGGCATCGTCATCGTCCAGCACATGCCGGAGCGCTTCACGGCAATGTTCGCCGAGCGCCTGAACGCGGTGTGTGAAATCGAGGTCCGCGAGGCACGCCATGGCGACCGCGTCATCCCCGGCCTGGCCCTGATTGCACCGGGCGGCAAGCACATGATGCTGGGCCGCAGCGGCGCTCAGTACCGGGTCGAGGTCGTCGACGGCCCGCTGATCAACCGTCACCGTCCGTCCGTCGATGTCTTGTTCCGTTCGTGCGCGAAATTCGCCGGCAAAAATGCAGTAGGAATCATCATGACCGGCATGGGTGACGACGGCGCCCGCGGCCTGAAGGAAATGCACGATGCCGGCGCGCCCACCATCGCCGAAGACGAATCGACTTGCGTCGTGTTCGGCATGCCGAAAGAGGCCATCCGGCTGGGCGCGGTCGACAGCGTGGTGCCGCTCGACCGGATTCCAGAGGCCCTGCTGAGCAAGAGCGTCTAGGCCCCTGCCCCACGGCGGGACTGCCACAATGACCACAAGCTGGTCAGCGCCAATGCACCACCAATCAGCAACATGCCCGCGAACTCGTTGCCCGTGGGCCGCTCGCCCAGCTCGACCCAACCTGCAAGCACGCTGATCATCGGGATGCCGAGCGCCGACAAACCCGCCAGGCCTGCTGACAGGTGCTGCAACACATACAGCCACAACAACCAGGCCAGACCGGTCGCGATCACCGCATTGAACGCCAAGGCACCGTAAAAATAGGGCGTCGGGTCAATCGGGCGCGAGGGATGCAAGGCCGCAAGCAGGCTCACGGCAAGCGCACCGAACAGCATCTGCCAGGCCGTCAGCGACAACACATCGAACTGATGGTCGCGCCGCATGCGCTTGGCCTGCACGGCCGACGCCGCCCAAGTCAGGCCACCGAGCACCGCCAGCACATTACTGAACACACTACCGCGCAGGTTCCAGGGCTCGACGATCAGCACTAGGCCACAGGCCGCGACCGCGATCGACAACCACTGCAGACCACGCACCTTCTCCCCCAACACCCACCACGCAATCGGAATCGTCCAGAACGGCATGGTGTAGACCAGCACGGCCGTCTTGCCCGCCCCGCCCGCCACCAAAGCCCACTGGATCAGCACGGTAAAGGCGCCCGTCTGCAGCAAACCGAGCAAAGCCACCTGAGGCAGAGCCACCACCTTCATAGGCCGCCGCAACAGCACCAGCACCAGGAACAGGGTCGCCGCCCCCAGAACGGTGCGGATGGCCGAAAAATCGAAGGGATCGACGTACTGGATGACTTGTTTCATCACCACCCAGTTGTACCCCCAGATGAGGGACAGCAGGGCGAGGGCAAAAAGCGCCAGGCGTGGCGAGCCGGATGCGGACATCAGTCCTCCAAAAGGAAAACGCCGCGGCGCCACCGATGGTAGGGGCCGCGGCCGAAGGGCTGCCGTCAGCGGGGACAGCAACGAATAGCATGTGGGACTGGATTATGCACCGGTCCGCGGCTCCGGGCCTATGTCATACCGGATACGCAGTATTCGTGCCGTCGACTATGGCTGCAAAGCCACGGCCTGACATTCTTTACTTGAGCAGATCGGCCGCCGCCTCAATGGCCGCCACCGCGCACTGCTCATCCAGATGACCACCCGGCGCCCCACCGACCCCAATCGCACCCACCACCTCGTCTCCCACCTTCACCGGCACACCGCCCCCCAGCAGCAGGAAGCCCGGGATGTCGGTGAGGTTGGCGGCACCGGGGTTCTTCTGCGCCGACTCCATCATCGCCAAGGTGGCGTTACGCGCCGAGGCCGAAGTGAAGGCTTTCTGCTGACTCGCCGCCAAGGTGTGCGGCCCCGCGTTGTCCGCACGCTGCACGGCACGCACGACACCCGCGCGGTCGACGACCGTCGCCGTAATTGCATACCCCTTGTCCGCGCAAGCCTGGACGGCCCCCGCAGCCAGGCGGTTGGCCAGTTCGAGTCCGATGCTGCGCTGGCTGATGACCTGAGCCTGGGCGGCGCCGGCGGTAACGGACAGGACCAATGCAGTCGCGAGGATGGACAGCTTCTTCATGATGTTCTCCGGTAAGGGATCGGCTTATCCGATCGGTGAGAACAGTCTAGAGACGTCACCTGCGCCGGCCCATCCGGCCCGCTACGGGAGACCGGGGCGCCGCCCTCCGTAGAACTACGGAGCCTCCCCCTCCTCCACCAGGCCTGCATAGTGACGGATCAACTGCGCCAGGGAACCGACCTCAAGCTTGGCAAACAGATTGGCACGGTGGGTCTCGATGGTCCGGGGCGACACGCCGAGCGCGCGCGCAATTTCCTTGTTGGTCAGTCCCTCGACGATCAGGCCCAATACCTCGTGCTCACGCGCCGACAGCTGACCAAAGCGCTGGCGTGCAGCACGGTCTGCCGTATGCCGGGCGCGAGACCGTACATGCCGGCGCACGGCCTTCTGCAAGGCATCGAGCAACAGATCGTCGTCGACCGGTTTCTCCTGAAACTCGGCCGCACCGGCCTTGAACGCGCGCCGGCACAAGTCCACCGTGCCGTGGCCAGTGAGCAAGATCACGGGTTGGTCGACGCCCCGCGCCACCAGGGTTTCCAGCACGGTCAGGCCACTGGTGCCGGGCATGCGCACATCGAGCAACACGGCACCGACGCTGTCGGGATCGAAACCGATCAGGAAGTCCTCGGGTGCCGACCACGTGCGGACACGCAGTCCAACCGTACCGATCAGCAATGCCAAGCTATTGCGTACGGCCTCATCATCATCAACGACATGGATCAGCGGTGACAGCGACGTCGCGTCGGACATGGCTTCGGCCTCAGAGAAGATCGGTTCGACTTCGCCGCGACGAAGCCTGCACACACGGCAGCGTGAGACGGAATGCCGCGCCAGGGCCAGGCAGGTCGAGGAGCTCGAGCTGTCCGTCCATCGAGGCAGCCAGGCTCTCGCACAGGCTCAAGCCAAGGCCGAGACCATCCTCGCGCGTCGTGTAGAAGGGCTCGAACACACGTGCGCGCTGCGCTTCGGGAATACCCGGCCCATGATCGATCACCGTCAAGCTGGCCTGACCCGCCTGAGCCTCCAGCGTCAGCCTCAGGCGACGTTCGCCCTCGGGCACCCGCTGCAGGGCTTGAAGCGCATTGGCGAGCAGATTATGGACGATCTGTTCGACGGCAACCGAATCGCCACGCACCTTCAGCGCACTCTCGCCTTCCCGGCTCACCCGGACTCCGGCCGCTTTCAAGCGTGGTTCCAGGAGATGCAGCGCAGCGCCTACAACCGCCCCCAAGTCGGCTTCGACCAGCGGATCTGCACGACCAGGACGTTCGACCGTACGTCTTAGCCGGGCCAGCACGTCCGCAGTGCGACGGGCCTGGGCGGCGGCGGCCTCCATCGCCACGCTCGCGGTCTCGGTGTCGGGCGGCTCATCGCGCAGCAAACGCACGGCGGCCTGCGTGTTAGCCAGAATGGCCGTGAGCGGCTGGTTGAGTTCGTGTGCCATACCCGCCGCAAGCTCACCCATAGCGTTGAGCCGGCCCACTTGGCCCAGCCGCAACAGCTCCTCGGCACGGCGACGTGCGACGCGCTGCTGTCGAAGCACGACAAGGCCGCCCATGATGCCGGTGATGAGGACGCAGCTTGCCAGCATTGCCCCCCACGGCAGTTCGTTCCAGCCGACACGACGCTCGGCGACGACATCGAAGGGTTGACTGCGCGCGGCGAGCGGCGTGTCGACAACAAAGCGCCAGCCCCCAGCCAGATCCGCCCCCGCGTGGATTCGCCACTGATGTCCGGCATGCACCAGTTCGACCCGCACCGGGGTGTCGCAGTCGAAGGGCCAATCGGCGTCGGTCACCATCCCGGCGAGATCGATCTGCAAGGCGTGACTGGACGTCTCTCCAGCGAGCACCAGCCACAGCCGCCCTTGTTCCATCGCCGAGACCAGCCCCCAGGCACGGCCTGCGCGACGCGACGCGGCCTCGGCAACCGCCAGTTCGGTCGCCACCGGTACGGCGGACCACGTCTCTTCGCCCTGTCGGCGCAGCACGGTGAGGATGCGCGGATAAATGGAAGGCAGGCGGTGTGCGGCCTCCGCCGTGGCCGGGGTGTCGAGCAAGGCCAAGGTCGCCAGGATGGCTTCGTGCTCCACGGCACGCAGACTCAACACACGGTGAACGATGTCCGAATGCGTCTCGAATTCGCGCTGCAAACGCAGCAGCGCAGCATTCGCAAGCCAAGCCGAGACGGCCAGACTCAGGATGAGACTCGCCATCATCCAGGACAGGCGTGTACGCAGAGATCGCATCGTTAGATCGCACCCTAAAAGTGCGATCATCATCAGCCAGACCGGCAGGCCCGACAAGCCTGCGGCCGGCGAGCGACGCGTTTACTTCGGACGGTAGGGGTGATGCTCGATCCAGTGGCGGGCGACATCCACACGGCGGCACACCCACACCCGGTCGTGCTTCTCGATGTGGTCGAGGAAGCGCTGCAGGGCCTTGAATCGTCCAGGGCGGCCAAGCAGGCGGCAGTGCATGCCGATGCTCATCATCGCCGGGCGCTCCTCGCCTTCGGCGTACATCACGTCGAAGGCGTCGCGCAGGTATTCGAAGAACTCGTCGCCATGCGAGAAGCCCTGCGGCAAGGCAAAGCGCATGTCGTTGGTGTCGAGCGTGTAGGGCACGATCAGGTGCGGCACAGTGTCACCGTTGGTCTTCTGCACTTCGGTCCAGAACGGCAGGTCGTCGCCGTAGTAGTCGGAGTCGTACAGGAAGCCACCGTAGTCGGCGACCAGGCGCCGGGTGTTCGGGGAGTCGCGTCCGGTGTACCAGCCCAGTGCACGCTCGCCGGTCAGGCGCTCGATGATCTCCATGCCGATTTTCATGTGCTCGCGCTCGATCTCTTCGGGCGTGTTCTGGTAGTGGATCCAGCGCCAGCCGTGGCAGGCGATCTCGTGGCCCAATTCCCTGAACGCGGCGGTGAGCTCTGGATGGCGCTCGAGCGCCATCGACACGCCGAAGATGGTCATCGGCAGGCCGCGGCGCTCGAACTCGCGCAGAAAGCGCCACACGCCCACGCGCGAGCCGTACTCGTAGATGCCTTCCATCGACAGGTGGCGCTCGGGGTAGCTGGCAGCGTTGAAGAGTTCGGACAGGAACTGCTCGCTGCCGGCGTCGCCGTGGAGCACGCAGTTCTCGCCGCCCTCCTCGTAGTTGAGCACGAACTGCACGGCAACGCGGGCGCGGCCGGGCCAGTAGGCGTGGGGTGGGTTCTTGCCGTAGCCGATGAGATCGCGGGGGTAGCTCGGAGAGGTCTTCATGATGCGCATCCGGAGAAGAGTTTTCAGCAGCCGACCGTATCCCCGGCCGGCTGCCGCGCGGTATCAGTTGTCGAGGAAACGCTTGCAAGCGCCCCAGTGCTTCATCAGCAGCCAGTAGGTCAGGCCGGCCGGGATCAGGCTGGCATACCACGACACCGAGGAGAAGCTCAGCGCGACGGCGGCGCCAACCAAGGAGGCAGTGATACCGGCCCAATTCACGCCACGATAGGGACCGTTCTCGTCGTACAGCTTGCCCAGATCCAGGTTGCGGCCGCGAATGAAGTAGTAGTCGACCACCAGCACCGCGAAGATCGGGCCGAGGAAGGCCGAGTAGGTCTGCACAAAAATCTGCAGGCCGGCGGCGGACTCGTCCTTGACCAGCTCCCAAGGGAAGGTGCCGAAGGCCAATAGACCGACGATGATCGCTGCACTGCGGAAAGACAGCTTGAACACGTCCATCAACACATAGGTGGGTGGCACCACATTGTTGAGCACATTGGTCGTGACCTGCGCGAAGGTGATGAACAGCAGCGTGGCGATCAGCAGCGGCTTGTTGTCTACCGCGCTCGAGAACACCTGGATCGGGTCAGCGACGCCGGTGGCACCCGACACCATCAGCCCGATCAAACCCATGAACAACGTGCAGGGCAGGATGGACATGGCATAGAGCGTGGTCAGCGGGCCGCGCTTGACGCCGCGCTCCAGCTCACGCGAGTAGTCGCTGACGTTGAGCATCATGGTGCTGTAGATACCGAGGAAGAGCATGGTCGCGCCCCAGAACGGCAGGCCCCAGGTGCCCTCGATATTGACCAGGCGCTCGCTGATGATGTCGCCATACTTGTCGATGACGCTGAAAAACATGTAGGTCAGCGATACCAGGATGAAGCCGCTGCCGATGTTCTCCAGCCACTTGATGCCCTGGAAGCCGAGCACCGACAGACCGATCTGCAGCAGCTGGAAAACGATGAACCAGAACACCAGGTTGTCGAAGCCGAACAGCGACACGGACACCGCATTCAACGCACCGGCACCCACCCAGCTCTGGAAACCGTACCAGACGATGGCGGGTACCGCACGCACCAATCCCGGGAACTTGGTGCCCGAAAAACCGAAGGCACCGCGCGCCTGCACGACGAAGGGGATACCGTACTTGTAACCGGCCGCGCCATTAAGCGTCAGCGCGATGCCGATGATGAAACAACCAATCGCAATCGCGACCGTGGCTTGCAGCAGGTTGAGCGTACCCACGATGCTCGACCCCATGGCAAAGGTGCCGATCGACACGCAGCCACCAAACCAGGCAAGCAGATACGACCACTTGCCCATGATGCGGGTCTGCTGCGGCGCCAGCGACTCCTCGCCAAGCGCTTTCGATTCGGAGTGGGATGCCGGCGCCGCGCCGGCCTGCGGGCCCGGAATGGCCATGCTGCCTGCCTTGCTTGTCATTATGGAACTCCTCCGGATGGGCGAGACCAGCGGCTCTGCGGTCGCCGGGTCTCTTGGGGTGGGTTGGGGCTGCGGGGTGGAACGGGATGGGTCAGGTACCGAGGTAGGCAAAGCGCCCGGTGAAGGGCTTGGGACGCGGGAAGGCCAGATCGCCGTATTTGCTCGTTCCCAGACGCAGGCTGACGAGCGATTCGGCCAGCTTCACCGCCGCAGTCACGCCCTCGACGATCGGCAAGCCGACCGCCTCGCGAATCTCTTCGGTCAGGTCAGCCATGCCGCCGCAGCCGAGCACGATCGAGCCAATACCGTCCTCGGTCTTGGCTCGACGGCATTCGTCGATGATGCGACCGACGGCACAGGCGCCATCGTCCTCGAGGTCGAGCACGGGAATTTCAGCCGCGCGAACCTTGCGGCAGTGATGGGCAAAGCCGTAGCTCTGCAGCAGATGCTCGGCAATGATGCAGGTCCGCCCCAGCGTGGTGACAACCGAGAAGCGCGTGCTGATCAGCGTCGCGAGGTGGAAGGCCGCCTCGGCAATACCGATCACCGGCGCAGCCGTTGCTTCGCGCGCGGCCAACAGACCAGGGTCGCCGAAGCAGGCAATCACGTAGGCATCGACCTGTGCCTGCTCGCCACGGCGAATCTCCTCGAGCACGCCGACCGCGCTGATCGCCTCGTCGAAATGACTCTCGATCGACACCGGCCCTGCCTCCGGGTTGGTCGCGGAAATACGTGTGCCTTGGGCAGCGACACGCTGCGCGGCGGCGCCGATCTTGTCGGTCATCGACGCAGTGGTGTTGGGATTGATCAAACGAATGTGCATGCTGTTCTCCGAGTGCGACAACGGCATCGGCCGCGGTGTAAGGGGGATGAAAGCTCAGCGCTCACTACGATGGCGACGCGCGACGTCATCGAGGATCTTGCGCAGATCAAGTGCGGAAGGCGCTTCCTCGACCAGCACCACCGTGCGCTCGACGTCTTTCAGGTGGCGCTCCATCCAGTTGCGCGCACCCTCGACATCGCCGCTGGCAATCAGGTCGAGTACGTCGTGATGTTCCGAATGGCGGCAGCTACCGGCCATCGGCGCGCCATAGGTGGCAATGACCAGCGATGAACGCGACACCAGCCCGGCGAGGAAATCGGCGATGGCCTCGTTGTCGGCAAGGCGCACCAACTCGACGTGAAACTCGCCTGACAAGTAGATCGCCTCGCGACGGTCGCCACGCGCCTCTGCCTCGTGCTCGCGGCGAACGATGTCGCGCAACGCGTCGAGCTTGGCGGGAGTGGCTTTCGCAACGACTTGGGGCATCGCACCGCATTCGACGATGCGCCGCGCGGCGAAGATGTCGCGCGCCTCCTTGACCGTGGGCTGGGCAACGGTGGCGCCACGGTTCAAGCGGATATCGACCAGGCGCTCGTAGGCCAGCCGCTGCAGCACTTTGCGGATACTGGTGCGGCTGACGCCGAAAGCTTCTGCCAGCGTATCTTCGGGCAGCTTGGTGCCGGGCTCGAGATGATTTTCGACAATCGCCGCATACAGGTTCCGATAAATGGCCTCGTCACGACCCGAGCCGGACATGCTCTCTTCCGCCTGAATCGAACCGAGATCGATGGATGAACGCTTGCGAGTCATGACCTTCCTTTGGTATTACGCGACAGCGGCATTGCCGCAACGCTTGAATTCAATATAAGTCCATTTTTGTACACAAAACAAATGTTTTTTGTACTCATTTAAATAATTGATCTACGTTCACACTCCGCTTGCAGCTTTGCCGCCTCAACTGGCCACCAAATCTCAGTGCATTCCGATGTTTCGTTCGCACCCACAGCAGAACAACATCGCACCACGACAGGCCTTTACGGGTTTCGACAATCCGTAACACCCCCTTGGTCTGGGCTCCAGAGATGAGAACAGTCACGCACAATCGACATAAATCTTTTTGTACACAATTTTATTTTTTATCGCATACACTTTTTACATCATCTACTTGAAAGGAGACTTCTCATGGCCAGTCACACTCCCGGAGCCCCCGTTTTTGCGCCTGCTGCGGACCTGCCCGACTGGGCACTACGCTCGATCGATCTCGCCAACCCGCGCCTGGGCGCTAAAGCGCTTGCCGCCTCCGATGATTTCTTCGCTGAAGTCTCGCGCATGCTCAATCCCGAACCCGCGCAGTTCGTGCCCGGCAAGTTCGACACCAACGGCAAGTGGATGGACGGCTGGGAGTCCCGCCGCAAACGCGTTGCAGGCCATGACTGGGCACTGGTCAAACTGGGCGTCAAGGGCGTGATCTGCGGCTTCGATGTCGACACCAGCCACTTCACCGGCAACTATCCGCCAGCAGTGTCGATCGAGGCCTGCGTATCGGACTCCGACGACGTCGAGGCGCTGAAGTCAGCCACGTGGACCGAAATTCTCCCCGCCACCGCATGCGGCCCCAACAGCCACCACCTTTTCGAGTGCGACAGCGCCGCGGCCTGGACCCACCTGCGCGTAAACATGTACCCGGACGGTGGTATCGCCCGCCTGCGTGTCTATGGCCGCCCGGTCGGCACGCTGGCGGCGAAGGCGGCCTCGGGCGAGCAGGTCGACCTGGTCGCAATGGAAAATGGCGGCCGCGCCGTGTCTTGGAACGACGCCAGTTTCGGCTCATCCGCGGCTGCGCTGCTACTGCCCGGCCGTGGCATGAACATGGGCGACGGCTGGGAAACCCGCCGCCGCCGCGAGCCGGGCAACGACTGGTGCGTGCTCGAACTGGGCGCGCCCGGCACGGTGGAGCGCATCGAGGTCGACACCGCCTTCTTCAAGGGCAACTACCCGGATCGCTGCTCAGTGCAGGCCGCCTACGTGACCGGCGGCACGGACCGCTCGATCACCACCCAGTCGATGTTCTGGCAGACCCTGCTGCCCGAGCAGAAGCTCGAGATGGATGCGATCCATACCTTCACCGAACAGGTCGCCCAGCTCGGACCAATCACCCATGTGCGCTTCAATATCTTCCCCGACGGCGGCGTGTCGCGACTGCGCCTGTGGGGCAAAGTCGAGGCCAAGTAGATGAGTGCCCTGCCGCTTTCCGTGCAGTCGCTCAGCCGCGAGGCCTTCGCCCCGTTTGGCGAGGTCATCGAGGCCAGTGATGCGGCTCAGCACTTCACCATCAATGCCGGGAACACAGAGCGCTATCACGATCTCGCGAACATCGCGCCCGGCACGGACGGGCGGGTGATCGTCTCCCTCTTCCGCGGCCAGCCGCGCACCCTGCCCTTCACGGTGCAGATGATGGAGCGCCACCCGCTCGCCTCGCAGGCCTTCATCCCGATGTCGGGCAAGCCCTATCTGGTCGTGGTCGCGCCGGCGGGCGCACCGCCCAAGATCGAAGACCTGAAAGTCTTCCTCGCCCGCGGTGACCAAGGGGTCAATTACGCCACCGGCGTCTGGCACCACCCGCTGCTTGCGCTCGAAGGCGTGTGCGATTTCATCGTCATCGACCGCAGCGGGCCGGGGCACAACTGCGACGAGGTCGCGCTGGAGACGCACGGCATCATCAGCACCACAACCCTGGGTTAAGGGACGAAAAAAAACCGCGAATCGATCGCGGTTTTTTTTCGGGTGCAGGAGGCGCTTACTTCTTGGCAGCAGCCAGGCCATTGAGGATTTCGGCCTTGGCATCTTCAACCGTGCCCCAACCGAGAACCTTGACCCACTTGCCCGGCTCGAGATCCTTGTAGTGCTCGAAGAAATGCACGGTCTGCTTCATCAGCAGTTCGGGCAGGTCGTCGGTGGTCTGGACCTTGTCGTACAGCGGGGTCAGCTTGGACACCGGCACTGCCACGACCTTGGCATCGACGCCACCGTCGTCTTCCATCTTCAGCACGCCCACCGGACGGCAGCGGATGACGACGCCCGGTGCCAGCGGGAAGGGGGTCACGACCAGCACGTCCACCGGGTCGCCGTCACCGGCGATGGTGTGCGGCACATAGCCGTAGTTGAGCGGGTAACGCATCGAAGTGCCCATGAAGCGGTCGACGAAGACGGCGCCGCTGTCCTTGTCCACTTCGAACTTGATCGGATCGCCCTGAGCGGAGATCTCGATGATGACGTTGATGTCGTTCGGCACGTCCTTGCCGGCGCTGACCAGATCGAAACCCATACATCCCTCCCGTGGAAAAATTGTGCGCGGATTATAGGGGGAAACCGCAATTTCTTGCACTGCGTCATGCCCCCGTGCGCCATGCCTACAACGGCATTCGCCGCAAGGCTCAGGCCGGCGAGTCGAAGCCCGCGTTCTCCACCGCTTCGCGCAAAGCCTCGACCGAGACCTGAGCCGGATCGTAGTGCACGGTCGCGCAGGCATCCGCCAGCGACACCTGCGCGTCGCTCACCCCCGGTAGCGCCCTCAGCACGCCCGTCACATTCTTCACGCAGCCGCCGCAGCTCATGCCTTCGACCTTGATCGTCACTTCACTCATTTGCATCACTCCTTGCTGAGAATTGTCCGGACCCCTCGTACGTCACTTCACTGCCCCGCTCGCCAGCGCCGCAACAACAGGGAGTTGCTCACCACCGACACCGAACTGAGCGCCATGGCCGCACCGGCAATCACCGGGTTCAGCATGCCCGCGGCAGCGAGCGGGATGCCGAGCACGTTATAGATGAAGGCGAAGAACAGATTCTGACGAATCTTGGACAGCGTGGCACGCGACAGGTCGATGGCGTCGGCCACGCCGTGCAGGCTGTTCTTGACCAAGGTGATGTCGGCGGCCTCGACCGCGACGTCGGCCCCGACGCCAATGGCGAAGGATACGTCGGCGGCGGCCAGCGCGGGCGCGTCGTTGATACCATCTCCCGCCATGCCGACGCGCACCGCAGCGCCGCGCGCATCCGTGCGCAAGCCCTCGACCGCAGCCGCCTTGTCACCCGGCAGCACCCCCGCGCGCCAATCGACGATCCCCGTCTGGCGGGCAATTGCCTCGGCGGTCACAGCATGGTCGCCGGTCAGCATCACCACCCGCACGCCCTTGGCCTGCAGCCGCGCGACGGCCCCAGCAGAGTCCGCCCGCACACGGTCGGCCACGCCGAACAGGCCGGCAAAGGCACCGTTCACCGCAACCGCGACCAGAGTTTTACCCGCAGCAGCCAGATCGTCACTGACCGCGTCAGGCATGCGCACCCCACGTTCCAACAGGAAGCGCGGAGAACCGAGCAGCACAGCCTGCGTGCCACCCTCGCCCTGCAGGCGCCCCTCCATGCCCATGCCGCCAATGGCCTGCACTGCCTCTGCTGTCGGCAGTTCAACACCCTCCGCCTTCGCCGCGGCAACGACCGCCATCGCAATCGGGTGGCCGCTCCCCTGCTCCAATGCGGCAGCGGCCGCCAGCAGGCGCTCGCGCGTCCAGCCGGCCGCGGGCACCACATCGGTCACTGCAGGCAAGCCTTCGGTGAGCGTGCCGGTCTTGTCGACGGCCAGTACGCTGATGCGCTCCGCCAACTCCAGCGCCGCAGCGTTCTTCACCAGCATGCCGGCGCGCGCACCCTGGCCGGTGCCGACCATGATCGCCGTCGGCGTGGCCAGCCCGAGCGCACACGGGCAGGCAATGACCAACACCGCCACCGCGTTGATCAGCGCCAGCTGGAAGTCGCCACTGGCAAACCACCACCCGCCAAAAGTCAGCAGCGCAATGCCCACCACGACGGGTACGAACACGGCCGCGATGCGGTCAGCCAGGCGCTGCACCGGTGCCTTGGACCCTTGCGCCTGTTCGACCAGACGGATGATGCCGGCGAGCAGCGTATGCGCACCCACCCCTGTCGCCCGGCAGCGCAACACCCCGTTGCCGTTGAGCGTGGCAGCAAACACGGTGTCGCCGGCGTGCTTGTCGATGGGCAGGCTTTCGCCCGTCAGCATCGCCTCATTCACCGCGGACTCGCCCTGCTCCACCACGCCATCGACCGGCACGGCGTCGCCCGGGCGCAGCACAAAAAGATCACCCGGCTTCAACGATTCCACCGGCACCTCGACCAGTTCACCGTCGCGCTCGATACGCGCCATCTTGGGTTGCAGTCTCAACAAGGCATCGAGTGCAGCCGTCGTGCGGGCCTTGGCGCGCGCCTCCATCAGCTTGCCGAGCAGCACCAGGGTGATGATCATCGCCGAGGCCTCAAAATACACGTGCAGGTCGTGCCGATCCGCCAAGGTGACGACGAGACTGTAGACATAGGCCATCGACGTGCCGAGCGCGACCAGCACATCCATGTTGGCGCCGCCCCCACGCAGCGACGCCCAGGCCCCGCGGTAGAAGCGCGCCCCAATCCAGAACTGCACCGGGGTCGCCAACAGCAGTTGCACGCCGCGCGGCACCAGATCGTGCTGCGCCTCGCCACCCGGCCACCAGCCGAACATCGCCGGCATTTGCGCCGCCAGCGGCAGGCTGAGGAGAGCCGCAATCCAGAAATGGCGCAGCTCGATGCGCCATTCGGCCTGGTGACGCGCACGCTCGGCCTCGCGCTCGAGGCGGCGCGCATCGCTGGCCCCAAAACCGGCACGTTCGACGGCTGCCGTCGCCGCCTCCAGCGTCAGCGCGCCCGGCGCAAAGCGCAGCGTGGCACGCTCGGTGGCGAGATTGACACTGGCCTCGACACCGGGGAGACGATTCAGCACCTTCTCCAGCCGCGTCGAGCAGGCGGCGCAAGTCATGCCGCTGATGGCGAGTTCGAGCGAATCGGTCGCCGCCGCGCCGGTGGCATCCGGCGGCACATTCAGCAAGGAATCGGACATGGAAACGTGACCTCGGGTGTTGCACAAACGATCGATGAGCGGCAGTGTAAACCCCGTACCCAGGTACGGAGTCAACCCGTGGACACGCCAATCGACCGGACATTCACCATCGGCGCACTGGCCCGCGCGGCATCAGTGGGCGTCGAGACCATCCGCTATTACCAGCGCCGCGGCCTGCTGCCCGAACCAGAACGCGGCCGCGGCAGTTATCGGCTTTACGGCGAGGCCGAACTCACGCGTTTGCGCGCGATTCGCCGCGCCCAGCAACTGGGCTTTTCGCTTGAAGAAATCGACGCCCTGCTTGCGCTCAACGCGGACACGGACCGCGAGCGTGCGCGCGAGACGGCGCAGGCGAAAATCGACCTGATTGATTCACGCATCCAGCAACTGCAAGGCATGCGCACCGCCTTGGCCGAACTGGTGCGCTGCTGCCACGACACGCAGACCACCGCCCCCTGCCCCATCCTGCGCGCACTGTCCGACGGCTGATCAGGTCACGCAAACCACGCCACTCCACAGACTGCCGCCCAACGTGGGCGCGTGGTACAGCCCGAACACGCCGAAGCCCAGCACCAGCAGCCCGGAGGCGAAACGGACTTTCGGGTGACGGGTGAAATCACGGAAGCGCTTGAACAGCATGCCCGCAAGCAAGAGATTGGGGAGCGTGCCCAAGCCGAAGGCCAGCATCAGACCTGCGCCCCGGGCGCCGGAACCGGTGACCAGTGCAGTCGCGAGGATCGAATACGTCAGGCCACACGGAATGAAGCCCCATAGCAGCCCGAGCGGCAGCGCCTGCTTGACCGAACGCGCCGGCAGAAAACGCCGTGTAGCAGGCTGGATGCGACGCCAGATGACGTGCCCCGCGCGTTCGACCGGGGCCAGCAAGCGGGTGAATCCCGTGAGATAGAGGCCGAGCGCCACCAGCATCAGGTTGGCCAGCACATAGAGCGTCATCTGCACCGGCAGCATCCCGTCGTACAGCATGCCGACCGAACCGAGCGCCCCGACCAGGCCACCGACTGCGGTATAGGTCGTGATGCGGCCGAGGTTATACGCCAGATGCAAGGGCCACTGCGGCTTGCTGCCGGGCGTCTGCACCTGCACCGTCAGCGCCCCCACAATGCCACCGCACATCGACACGCAGTGTGTGCCACCCAGCAGGCCGATCAGGAATACAGCGAGATAACCGGTTTCGGGCATGGCATCAGCGGATCGACGGTGGGTATGAACGGGCGCTCATTCTACGCCGCGGTGCAGCATGCGGCACGGCACCCCGCAGACGACTGCGACCGGACGCCGCAGCGGGCGATCCGGTCGCATAGGGGTTGCGCGCTTCGAATGCTCAGATCACGCGCGAATAACGGGCGCGCTCGCGATCGGCGCGCAGATAGCGATCGAACACCATGGCAATGCCACGGACCAGCAGGCGACCGCCGGGCTGGACGCTGATCCAGTCGCCGTCGATCTTCACCAGGCCGGCCTTCTCCATCTCCTTCAGATCGGCAAGTTCCTCGGCGAAATACTCGCGGAAGTTGATCAAGTGGGCGATCTCGATCGACTGCATCGACAGCTCGAAGTGGCACATCAGCGCCTGGATGATGGCGCGCCGCAAGAGGTCGTCGGCCGTCAGCTCGATGCCGCGCAGCACCGGCAACTCGTCGCGGTCGAGCGCGTCGTAGTACTCATCGAGCGTCTTGACGTTCTGCGCATACACCGGGCCGATCTTGCCGATCGCGGATACGCCGAAGGCCAGCAAGTCGCATTCGGCCTGCGTCGAGTAGCCCTGGAAGTTGCGGTGCAGACGGCCCTGGCGCTGGGCGATGGTGAGCTCGTCGTTGGGTTTGGCGAAGTGATCCATGCCGATGTAGACATAGCCGGCCTCGGTCAGGCGGCGAATGCCGAGCTGCAGCAACTGCAGCTTGGTGTCGGGCGTGGGCATGTCGCTCATGAAGATGCGGCGCTGCGGCTTGAACAGGCCAGGCAGGTGGGCGTAGCTGTAAAGCGAGATGCGGTCGGGCGAGATCTCGAGCACCTGCTCGAGCGTGCGATTGAAGCTGATGACGTTCTGCTTGGGCAGGCCGTAGATCAGGTCCATGCTGACCGACTTGAAGCCAGTGGCGCGCGCGGCGTCGATGACCAGCTTGGTTTCGTCGAAGCTCTGGATACGATTGACCGCTTGCTGCACGTCTTCGGCAAAATCCTGTACGCCGACGCTCATGCGGTTGAAGCCGAGTTCGGCCAACAGCTTGACGGTGTCGAAATCGACCTTGCGCGGATCGACTTCGATGGAGTATTCGCCATTGGGCACCAGCGTGAAATGCTCACGCACCGAGGCCATCAGCTGACGCATTTCGTCATGCGACAGGAAAGTGGGCGTGCCTCCGCCGAGGTGCAACTGCGTGACCTGGCGACTGCCCTCGAGGCAGGCGGCCTGCATGGCGATCTCTTTATCCAGGTATTTCAGATACTTGGCTGAGCGCCCATGATCCTTGGTGATGATCTTGTTGCAGGCGCAGTAGTAACAGATCGTGTTACAAAATGGGATGTGGAAGTATAATGAGAGCGGTTTGCTGACGCCGCCGATGGCCCTCTTTGCAAGCCAGGCCTTGAGCGCGTCGGCATTGAACGCCTCGACAAAGCGATCCGCTGTCGGATAGGACGTATACCGCGGACCGTTGATGTCGAATCGACGGATCAGTTGCGGATCGAAAATGAGTTCGTTCTGGTCGGTCATGATCTAAAGCTTCGGTGTGTGCCGAACAATGGCAGAACACGCGGATTTTTTGGTTGACGTGGATCAACGGGCATGGACGGATCGAGCCGACGAGTTGGCGACATGGCGCCCGACATAATGTCTCCAGGAGACGGAATTATCGTGCAGATGAGGGCAAGTGTGCCAATTACCGTGACCGGGCTGAAGACGGCCTGTTCGCAGTGTAATCTCGTGGAACTGTGCCTGCCCTTCGGGATGTCCGACAGCGAGCTGAGTCGACTGGACGAACTGGTCGGTGCCCGACGCAAGGTCAAACGCCAGCAGAACCTCTACCGTGCGGGCGATCCGTTCGAGGCAATCTACGCAATCCGTGCCGGGTCGTTCAAGACGGACGTACTGCTCGAGGATGGCCGCGACCAGGTGACCGGTTTCCAGATGACCGGTGAAATCATCGGCCTGGATGGCATCAGCACCGAAACCCACAGTTGCAATGCCGTGGCGCTGGAAGACAGCGAGGTGTGCGTGATCCCCTACGCGAAGCTCGAGCAACTGTCGCATGAAGTCGAAGGCCTGCAGCACCAGTTCCACAAGGTGATGAGCCGCGAAATCGTGCGCGACCACGGCGTGATGATGCTGCTCGGCTCGATGCGTGCCGAAGAACGCCTTGCGGCCTTCCTGCTGAACATGTCGCAGCGCTTCACCGCGCGCGGCTTCTCAGCCGCCGAATTTCATCTACGAATGACGCGCGAGGAAATCGGCTCCTACCTCGGGCTCAAGCTCGAAACCGTTTCACGCGCCTTCTCCCGCTTCCAGGAAGAGGGCCTGATCGCCGTTCAACAAAAGCACATCCGCCTGCTGGACACAACGGGATTGCGCAAGCTGATACAGCACCAGGCCGGCGCCGGGCGTTGAACTGCCCTCGTCCGGCAACCTGAATGCATTCAGATCATGGCCGACAGATAGCCGCCGGCATTCTTGGTCAGCGCGACCGAAACAATCCACGCATACACACTCAGCGCCGCGATGAAGGCCGCGATCCGCTGTGATCGCGTCCGCCCGCGTTTGAGCGCAATCGTCCCGAGCACGATGTAGGCGAGCAAGCCGATCACCTTGGCGGTTACCCAAGCGGCCTCGAAAGGATATTGCCGAATCAGCACCGCTAGCGTGATCGCGCTCAACAACAGCGTGCTGTCAATGATATGCGGCATCACCCGCGCAGGAAGGCTCTTCAGCAGCGGGCTGCCGCTGATCATCCAATAGCCACGCAGCAAAAACCCCAGTGCGCTGAGCACCACGCACGTGACGTGAAGATGCTTGATGGCGAAATACATGTTTTTCCTCTCCAAACCAGACCACGGCGGCCGGAGCACCGCCCCCTCCATTAAAATGGAGACCACTCAATGAGATTGCTTCCCAAGCAGGAACGCACGCACATGGCCACCACCCCCATCGACATCCCTGCGCTGATCAAGCGCATCCCCCTTTTCGGCGAACTCTCCGACACCGACATCGAGCGTGTGGGACGTTATACCCGTGACCGCCATATTGCCCGCGGCGAAGTCCTGTTCCAGCGTGGCGACCAGCCGCATGGCTTTTACTTCGTGGTATCGGGTCAGATCAAGCTGGCGTTCTCGTCTCCACAAGGCACGGAGAAGGTGGTCGAGATCATCGGGCCGATGCAAAGCTTCGGCGAAGCGGTGATGTTCATGAACAAACCCTACCCCGTGTTCGCCGAAGCACTGACGGAAACCGCACTGATCCACGTCGGGCAAGCCGTGGTCACCGAGCTGATTGACCAGGACTCCACCTTTGCGCACAAGCTACTTGCAGGCATGGCGATCCGCCTGCACAACCTGATCCAGGACGTCGAGACCTACTCTCTGCGCTCGAGCATCCAGCGCGTGATCGGTTATCTGCTGCAAGTCGCGGACAGCGACTCACCCTGCGAAATCGACCTCCCTACCAGCAAACAAGTCATCGCCTCACGCCTGAACCTGACGCCCGAAACCCTGTCGCGCATCTTCCACGATCTGAGCGAATCCGGCTTGATCAGTGTGCACGGCAAACACATCAAACTGCACGACCCGGCGCGACTGGCACGCTACCAAGGCTGATCTGCTCGAGGCGCCGCGGCGCCTCGTCATCATTCAGGACGCCATGACATAAGAACCCGGCGCAGCACACAGCGCGGGGAAGCGTTCGTTGGCAGCGGGCTTTGCTTCAACCTCTTCCCCCGCACGCGGCTTCAACCAACCCATCCAGTCCTCCCACCAACTGCCTTGATGTTCCTCGGCACGCTGGCGCCAGGCATCAGTCGTATCCGATCGGTGCGCATCTGCCACCCAATAGCTTCGCTTGGGCGGATGGACGACGGGATTGACGATACCGAGGATATGGCCCGAGCTGGACAACACGAAGCGCTTGTCGCCAACGACGTGGTTGTTGACCGCGAAGGTCTGACGCCAGGGAGCGATGTGGTCGTCCTCGGCCGAAACGGCGTACAGTGGCTGACGAATGACAGACAAGTCGATGGACTCACCGGCAATCTGCAGTGCATTGGGCTGGATCAGACGATTGTGCAGGTACAGCTCCTTCAGATACCACGAATGCATTGCCGCAGGCATGCGCGTGGAGTCCATGTTCCAGTAGAGCACATCAAAAGGCGGCGGCGTCTCACCATACAGCCACCCATTCACGACGTAATGCCAGATCAGGCTGTTTGAACGCAGCAAGCGGAAAGAGGCAGCCATCTCCGTGCCGTCCAGGTAGCCTTGCCGCTCCATCTTGTCGCACAGGTAATCGATACTGCTCTCATCGATGAAGACCTCAATGTCACCCGGCTTGTGGAAGTCGACCAGCGTGGTGAACAGCGTCCAGTCGGCCACTGGCATTGCCGCCTCGCCGTAACGGCGATTGGCCCACGCCATGTACATCGTCAACGCAGTGCCGCCAATGCAGTAGCCGACCGCGTGCACCTGACTCGCGCCTGTAAATTCCCGCGCCACACGGACGATGGTATCGACCCCTTCGAGCAGATAATCATCGAAGCCGACGTCGTGCATCGCGGCATCCGGGTTCTTCCAGCTGGTGATGAACACATCCAGTCCCTGATCAAGCAGGAAGCGGATCATGCTCTTCTTCGGTACCAGATCGAGCACGTAGAACTTGTTGATCCAGGGCGTGACAATGACAACCGGCTCGGCATGCACACGCGGCTGGGTCGGCGTGTAGTGGATGACTT
>Ga0209066_10002580_pt1 | contig 21797 bp, 22 predicted proteins | sample All_14_2_FD_187198 | JGI IMG/M metagenome (GOLD analysis project Ga0209066, IMG submission 187198) | Freshwater microbial communities in response to fracking from Pennsylvania, USA - Allegheny Zone_MetaG_DW_15 (SPAdes) (version 2) ... | reverse complement strand
GGATTGGGAAGGCAGCGTCCAGGTGCATCTGGACCCCACCATGGAAATCGACGGGGCCAAGGTATTTGCCATCTACGGCAAGGGGGGGATCGGCAAATCCACCACCTCCTCCAACCTGTCCGTAGCCTTTTCCAAGCTCGGGCTCCGGGTGCTGCAGATCGGCTGCGATCCCAAGCATGATTCCACCTTCACCCTGACCAAGAGCCTGATCCCGACGGTGATCGACGTGCTGGAAACGGTGAATTTCCATAGCGAGGAGCTGCGGCCGGAAGACTACATGGTCGAAGGCTATAACGGCGTGCAATGCATCGAAGCGGGCGGCCCGCCCGCCGGCACCGGCTGCGGGGGCTATGTCGTCGGCCAGACCGTGAAGCTTCTGAAGGAACATCACCTGCTGGACGACACTGATGTGGTGCTGTTCGACGTGCTGGGCGATGTGGTGTGCGGCGGTTTCGCCTCGCCATTGCAGCATGCCGAACGCGCGGTGATCGTGGCGGCAAATGACTTCGATTCCATTTTTGCGATGAACCGCATCGTCGCCGCGATCAAGGCCAAGGCGAAGAATTACGAGGTGCGGCTGGGGGGCGTGATCGCCAACCGGTCGCGCGAGACCGATCAGATCGACCGCTATAACGACGCCATCGGGCTGAAGCGGCTGGCGCATATCCCCGATTCCGACCTGATCCGCCTCAGCCGCCTGAAGAAAAGTACGCTGTTCGAGATGGGCGACAGCCCGGAAATCCTGGCGATCCAGCAGGAATATATCCAGCTGGCCGAGCGGCTATGGGCCGGCACGCCGGCGCTGGATGCCGCCCCGATGAAAGATCGCGACATCTTCAACTTCCTGGGTTTCGAGTAAGGGAGGCGGACTGCAATGAGCCATGCCGACTATATGCGCCGGACGGGGGAGATCGAACATTACTTCGACCGTACCGCCTTCGATGCCTGGAAGCGCCTGACCGGTGACCAGCCGGTCAGCGGCATCCGCGCCACGGTGCGCAAGGGCCGCGAGGAGATGCGGGGCATCCTGGCCGGCTGGCTGCCGCAGGATCTCAGGGGCTGGCGCATCCTGGATGCCGGCTGCGGGGCGGGGCTGCTGTCGCTGGAGATGATGGAGCGCGGGGCGGAGGTGGTGGGCGTCGATCTGTCGGCCCAGATGATCGCCTTTGCCCGCCAGCGGGCCGCCGAACGCATGCGCCACGGCGCGGGCGATGCCGGCGGATCGGTGCGTTTCGAAAGCGGGGACATGCTGGATGCCGGACTGGGGCGCTTCGATGCGGTGGTGGCGATGGATGTGCTGATCCATTACGCCCCGGCCCAGGCCATCGCGGCGCTGGAAAACCTGGCCGCGCGGACGGGGCGGCGCATGCTGTTCACCCTGGCGCCGGGATCCTGGCTGCTGCGGACGATGCTGGCGGCGGGCAGTGCGTTCCCGCGCGGAAACCGGGCACCCGCCATCCATCCGGTGCAGCCGGAACGCGTCGTGTCCGGGCTGCTGGCGCGCCCGCCGATGCTGGATTGGCAGGCGGGGCGCACGCAACGCGTCGGCATCGGCTTCTACACCTCCCAGGCGATGGAGGTGGCACGGCCATGATGCCCGCAGCCGCAGAGGGGAAGGTGATTGCGTTCTGGCAGAGGCTGGGGACGCGGTTCATGCCATTCGCCGATGCGGCCAGCGCGGATATGCCGTTGGCGCGCCTGCTGCGCCTGGCTTTGTTCCAGGTTTCGACCGGCTGCGTGCTGGTGCTGCTGACCGGCACGCTGAACCGTGTTCTGATCGTCGAACTGGATGTGTCGGTGGCGCTGGTATCCGCCGCCGTGGCGATCCCGGTGCTGGCCGCGCCGCTGCGGCTGGTCTTCGGGCATCGGTCGGACAGTTACCGATCCGTGCTGGGCTGGCGTCGGGTGCCCTATATCTGGCTGGGAAGCCTGCTGGCCTTTGGCGGGCTGGCGATCATGCCCTTCGCCCTCTTGCTGCTGCAATCGCAGACCGTGGGCCCAAGCTGGGCCGGGCCGGTGGCGGCGGCGCTGGCCTTTCTGCTGACCGGTTTCGGCATCCATATGGCCCAGACGGCGGGGCTTGCCCTGGCCGGGGATCTGGTGCCGCGCGACCGCCGCCCGCGGGCCATCGCGCTGCTTTATGTCATGATGCTGCTCGGCATGATCGCGGCTTCGGGTGCCTATAGCCTGCTGCTGGCTGATTTCAGCCCGATGCGGCTGATCCAGGTGGTGCAGGGTACCGCCGTTTTCCTGCTGGGCGTCAATGTGCTGGCGATCTGGAAACAGGAAGCCCGCGACCCCAGGCTGACCGCGCCGGATCGCAGGACCATTAGTTTCCTGCAGGCGCTGGATGATTACCGCCGAGACAAGGGGACGCTGCGCCTGCTGCTGGCGGTGGCCGTCGGTTCCGCCGCGTTCGGCATGCAGGATATCCTGCTGGAACCCTATGGCGGGGAAATCCTGGGCATGAGCGTGGGGCACACCACCCTGCTGACCGGGCTCTGGGCGACCGGAACGGTGCTGGGCTTCGCCTGGGCGGGCCATGCGCTGCAGCGGGGCCGCCAGATGTACCGGGTGGCGGCGCGCGGGCTGCTGGTCGGCATCGCGGCCTTCACCGCGATCATCCTGGCCTCGCCCCTGCAATGGACGCTGCTGTTCTATATCGGGGCCTGGGGCGTCGGTCTTGGCGGGGGATTGTTCGCGGTCAGCACCATGCTGGCGGCAATGTCCGTCTCGGACCGGGCGGAGAATGGGTTGCTGATCGGGGCCTGGGGGGCGGTGCAGGCAACTGCCATCGGCCTCAGCCTGATGCTGGGCGGCCTGATCAAGAACGCGGTCAATCTGCTGGCGCTGGACGGCGCACTGGGCGAGGCGATGCGCGGCGCGGCGTCGGGCTATCTGGTCGTCTATCACATTGAAATCGTTCTTCTGTTCGTCTGTCTGGCGATCATCGGGCCGCTGGTGGGCCTGCGCCGCGACCGGGAAGAACACGGCAATATCCGTTTCGGTTTGGCTGAAATGCCCGGCTGAAGCCGGGCTGAAGCATGGGGCTTGGAGGAAAAAGTCATGACTGGATCTCTCGGAGGCAGCCTGGATGTCGCCCAGGTGGTGCTATACGCGTTCTGGGTGTTTTTCGCCGGCCTGATCTGGTATCTGCGTCAGGAAGATCGTCGCGAAGGCTATCCTCTGGAGGAGGATGCGACCGGTCGCTACAACAAGAATCCCTTCCTGTTCATTCCGCCGAAAAAGACCTTCCTGCTGCCGCATGGGCAGGGCACGCGCCATGCGCCGGATTTCAAGCGGGACGAACGCCCGCTTTCGGCCAAGCGCGTGGCACCCGCGCCGGGCTATCCGATTGAACCGGTGGGGAACCCGCTGCTGGCGGGGGTCGGTCCCGGCTCCTGGGCGGAGCGGGCGGAACGTCCGGACCGGACCGCGCATGGCGACACCCGCATCGTGCCGCTCAGCCTGGCCACCGGTTTCTCCATCGCGGCGGGCGAGACCGATCCGCATGGGCTGCAGGTCATTGGCTGCGATGGCAGGCCGGCAGGCCATGTTCGGGATGTCTGGGTGGATCGGGCCGAATATCTGATCCGCTATTATCAGCTGGAGCTGGGGGCGGATGGGCAGGGGCGGACGGTTCTTCTGCCCAACAATTTCGCGGTGGTGCGTCGCGGCCGGGGCGGTGTAGCCCAGCTTTACGTGCATGCCATCACCGCCGCCCAGTTTGCCGATGTGCCCCAGACCGCGCAGCCCGACAGCGTCACCCTGCGGGAGGAAGACCGGATCGCCGCCTATTATGGCGCCGGTCTGCTCTATGCGCTGCGTCAGCGTCAGGAGCCGCTGCTATGAGGGAGATTCCCGCGCGCGAGCACGATATCGAACCGGTTCCGGGGCTGCCCGAACGCCTTCCGGCTGGGGAAACCATGCTGTGGCAGGGCAGGCCGGACCCGCGTCTGGTGGCCCAGCATCTGCTGAAGAACCGTTGGCTGGCGGGCTATTTCCTGGTCCTGGCGCTATGGGCCGGGGCGAGTGGCCTGTATGACGGCCAGCAGCCGGGCGGCATCCTGTTTTCCGTCGCCGTGCTGATCGCGCTGGGCGCCGTGCTGCTGGCCCTGGTGGAGCTGTATGCCTGGGCGATCGGGCGCTCCACGCTGTACACCATCACCAGCGAACGGATCGTGATGCGGTTCGGCGTGGCGTTTTCGATGGCGCTGAACCTGCCCTATGGCCGGGTCGACGCGGTATCGATCCGGCGTTTGGGCAAGGGTGGGGGAACCATCGCCATCCAGCTTGCGCCCGGCCATCATTTGTCCTGGCTGATCCAGTGGCCGCATGTGCGCGGCTGGCGGCTGTCCCAGGCGGAGCCGGCCCTGATCTGCCTGGCCGATGCCGAGGCGGCCGGGGAGGTGCTGGCCCTGGCCATCGCCCAGCAGCGCAGCCGCCATGGCGGTCATGCCCGCATTCAGCCGGGCGCGAGGCCGCGCCAGGCCGTGTCCGATACCATCTCCCTGGCTGCCGAGTAGGAGGCGGGAATGTCGAAGGTATCCCATCTTGGCTATTTCGGGGATCGCAGGGGCAGGAAGGCCAACCTGTTCCCGGTTTGGCTGCTGTGGGGCACGGCGGCGCTGCTGGTATTCACGGCCGGGACAATCCTGTTCGGCCAGATCACCGGCATCGGCACGACCAGGATGGAGCTGGGCCAGCCGGTGGCCGTCCGCGATATCGTGATCCTGCGCTTCCCCGGTGATGAAGTGGTGGTGCGCGATGCGCGCGCGGGCCAGGAAATTGCCCGCTATCAGCCGGAAGAAGGTGGCTTCGTGCGCGGATCGCTGCGCGCCTTCCACCGCATGCGCCAGGTGGCGCAGGCCGCCCCCGAAGCGCCTTACCGGCTGATCCAATGGCAGAGCGGGCAGGTCAGCCTGTCCGATACCGCCACGGGCGAACGCATCTATCTGGACGCCTTCGGGCGCGACAATGCGGCGGCCTTCGCCGCACTGCTGACCGATGGGGGAGGGGCCGGGCGATGATCCCCTTTCTGGAACGTCTGCGCCAGCGCGAGACCCTGGATTGCGTGGTGGAGATCAGCAACCGCTTCGAGGCGCTGGGCGCCCATGTGCGCTTTGCTGAAGGGGTGGTGATCCATCCGGGGGATGAGGTTCTGGTGCATGGCGCGCCCGTCGCCATCCCCTATGGCGAGAGCCGCAGCTTCCCAAGGCGGGCCACCATCACCCGGGCGGGAATGTTACGGCGCGGCTGGACCAGGCTGCGCGGCGAATTTGAAGTGCTCGACCTCTGCGAGGTCAGTTTCAGCGAAAGGACAATGTCATGAGCGAGGAAGCCCTTGTAGCGGATACGCCCCTGGCGGGCGACAGCCGGGCGGCGATCAACGATACGACGCTGAGCGCGCTGGTATCCACCGTGCTGACGCCGCGTTTCTACACCACCGATTTCGACGAGATGGACCGGATCGACATCGAACCCGTCCGCGCGGAATGGGATGGATTGATGCAGCGCTTTCGCGACGATCCGAACCGCACCCATTTCAAGCGCAACGGGAATTGGGAGGATGTCGACATCCGCGCTTTGCCGGATGATCTGCGCGAGGAATTCACCGATTTCCTGGTCTCCTCGCTGACCTCGGAATTCTCCGGCTGCGTGCTCTACAAGGAGATGAAGCGGCGGGGCAGCAACAAGGAGCTGTGCGAGCTGTTCGGCTATATGAGCCGCGATGAATCCCGCCATGCCGGCTTCATCAACGATGTGCTGAAGGATTTCGGCATCGGGGTGAATATGGGCTTTCTGGCCAAGGCCAAGAAATACACCTATTTCAAGCCGAAATTCATCTATTACGCCACCTATCTGTCGGAAAAGATCGGCTATGCGCGCTACATCACCATCTTCCGGCATCTGGAGCGCCATCCCGAGCAGCGCTTCCACCCGATCTTCAAATGGTTCGAGGAATGGTGCAATGACGAGTTCACGCATGGGGAGGCGTTCTCGCTCATCATCCGCTCCGACCCGCGCCTGACGCGCGGCCATAACCGGCTGTGGATCAAGTTTTTCCTCTTGGCCGTGTTCACCACGATGTATGTGCGCGACCATATGCGTCCGGCCTTCCACAACGCGCTCGGCGTCAACATCGACGATTACGATTTCAGGGTCTTCCGGCTGACGAGCGAGATTTCCCGGCAATGCTTTCCGCTGGTGCTGGATCTGGACAATCCCGCCCTGCAGGAAGGCTTCCGGCGCATGGAACGGATCAACCAGCGCATGCAGCGTGCCTCGGCCGCAGGCGGGATCGGCGGACGCCTGGGCAAGGCGTTCTGGGCGGGTGCGGCGGCGCTGAATTTCCTGCGCCTCTATCTGGTTCCAGCCCAGCACAACGACCTTCCCGCCACCTCGCGCCTGCAGCCGATCTGGTAGGGGCGGCAGGGCATGGAACTGACCCACCCGCTTCTGGTGATTGCCATAGCCATCCTGGTCTGGTGGCTGTCGACGGGCCTTGTGCTGGCGATGGTACACGGCTCGGAACGGGGTGGCTGGCGGGTGGGGCCGATCATGGTCTGGATGACGCTGGTGGGCGCCTGCGGCATCGCGCTCCTGTTGGAAGGCAGCGCATCGCCGACGCCGCTCGGCTCCTATACCGGCTTTCTGGGGGCGCTGCTGGTCTGGGCCTGGCATGAGGTTGCTTTCCTGACCGGCGTGTTGACCGGAAAGCGGGAGGACGGCCAGCCAGGCCTGACCGGTTTCGCGCGGTTTCGTGCGGCCTGGCGGGCGATGCGCGACCATGAACTGGCGATCCTGGTGACCGGGATCGGCCTATGGCTCCTGTTGGCTGAAAGCGAGAACCGGTTCGGGCTGGCGGCCTTCGGTCTGCTCTGGGGCATGCGGATTTCCGCCAAGCTCCTGATCTTTCTGGGCGCGCCTCATGCGGTGAGCGAGTTGATGCCCAGGCGCATCGCGCATCTGAAGCGGCATTTCAATACGGCAAGGCTGACGCCTGTCTTTCCACTCCTGCTGGCCGTGGCGGGCGGGCTTCTGATCGTGCTGGTGATGGGGGCGATCCGCTCCTCCCAGGATCATTCGACCGTGGGACATATCCTGCTGGCAACCTTCATGGCGCTGGCGATCATCGAGCATCTGGTGCTGGTCGTGCCGGTCTCCGACACGGCCTTGTGGCGCTGGGCGGTTCCCCGGGGCAGGACAGCCCCGCCGCGCCAGACCATGCAGGGGGATGCGACCCCGCTTACCCTTTCCAATAAAGCGGCCAGGGCGGACCACCGCCTGGGCATGAATGAACTGTAGGGAGGACAAGGCAATGGATATCGATCAGCACATGCGGCAGGCCCTGGCCAAGCTCAGGCATGATGGCAATTACCGGGTCTTCGCCGAGCTGGAGCGGCAATGCGCGGCCTTTCCGCGCGCATCCGTGCATCAGGACGGAACCACGCGGGAGGTCACCGTCTGGTGCTCCAACGATTATCTGGGCATGGGCCAGAATCCGAAGGTGACCGGGCGCATGATGGAGATCATCGCCAAATGCGGCGCGGGTGCCGGCGGCACGCGCAATATCTCCGGCACCAATCACTACCATGTCCTGCTGGAGCGCGAGCTGGCCGATCTGCATGGCAAGGAGGCGGCGCTGATCTTCACCTCCGGCTATGTTTCCAACTGGGCCTCGCTGGGGACCCTGCTGTCGAACATCCCGGGCATCATCGTCTATTCCGACGCTTTGAACCATGCCTCGATGATCGAGGGCATACGCCATGCGCGCTGTCCCAAGCGCCTGTTCCGACATAATGATCCGCAGGATCTGCGCCGGCTGCTGGCGGCCGATGACCCGTCCGCGCCCAAGCTGGTGGCTTTCGAAAGCGTCTATTCCATGGATGGCGACATCGCCCCCATCCGGGAAATCTGCGACGTGGCCGAGGAATTCGGCGCCATGACCTATCTGGACGAGGTGCATGCGGTGGGCATGTATGGGCCGCGCGGCGGCGGGGTGGCCGAGCGCGAAGGCCTGATGGACCGCATCACCGTGATCGAGGGGACGCTGGGCAAGGCCTTCGGCGTGATGGGCGGGTACATCACCGGCAGCACCACGCTGATCGATTTCGTGCGCTCCTTCTCCTCCGGCTTCATCTTCACCACGGCCCTGCCGCCGGCGCTGGCCGCGGGGGCCACCGCCTCCATCCGGCATCTGAAGGAAAGCGGGGAGGAACGGCGGCGACACCGGGAGGTGGTGGCCAAGGTGCGCGCGGCCCTGGATCGCAGGGGCATTCCGCATATGTCCAATCCCAGCCATATCGTGCCGGTGATGGTGGGCAACGCTTCCAAGTGCAAATGGATTTCCGATGTGCTGATGCAGGACTTCTCGATCTATGTGCAGCCGATCAACTATCCCACCGTCCCGGTCGGGACGGAGCGGCTGCGCATCACGCCCACGCCCCTGCACAGCGATGCCGATATCCATCATCTGGCCGACGCGCTGAGCGCGCTGTGGTCGCAATGCGCGCTGGCCCGCGCCGTGGCATGAGCCGGCAGCCATGACGGCCGATCCCGTCATCATTCCCGCCATTGCCGGGGACGGATCACTCTATCCCATGGAGAAGATGCAGGCCCATCGCGACGGGCTCCTGCATCTGGCGGTCTCGGTCTTCCTTTTTGATGCCGAGCTGCTGCTGATCCAGAAGCGTGCCGAGGGCAAGTATCATTGCCCCGGCCTCTGGGCCAATACCTGCTGCACCCATCCCGATTGGGGGGAAGCCCTGGATTCCTGTGCCAGCCGCAGGCTGGGGCAGGAGCTGGGCCTGGCCCCACTGCCGCTGCGTCGGCATGCGACGGTGGAGTATCGCGCCGAGGTCGGCGCCGGCATGGTCGAACATGAGCGGGTGACCCTGTTCAGCGGCCATGTCGACCGTCACACCCTGCGCATCGCCCCGGCGCGCGAGGAGGTATCGGCCCTGCGCTGGGTCGGCGCGGCCGAGCTATGCGGCGACATGCGCGCAAACCCGCAGGACTATACCCCCTGGTTCCGGATCTATCTGGAACGCTTTCCGGATTTCGACTTCGACAGGCTCCGCGACCATCCGGACCAGACGCTGCTCTGCCTCGCCTGATTGCCGCTCTGGCCGCATCCGGCTACACGCCGTTCTTTTCCGCAAAAAAAGGGGGGAACCCGAAGGCTCCCCCATGATGGGCGACACGAGACGAGGGGTCTCTCAGTCGCTGGCCATCTTCGTGTCGCCGGGCGCGGCCGCCAGGGCGCTGTTACCCGGCAGGCCGTTCGGCCCCATCGCCGACTGCCCCATGACCTGGGTCTTGCCCGGCTCATAGGTCGTGAAATCGGGCACCGTGGCGGGGCCCTTCTTGCCCAGCGAGTCGGTATAGGACTGCAGCATGGACGTGCCATAGAGCGGCTTCTGCACGCCGTTATGGCAGGTGCCGCAGCCGACCTTGAACACATCGCCTTCAGGACCCTTGCGCTCGGCTGGGAAGACCGGGCTCAGCCCGTCCAGATAGCTGGTGTTCAGATTGCGGGTCATCTGGATGCCATGCCAGGCGGTAACCCGCTGGGGCGGACTCTGATCCCAGTCATTGAAGGCCCGGCTGTTATGGCAGGTCGTACAGTTGGCGCCGAGGGATTCGCTCATATGCATCATCAGGGACCAGGTCCCCTCGGTCTCCTTGACGCCGGCCGGATTATCGGTGCCGGGCAGGGCGGTCAGGGAATGCACGCGGATCGGCTTGTCGCCATGCAGATAGTCGATCAGCGCATTCTGCGGCAGCGAGGAATTGCCCGCGAATTTGGCCACCACATTCTGGCCGGCGCGATCCTGGGTCATGTTGCCGGCGGGTTTGGGCTCCAGATCCTGATACCAGTAGGAGGCCGGAACCGGCTGGCCGCGATGGCAGGTATAGCAGGTGGCTCCCGTCTCCCCGACATGGGCCTTCCAATCGGTGTTGATGGCCTGGGTCATCTGGATCATGCGCCGGGCCACCACCTTGGTGTAAACCTCGTCGGAGGCGAGGTTCTCCGGATTGTGGCAGTAATTGCAGCCGGCTTCGACCGGGGCCACCCATTCGGTGATCGAGGCCATGAACTGGTTGAACTGGTCGTCGGACAGATCGCCCAGCACCTGGACATTCTGGTACAGGGCCGACGCCTTTTCCCCATTCGGGTCGGCCTCCCAGGGGGCCGGCGGTGGAACATTGGCGGCGCGCAGCGCCTCCTGCTTCTCGATATCGCGATGGATATACATGCCCGTGCCGCGATAGCCGATCTGCGTCGTCTCCACCGGGGGGGCATCCCAGCCCGCCCCGATGAACATCGCGACGCCGAGCAGCGTTCCGGCGGAGGCGGCGAAGGGAATCCAGAGTTTCATCACGCGTCTCCTTACTGCGCCGGATCGGTGACGCCCGGATAGACATCCGGCAGCGGCGCGACGATCCCGTGGTTGACACCCCAGAGGTACCAGTTATCCACCACCGTTCCGGTCAGCAGGATGCCGATGCCCCCGGTCAACGGGGTCAGGATGGCGAACCACCAGGCCCAGCGATGGATGGATTCCATGGTGGCGTTGAACCCCATGGTCCAGCGCCAGAACAGGGCCGCCCGCTCCGAGGCCGTGCCACGGTCGGTGATCTGTTCCAGCTCGCGCTCCCCGCCATAGCGGCCGACGGCCAGAATGGTCGCCCCATGCATGGCAAACAGCAGCACCGAGCCATAGAGGAAGGCGATGGAGAGGCAATGGAACGGGTTGTAGTAGAGATTGCCGTAGCGGATCGAAAAGGCTGCGGTCCAGTCCAGATGCGGGAAGATCCCGAACGGAACGGCTTCGGAGAAATCCCCCATCAGCAGCGGGCGGATGAAGCCCAGCACCAGGAACAGCCAGATCGCGGAGGCAAAGGCCCAGGCGATATGGGTTCCCATCTCCAGCTGGCGCGCGCGCCGATAGACCCGGACCCACCATAACAGGACCGATACGGTCAGGAAGAAGCCGGCGATCAGCCACCAGCCGCCTTCCGCCAGGGGCGGAAGAACGCTCAGCCCGTATTTGGCCGGCGGCGGCTCCAGCCCCAGCCAGAACAGCTGGCGGACGAACTCAATCGGGTCCCAGCCGACGGAGGCCCACATGTTCAGCCCGATGATTTCAAAGCCGATCAGGCCGAAGACCAGCGACAGCGTGCCCAGATAGCCCAGATAGATCGGGCCGATCTGGGCATTGCCGATGCGACCCAGCAGACTGACGAAGAACGGCTTTCCGGTGCGCGGGCTGTCCGTGCGCGGCAGGGCGATGCCCTCCTCGACGGGGCCGGTGATCTGGATGGCCGTAACGATGTTCTGATACTGGCTCATGATATGCCCCCTCAGCGCCAGATCGGCAGCTCAAGCCACCAATTCCACCATTGCGGCCAGCCCTGGTTCCAGAAGGGACCGCTGATGATGATGCAGACCGCGCTCCAGAACCCCGCATTCAGGGCCAGGATCAGGCCCAGGCGGTGAATGCCGAGCGTACCGACCGAATAGCCGATGATGTCGCGGAAGAATGTGTCCTCATATTCCGGCGTCTTGACCTCGGCCCTGGCGCCGGGGTCGTCCTGCGATGCGCCCGGATTGGCTGCCGACAGGATCAGGCCGCCATGCAGCGCCAGCGCCAAGGTCGTGGTGAAGAAGAAGGACACCGCGATCATATGCGCCGGATTGTAGTGGAAGTGCAGATACTGATATCCGACATTCGACACCCAATCGAGATGGCTGAAAATGCCATAGGGGAAGCCGTGGCCCCAGGCCCCCAGCAGCAGCGGCCGGAACACGACCAGCGTCGCATAGGCCAGAATTGCAAAGGAAAAGGCGAAGGGCACGTGATAGCCGATGCCCAGCTTGCGGCAGATTTCCACCTCGCGCAGGGCCCAGGAAATGAAGGCGCCCAGCGCGCAGACGGTGATGATCTGCCACAGCCCGCCTTCCTTCAGCGGGGCCAGCGCCAACCCGTAGGACAGGTCGGGCGGGGCGATGGAGATGCGCCAGATATTCCAGGTCGGGCCGATGGCGGCGCCGTACAGGATCAGCGCGGTGCCCAGCGCCGCGAAGAAGGCCGTGGTTACGCCGAAGAAACCGACATAGAACGGCCCCAGCCAGAAGTCGAACAGGTCGCCCCCAAGCAGCGTTCCGCCGCGCACGCGATATTTGCGTTCAAAACTCAGCAGCGCCATGATATTGTCCTCCCCTGCCGTTCAGCCGGCCGGCGATGTCTCTTGGAACGCGCCGACTGGCGGCGGACGGGGCCGCTATACGACCGCGCCCGCTGCCGTCGCGTTGTTCAGCCGATGAGCCGCTGATCCACGCCCTGGGAGTGGATCTCTTCCAGATGGCTCGTCGTCAGGGGCTTGCCCTCGAGCCAGTTGAAGCGATCCGTGCTCAACAGGATGAAATGGATCAGGATGGCGAGCGTGAAAAGGAACACAGACAGTGCGACCAGCGCCTTGCGCGGGTCGAACATGAGCCAGATTCTCCACATGTCCCGTCCCTCCTATGCGATCATCGACAGAAGTGTCTGGGCCGTTCCGGTTACGCCCTCGAGAGAGCTGTACCCTTCCGGCCCCGGAATCCAGGGACGCCACATCCAGACCAGGATATGCGCGACGATCGCGATCGCCGTGAATATCATGAAGCCTTGGATGAAGAATCCGTGGACTTCGCGGGCTTCGCTTTCCGTCAGTCCGGAAAGCGAAACATTTGATGAGTCCGCCATCAAATCATCTCCTTGCCTCGAATGCCGCGGTACCTCCGCGGCCGGGTTTCGACGCGGTCGAACAGCGCGACCACGCCGGGGCTTTGCCGATGCCGAGCACACCGGCAAACTCTGGGATCACGCCTGAAAGGCGCCACCGACAACCGCATAGGCCGTGGCGCGTGCCTCGGCGAAGATTGAAAGGCCTGGCCTGCCCGCCGGTCTGCCGAACAGACGGCTGAGCCTGGAGACGGTGCAAAGCGCCAGGCAGAGCGGATAGACCAGCAGCAACAGCCTGCCCATCATGGCGCGCTCGGCCTGGCGGTCGCGCAGATGGTCCTGAACGGCGGTGCCCTGTCTTGCAGCGGTGATCATGTTGAACCTCCCTAGTTTTCTCGTCTTGGCCGCATGGCTGAACCGGTCATGCCGGGACCCCCATCGACCGGGCGGCTTCTTCGACATGCCGCCTTGAAACTTCTTGTGCGCCATCCCGTCCGGCGGCGCGTTCCGCCGCGTCGCGCAGGCGTTTGGCGGCGGAAATCCGTGCCAATACCGGTTGCAGATTGACCCAGGCGCCAAGCGCGGCATGCGCGTCCACGTCCCAGCTGAATTCGCCGGCCTCGCGGGTCGCGGTCGCTTCGATGGCGTCCATTTCGCGCGCGCCAGGCAGAATGGTGAACAGCACGTCGAACAGGCTGTTGCAGACCTCCTGGATCATCCAGGCGGCGCCGGAATAGCCCATCACCGGCGTGCCGGTATGCCTGCGAACGATGGCGCCGGGATAGGAGAGCTGGATGAAGCGTCCGCGACCACCGCATTCGGCCAGATACATCCGCTCGTTGAAGGAGCCGAACAGGATCATCGGTGCCTTGCCGGCCACCATCTCCGCGATGGCAACATTGTCCGTCTTGGCGCCCGCCACACGCGGCACGGCGAAGGCGCAGGGCAGACCCATTTCCTCTTCCAGGAAATTGCGCACGCCGCGGGTATAAGTTTCGTTGGCCACGATGGCGAAGCTGGCCGTGGCGAAGAAGTCCTGGGTCACGGAACGCCAGAGATCCCAGAGGGGTTTCAGCGTCGTGTGCTTTTCGCGCGTGATGAAAGGTTCCGGATCAAGCCCCAGAATCTCGCCCAGACTGCGCAGGAAGGCCGTGGTGGAATGGATACCGATGGGGGCCTGCAGATAGGGCCGGTCCAGCGCCTCGCACAGAAGGCGGCCAAACTCCCGGTACAGGCAGATATTGGCATCGGCATCGGCCAGCCTGCGCACATCTTCCAGATGGCTGCCCAGCGGGAAGATCAGGTTGATCTCCGCCCCGATCCCTTCCACAAGGCGACGGATTTCCGCCAGATCGGAAGGCATGTTGTAGGTGCCGTAGATCGGGCCGATGATGTTCACACGCGGCTTGGCGCCGGGGGCCGGTTTGCGCGGCGCGACGCGTCCGCCCTTGGGACCGTGCTCGGTCCAAAGCCATTTGATGGCCCGGTCGGCGCTCTGCCATTGATCCTCGTCGATGGTGCGCGGCAGGAAGCGGCTGATGTTGGACCCTTCCGGGGTCACGCCGCCACCGATCATTTCCGCGATGGAACCGGTCACGACTACGGCCGGAAGGTCGGGATCAAGTGCCAGACGCGCCCGCTTCATGGCGCCTTCGGTGCCGTGCTGGCCCAACTCGTCCTCCGACAGGCCGCTGACCACGATGGGAAGCTCATGCGGGGGCAGCGCGTCGGTGTAGTGCAGGACCGAAGTTACCGGCAGGTTTTCGCAGCCCACCGGCCCGTCGATGATGACCTGCAGGCCCTTGATCGCGGTGAAGGCATAGACGCTGCCCCAATAGCCGCCGGCCCGGTCATGGTCCAGGATCAGCATCCCACGCTCTCCCCATTATCCACCGCGTTGCGGGACTGGCGGGTGCGCGCGGCATATTTCCGGCGGAAGGCATCGTGTTTTTCCGGCACGTCCTGCCAGATGCCCGCGGTATCGCCTTGGCCCACCCCTTCGAAGAAGGCGTTCATGGCATCGAAGCGCGCCTTGTTGGCCATTGCGGCGTTGATGACGGCGGGCAGCGAAGCGGGACCTGCTGCCCCCATCAGCGCGCGGGCGGAGATCAGATTGGTGAAGTACAGGGCCGGAACCGCCGCTTCCTTCGCCTTCTGCACAACCGGCGTGGTTCCGATGGCAAGGTCCGGCTTGAATTCCGCGAAGGCCGCCAGATCCTGTTCCAGCGAGGCGCGGAAGCGAAGCTCCACCCCATGGGCGGCCAGCCATTCGGCATCGGCGGCGTTATAGGGGGTCTTGGGACAGGCCGTGCCGACATAGCGCAGATCGGCGCCAAGCTCGACCAGCAGGCGGCCGACCAGCAGTTCCGATCCCTCATACCCCGACAGGGTGATGCGTCCGGTGATGCGGTTCTGCGCCAGGGCGGCCGTGATGGCCCCATCCATCGCATTGCGGGCGGCATCGGTTTTCGAGCGTTCGATGCCGCAGCTTTCGCCCAGCGCGCTCAACCAGGTATCGCAGCCTTCCCGCCCGACCGGGGCGGAACCCAGGATGCGGCGGCCCGCTGCCGTGAATTCGCGGAAGCTTGCTGTGTAGAAGGGGTGGATGGCGGCGACCGCCGCGCAGTCCAGCGCGCCATACAGGTCGCGCCATTCCCGTACCGGGATGGAAGGACCGACGCCCAGCCCCATCGGTTCGATCATGGCGCCGATCACCACCGGGTCGACCGGGAACATCTCGCCCACCAGCGTGATAGTGGGACGACCATCCTGCCTGGCGCGCGGCCGCTGCACGGGGCCGGCGGCGGCTTCGGCCCGGGCGTAGGACAGCATGGCAGCCGACAGCACATCCTTGGCTTCCGCATGGGTCGGTACCCCGAAGCCTGGTACGTCGATGCCGACGATGCGCACCCCATTGATGGTGCGCGGCAGCCGGCCGAGCGGCACGCCCGAAGCGGTCGGGACGCAGAGATTGGTCACCACAAGCGCATCGAATTTGGTCGGATCGGCCATCAGATGGACCGCCTCGACAATGTCCTCGTAGAGCTTGCCGGTCACCAGCGTCTCGGAGGAGAAGGGCACATAGCCCACCGATCGCTTCGCACCGTAGAAATGCGAGGTGAAGGTCAGGCCATAGACGCAGCAGGCCGAGCCCGACAGGATCGTCCCCACCCGGCGCATGCGCAGGCCCACCCGAAGCGAGCCGAAGGCGGGGCACATGGATTGCGGCTGATCATGCGGGCCCTTCGGATAATCGGCTTCGAACCGGTCCATCAGTTCGGCATTGCCGGAAGCACGGGCGGCCGCCACGGACAATTCGGTCCCGCCATGGCAGCCGGCGCCTTCCGCCGCAGGAGGCACCGAAACCGCCTCGACGGTCCCGCCGTTCTCGATATCCCTGGTCAGATCGTCCATGGCTCTGGCTTCCCCTGGGTTCAGACGCGGTCGTAGACGATTTCGAGGGAAGGCCTGTCCAGGACGCTGGCAGGGCACATATCCTCGGGCCGAGCCGGTTCCAGCCGGTAATCGGCGCCGGTTTGGCTGGCATCGAACAGGCCCAGCAGCCCGTCCTGATCCAATGGTCGCGGCAGCACCGGCGGCGCTTCGGCAAGGTTGATCGACAGCGCTTCGAACAGCGATCCCCAGCGCGACTCCGGCGTGCCGATGATCTGGTAATTCGCGCTTTTGCGCCGGATATCCTCGTCCTGGGGGATGGCGGCCAAGACCGGGATGCCGACCGCATCGGCAAAGGCCTGTGCTTCACCGGTGCCGTCATCCTTGTTGATCACAAGGCCCGCGACGCCGACATTGCCGCCCAGATTGCGGAAGTACTTGACCGCCGAGCAGACATTGTTGGCGACATACAACGATTGCAGGTCGTTGGAACCGACCACCACCACCTTTTGGCACATGTCGCGGGCAATCGGCAGGCCGAAGCCCCCGCAGACCACATCGCCCAGGAAGTCGAGCAGGACATAGTCGAAGTCCCATTCGTGGAAGCCGAGCTTCTCCAGCGTCTCGAAGCCGTGGATGATGCCGCGCCCGCCGCAGCCGCGCCCGACTTCCGGGCCGCCCAGTTCCATGGCGTAGACCCCGTCGCGCTTGAAGCAGACATCGGAGATGCTGACTTCCACCCCCGCTTCCTTGCAGCGTGACGCGGTCTGGATGATGGTCGGACAGGCGCGTCCGCCGAACAGCAGCGAGGTGGTGTCGCTTTTGGGATCGCAGCCGATCAGCAGCACCTTCTTACCCAACTGCGCCATCATGTAGGACAGATTGGCCAGGGTGAAGCTTTTGCCGATACCGCCCTTGCCATAGATCGCGATGATCTGCGTCTGTTTGGTGGCGGGTCCAGTTATGGGCGCATCCGGTTCCACCGAAGCCTCCTGGCGCAAACGGCTGACCATGTCGTCTCGGGCATCGCTGCCGGCATCGGGGCTCATGCGGCCATCCTCCAGTCAATCACCATTTTCAGGCATTCCGGATCGCTGAAGGCGGTCCGGAATGCGTCTTGTGCCTGCGCGGGCGCCGCGCGATGCGTGATCAGCCCGTCCAGCGAAAGGACTCCCGCTTCATGCAGCGCCAGCACCGCGGCCATGTCCGCCGGGCGGAATTCCGCCGCGACGCAAAGCGAGATTTCCCGCAGAAAGGCGGGTACGAAATCAAAGCTGACGCGCTGGGAATAGAAGCCCGCCAACACCAGTTCTCCCTGTCGCGCCAGCCGCGCCACGGCGGCGTCGATGGCCCTGACATCACCGCTGGCATCGATCACGGCGCAATAGGGCGGCCCATCGTCCAGGGACGGGTCGATCACATCATAGGATGTAGCGCCACCGCGCCGGGCCGGATTGGTTTCCCATACGCGCGGCGCTTCATGCCCCAGGGCGATGATGATCCGCGCGATCAGGCGGCCCAGCACACCATGGCCGATGACCAGAGAAGGGGCCCGATTGGCCCGCTTGATGGCATTGTGTGCGGTGGCGGCCAGCGCCAGCAGCGGGGCCTCTGGCGCCAGTGCCGGGCTGACGGAAACGCAGCGTGCTCCTGGAACGACCAGCCGTGCCGCGTTGGCGCCGAAAAGCCCGGCCGCATCGGTGAAGCCGTTCGACCCCGGTACGAAGACCAGATCGCCGACACCATGGCCGGACACCGGCCCGGCTTCCACTACGCTGCCCAGGGTTTCGTAGCCCGGAACCAAAGGATAGGTCAGGCCTGGGAAGTAGGGCATCGACCCTTCGAACAGCAGCTTTTCCGTGCCGGTGGAAATCCCGCTCAGACTGGCTTCGACAACCACATCCCCGGCCCCAGGCCGACACAGGGATACCCGCCGCAGGCCGAGTTCACCCGGCTTTTCGAAAACGATGGCGTTGGTATCCATGCTGCACGTCCTTTCGGACAAGGAAGAATCTGACGATGTGTCATATTAAGTTTACAGATAGAAGTGTCAATAAATATTTACATATGACTGTGTCTTAAGGGTTTGCCTAGCGCGTGGCCGACACGATGGTGGCCAACAGCGGGTTGGCACAGGCCTGGATGCGCGGGCTGCGGAAGCCCGCCTCGGTCAGCAGATCGCGGATGGCTTGCGCGCTGCGGCAACGCCCCGATCCCATGGCCAGAAAGTAGGTGGAGAAGTAGACCGCGGCGAGTTTCGCCCCGTCGGAGGGGCCGGCCATCGCCTCCGCGATGATGATCGTTGTGCCCGGCCGCAGGGCCTGATGCAGCCTGACCAGCAGGTGGCGCACCGCTTCGTCGTCATGATCGCATAGGATTCGAATCAGGATCACCGCATCGGCCGCATCGGGGAGCGTATCGGTGTGGAAGTCTCCGCCCATGATCCCGCTGCGCCCGGCAAGGCCCTGTTCGGCCAGATGCCGCCGGGCGCGCTCGGCCACCGCCGGCAGATCGAACAGCAGCAGCTCCAGCCGTGGATAGTCAGCGCCGGCCGCGGCCAGGAAGGCGCCATCCCCGCCGCCAAGATCAAGAAGCCGCCGATAGCCGCCGAAATCATGTGCGGTCAGGATGGCATCGGCCATCATCGCCTGGCTTTGGCGCATCAGGGTGGAATAGGGGGCGACCTCATCCTCCGCCAGGCTCTTGACCGTGCCACCTCGGGCATAGGCCCAGAAGCGGCCGAGTTCGGTTTCGGTTTCGGTTACGGTTACGGAGCCGGTTAGCAGGTCCTCCAGCCGGTCCAGATCGCGATGGAACATGTCATGATGCAGGATCATCGCGGCTAGGCCGGGATCGCCGGCGATCACGGCGCCCGCGTCATCCAGCATCCACAGATCGGGTTCGGCTTCGATCACAAGATCCAGCCGCTGCGCCTGTTCCAGCAGCAGCCGCAGCCTTGCGGGGGTAAGCCCGGTTGCATCGGCAAGCGTCGCGGTGGACAGCCCCCGATCCGCCAGCAGGTCGAAAATGCCGAAGCGGACGCAGGCCCCCAGCAGGCGGCTATGCACGAAGCCGGTTGTCAGGCGGAACAGTCCGTTGGCCTTGCGATTGGCGATCCGTCGCAGCAGGGGCAGGCGCGCGGCCAGCCTGCGAAAGGCGGGCGAAGCGATCAGCCCGCTGCGCCAGAGCCGGAGACGCGCGGCCAGGGATCGGGGTTCCTTCCCGGCCGGCTTTTCCGGCAGGAAGGCGGGAAGGGTTCTGCCCTGGTTCAACCCGTCCAAATCCCCATGACTCCTATGCCGCACCTTCCATGACCTTCTGCGGCATCAGGCGCATGGCTTCCTTGCGGATCATGGCCCGCATGGGCTCCGCTCCTGGGCAGTCGGGCACGCTGCCTGCTGCCGTTTCGATCAGGTCGCGCAGATGGCATAGCGCCCCTTCCACCCCCATCGCGGCCACCACATTGGGCTTGCCGTGGCGCAGATCCTGGCCCACGGGCTTGCCCATGGCGCCGTTTTCGCCCAGCGCGTCATACAGGTCATCGGCGGCCTGATAGGCCGAGCCCAGGGCTTCGCCCAACCCCATCCAGTCGGCCGGCTGGCCGCCGGAGGCGAGGGCGCCCGCCGATACCGCCCCGGTGAAGAGGGAGGCCGTCTTGGCGCGGTGATAGCTGGCGAGCGGAATGCGGGCCTCGCTCTCCCAGGCCTGACCGGCGACCAGGCCCTGCGGGGAACCAACGGCCTGCGCGATGGCGACGACCAGCGGGGCGGTCAGTGCCGGTGCCTGCAAGGTCTCTCGCGCCAGGGTCTCGAAGGCAGCAACGATCAGCCCGTCGCCGGCCAGCAGCGCGATCTCTTCGCCAAACGTGACATGGACGGAGGGTTTGCCGCGGCGCTGCGCCGCATCGTCGAAACAGGGCATATCGTCATGCACCAGCGATGCGCAGTGCAGCAGCTCCACCGCCGTTGCCGCAGCCGTCGCCGCGCGCGGATTGCGGTCGCCGCAGGCCAGGGCGACGCCAAGGCAGAGACGGGGTCTGATCCGCGCCCCACCGGGGAACACCGCATAGCGCAGCGCGCCAGCCAGCTTTGGTGGGCAGCCCTGGGCCGCAGAATGGGACAGGGCCATATACAAACCGGCTTCAATGCGTTCGAGCAAATCCATGAGGCTGGTCTCCCTGGTTGGTTTGTGTAAAATTATATGGACACACGATACTGTAAAAAATAATTTACACATAGGTCAAAATGACAGCCGCCAGGGAAGGGGTGCCTCGGGCCATGCGCAGGGGCCAGACCATAGCCATTATTGGCGCGGGGGTAGGCGGGCTTGCCGCTGCGATCGTGCTTGGGGCCGCCGGTTACCGGGTCGAGGTGCTGGAAGCGGCCGATCAGCCCGGCGGCAAGCTGCGACAGGTCGTGGCGGGCGGTGTCGCCTTTGATGCCGGGCCGACGGTGCTGACCATGACCTGGGTCTTTGATGCGATTCTGGCGCGCTGCGGCCTGCGGCTGGCGGATGGGCTTGCATTGACACGCGCCGGTCTGATTGCCCGGCACTACTGGCGTGGCGGTGCCTGCCTTGACCTTTCGGCCGATGTGGAGGAGACGCGACGCGCCATCGCCGATTTCTCCAATCCGCGCAATGCCGAAGGGTTTGGCCGGTTCGCGGCCGACAGCGCGCGCATCTTCGCCCTGTTGAAGGACAGCTTCATCGATGCCACGCGTCCCGGCCCTGCCGCGCTGTCTGGTCGGATCGGCCTGTCGCGCCCGGGGGCGCTGTTCGCGCTGCGGCCCTTCGCCAGTCTGTGGTCGGCGTTGGGAGGGTATTTCCCGGATCCGCGCCTGCAACAGCTCTTTGCCCGTTACGCGACTTATTGCGGTTCCTCCCCCTTTCTTTCGCCCGCTACGCTGATGCTGATCGCCCATGTCGAACAGGCGGGCGTCTGGCTGGTCGATGGCGGGATGCATGCGCTGGCCCGTCATCTGGCCCAGGTCGCGGAAGGGCTTGGCGTGGTCTTCCATTATGGTGACCGAGTTCGGGCGATCCGCTGCGATCCGCACAGCGCTGCGGTAAGCGCCGTGGAAACCGAAGCCGGGCGGCAGGTGGCGACAAGTCAGGTAATCTATAATGGCGAACCCGGCCTGTTGCCCCGCCTGCTCGGTCAACCGGCGGAGAAGGATGCGGGCAGGGCGGGTCGATCCCTGTCCGCATTGGTGCTGTGCGAGCGCGCGACGCCCCAGGGGGTGCCGCTGGCCCATCACACGGTTTTCTTCAGCGATGACTACCGGGCGGAGTTCGAGGCGATCTTCCGCCATGGGCGCCCGCCTGACGACCCCAGCGTCTATCTCTGCGCCCAGGACCGCGACGGGCAGGGCCGGTTGGGCCGGGCCGGGGCGGAACGTCTGTACAGCCTGATGAACCTGCCGGCGGATGGGGATCGGCGCAGCTATCATGAAAGCGATATCCAGCGATGCCTGAGCGCGATGGACCACCGCCTGAACGCCAACGGCCTGCGGATCGCGCGGGCCGGGACGCCGGGGGACCTGACCACGCCGGACCGGTTCGAAGCCTTGTTTCCGGGCAGCGGCGGGGCGCTGTACGGCATGGCGTCGCATGGCTGGATGGCGTCCTTCCGTCGACCGGGGTCGCGGGGGCCGGTGCGGGGATTGTATC
>Ga0209066_10002579_pt1 | contig 21804 bp, 20 predicted proteins | sample All_14_2_FD_187198 | JGI IMG/M metagenome (GOLD analysis project Ga0209066, IMG submission 187198) | Freshwater microbial communities in response to fracking from Pennsylvania, USA - Allegheny Zone_MetaG_DW_15 (SPAdes) (version 2) ... | reverse complement strand
CAAGCGCATAGGGGTCAAGCCCGGCGCCAGCCTCAGCCTGCAAAAGCACCACCACCGCGCCGAACACTGGATCGTCGTCAAAGGCACGGCCGAAGTCACCCGCGGCAGCGAGACCTTCCTGTTGTCAGAAAACCAGTCCACCTACATCCCCATCGGCGAGGTGCACCGCCTGCGCAACCCCGGCCGGCTGGAGCTGGAAATGATCGAAGTGCAGTCGGGCAGCTACCTCGGCGAAGACGACATCGTCCGCCTGGAAGACACCTACGGCCGCGTCACCCCCAAGTCCATTCCTACCCCATGAACCAGCCTGAACCCATGGACGTTGCGGGCCCTCCGGGTGCCGCGCTTCTTAGCCGCCCATCGAATTCCAACGACAGATCCACATGGTTGCAATGAAAACCCTTTGCGTGTTTGGCACTCGCCCTGAAGCCATCAAGATGGCCCCACTCGTGCTGGCCCTGGCGGCCGATCCGCGTTTTGATGCGAAAGTCGCCGTCACCGGCCAGCACCGCGAAATGCTCGATCAGGTCTTGAACCTGTTTTCAATCGAGCCCGATTTCGACCTCAACATCATGAAGGCCGGGCAGGACCTGACGGACGTCACCACCGCGATCTTGCAAGGTCTCAAACAGGTCTTTGCCCTGATCAAACCCGATGTGGTGTTGGTGCACGGCGATACCGCCACCACCTTCGCCACCAGCATGGCCGCCTACTACCACCAGATCCCGGTGGCTCACGTTGAGGCAGGTCTGCGCACCGGCAACCTCTATTCGCCGTGGCCAGAGGAGGGCAACCGCAAACTGACCGGCGCCTTGGCCCGCCTGCACTTCGCCCCCACAGAGACCTCGCGCGACAACCTGCTGGCAGAGGGCGTGCCGGGCGCAAGCATTGTCGTGACAGGCAACACCGTCATCGACGCCCTGCTTGACGTCGTCAATCGGCTGGAACGCGACCACAAGCTTCGCAGCCAAGCCGCCGCACCCACCGACTTTCTGGACTTCAATCGCAAGATCGTCTTGGTGACCGGGCACCGCCGCGAAAGCTTCGGGGGCGGCTTCGAACGCATCTGCCAGGCACTCATTGAAGTGGCTCTCCAATACCCAGACGTCGACATCGTTTACCCGGTTCATCTGAACCCCAATGTCAGGGAACCCGTCAACCGCCTGCTGGCTGGCATCAACAACGTCCACCTCATCCCACCGCTGGACTACCTGCCGTTCGTCTACCTGATGAGTCGAGCGCACATCATCCTGACCGATTCCGGTGGCATTCAAGAAGAAGCCCCCTCACTGGGCAAACCTGTGCTCGTCATGCGCGACACCACCGAGCGGCCCGAGGCCGTCAGCGCGGGCACGGTGAAGCTGGTCGGCACCGATACCGCCCGAATCGTCGGCGAACTGAGCCGGTTGCTGGACGACGCCGAGGCTTATCGCGCCATGAGCTTCGCTCACAACCCTTATGGCGACGGCAAAGCGTGTCAACGCATCAACGAGGCTTTGTTGGCTGCACAACCGCCGCTCTCGCCCACCAGACCTTCCCAACATTCATCAAAAAATCCAGAAAGAGCCCAACATGCCTTTTGAAACGATCTCCGTCATCGGCCTTGGCTACATCGGCCTGCCCACCGCAGCAGTCCTGGCGTCACGCAAGAAACGCGTCATTGGCGTCGATATCAACCAGAAGGCCGTTGACACCATCAACAGAGGCGAGATTCACATCATCGAACCCGACCTCGACATCGTCGTCAGGGCTGTGGTCTCAGAGGGCTACCTTCGCGCCACCACCACCGCCGAACCAGCCGACGCTTTTCTCATCGCGGTACCCACCCCCTTCAAAGGGGACCACGAACCCGATCTCAGCTACATCGAGGCTGCTGCCAGAACCATTGCTCCTGTGCTCAAGGCGGGAAATCTGGTGATCCTGGAGTCCACTTCACCGGTGGGGGCCACGGAGCAGATGGCGGCCTGGCTCGCCGACGCGCGCCCAGACCTGACATTTCCCCAAACGCACGGCGAAGAAGCCGATATTCATATCGCCTACTGCCCCGAGCGCGTGCTCCCTGGGCACGTCTTGCGCGAACTGGTTCAGAACGACCGCGTCATCGGCGGACTGACGCCCAAGTCTTCCGAGATGGCGGTCAAGCTCTACAAGCTCTTTGTGCTGGGTGAGACCATCATCACCAACGCGCGGACAGCCGAGATGTGCAAGCTGACCGAGAACAGCTTTCGCGACGTCAACATCGCCTTCGCCAACGAACTCTCGATCATTTGCGACAAGCTGGACATCAACGTCTGGGAACTGATCCGCCTGGCCAACCGCCACCCGCGCGTCAACATCCTGCAGCCCGGCCCGGGCGTGGGCGGCCACTGCATCGCCGTCGACCCCTGGTTCATCGTCAGCAAGACGCCGGAGCAAGCCCGCCTGATCCGCACAGCGCGCGAAGTCAACGACAGCAAGCCAGAATGGGTGATCAACAAGGTGAAGCTGGCGGTTGCCGAGTTCCTTCAGGCCCACCCTCAGAAGACGGTCAGGGACGTGACCATTGCCTGCTTTGGCCTGGCCTTCAAGGCAAATATTGATGACTTGCGCGAAAGCCCAGCCCTGGCCATTACCCAACAGATCGCAGCGACCCACCCGGGCCCTGTACTGGCGGTAGAACCGAATATCGAAGAACTGCCGGGCAAGCTGGTTGGAAAACTCTATCTGGCAAGCATGGAAAGCGCCCGGGCCGAGGCGGATGTCATCGTGTTGCTGGTCGATCACAAAGAATTCAAGTCCATGGGCAATAAGGCAAGCAGCAGCAAGCACCTGGTGGATACACGGGGCGTGATCGAGGCGTGCTGAAACAATGCGCGCCAGCAAACACAAGCGCATGTTGCGCAACACGTCCATGCTGAACATGCGCATGCTGATGCCCAGAGCCGCCTCGGAATTGTTAACCGATTAATGTCAGTCCACAACATCAACCGCTTAGCCAACATTGCTCTGCGTGGCATCACGTTAGGCAGCAAGTTTGTGCTGATTTTTGCACTTGCCAAATTGCTACAGCCGGCAGAAGTTGGCCTGTATGGGTTGTTAGCAGTCACCATTGCCTACGTGATGATGGCGCTAGGTTTTGACTTTTATAGTTACGCGACGCGCGAACTGATCAATACCGATAGAAAAGATTGGAGTGCGTTACTGCGCGACCAAAGCGTTTTTTATGGAATCACCTACGCCATCATCCTGCCATTAAATCTTTTAATCTTTTGGTACGGTTTTCTGCCTTGGTCATTGGCCCTCTGGTTTTTCCCTCTGCTGGTTCTGGAACATGTCGCACAAGAGCTCAATCGCCTGCTGGTCGCCATGTCCGAACCCTTATGGGCCAGCGTTGTGCTTTTTGTCCGGCATGGGCTGTGGTCCATTGTTGCGGCGGTGTGGATGTGGTTGGTGCCTGATCAACGCAGCCTCGGTTTTGTATTTGCTGCATGGACTGCCGGTGGGCTGCTTGCCTGTGTGATTGCTGCAGGACGCTTGCGCGGTCTGGATAGCGGGTCTCTTGCACGCGCCATTGACTGGTCCTGGATAAAACGTGGCGTTCTGGTTGCCATTCCGTTTGTATTTGCCACGCTTTCACTGAGGGCTTTGTACACCGTTGACCGCTATTGGATTGAAGCGCTATGCGGGCTTGAGGTTCTTGCAGCCTATGTGCTGTATATGGGCATCGCAAACGTCATCATGAATTTTCTGGATGCTTCCATATTCACCTTTCTTTATCCCGCCCTCATTGCGGCTGCAGCCAAGCGCGATCAGACCGGATTTGACAATCAAATGAAGCGTCTGACCCGACAGACACTTTGGGCCACACTGGGCCTTTCCCTGGTCGTGCTCTTGCTGGCCAAACCTCTGCTTGCATGGATCGACAAGCCGGTCTATAGCCAGTATTTTTCACTGCTTTACTGGACGGTGCTGGCGACGGCACTGTCGGGTATCAGCATGATTCCACACTATGCACTTTATGCCTGCCGTCGCGACAGGCCCATCATTTTTAGTCACCTCGCATCATTGCCTATTTTTGCAATCGCCGTTTATTTGCTGAATTCCTTTTTACAGGAAGCTGCCGTACCCGCCGCAATGGCTTTTACTTTTTTATCTTTGCTCTGTATGAAAACCCTATTTTTTTACCGTCAAGCGCCAAATTTTGCTGCTTGAAAAACTTCAAAATCGACAAATCATCAAGAAAACATCCATGCTCACTAACAAAACCATCCTCATCACCGGCGGTACCGGTTCATTCGGCCACACGTTCGTGCCAATGACCCTGGCCAAGTACAACCCCAAGAAGATCATCATCTTCTCGCGCGACGAGATGAAGCAATGGGAAATGGCCAAGATTTTCCACGGAGATCCACGGGTGCGCTTCTTCATTGGCGACGTGCGCGACAAAGAACGCCTGTACCGTGCGCTCGATGGCGTTGACTACGTGGTCCATGCAGCCGCTACCAAGATCGTGCCGACCGCCGAATACAACCCTTTCGAGTGCATCAAAACCAACATCAATGGCGCGATGAACCTGATTGACGTCTGCATCGACAAAGGCGTCAAGCGTGTCGTAGCTTTATCCACCGACAAAGCCAGCAGCCCGGTCAACCTCTATGGCGCCACCAAACTCGCCTCGGACAAGGTCTTCGTTGCCGGCAACTCCTACGCTGGCGGTCACGACACCCGCTTCGCTGTCGTGCGCTACGGCAATGTGATGGGCTCGCGTGGCTCGGTGATTCCCTTCTTCCTGTCGATCAAAGACAAAGGCGTTTTGCCGATCACCGACGAGCGCATGACCCGCTTCATGATCTCGCTGGAGGAGGGCGTTGAATTGGTCTGGCATGCTTTTGACGACATGGTTGGCGGGGAAATCTACGTCAAAAAAATCCCGTCTATGAAGGTCACCGATCTGGCCCGTGCCGTCGCCCCGGAAGCCGCCCAAGAATTCATCGGCATTCGTCCTGGTGAAAAGCTGCACGAGCAAATGATTGGTGAAGAAGACTCCTTCAATACCTATGAATATCCCGAGCACTACAAGATTCTTCCCGCTATCAACGGCTGGAACACCTGTGAGAAGCGCATCAAGGACGGCAAAAAAGTTACTGAAGGGTTCAGCTACACCAGTGACAACAACCCGGAATGGATGAGCACCGGAAGCCTCGTTGAATGGATCGCGGCCAACCAACACAAGATCGGGAAGATCTGAACATGATCCCCTACGGTCGACAGGACATCACTCAGGCTGACATCGACGCCGTGGTGTCGGTGCTGCACTCCGACTTCCTTACCCAAGGCCCGATGGTTCCGCGCTTTGAGCAGGCCGTTGCCAGCCACTGCGGTGCCGCACACGCGCTCGCGGTCAACAGCGCCACATCGGCCCTGCACATCGCCTGTCTGGCACTCGGGCTTGGCCCCGGCGACCACTTGTGGACCACCCCGGTCACCTTCGTTGCCTCGGCCAACTGCGGTCTGTACTGCGGAGCAGAGGTTGACTTCGTCGATATTGACCCACGCACCTACAACCTCTGCCCCCAGGCGCTCGGCCGCAAACTGGAACAGGCCGAACGCGAAGGCAAACTGCCCAAGGTCGTGGTACCGGTGCATCTTTGCGGCCAACCCTGCGACATGCAGGCCATCCATGCACTGGCCCAGCGCTACGACTTCAAAGTCATCGAAGACGCGTCCCACGCCATCGGCGGCAAGTACCAGGGCGAGTTCATAGGCAACTGCCACTACAGCGACATCACGGTGTTCAGCTTCCACCCGGTGAAAATCATCACCACCGCTGAGGGCGGCATGGCGCTGACCAACGATGCCGAGCTGGCCAGCAAGATGGCCCTGTTGCGCAGCCACGGCATCACCCGTGATCCGGCGCAGATGACCCACGAGGCTGACGGCCCCTGGTACTACCAGCAGATTGATCTCGGGTTCAACTACCGCATGACCGAACTGCAAGCCGCGCTGGGCGTCACCCAGATGGAGCGACTGGACCAGTACGTCGCCCGTCGCCACCAACTGGCGCGCCGCTACGACGACCTGCTGGCCAGCCTGCCGGTCACCACGCCCTGGCAGCACCCGGACAGCTACTCTGGCCTTCACTTGTACGTCGTCCGCCTGCAACTCGAGCAGATCGGCAAGACCCACCGCCAGGCCTTCGAAGCACTGCGCGCGCTGGGCATCGGCGTCAACCTGCACTACATCCCGGTGCATACCCAGCCGTACTACCAGCGCATGGGTTTCCAGTCCGGCGATTTTCCCGAGGCGGAGCGCTACTACGCTGAGGCCATCAGCCTGCCGATGTTCCAGACAATGGGCTTGGAACAACAGGACCAGGTCGTTTCAGCGCTGCAAGAGGTGCTGTCTTGAAAAGCGTTGCAGTTCTTCAGGCGCGTACCAATTCTTCCCGACTGCCGGGCAAGGTACTGTTACCCATTAACGGCATGCCTCTGGCGGTTTTGGCCGCAAAACGAGCTGCCAATACTGGGCGAGAAGTCGTCATTGCCACATCGCATGAACCAACGGATGACGCCTTTGCTGATCTGGTCGTGCAGCACGACATTCGTTGCTTTCGAGGAAGTTTGGACGACACCCTCGAACGCGTCGTTGCCGCCCTGACCGGATTCGATGACGACACCCTGGTTTTTCGCTTAACAGCAGACAACGTCTTTCCCGATGGCGCGTTGCTTGATGAGATCGAGCAGGATTTCATTGACCGAGATCTGGACTACTTGTGCTGCAACGGGGAAGAATCCGGCTTGCCCTACGGCGTTAGCGCGGAACTCATGCGTGCGCGCTATTTGCGCGAGGCTGCCGCATCAACCCAAAGCAAGCATGATAGGGAGCATGTCACTCCTTACATCAGACGAAAATTCGGTGAAGCCTACTTCGAGAAGTACAAAGCGTTGAATAAGGGGCATTTCCGTTGCTCGGTCGACTGTCTAGATGACTACCTCACCATCCTGCAGGTGTTTTCCGGCATTGAAGACCCAACGCGCATTTCCGTCTTCGATCTGGTCGCACGCCTCGAAACTGCGCCTTACCAACCCCTGCAGTCGGTACCAGCTCGCAAATTAATCTTAGGTACGGTCCAACTCGGATTGACCTACGGCATTGCCAATCAATCCGGAAAGCCGGATCACTCGACGGCGGAGAAGCTCATCAAGACTGCGATCACCAACGGCGTCCCCTATCTTGATACGGCACGTGCCTACGGCGAAAGCGAAGATGTCATCGGCAATGCGCTCAGGTCTGGTTGGGAAGGAAGGGCAGGAATCATCACGAAGCTGTCGCCACTGGCAGACTGTCCTCCTGACGCAACTTCGGCGGTCGTCGATGCGTTTGTGGACGCCAGTATCTATAGATCATGCGCGTCCCTGCGCATGCAAAGTCTCAATGTATTGATGCTACATCGTGCATCCCACCTGACAGACTGGAAAGGTAGGGTCTGGACCAGACTCCTTGAGCACAAGGCAAAAGACACCGTGAAAGCTTTGGGTGTTTCTGTTCAGAGTCCAGCGGAACTTGAGCTGGCACTCGCCGTTCCTGAGGTCGGTTTCGTCCAGATGCCGTTCAACGTCCTTGACTGGCGCTGGGACGATCTAATCTCCGAGATCATGGCGCAGAGAGAACAGCGGGGGCTGGTCGTTCATGTTCGTAGCGCTTTGCTACAAGGGCTCTTGACGAGCCCGAGCGCGGCGCTCTGGCAACAGGCCAATGTTCTGCACCCGCAGCCGATCATCGCCTGGCTTGCCGAGCAGCAGCATTTGACCAATAGAGTCACGGTGACCGACTTCTGCCTGAGCTTCGTCAAGTCCCTCGATTGGGTTGACGGCCTCGTCGTCGGGATGGAATCTCTAGATCAGCTAAATGAAAACATTCAAATCGTCTGCGGCCCCGATCTTTCCCGGCAGGAGATGGACGTCATCGGTGCCACTCGCCCAAGACTAGAAGAGGATGCGTTGAACCCGGCTTCCTGGAGACAAATAGCATGAGCAAAGGCGTAGCGCTTTTCTCCCTCAAGGGGAAAACGGCATTGATTACTGGCGCCACGGGATACCTAGGCGCTTCAATGGCTTTCATCCTGGCCGAGGCGGGCGCCAACGTCTTGGTCAACTCGCGCTCACCAGAGCGCAGCAATGAGCTGGTTGCCAGCTTGAGGGCGGAGGAACTTCTAGCCGAGAGCGCCGTCTTCGATGTGACATCGCAGGATGCGGTTGAACGTTTTGTGGCGTGCCTTGAGAGTCGCCCTCTAGATATCCTCGTCAACAACGCCTACGTGGGAGGCGCTGGCAGCATCGAGCTTGCGGATACCGAAGCCTATTCGGCCAGTTATGACGTGACCATGATTGCGGCTCACCGACTTCTGAAGGCCTTGCTGCCGAATCTACGCCAAGCCGCCCAGGAGCGTGGCGACGCATCGGTCATCAACCTGGCCTCAATGTATGCCTTGGTCAGTCCCGACCACGGCATCTATGACTCGGCCAGTGGCGTCAATCCCCCCTTCTACGGTGCCGCAAAGGCGGCCCTGCTGCACTGGACGCGCTATGCGGCCTGCGAGTTCGGCAAGGAAGGCATCCGGGTCAATGCAATCTCACCCGGGCCGTTCCCGTCCCAGGCGGTTCAGCGCGCCAACCCAGCCTTCATTGCCAGGCTCCAACAAAAAGTCCCCATGGGACGAATTGGCGCAGCCGATGAAATCAAAGGACCAACCTTGTTCCTGGCGTCAAGGGCGTCTTCCTTCGTGAATGGCGCCAACCTTGTGGTTGACGGTGGTTGGACGTGTTGGTGAGTTCGTGAATCAGACCACCGTCTTCCGCGCCGACGCGTCGCTTCAGATCGGCACCGGCCACGTCATGCGCTGCCTGACCCTGGCCGATGCGCTTGCCGCGCAAGGCGCCAACTGCCTGTTCATCTGTCGCGAGCACCAGGGCAATCTGATCGACCAGATCCGCAACAAAGGCTACCGAACCCATGCCCTGCCTGTAACGGCAGGGTCGGGCTTGCACGCCAGCGGTACGCCACAACCAGCGCATGCCGCTTGGCTGGGCAGCAGCCAGGAGCAAGATGCTACCGACTGCGCACTCTTTCTGGCCGAAGCGAAACCCGACTGGTTGATCGTCGATCACTACGCACTTGACGCCAGTTGGGAGCGTGCTCTCAAGCCCCATTCCCGCAATCTGATGGTGATCGATGACCTAGCCGACCGCCTCCACCAGTGCGATCTGCTGCTTGATCAGACCTTTGACCGTGATGCTGAGGACTATCGAGCATGGGTGCCGGCCAGTTGTCAGCTGCTGTGTGGTTCGCAATACGCCTTGCTGCGCCCGGAGTTCGCAGCCCTGCGCCCCTACAGCCTGGAGCGACGCACCAAGCCACAGTTGCGCCAGCTGCTGATCACCATGGGCGGCGTTGACAAGGACAACGCCACCGGGCAGGTGCTGGAAGCGCTGCGTGCCTGTCCGCTTCCATCGGAATGTCAAATCAAAGTGGTCATGGGCTCGACCGCCCCGTGGATGACAGAGGTCAACAAGCAGGCGCTGACCATGCCCTGGTCAACCAACGTCATGGGCGGCGTCAGCGACATGGCCCGTCTGATGGCCGACAGCGATCTGGCGATTGGCGCGGCAGGCGCTACGTCCTGGGAACGCTGTTGTCTTGGCCTACCGACCATCATGGTGGTGCAGGCACAGAATCAGCACAAGGTGGCTCATGGACTTGAGCTTGCGGGAGCGGTTCAAGTGGTGAACGACCCACAAGAGATACCTGATCGCCTCCCCGTTCTGCTGAACGGCCTGCTTTCATCGCCCACTCTTCTGGCTGAAATGGGCGGGGCCGCCGCCCGCATCGCGGATGGACGAGGGGTGGCAACCGTGATCCAACACCTGGAAGGCTGAAGTGACTGCAACCACATCAACACAAGGTCGCGTTCGCCCGATGACAAACCAGGATCTCGCTCGGGTGCTGGCTTGGCGTAACCACGAAGACGTGCGCCGCTATATGTACACCCAGCATGAGATCGGCCTGGAGGAACACACCCGGTGGTTTGAGCGCGCCTCGCAGGACGCCAGTCGCCATCTGCTCGTGTTTGAAAGCGATGCCGTGTCACTCGGATTCATCAATATCCACCAGATCGCTCCCGGTGGCGTGGCCGACTGGGGCTTCTATGCCGCTCCCGATGCACCGAAGGGCACCGGGTGTCACCTGGGCCAGGCAGCCCTTCGCTATGCCTTTGCTCAGGTGGGATTGCACAAGCTCTGCGGCCAAGCCTTGGCCTATAACGAGAACTCCATCCGTTTTCACCAGAAACTGGGCTTCCAGCAGGAAGGCATCCTGCGCGAACAGCATTTCAACGGCCAGCGCTACCACGACGTGGTGTGCTTTGGCTTGCTTGCCAGCGAATGGCAGGCGAATCTTTGAGAGAACAAACCATGCCCAACATCCCCAGCATCAACATTGCCGGTCGCCGGATCGCAGCCGACACACCGCCCTACGTTATCGCCGAGCTCTCCGCCAACCACAACGGCCGACTGGATACTGCTTTAAAGATCATTGAGGAAGCCAAGAAGGCCGGCGCTGACGCCGTCAAGCTACAGACCTATACCGCAGACACCATCACGCTCAACTGCGACTCCGAGGAGTTCCAGATTCGCGGTGGCCTTTGGGACGGCAAGACCCTGTACCAGCTTTACCAAGAAGCGCACATGCCCTGGGAGTGGCACAAGCCGCTGTTTGAGCACGCTCGCAAAAACGACATCACTATTTTCAGTTCACCGTTTGACAACACCGCCGTCGACCTGCTGGAGGATCTCAATGCCCCGGCCTACAAAATTGCCTCGTTCGAAGCCGTCGATCTGCCACTGATCAAATACGTCGCCAGCACTGGCAAACCGATGATCATCTCCACCGGCATGGCCGATGCAGAAGAGATCCAGGAAGCCATCGACGCAGCCCGCGAAGGCGGATGCAAAGAGTTGGCCATCCTCCATTGCGTCAGCGGCTACCCCGCCCCAGCTGAGGACTACAACCTGCGCACCGTGCCCGACATGATGCAGCGCTTCGGTCTGGTCACCGGCTTGTCCGACCACACTCTGGACAACACCACCGCCATCGCCAGCGTGGTGCTCGGTGCCTCCATTATCGAAAAGCACTTCACCCTCAACCGCAGCGGCGGCGGACCAGACGACAGTTTCTCGCTGGAGCCGGCAGAACTGGCTCAGCTCTGCCATGGCGCCCGGACGGCTTGGAAGGCGCTAGGCAAGGTGGATTACGGCATGAAGTCCAGTGAGCTGGGGAACGTGAAGTTCCGGCGGTCGCTGTATTTCGTGAAGGACTTGAAGGCTGGGGATGTGATCACGGCGGATGCGGTGCGTAGTGTGCGGCCTGGGTTTGGGCTGGCGCCGAAACATCTGGGTAGAGTCATTGGGAGGCGCGTTACTCATTCCGTGCCTGCCAACACGTCGGTGTTGTTGGATGCCGTTGACTGGACTGCCTGATCTCGACACCGATCACGTGCATCAGCACGCCACTGGAGGTGACCTTGACAGATACACGGCTAAAACCTGCGCTCGTTCTCGGCAGCGGGTATCACCGACATGTGTTCGGCGGTAGCGGCCCAAATCGTGTACGACCGCTGCATGACTTGCACCACTTGGTGACGGATGTGTCACCAGTGATGTAGGTTGCTATGCCACCAAAGACTTGTCCCCGTTCAAAGCTGAAGACCATGCTGCAACAACATGCTCTTAGCCGGCATGGGCATGACAGATCAGACCTCCTGCTGTGGTAGTTGCTTCAGGCAAAAAAGCCTTGCGCGGACAGGAAATTATTCGAATCTATTTATTGAGCATTTTATTTCATGCGGTTCACCACAAGACATCATTTTTTGGAGTTCTTCTGGTTGAGATTACATCCGCCAAAGATCTGCTTTGTTTAATAGAATACCAATAGATAGAATGAAATAACAATACCCACTCATAAAACATGAGTGCACAAAGGCCGAACCGATGACCGTCAAGAATATATACTTAGTATTCACACCCTATCATTTCCTCATGACGCTGGTACATAGCGAGAGAGCCGCCAATGATGTGGTGATCATGATAGATTTCAATGGCAGGCTTCAGAATTACCAGACCGTCGGGCAGAATTTATTCTCGAGCTTCCACTACATCAATATGTCCGCAGGAAGCAATAAGATAATTGCCAGACAACTTCGACTCCCAACGACTAACAAGAGAAAGCTTGATGCAATCATAAGCCAAACACCATCAGGCTTAATTTCAAATATTTATGTATTTAATGATGCAATTCCGGCTGGTCAGTACTTCATAAGAAAAACGAAGGGTAAAGCTGTGTATGTAGAAGATGGATCTGCTCCGTATAACGATCACTTTTTCACATGGTCACGCGCCAATCGATTTAAATACTGGGTTGCATACGGGTCTAAGTATCACTTCGTCAATGTACTTGGGACTTCACCTCTCATCTCAGAATCTCTATTTCTCAACCCGACATTAGTTAGGAAAGAGAACACGAAAAATCCGTTTAGAGAATTTTTGGTAAATCCAAATTTCACCTCCATCATAAGAGATTTGGCTCATGAACTTTCGTCAATCAATGACCCACTTACAAAAGATGTTAAAAGGGCCGCACTAATTTTGCTACCCAGCCTAATGGCTATGCCTCCAGCATATACCAAAAAGATTTGGTTCATTATTGAAAATCTTATCGAAAATGGCTGGGGAATTTACTTAAAGCAGCACCCTCTCGACGGGACTATTCTAGAAGATATAAAGCCCAATATGAGTTGCACGGTATTATCGAACACCATGCCAGCCGAGATGCTTCCCGTCGTATTTCAGCGCATAGAAGTGGTTATCGGAAGAGAAACCACATCACTCCTATCCATAAAGCATCTATTTCCCAATTTACAGGTTATCAATCTTATTGACGACAATGCTGAACCGTCACAATATCAAATAGCAATGACCAGGGCCGGAGTTACCATGAAAAATATAGGCGATCTTCAAATTACCTCTATATAGTCTGCCTTTTAAAATGCCCTGAACTCGCATGAACTCTATCTTTCAGTGATGTCAACAAATGGCCGGATCTCCCAGTTTTATTTCCAATAGGGGCTATTTTCTGGGAGTTCTTCCGTGATGTTTGCCTGCCTCGCCACCGATAATTTCTTTCGCTCGCGCATTGACCACAAGATTGATCTGCGTCATCCGCTGGCTGTGCTGGCCTCGCGCATGCCCTGGCAGGTGATCGAAGCGCGGGTGGCCCACGTCTTCTCGCGCAAAGGCTGCGTCGGTGTGGCCATGCCCGACCATGGCCTTTTCGCTGAGCAGGTGCAGCGCACCGCCGTGGCCAGCAACGCAGGACGTATCCGAGTACCGCTGCGCATCATGATCGCCCTGCTCAACCTCAAGCACGAACCCGACGAAGGTGTCGTCGAGCGTTGGTGTGAGACACCGACTTGGCAGTTCTTCTCAGGCCACGCGTACTTTGAACACCACCGTCCTTGCGACGGTACCACCCTGGTCAGGTTTCGGCAGCTGCCGGGCGAAGAAGGCATGGAAGAGCGGCTGGCGCAGTCCATCAATGTCGCCGTTCAGCTTAAGCTGATCAAGCCGAAGGAACTGAGCCTCGTGAGCGTGGACAGCATAGCGCAGCACTATTCGATAGCCCACCCCACCGACAGCCGTTTGCTGGAGACGCCCCGGGTCAGGCTGGTGGGGGCAACCAAGGACACGGGCATCGATCTGAAGCAAACCATTGCCAGGGAGGGTCAGCACCTCCGCCGCAAGGCCGGCCGATATGCCCATGTCCACCAGTTCAAGCAAATGCGCCGGGCCATCCGTTGCCAGGGAACCATCATCGGGCGTCTGCAGGGCGAGATCAAGCGCAACGCCTGCGCCCCATTGGGGCAGCGGTACTCGAAGCACTGTACGACACCGGAAGCGACAAGAGCCGCGTATGTAAGGCATTCATCAAGGGCCGCCGCCAGCACAACGTCATACCGCATGTGGTGGTCAATGACATGCACTCAGCGATGGACGTCAGGGTCACTCCATGACAGCGACAAGACCAGCCTGAAGATGTGCAAGCGTATCGAAGAGGCTTGTCAAGACCGTGGGCGGTCCGGCCAAGACAAAGCATATCGGTCAGACCAAACTGACGGGGTAGGCGCTGCTGTGCTTTGCCGCCTACAACCTAGTGCACATGGGCCGCATCGGTGGCTGGAGGGATGCGTATTTTGCGTGAATCACAGGCTCAGTGCGCCCGAAACGGGCGATATGGCTTGAAAACAAACCGCAAAGGGCGCCGGAATGGCTGCGCAAACGCAACTGGGCGGCTTGCTTGGTCGCAATCAATAGGCTGATTTTTCAACTGCTTGTTAAGAACCAACTGTTTAGGTTAGCCAACTTTTTATAAAAATAGCATGATCTTAATTTTTCGCAAAAGTCAATTAGTGATCTATAGCGTCCTCCTCTTTTTGCTCTCAAGGATCGCCATTGATTTAGCATGGCCAGGATCAAAGCCGACGCTGGCCGTGGCCTACTACACCCTTTTCGGAATCCTTCTTTCGCTTTATTTCATATCTAAATCAAAAATCGGAGATGTAACAACACCCCTTGTTATATTCATGTACCCCTGCACCTTACTTGCTGGACAAATGAATAGCTCTGTCGACCTGGTTGATCATTTACAGTTTGCAATGCAGGTTTATATTCCCTGCCTGTTCTTGGCGTCTTCTGTAAATGCAGAAAAGGTTATCCATCAGGCGGCCTTAGTCTACAAAAAATATCTTTCAATTGGCGTTCTAATATCTGTATTCTTTTCCTCGTATTTTTCCTTTAAAAAAGAATCGCTACCAGGTCAGAGCCTCTATGACTACTACCTAAATGCCCCGAATCATGTTACAGCTCAAACCCTTCTGAAGTCAGCCCTCCCCTTAATATCCTCAGGCACATTATGGGTAATATCTTCTTTCCTGCTAATATTCATCCTTAATGTCCGATCAACAATACTTGCTTACTTATTGAGTCTGCTTTTTGCCAACAAAAATCTCCTTATAAAAAAATCCTTCATTAGAAAGTTCTTGCTATTTGGAGCTCCCCTATTGGCATTCCTTGTTATACAAGTAGATTGGATTAACGTTTACGATCGCGTTGTCTTTAAAGGCCTAAGCACAGATCAGGCAGATGCAGCATACATAGCGACCAGCGGTCGCACGGAAATTTACCAGACATACATTCGCTACATCATTAATAACTTTGGTGTCGCCGAGTGGCTTTTTGGCGTGGGACCAATATGGCTGCAGGAAGGTGGCCCGACTCTATCTGCGCACAACGACATCCTAAATCTGCTTGTTTCATTTGGACTAACAGGTTTAGTCGGCACCCTACTCTGCTATCTATATTTTTTCAAGAATCTAACAAGTACCGGCCGAGTTATATTCGGCATTTCTTTTTCAGTTTTATTTATGACAAACGGAGTCGTTTTCCACCAGTCCAACATCCTCTATATTTTGTTATTTATCTTTTCGTATAGCGCCAGCAAAGTTAAATAGCTATCACCACTAAATCGAGGTTTTCCCCTTGCAAGTGATGCCTCAAATTAAAAATTCTCGACCGCCAAAAATATGCATCAACGCGCAATTACCCCGTTGATCAGGAGCTGAGACGATCTCAGCTAGTTCTATGACAATGCGCGTCTTACCGACCACGCGTAGTGGGCCAATGAACAGCCTGCCTGGAGACCACCTTGAAGTTATTAATTAATACACCCGACATCAATATGCTTGGAGGCGTCGCCAATCACTACAAAGGGTTACGCCCTTATTGGAAATGCATTGTTCATTACAACCATATTGGCTCACGGCAAAAATTACCCGGATTTATTACTTTCCCGTTCGATATTATAAAGTTTATTTTCAAGCTGACTATTGGTCGCTATGACGTGATTGTCTTGAACCCTTCTCTAACAGTACAATCCGTAATAAGGGATGGAATGTTTTTAGTTATTGCCAGCCTATTTTTCGTCAAGAAAGTTGTCTTTTTTCATGGATGGGAAGAGGATATTGCCAACAAAATATCCCGGAATCCAAAGCTATTTGCGACGATTTATAGCAAGGCAGACTGTTTCATGGTGCTTGCCACCACTTTTAAGTCTCAGCTGCATGAGTGGGGAATTCGGAAGCCAGTACACCTGACGAGCACCAAATTCGATGATCGCCTCATAGAAGGACGAGATATTCGCGCCAGAAATCACGCAGACTGCCTGCTGTTTCTCGCTCGCATAGAGGAGGAGAAAGGAATCTTTACTGCTCTCGCGGCATTGAAAATTCTTCAATCTGATTATCCCGATCTACGACTAAAGGTTGCTGGGGATGGCGGAGCTTTGGAAGCTGCGAAGCGCTACACCACTGACCACAAGATTAATAATGTGGAATTTTGTGGAATGCTTTCTGGAGCGAAGCTTTCAGAGGCCTTTATGAAGTCTGACATCTATCTATTGCCGACATGGCATGGTGAAGGCATGCCCACTTCTATACTAGAGGCAATGGCCTTTGGCTTACCTGTTATCACTCGCCCCGTTGGCGGCATCTGTGATTTTTTTATTAACGGTGAAATGGGCGAATTAGTTAAAAGCAAAGACCCAAATGATTTTGCCCTAGCGATACGTAATATCCTAGAAAATCTCACGCTGCTCCGAACAATATCTAAATTTAACATGCAGTTTGCACGCGATAAATTCTCCGCGTCAAAAGTGGCACAAGATCTCGAGTCGAAATTCAAGTCTACATTATCATAATATAGCCTTCATCTATATGCAATAACGCCAACGACTCTGAAACTTCCGTAATATATGGCAAATCAATTCGTTCGCATCGCTTGCTTGCTGGTCTATCGTTTGGTGGTCATGCACCTTCCTCATAGCTTTTGGCCAGGAGGCGTCTTGTTCAGTATTTTGCGTCGTTACACCCTGATTGGAATGGGGTGTCGAATTGGCCACGAATGCGAACTGGAGCCGGGCATTGATGTCGGCTTTCGGCCAGACATCGTTATAGGTGATCGCTGTCAAATCAATCAAAACACCTCGATCAAATCCGCTCGCATTGGCAATGATGTAATGATTGCTCCAAGCGTGGTGCTACTTGACCGTCACCATATTTTTACCCGCACCGATATACCCATGACGCAGCAGGGATCATCGTCTCGTCTTATTACGACAATCGGTGATGATGTATGGATTGGGCAGAATGTCATCGTCATGCCGGGAATTAAAATTGGATCAAGTGCAATCATTGGGGCCGGGTCGGTAGTAACAAAAGATCTTCCCGATTGGGCTATTGCAGTGGGTGCTCCCGCTAGGATTATTCGCTATCGAAAGGACGTTGAATGAAATTCCACGACCCCTACGACATTTGGTCATTGCCAGCCTTGGGCGATAAAAAAAGCAAATGGACTAACGGGCAAAAGAAGTCGGCGATGTTAATCCCAATTATTGGTTTATTAGAAATTTTTGCACCCAGTCATTTGCGAAAATATCTTGGCGTAAAACCTCATGAATTTGCTCATATTGAAGCCATGCGACACCAAACCGGTGAAATTAGTGCTCATGAAGCACTTGGTATCTTCAAACAATCTAGAGTTTTAGATGTTGCCTGGGGCCTACCATTCGCGTGGTTTTCAAAGAACGGCATTTACTCAGCTAACACACCATATGTTACAAATACTCCCTATGTAATGGAGGCACTTATAGGTATTGCACAAACGGCAGAGCTAAAAAATGAGGCTGAACGGCTTTTTGAAGAAACTTGGAAATTTCTTGAATCTTTGGAGGTTATGCATATATCAGAAACGGAACTGGCGCTATCCTACGCACCAATTCACGAGCCTCGGATGGTAGTCAATGCAAATAGCTATGCCGCATTTGCGTATGCTCTTCATGCTGTGCATGGTCGTGAAGAAGTTAGAGCATTAGCTTCACAGCGTGCCGAACATTTGATTGGCTGGATTGTAGCCCAGCAGCAAGCGGATGGAAGCTGGCCATACTATGCCGATAATGCCCCCGGCAATTTTATTGATGGATTTCATTCCTGCTTTGTAATCAAGAACCTCCTCAAGATAAAGTATCTTCTACCCAATTTATCGCCCAAAATTTCTCCTCCAGTCGATGCAGGATGGTCATATATTAAAAGTCACATATACGATTCACAAAACAATCTTTGCCGCCGCTTTAGCCAACCCTCACATAGAGATCCATTCCGTTGGGACCTATATGACCAAGCGGAATACCTTGGCTTACTAATAGATTTTGAAATGCTTGATGAAGCTCAGAATTTTGCTTCACATGTCGAGTCTCGCTTTACAAACAATGGCAATTGGTTCTGTCGTATCGATATTTTAGGCCGTCCCTGGGGAAAGGGTTTTCTGCGCTGGGGAATCGTCCCTTTCCTTTATCAAAAGCACCGCTTGCAACAATTTAACATAGGGTCGCATTGATGTGTGGTTTATTGGGAGCTGTTGATCTTCTGATCAACGATACAACATTGTCATTATTGCGACACCGTGGACCTGATGGACATGGAATTGAAGTAATAGACTGCGGAAACCGCACGGTGTGGTTAGCACATGCGCGGTTGTCAATCCTTGATCTGTCCCCTGCCGGTCACCAACCAATGCAAAGCCGGGACAGACGTTGGTGGGTGACATTCAATGGTGAAATCTACAACCATCTTGAGTTACGCAGGGAGTTGCCTGGCCCTTTTCGGGGGCATTCTGATACGGAAACGCTGGTAGAGCTAATTGCGACACAAGGGGTTGAAGCAGTTCTGCCGCGATTGAATGGCATGTATGCCTTTGCCGCTCTGGACACGTTGACGGGTACGCTGTTCCTGGCCCGCGATCCTTTTGGTATCAAACCACTGTACTTTTTTAACAACTGGGGGAAACTGGTTTTTTCCTCCGAGGTGCGCGCCGTCAATGCAGCCCTTCAGTCCTCCGGCCTGCCTGTTCCTGGCATTGACCGCTCAGCTTTACAGCAGTTTTTGACGCTCAGATATACGCCATCCCCTTTGACGCTTTGGCAGGGTGTGAAAAGGTTGGCTCCAGGGCATTTACTCAGTTTCGATCTGACTTCAGGCTCGAGTAGCCAGACCTGCTTTGTTCAGGCAACAAGTGAGCGCTTTGCTGGCACCCAGGAAGATGCGATCGACGCCTATCAAAGTAAGCTTTCTCAGGCTATCAAGCGGCAATTGCTGTCCGATGTGCCCGTCGGCGTCCTGCTCTCAGGCGGAATCGATTCGGCACTGGTCGCGGCCATGACCAAGGATGCAGGAATATTGGCACCCTGCTTCACGGTCGGTTTTGGTGGCGGGCACCGGGAGTGCGAGATTGATGATGCAGCTCATACCGCGAGAGTCTTAGGGCTTCCATTCAAGAAAGTGCTGATCACCCCAGAACAGCTCAGGTCCGTTTTGCCATCCATAGTAAGAAGCATTGAGGAGCCACTGGGAACAACTTCGGTGATGCCCATGTGGGAGTTGGTCAGACGCGCGCGTGAAGATGTAACTGTAGTGTTAACTGGCCAAGGAACCGATGAGCCATGGGGGGGCTATTACCGATATCAGGTTGAGCTGCTTCGCAACATGGTGGGCTGGCCTGCATTCTGGAGGGCAGGTGGGGCAATCCTGTCCTTCTGGAAAGGAAAGCCAGAGGCCCTGGAAAGAGGATTTCGCTCGCTATCAGCGGGCGAACCCACCAGCCAGATCATCGAGGCGTCGTGTTTGTTCACCGCTACGGAACGAGAGTCGCTGACAGGCTTGGCTGATGATGGCGGAGCGTCTGGCCAGTTAGGGCACTGGCTGCAATGGTTGACTCCAGCACCTGGGCTGAGTGGTGCTGAGCGAATGATGCGTTTAGATACGCGCATGAACCTCGCGGATGACTTGTTGCTGTATGCGGACAAGATATCCATGGCTGCGTCCCTAGAAGCTCGGGTGCCGATGCTCGATATCGAATTGGTTCAGTTTGTAGAGTCCTTACCTATCGAGTACCGCCTGCGCTGGGGCAAGAGCAAGATTGTTCACAAGGCAATGGCGGAACGCTATTTACCTGCAGATATCGTGCATCGTCCCAAGAAAGGCTTTCAAGTGCCCTTTGGTGCTTGGTCGCGCAACGAGTGGCGTGCATGGCTTGAGCCCCTTCTGCTGGATGGGTTGGATGGGCTGTTGCGCAGAGATGGGGTCGAGCGCCTCTGGCGACAGCATCTAGCCTGCAAACCAGATCGAAGCCGGCAGGTTTTTGCACTGATGATGCTTGCGCTTTGGCGTCAAGAACATAGTTTTTGAGTGGAGAACTTAGATGCGCAGAATTGAAGTGCTGGGCTGTCCGATGGATGTAGCCACTATGGGAGAAACCGTCGAGACCATTCGAGACGCGGTGGCCAAGGGCAGCTTTACCCAGCATGTGGTCGTCAATGTCGCGAAGCTCGTCAACATGCGTGACGATGCGCAGCTTCGAGCATCCGTGCATGCCTGCAACATCATCAACATTGATGGGATGGGCGTGGTGGTCGGTGCGCGCTTCCTCGGCCATGACGTGCTTGAACGGGTAGCCGGCGTCGATCTATTCCACGAGCTGCTGGCCATGAGCGCGCGAGAAGGGCTGTCGGTCTTTCTGCTCGGCGCTCAGGAAGAGGTGGTCTCAGCCACGGCGCACAAAGCCGAGGCGCTCTATCCGGGCCTGCAGATCGCCGGCTATCACCACGGCTACTTCTGGGACGACGAGGCGGCTATGGTCCAGAAGATCCGCGCTTCCGGCGCCCAGTTGCTGTTCGTAGCCATCACCTCGCCGAAGAAGGAAAACTTCATCAACCGCTGGCGCGACCAGCTGGGTGTGAACTTCGTGATGGGCGTGGGCGGCACCTTCGACGTGGTCTCTGGCAAGGTCAAGCGCGCACCATTGTGGATGCAGAGGTACGGACTGGAGTGGTTGTACCGCGTCATACAGGAGCCACGGCGCATGTGGAAGCGCTACCTGACCACCAACAGCAAGTTCGCCTGGTTGCTGCTCAAGGCAAAGCTCGGCCAGCTCACTGGCAAGAAGACGGGACACTAGGAATGGAAGTGCTCTTCGCTCCAGGTACGGGTTCAGGCATGACGCACAGGATGAAGATAGCCAGACCATGGCGCTTGGCGTTGGTGATAGTCGTGCTGGCGCTGGCATATGCCATCGCTTTGTACCCACCGGTGCGGGCTTGGTACAGCAGCTGGGACAAGTTGGCCCACGGCGTGGTCTTTGCCGCCCTATACATCGCATTGGCCTGGTCACTGCGTTGGCGTCCCGGGGTTCTCGCTCTCTTGGCCGCGGTGATGGGAGCCGCGGTCGAAGTCCACCAGATGCTGATGCCTGGCTTTTCGCCAAGTGTGTGGGATTGGCTGGCCGATTTGGCAGGCATTGGTTTTGGCATGTTCGCCATCAGGCTCTCGCGAACCAGACGCCCGTGCAAAACAAACGCCTCTACTTTTCCAAGACCTCTACATGATTTCTGACTTCCCTAGACGGTCGCGTTTGCGCAAGCTACCCCCAACCACCAATGGCCTCGGGGGCATGGCCATGGTGTTGCTGACTGTCTTGATCCTGTTGGCAACCGTGTTTCGCGGCGGTAACCGTGGCGTAGCACTGTTGGTTTTAGAGTGGCTGGCGCTGGCGATCGCTTTGGCCATTGCCCGGCAAAGTCTGCGGTGGCAACTGGCGCCCATACCTGGCC
>Ga0209066_10002578_pt1 | contig 21808 bp, 11 predicted proteins | sample All_14_2_FD_187198 | JGI IMG/M metagenome (GOLD analysis project Ga0209066, IMG submission 187198) | Freshwater microbial communities in response to fracking from Pennsylvania, USA - Allegheny Zone_MetaG_DW_15 (SPAdes) (version 2) ... | reverse complement strand
CACCATACACGTCGCGCCCGACGGCAGCGACACGGCGGACGGTTCGCGCCGCTCGCCGCTGGCCACGCTCGCGGCCGCCCGACAGAAGATCCGGGAGCTGAAGCGTGCGGGCGCGCTGCCCAAAGGGGGCGTCACGGTCGAACTTTCCGGCGGGCGATACGCGTTCACCCAGCCGTTCGAGCTGACGGCGGAGGACTCGGGCTCCGCTGAGGCTCCGATCACCTACCGCGCCTGTCCGGGAAAAAGCGTGGTGCTCAGCGGCAGCCTCCCCCTCACCGGCTGGAAACCCGTCTCGGATGCGGCCGTGTTGGAGCGGCTGGATCCGGCTGCGCGGGGCAAGGTGTTCCAGGCGGATCTGAAATCGCTGGGCATCTCCGAGTACGGCGACTTGGACCTGGATGCGGCGTGGGAGCTGCAGCGCGCGTTGTCTTTGGCCGACAATCAGAACGAGGACGAGATCGGAAACGCGATGGCCAGTCTCCACGCCGTCAAGAGCGGACGAAAGATCTCGCCGCGTCTGGAACTCTTCTTCGACGGCACGCCGATGGAACTTTCTCGCTGGCCCAACGCGGGGTTCACCAAAATCGGGGCGGTGCTGGGAAAAACGGAAATCAACGTCCGCGGCGTGATCGGCTGCAAAGAAGGCCTCTTCACCTATACGGACAACCGTCCGGAACGGTGGGTCAACGAGAAGGATGCCTTTGTCAGAGGTTACTGGTTCCGCGACTGGGCCCTGCAATGCCACCGGATCGCCTCCATCGACACGAAGAAACAGACCATAGCCGTCGAGCCGCCCTACCATTTCTACGGATATCGGGCCGGCCAGTGGTTTCAAGGCTTCAACCTGCTGTGCGAGCTCGACATGCCCGGCGAATGGATGATCGACCGCGCGGCCGGAATCCTCTACTTCTGGCCGCCCGCGCCCTTGGCTGACGGCCGCGCAGAGGTCTCGATGGCCGCCGGCCTGTTTTCGCTGACCGACACCGCCCACGTGACACTCGGCGGATTCGCGATGGAAAACGCCCGAGGCACCGCCGTCTCCATCAAAAACAGCCAGCAGTGCCGCGTGGTCGGCTGCACGATACGGAATATGGGCAACCACGCCGTGACCATCGTCGGCGGGCAGGCGTGCGGCGTGGTCGGGTGCGACATGGCCGGGATGGGCGGCGGCGGCATCTACCTGCTGGGCGGCGACCGCGCCACGCTCACACACGCCGGCCACACCGCAGAGAACAACCACATCCATCACTTCGGGCGCTGGGACCGCATGTATCGTCCGGGCCTTTTCATGAGCGGCGTGGGCCTGCGGGCTTCGCACAACCTGATCCACCACGCCCCGCACTCGGCGATCCTGTTCGGCGGAATGGAGCATCTCTTCGAGTACAACGAGATCCACAACGTCTGCCAGGAGTCGCACGACTGCGGCGCCATTTACGCCGGCCGCAGTTGGTGTCTGCGGGGAAACGTGTTCCAATACAACTACCTTCACCACCTCTGCGGGAAAGACGGCGGCGCGTGCAACGGCATTTATCTCGACGACGAATTCTCGGGGGCCACCGTACGTGGCAACCTGTTCTTCCAAGTCTGGAAAGCGACCTTCATCGGAGGCGGGCGCGACAACGTGATCGAAAACAACGTGTTCGTCGATTGCCCGTATGCCTTCCATCTGGACGCCCGCGCGCTCGGCTGGGCAGCCCCCTATTCGGAAGGGCGCCTCAAGGTCTACCGCGAAACCGGCGTGCTGTGCGGCGTGAAGATCAAAGAGCCGCCTTTCTCCACTCGCTACCCGCAAGTGGCCGCAATGATCGATGACGAGCCGGCGAAGCCGAAAGGAAACTGCGTCCGCCGCAACATCTTCTGGCAGGGCCAAGGCGAAAACCTGCGGCGCGTTTCGAAAGGCCAGCCGATCAAAGACACCTGGTGGAAATATATTGAGGCCTCTGTGACGAATCTGGTGACGACTGAGAACAACCTGATCAACGAGGATCCGAAATTCGTCGATGAGAAGAAGGAAGACTTCCGCCTCCGGGACGATTCGCCGGCATGGAAACTCGGTTTCCAACGGATACCCGTTGAGAAGATCGGTCTCTATCCGGGCGACGGACGGGCGACATGGCCGGTGACCCACGCGGTCACCCCTTTGCCCGCACTGCCAAAACCTTAACACCTCCGCAAACCGATGACGCTCGTTTACTTGATTCTTCTCGGCTGGGTGGGCGCCGCAAGCGCACTCTTTGCGGCGGTCGACGCTCCGCCTAAAATGTGCTGGGCGCATTACGTCGGCTGGGGGTTCGACCAGGTCAGCGGCTATGACAAGGCGGCGCTCGACCCCGTCTGGAACGCGCAGCGTTTCAACGACCGCTCCCTGCTTGGCCGACACGCCCAGACGGACGAGGGCGTCGGCGAAGCCACGAAACTTCAAGTCCGTACCGCGCTCCAATACGGCATCGACGGCTTCTGTGTGGATCTGGTCCTGCAAGAGAAGAGTCGGGACGCTTTCTATGCGGATGCGATGACCCGCTTCTACCGCGCCGCCGAAGGGACACGTTTCAAAGTCGCCCCCTGTGTCGACAGCACCGCGCCATCGCCCGAGGCGATGGTCCGTATCTTCGCGACCTATCTGGAGCGCTGGGGCCGCCATCCCAACACCTGCCTCGTCCAAGGAAACCCGGTGATCTTCATCTACAACAGCCGGCCGCGCACCTTGGCCGAGTGGCGACAGATCATCGACGCCCTAAAGGCACGCGGCCTCGCGGCCTACTGGCTCGTGCAACCCATGGGAGAGGGCTCGCTGTGGGGCAACGCGCAGGAGCTCGCCGACAACCTCGCCGTGTTCGACGGCTTCTACGATTTCGGCATCAACGGCTTCACCCGCGCACAAATGCTGGAGCGCCTCGCCAACGGCCAGAAGGCTCTCGACGCGCACCGCCCCGGCGGCCTGCTGGTCGCCGGCATCACGCAGGGCTACCTTGGCAACGGCAACAGTTTCTACCGCCCCTATCTGAACAGCGGCACTTTGCGCGACACATGGGAAGCCGCGTTGGCTTCCGAAGCCCCATGGGTCTGCCTCACCACCTGGAACGACTACGTCGAGCACACGCACTTCGAACCCTCGGCCGTGAACCGCGACGCTCTGCTGCGCATCTCCCGCGACTATCTCGCGCGCTGGCGCGGCGAACCGCGCCCGCCGCGTCCGCCGCAACTCTTCATCAGCTATCATGAGGAGGCAAGCCTCGGCGACGACTGGACGTTAGAGGTGTTGAGCCTCGCCTACACCACCGAGTCCGCGTCCGTGCGCGTCCGACTGCTCGACGAAGCCGGGCAACCGTGCTTTGAGCCCGCACCCGTAGAACTGCCCCGCACGAATCTGACCGCCACGACGCTGCGCGTGCCGCAGATCGGCTGTGACGGCAAGCGGCTGTTCCGCGTGCAGGCGCAGCTCGCAACCTCCGCGCAAACGAACGACTGGCGCGAACTTTATCCCGTGACCGTACGCTGCGGCCACCTCGAGAGCTTGCGCACGATCCGCATTCCCTTCGACAGCATCGCCGACGCACAGCCGGCGCTCACGCTGCGACTGGAAGGCACCAACCGCACGGCGCTCGTCCGCTTTGAACGCTGGAACATGGCGGGACACCTCGACCTGTTGCGCAACGGCTGGCCCGTCGCAGAGACCGGACTCGTCCATAAAGGCGCGCCGGCGGTCACCGTGAGCCTGCCGCTCCCCGCAGACGCCACACCCTCGGACGTCTACGTGGCCCGCTACAGCACGCTCTCAGGCGACGTGTGCTGGAGCGCGCCCGCGCGCGCGACACGCGCGCGGGCCGCTGCCAAACGCGCTTGCCCTGTCATCGTCACCGGCGCGGATTTCGACGAGGGCTGGTGGGGCGATCGCATATCGCGCTTCGAGCGGCCGCGCGTGGAGTCTCTCGCGCTCGGCGCAGACGAGACCTACGCGCTTACTTACCCGATGGCGGAAGGAGCGGGAACCGAACTGCCCTCGGTCTCCGGCTGGCAAACGCCGCTGCTGCTCGGCCGACGGCACACGTGGATGATAACGAGCGACGCGTGGCTCCCGCAATGGACGAACGACGCCGCGCGCGCAACCCTGCGTTTCGACGGTGTTGCCAACTGCGCCATCCTGCCCAGCCGTTCCATGCCCTACGGTCCTTTCACGATGGAAATCGCCGCGCGACCCGACGCAGTCGGAAAAACCATGGCCCTCTTCTCCGACGCCTGCGGCGTTGCGCTCACCCTGCGGGCGGATGGCCACGTGGACGTGACGCGGCGCCAAGCGACGCTCACGTCGCGCCAACCCCTGACTGCCGGGCGGTGGGCTCACCTTGCCGTCGTGTACGACGGCGAAAGCTTGCGCCTCTATGTCGACGCTAAACTTGACGCCGAGGTTCCAGCCCAAGCGCAGTCCATGCGCATCAACTCGCAGCCGGTTATCGGCAACAGCACCGCGTTCGACGCGGGTTTCCTGGGTTTGCTCGGCGGCTTTCACCTTCAGTGCGGCGTGCTCACGCCGGAGCGGTTCGTGCTGAACCGCCATCCGGCTCAATCCCTTCAGACGTCCAAAACCCCGTAAAGCAAGAATTGAAGGCCGAAGTGGCATGTGCGTCCCGACCATGCGCCGGGAACTCCCGCCCCGTTGATGTTGCACCACCCTATGGAAAGGCAGTTCTATGAACCTCCGCACAAAGCTCCTGCTGGCTGTTTCGCTCGCCGCGTCCGCGGCGAGCGCGGGACAATCCGTATTGCTTCAGAGTCCGACGCTCCAGGCGGAATGGAACACCACAAGCGGCACGCTGGTCTCGCTGAAAGACAAGACGACGGGCCGCGAATGGCTTGACCCTGCCGTGGCGACACCGCTGTATACGATTCAACTCGCCGACCGGAAAACACCGATTTCATCGGCGCAGGCAACACGCGTCAGCGTCCTTCAGCGCGACAACACGGTGACCGTCGAAGGCACGCACACCGGTCTCACGGTGACCTGCGAATACCGGCTGGAGAAGACTTCGCCCTGCGTGCTCGGACGCATCTCTGTCCGCTCCGCAATCCCCTGCCAGCTTGTGGAAATCAAATTTCCGCTCGTCAATTTGAAGCTTCCTTTCTCCGATACCGGAGAGAACGACCGGCTTCTATGGCCGGAGTGCGACGGCACGCTGCTGATGAATCCCGGCAAGAACCGTCCCGACCGCACCTTCCACTATCCCGGCGGCGCATCGCTGCAACTGATGGCGGCGCTCGATCCGGCGGCGGGCCTCTTTTTGTCCGCACGCGACAGCGCGGCGCATACCAAGCAGTTCTGCTCCCGCCGCAGCGGCAAGGGGGTCGAACTGAGCATCATCCACATCCTGCCTCAGACGCCCGTGACCGAGTGGCGGCTAGACTATGACGTCGCGATAGCGGGTCTCAAACCAGCTGCCGGCCTGAAGACGGTCACCTGGGAGGCGGCAGCCGATCTTTACCGTGAGTGGGCCGTGCTCCAGCCGTGGTGCCGTCAGACCATGGCGCAGCGCGTGGCCACAGGCGACATCCCCAAGTGGGTCACGGAACCGACGATGATTTTCACCTACTCGCTACGCGGCGAGCGACCGGACAAGCGTTTCGGCGACCGCCGGTCCTTCCTGACAAACCAAGTTCAGCGCTGGAGCCAAGCCGTCGGCGCGCCGATCACCACGCTGCTTATCTCGTGGGAGAAGCTCGACACGTGGACCACGCCCGACTACTTCCCGCCCTTCGGCGGCGATCAGGCGTTCGCGGCGATGACTCAAGAACTCCACGCACAGGGAGGCCATACCATGGTCTTCCTGTCGGGCCTCCATTGGACCCTGCACAAGACGCTGGAAGACAAAACCATCAATCAGGAAGCGGCGTTCAATCGTGACGGACGCCCGTCGGCGATCAGCGACGCGCAGGGCGTCGCCTTCACCAACGGCACGCCCGACAAGGGCGTCGGCCAGACGGCCACGATCTGCGCCAGCACGCCGCTGGCGCGTGAAATTTTGGCAGGCACGTCGCTACGCTGCCAGAAGGCGGGAATCGACTGCGTACAGGTCGATCAGATCGTCGGCGGCGGCATGAAGGAGTGTTACCATCCGCAGCACAGCCACCCGCCGGGCGGGGGCAGATGGTGCAGCGAGTCGCTGTACGGGATCTTCGAAGAGATCCGCAAAACGGGAAAAGCCCGCGATCCGAACTTCGCGTTCTCCATCGAGGAGCCGGGCGAATACTATCTGCCGCTGCTTGACACCTACCACGCGCGCGACCTGCATCAGGGCCGCTGGCCGCGTTCGGGTGCGGGCGTGCTGGGAGTGCCCCTGTTCACGCACGTTTACCACGACTACCTCGCGGGTTACGGCAGCGAAGGCTGCTACGTATCGGAGAAGCCCAGCCGGCTCGCGCTCTATCAGATCGGCATGAATTTCGTCTGCGGCAAAATCCCCGCTGTGGCGCTCTGGACCCGCTGGCTCGAACCGGAGAAAGCGAACGACACGCAGCTCCGATTGCTCCGCGCGCACCTCGCTCTCTGGCGCGGCAAGGCTGGCCCGTACCTCAATTTTGGCCAGCGCGCGGCGTCGCCCGAATTGGATGTGCCTCCGATCACAATGAGCTTTGCGGAAAAAGACGGCAAGACGATGCGGACGCTCTCTGTGCCCTCCGTGCTGCACGGCACATGGCGGCTCGCCGACGGACGTGCGGCCACGCTCTTCGCCTGCATCGCCGACGAGCCCGTCACCTTCATGTTTGAAACGGAACCGTTGACTTTGCAACCGGGAGAAGCGGCGGTGAAGGAACACATGAAGGAGCGCCGTTAACCGTTCAACCTGACGCGCACGCTGTCCCCGCGCCATTGACGACCCTCTGCGCATCGTGTATAAGAATGACCGGGTGGCCTTTGATGCAGGGCTTTGTTTGTTATGAACTCAACGACTCACATACGCTTCCCCGCCGAATGGGAGCCGCAGAGCGGTGTGCAGCTCACTTGGCCGCATGCGGACACGGACTGGCGCGACATCCTCGATGAGGTGATCCCTTGTTTCGTCGAGATCGCGAAAGAAATCGCGCGGCGCGAGACGCTGCTGATCGTGTGCCGCGACCGGGAGGCGGTGCGACGTCAACTCGGCGACACGGTGAACCTCGCGAACGTCCGTTTCTGCGCGATGGACACGAACGACACCTGGGCGCGCGACCACGGTGCGATCAGCGTCTTAGAGGACGGCAAGCCGACGCTCTATGATTTCACCTTTAACGGCTGGGGCATGAAATTCGCCGCGAACCTCGACAACCAGGTCACGCGGGGACTGATCCGCCAGAACGCATTCAGCCCAGACGTGCGTTACCGCAATATGTTGCACCTCGTATTGGAAGGCGGCAGCATCGAGTCCGACGGCCAAGGCACCATCCTGACCACCGAGGAGTGCCTGCTTTCGCCAAACCGCAACGACCACTATTCGAAAGAAGAGCTGGAAGCGTTTTACAAACAAGCGTTCGGCGCGAAACGTCTGCTGTGGCTGAGCCACGGCTATCTGGCGGGCGACGACACCGACAGCCACATCGACACCCTCGCGCGTCTCTGCAGCGCGGAAACGATCGCTTATGTCGCCTGTGCCGATGCCGCCGACGAGCACTACGGCGCGCTGAAGCAGATGGCGGCAGAGCTGAGAAACTTCCGCACGCTGGACGGGAAACCGTACACGCTGATTCCTCTTCCCATGGCAGATTGCGTGATCGACGACGGGCAGCGCCTGCCCGCGACCTACGCCAACTTTCTGATCATCAACGGCGCGGTGCTGATGCCGACCTACGGTTCGCCCAAGGACGAGACCGCCAAAGCCCAGCTTCGGCAGGCTTTTCCTAAACGGGAGATCGTCGGCATCAACTGCCTGCCCTTGATCAAACAGCACGGTTCGCTGCACTGCGTCACCATGCAATTTCCGGAAGGGTTTCTTGTAGACACCGGGACCTTCCCAAAACCTGCCCTGCTCACAGATGCTTCGCCCATACCGACAAATTCGAGACTCTAACGGGGTGCGATTGCTCTTTCACAAGGTCAAAATATGAGTGCAGATAAAATTTTGTGCAAAAAGAAAAAATCCCTGTTGCCGTCAGATTATCTTCCGTTGCTTGCCAACATCAAGGAGAGAGTCGTTTCTGCCCACATTTCCGCAGCGCGTGCAGTCAACCGCGAACTCATCCTCCTCTACTGGGATATCGGACAGGTGATTGTTGATAAACAACGTGCCGCAAAATGGGGCGACTCTGTTGTTGAGCAGCTTGCCGCCGACCTGCGCGCCGCGTTTCCGGACATGCGGGGGTTCTCAACGGCAAACGTTTGGCGCATGAGGCAGTTGTATGAAACGCATTCTCATTCAGATTTTCTCGCGCAACTTGCGCGAGCGTTAAAATCAAAACACAAGACGGGAACGCTTCTTAGACTACTGGAGCCTGTTGTTCCAGCGGATGAACAATGCTGGACTAGTCAGATTCTCGCGCAAGGTGCGCGAGAAATATGTTCTTGGGTGCCATGGGGACACCACATCTTGCTTCTCGGAAAGGGTGTGCCCGCGTCTGCCCGTCTTTATTATCTCCAGGCCGCCTTTCTTTTCGGGTGGACCCGACGTGTTCTGCTCAATCAAATCAAGGCGAAAGCCTACGAGCATGCGATAACCGAAAAAAAAGCGCAGAACTTTCCGCTCGCCCTGCCGGAGCAACTCGCAGACCAAGCGTGCGAAATGATGAAAAGCCGTTACACCCTCGAATTTCTCGGGGTCAATCGCGCCGTTAAGGAACGAGAGCTTGAAGACCGGCTCATCACCAATTTGCAATCGTTCTTATTGGAGCTGGGTTACGGTTTTTGTTTTGTGGGGCGGCAATACAGGCTCTCCCTTGGTTCGAAAGAGTATTTCGTGGACTTGCTCTTCTATCACCGGTTTCTGAAAGCTCTCATTGCCTTTGACCTGAAAATCGGCGCTTTTGAACCTGAACATGCCGGGAAAATGGATTTCTACCTCAATCTGTTGAACGATAAAGAACGCGCCCCTGAAGATGCCCCCTCAATCGGCATCATTCTGTGCGCCGAAAAGGATGACGTGGAGGTTGAATTCTCACTCAGAACAAAATCTAATCCGATAGGCGTTGCGGAATATCAGCTTCGCGCTCAGCTTCCCCGCGAACTAAAAGGACAGCTTCCCACGGCCCGTCAACTCGGCGACGCTGTACGCAAGAGTCTTTCACAAACGTCTTGATACGGAAAACGAGGTGCTCCATGAAAATCGGACTTGTCCAGCAGACGAACACGGCGGATCGTTGCGCCAACATCGAGAAACTGAAGGCCGGCATCCGGACCTGCGTGCGGCAGGGCGCGGAGCTGGTCGTTCTGCAGGAGCTGCATAACGGCCTCTATTTTTGCCAGACCGAGGACCCGTCGAATTTCGATCTGGCGGAGTCCGTTCCCGGTCCGAGCACAGAAGCGTTCGGCGCGTTGGCCAAAGAGCTGGGCGTGGTGCTCGTGCTCTCGCTCTTCGAAAAGCGCATGGCGGGACTGTACCACAATACCGCCGTCGTCATCGAGAAGGACGGCTCGCTCGCCGGCAAATACCGTAAGATGCACATTCCGGACGATCCGGCCTACTACGAGAAGTTCTATTTCACACCGGGCGATCTCGGTTTCACCCCCATCCCCACCTCCGTCGGAAAACTGGGCGTGCTGGTCTGCTGGGACCAGTGGTATCCCGAAGCCGCGCGCCTGATGGCTCTGGCAGGCGCCGACCTGCTGATCTACCCGACGGCGATCGGCTGGGAAAGCACGGATGGCGCAGACGAGAAGGCACGCCAGCGCGAGGCGTGGATCACTGCCCAGCGCGCGCATGCGATCGCCAACGGCGTGCACGTGGTCAGCGTCAACCGCACCGGCTATGAGGCCGACCCTTCCGGCGTGACGAACGGCATCCGGTTCTGGGGCAGCAGTTTTGTCGCGGGACCGCAGGGCGAGTTTTTGGCGCAGGCCTCGACGGATCAGGAGGAGTTCCTCGTCACCGACCTCGACCTCTGTCGCACGGAGGCGGTCCGCCGCATGTGGCCCTTCTTCCGTGACCGCCGCGTTGACGCCTTCGGCGGACTCTCCAAACGGTCGCTGATTCAGCCCTAAGTGTTTTCGGGACAACCTTCGCTTTCCGTTTCCATCGTGCCGCGCCGCGGGCTCTGTGAGAGCGGCGCTACCGGGAAGGCGCGCAGGCGGAGAATGGACGTTTGAGGCGGGCAATCAACAGGGCCAGCAAAAAAGGAGGCAGGTGTTGAAGACGTCACGGCGGTCTTTTGTGATGGCGGCATCCGGGGGGAGTTTGGGCGCCCTTGCCGGATGGTCGGGTTTTCCCGTTCAGAATTCGGCCGGGGAGCGAGAGGCCCATACGCTGATCATTCCCGAACGGCGGCTGCCGGTTTTGGCCGAGGCCGACGTTGTGGTTTGCGGGGGCGGGCCGTCCGGGCTTTCGGCCGCGGTTTGCGCCGCACGCCACGGTGCGCGCGTCATCCTGATCGAACGGTGGCCGAGCCTCGGGGGCATGGCGACGAACGCGCTGGTGAACATCTGGCACATGAACGACCGCGTCAAGCAGGTGATCTTCGGTTTCGCGCAAGAAGCGGCCGACCGCGGGGGGCGTTTCATACGCGAGCTTCCGGGTTCGCCGAAATCGCCCGAAAAGTACGAGTTCGATCCCGTCGGAATGCGTGTCGTGTTCGACAAGATGCTCAAAGAGGCGGGCGTCCGCGTCCTGTGCAACTTGACTGCGGTCGAGACCGTCCTTTCAGAGGGCCGGATGACCGCCGTGCTGGTCGACACGAAAACGGGGCGCAAGGCCGTGCGCGGAAAAATCTTTATCGACGCCACCGGCGACGGCGATATTGCGGCCAACGCGGGCCTTCCCTTCGAGTTCGGCCGGCCGGGCGACGGCAAGGTCCAGGGCATGACCATGATGTTTCAGCTGGGCGGGCTTGACGCGCCCCGGATCAAGGCCCACCGCAAAGACGCCGAACGCGTGTTCGCCCTGATGAAAAAACTGCGCGATGACGGCAAGTACCCGCAGTTCTTCGAAGGGGCGGCGATTTCGTATCTGACCTCCCCGCGCGTTCCCATGGTCGCTTACAACATGGCGCCTGTATCGGGCAATCCGCTCGATGAGGAGGAGTTGACCCGTCTTTCCGCACAGGGGCGGGAGAAGGTCTACCAGTATGTGGACCTCTGGCGGGATCAGATGCCCGGTTTTGAAAACGCGGAAGTTACGCAGATGGGCTTCGGCCTCGGTCTCCGCGAGTCGAGGCGCATCCGGGGGTTGAAGACGCTCGACAAGGACATGGTGGTCAACGCGGTCAAACAGCCGGACGCGATCGGCCACGGGTTCTGGGTCATCGACATTCATGATCCCAAAGGATCCGGGCACACCACATGGGCGGACCAGAGCAAAGATATGCGGCCGCCGCCGGGCGACAGTTATCATATCCCGCTGGGCATGTGCCTCAACGCGACGCTTCCGAACCTAGCCGTTGTGGGACGGTGCGCCTCTTCCACGCATGAGGGGCATGCCTCTGTCCGGATTCAGTCACACGGCATGGTCATGGGGCAAGGCGTCGGCACGTGTGCCGCGCTGGCGCTCGCGGCTGGCACGGACATGGGGCAGTTCGATGTCCGGAAACTCCAGACGCAGTTGCGAAAAGACGGCGCTTACATCGAGCACCTTCCTGCGTAATGCAAGTGCTCGATCAACAGGGAGTCAACCTTCGAATGGCCTTCGCAGACGTCCTTGCACACCGTTCCGCCCTCAGAGGTGTCACCGCCACACTCGGCTTTTCCTCGCGGCGGGGGGCGCATCTGAAAAGGGGACAAACGCTTTTTTCTTTTCTTGTCGCAGCCGGATGCCTTTCGGCCGTGTTGCCCGTCTGCGCGGAAACCCGCTATGAGAAGAGCTTCTTCATTCTGCACGAAGACCACCACATCTTCGGCGACGAGGCCGTCGGACGCGAGGCCGATGTGGAGGCGACCGCGCGCCTTGTCGCCCTCTGCAAACCGGACATGGTCCAGATGCACGCAAAGGGCAATCCTGGATGGACCACCTACCCGACGAAAGTCGGTTATGCGCCGACGAACTTGGTCGGAGACGTGCTGGGCGTTTGGCGCGACGTGGCACGGCGCGGCGGTTACGGGTTCGGCGTCTACTTCAATCTCGGGAACGACGGGCGAATCGCGTCCCTCCAGCCGCACTGGATCCGGAAAGGCCCCGATGGAAAACCTCTGGGCCGGAGCCTGTGCTTCCACTCCGGTGTAGCCGAGAAGTACCTGTGGCCCATGATCCGCGAGGTTCTGGCCACCTATCACCCGGACAGCTTCTGGTTTGACGGCACGGCCCATACTGTGCGCCCGTGTTACTGCGCGCCCTGTCGCGCCCGCTTCGAGCGCGAGAAGCACCTTCCTCCCCCAAAAACGGAGGCAGACATCGGCTGGGCCGATTACCACGAGATGCAGCGGCAGATCTTCCGCGAGTTCATTGCTCAGACGATCAAGGAAATCCACACGATCGAACCGCACTGTCTCGTGGGATTCAACAACGCGTACCATCTGATGATGCCCGAGAAACCGCCGCAAGGCATTGGCTACCTCACGAGCGACATCGGCAACAGCGTCGAGTCGCTCTCGCCTTTAGCGCATTGGCTCGACGCCCAGTGCCTGCCTTACGACCTGATGACGAAATTCGTCGTGGCCGACCCGCAGTCGGTGAAGGGCGATTCGGCGACAGCCGTGATGCCCAAGCCCGCAGGACAGCTCCAGCAGGAAATGGCTGTGGTCATCGCCAACGGCGGACGTTACTCCTTGTGGGACATCCCTTCGCCCGCAGGAGCCCTGCGCCGTGAATGGATCGAAGCCATGGCCCGCGATGTGGCGCCGTTCCTGCGGGCGCGGCAGCCTTGGTGCCTGGGGTCGCGCCTGCCCGACGCGGCGGTGCTGCACAGCGCCGCCGCTCACTACGCGGCCACCCGGCGCGCCCAAAAAAGCTTTGTGGTCAGCGACCGCCACATCGACGGCGCCACGGTCGCGCTGAGCAGCCGGCATGTGAATTATGAACTGCTCCCCGACTGGCGCCTCGCCGAACAGGACCTCCGCAGCCCGCTGCTGATCGTCGAAGACCCCGAGGCGGTCACTGAGGCCGTTGCGGCGGGCATCCTCGCGTTTCTGGAGAAAGGCGGCCGGGTCCTCTGGTCGGGAATGGGGCTCACCGCACAGCTTCAATCGGCGTTCGGGGTGAACGTTGACGCCCGTGCCGACAAACCGGAGCCGCTCATCGTCGGGGACGAACCCCCTGGCGCGACATTTGAACGGCCGCTGCACCGTGTGTCCTGCACGGCCGCGCAAACGTTGATGCAGGTGCGGACCCCGGACGGGAAGCGCTTTCCGCTCCTGACGAAGAACGCCGTGGGGCGCGGCACAGCGTTCTATGCGCCCGTGCCACTGTTGTCGCGGTTCGAGGGGCGGCCGGTCCCGTCAACACTTGTGGACAAGGTTATCGGAATGGTCCTGCCGCCTTCCGAGCGTCGGCTGGCAACCGATGCGCCAGCCCACGTCGAGGCCGTGTTGCGGGAGAGAGACGGGCAACAGGTCGTGCACCTCGTGAATCTTGCTGAGGGCAAGCGAACGACCTCGGTTTACGACGCCAGCGTTCTTTATCCCGGAGTGAAGAAAGACGGCCAGCGCGCTTTTCGACCGGACCGGCTCATCACGGAAATTCCTGCGGCGCCGGCCTGCCGCGTAAGCCTGCGTTTGGCGGCCCGGCCCGCGTCTGTCATGCTCCAGCCGCAGAATCAACCGGTCGCCGGCTGGACGTTCGAGAACGGCCGTTTAGAGATCGATGTGCCCGCGTTCGCCATTCACCAGATGGTCGTCGTGAAACCGGACGGCGTCTGACCCCTGCTGAGAACCGGGATCAGAAGAGATCCATCAGCGCGTCCGCGAACAGCTTCATGCCGCGCTCGTCGGGATGGTTGATGTTGTTCATCAACAGCGTCGAATACGGCAGTCCCTGCCGCCAGAGCCGGCCCCAGCGCAGTGAGGCGTCCGCCAGCGCGACGCGATTGTTGTCCGCGAAAAGCCGCAACCCCCGCACATAAGGCCGCGGGTCCTGATCGATCTCCCGCTCCTGTTTCAGGCCCATCCAGTCCGGCCGCGCGTAGTGAGGCGTCAGGATGATCCACTCCGCGCCGATCTTTTTGAAGTCCTTGAGGATCGCACCGTAATTCTCGAGCACGGCGGCCTCGTCCATCGAAGCGTCGTTGATGAACTCGGAAACGATCAAGTCGGGCTTGAGCGCCAGAACCTTCTCCGCATAGTTGCGCGGGCTGCCCTGCGGCTCGTTGCGGTAGGCTGTGGTCGTGCGGCCACCCCAGCCTTCGGAGAACATCACGATGCTCGCTTTCGGGAAACGCTCGCGCAACCGTGCCGCGAACTGCTCCTGCCACTTCTGCTGAAACGGCAGATACACGCACTCGGTCACGCTGTCGCCCCACGCGAGGATCCGCACCAGCCCGCCTGCTTTCAGCTTCGCGAGGGTTCGCGGCAGAGCACGTTCCGCCGCCGTCGGTCCGGCGCGCGGCGCCTCAGGGTATGCTCGCTCCAAAATCGGAAAGAGCATTGCGGGCGTGAGCTTTTCCGTGCGGCCAGGCAACCACACGTTGCCCATGCAAATCTCGCCCGCCGCAAGCTCTGGCGGACGCGGCGTGGCCACGTGCGGCACGCCCTTACGGATCTCGAGCTTATTGCCGGGAGTCTGCACGACGCTGTCGAGCCGCATCATCGCGTAGCGGTAGCTCGCAAAAACCGGTTTGTCCGCTGGGATCGAGCCGCCCTCTAAACGGCCGAACCCGCCCCAGCGCGGCTCGAGCTGATAGTCCTTGCCGAGCGCATACGTTTTGGCCGCGGTTCCGGCGCCGTCGCGCACAACGAGCGAGCCCGGTTCCAAAGCGTCCGCTACGCTGCATGCCTCGGCCTTGGTTCCGAGCAGCGGCGTGCCGCGCCGCCAGACAGGACCTTGGAACAATGCCAGTGTTTCATATTTCTCGTCCGCCACAGTCACGATGTCCGGCGGATCAACCGCCAGCACCGCCGAGACCTCCCCGCTGATGACCTTCACCTGCCACGCGCCCGCAGGCTCCATGCGCGCAGGCTCGGCTGCGAAGAGCGTCAACGTCGAGCTTAGACCGACCAAGAGAGTTGCACTTTTTTTCATCTCATCCACCTAACGTCGAATTACGACCTTTATTCTGCTCCAAGCCGCCGGCCGGCGAACCTCTGCGAGAGAAAGAATCCTCTCGCCCGCTCAACGCTCCATGCAGAACGGCAGGGCGGGTTCCCCTCAACCGCCGCTCACCAGACGAGGACCATAAATCCGGGCGGCGTGATCTTGATACCCACCATGTTCGAGTTCGTGACCGCCGTGGCCCAGTGGGCTTCGGTGAGGTCGAACCGGATACTGCCCGTGTACGTAAGCTTGCCGGATGCCGAGTGAATGAGCGGAATGAGGCCCGCGTGCTGTCTCGCGAAGCTCCGCGGATAAATCGCCCGGATCGTGCCGTCACCCAGAATGTGCGTATGACTGGCGCTGGTGAGGCGGATCGGCGCCGTCCCGGCGGCGAACGCGCCGTCCGTCATGTCGAACGTCATGTCGAACGTGTTGGTGATGACCAACGCGTTCCGGATGCGGAAGTCGGACTGCGGCCCCGCCAACCGCAGCACGCTGTTCGATCCGACGCTTCCGGTCAGGTTGCTGATGTCGACGGCGCCGTTGCGCACGTCGACGATCGCGGTAACGCTCTTCATCACCGGGTTCGTGTGCCAGCCGCCGAAGTTGGAGTTCATCTGAATGCCCGCGTTGGAGTGGAATTTCCCCCCGTCCGACACATAGAGCCCGTTGGTGCCGCCGCCTTGGTTGATCACCAGATCCGCATTGCAGTTCGTCACCAGACCGCCGCTGTCGATCATCAGCCGGTTGCCATTGTAGCCGCCGCCGGGAGACTGCTCCCCCCCCAGATAAAACGTGTTGCACGGCCAGTTGCAGACCGCCCCGTCGGAAACCCGCAGGGTGGTTCTGGGGCCGTTATATCCGATGCAGATCCGCCACCAAGTGCCGTGGAGATCGAACCGGGTGTTCGGCCCCTTGAACCAAAGGCAATATCCGCTGCCGATGGTGCGGATCATCGTGGAGGAGACGTTCCCGTTGGTGATGGCGAACGTCCCGACTGATCCGTAGTCCTGATTGAGAAAGTACGTCACATAAAGCGTGTACCCGCCGAGATTGAGGTAGTTGGTTTGACTTGCGCCACTTGTGTTGAGCTGCATCATGTTCAACACGTTGATGTCCGACTCCAGATAGAGCTCGCGGGTTGCGTTGGTGAACCCGTCTGTGAACCAGACCCGGTCGGTGGCGGGATCCTGCGGATAGGTTCCCCGGAGCACGCTACCGCCGGAATTCGTCACCCAGTTGTTGACGTCGTTCCAGCTGCCGCCGGTCTTGGAGCGCCGGTAAAACTCGATGTTGGCGGCGCGCGCGTCCAGACACACTGCCGTCGCGACAACCGCGAGGCAAAGGTAAAGCCGTTCCTTTTTCATGTCTGTATCCTTTTCGTTTAACTCCTCCGCACGTGTCCCGTCAGCCTACCCCGGAATGTCTCAGAGTCCATAATCTTCTGCATGAGCATCCCACAAGGGCGGACCGGAAACATTCTCGCACCCATACTCAACGTCAATTATGCCGAGGAGAGACAAAAAGAGTCAACCCCGAAACCCAGAAAAAGTGTCGGCATCGAGGGCGATTGCCTCGCCGCACGAGCCGATACTCCTTGCCGCTGAACGAATAAGTTTGCGACAACGGCACTCTGCCTCCGGGTAGGCTTCCCCACCTGAGATCGAAGGCATCAATAGGTCCAGCTTCATCTGTAAGGCGCCGGCGGAGCCAGCCGACGCCACTCCGGCGTGAGCGCCTGAAGCGCCTTCGGCACATCGCCCGACAAACCCTGGATCACGCCACACACGCGCCCTTCTTTTTCCCTGCGGAACGCAAGATCGACGCGCTCTTCCAACGCGAGCTCAAGCCCGTCCGTTTTGAGCGTCTTGAGTCCGCCTGCCGCAAAAGCCGCGACCGTGCCGTCCGGAGCGAACCGGATCGCCACAACCCCAACCGCGTCGACCGTGACGACGTGTCCCTGCCATTGAAACGTTTCGCTGATCGTATCGCCCGCGGGTTCCTTTGCGCCTGCGACCCGCACGTAGGTTCCGTCCATAAGCGCACTGTGCCCCTCGACCGGCGGTGCGGCCAGCTGTCCGCCGCCCGGACGTCCCCAGCTTTGGATCCCAGCCGACCACCCCGTCACGCACGCCACGCCTGACTCGCTGAGCGACCGCACCACATTCTCAACACAGGCGTCATCGTCCGCGCACTCCCGGACCCTTGTGCCCAACCGCGCTTTCGCATCGAGCGGACGCGCCTCGAAATCACGGGTCCAGTTACCCACCCGATAGAGGGTGCTCTTTCCCGCCGCAGCCCGGCAGAAGAACGACAGCTCCTGCTCGTCTCCGAATTCGGGCTGGTACAGCACGACCGCCGCGTACCGTTGCGGCCCAAGGCAGACATAGCCGTCGTCATCGAGTCTCAACGCCTTTGACGCAATCAGGCTGGAGGGAATCAGGTCCGCCGGATATCCCTTGGCACAGAGCGCTGAGGCGATGCCGAGCCCCACGTTGTTATAGGAGGGCTGCGTCCAGTTCATCGCGCACGCATGACCGAACACCACCGCCACAGGACAGTCCAGCGGGGCTTGGGTGATGAAGTCGAGCATGCGTAGCCGCGTCATGCCGGCCATCAGCCCGCTCCGTATCAACCCGAAGTCGCGCTCGCCTCCTTTGAGGTCCGGGCGCGGGTAAAGCGGGTGGACGTTCAGCCGTCCGCCGCTCAACGCGCCGGCCCACAGCTCACGTACGTACGGCGCGGTCTCTTTGGAGTAGGTTTGGTTATACCAGAGCGGGAAGCCCCACCGCTTGGCCAACGCGGTCCGGCACGGGTAAGGCGTGGACTCGTCCGACTGCCCGATATCCCGCGTCGCGTCCCACCAGGACAATCCGTTCTTGCGGAACTCCTGAGCCCCCGGATAAGGGATCCATGTGGAGTGCGTCACAATAAACGCGTCCCTGCCGAAGGTTTCCTTCCCGGCACGGTAAAAGTCGTCCTCAATCTCCACATTGCGCACACGGCACATTTTCCGGTAGCGGTTGATGGCCACTTGCCGCTCCCGCTCTTGCCCCTTCTCTCCCGCGAACATCAGAAGCGCATCGCGAACCAGATCTCTCCCTTCCGCCGTCTTCGCGTAAGCCGCCGCCATGGAAGGGGAGTACCAGTAACGGTCGTGCGCGGGGTTCCCGGTGTGGTCAGGGGGAAACCCCCACTCGTCTTTCATGATGCCCGCCAGAGGTAGGTCGGCGTATTGCCGGATGATGCCGCGTTGGTATTCAAGCAAATGCGGCGCGAAAACATCGGGCGTGAGGCAGGTGTGCGAGGCGATCACGCACGCATCGCGGCCCGGTTGCGCAGGCACGCGCACCGTCAGTCTGAGCCGCCCGCCGGCGGTCGCCACAACGCCTTCGCCGGTGATGTCCTTCACCGTCGCCGGATCGATGCCCTCGGGTCCGCGCATGAACGAATAGACGCGCACGAGCCGCGTCGTCAGGCATTCGTACTTGGGCAGGCTGCCGTTCATGTGGTCGTCCGTGTCGCTCCCCAGGAACACAACTTCGGCCGCGCCTTCTTTGGGAAACTCCGCCATCTTGAGGACAAGCTCTTCCTGCAGTTCATCGGGAAAGCTGGCGCGAAAGGCCTGCCGGGCGAGTCGGATATCGACCTCCAGCGCGATGTTCAGTCCCAGCCCGTTCGCGTAGCGCACCGCCTTGTCCGCCTGTTCGTGCATCGCGGGCTCGACGACCTCGATCCGGCGGCAGGAAGTGGTAAGCAGCGTATACGGCGAGTGCGCGGCGGCCGCGTCCAAAAACGGCTTGAACCCCTCTGGCTCCAACACCTCCTGCGTCCAGAACCACGCGGCGATCACGGGCGGCCACTCGCGGCCTGCCGGACGAAGCGCCTCCTTTTTTAGATCCCCCGCAAAAGCCGTTCCCGCTAGCGCGATAGTCAACATCGAGATAAGCGGCCTCTGCCGACACTCCGATTTCCGCCGTTGGTTTCTCATCGTTCTTCTTTGCTCCAGTAAACTCACGAACGTTACGCTGCTCTCCGCGCAACCTGTCATTGCCTCCTCCAACATCACTTGCCCGCCTCGCCCAACTTGACGACGATGATGGACCGGCACGGCAGCGGCACCTTCAGCACGGTCTGTCCGGCCGCCAATGTTTGGCCGTCGACTTTTTCGAGATCGTATTGGCCGTCTGCCCGCAGCACCTCAACCCGCACGGCACCTTTCCACGGCAGATTCAACAGTGAAACGTTCACGGTCCGCGTGTCGCAGCCCAGCGCAGCCTGGCTGACGATCATCAGCGCCGCGTGCCGCCCGTCGTCCGACACGCCCGCCTCCATCAGGGCAGACTCCAGTTTTGTTTCCGCTTTTACGCGGTTCCCTACCTTGTAAAGTTCGCCATAGGCCGGAAACGCCTGATAAATCTTATGCGGGTAACCGTGTTGGTCGAACATCCCCCATCTGAGCAGCGAGTCTCCCGTGTAAAAGTTGGCAATGTCGATCGACGTGTCCTGCAGCTTCATCATCACCGCCGCGCAGAAGACCATTCCCTGTGGCCCGTTGAGTTCGGCCCACAGCGCATCGATATCAGCCGCTCCGTTCTTGGTGTCGGCCCAGCGCCGCCAAGCCCAGTCCCGCATCTCACGCCACTCCGTGCAGTAGCTCTCGGCCTGCGTGAATCCCGCCTCATCGAGCACCTTTTGCGCCTGTTTCGCCGCGCTGATGATCTCGTCCGGTTTTCTTCCGTAAGCGTGCCAAGAAAAAAAGTCCAAAGGAGCTTTCTGATCCCTGCAGTACGCAAGAAAAGGCTTCACGACACGCGAATGCGGGCTCGTCACCGCCGGCCCTCCGATCATGAGTGACGCATCGTGCGCCTTGAGCGCCTTGGCCGCCGCGACATACAAATCGAAAAACTGCTGATCCGTGCCGGTCCAGCAAGGCTGAATGTCCGGCTCGTTCCAGATTTCCCACCGCTTGATCCCATACCGGAACCCATCCGCCCAGCCCTCGTTGTAGTGCCGCACGATGTTCACGCACACGCGTGCCCATTTGTGAAAATCCTTTGGCGGATTCGTATGATATTTCTCGCGGTGCTCGATGCTCTGCCCAAGGCGGTAAATCACCTGCGCGCCATTTGTGACGATCGCCGCGATCACCGCGTCGGTTTTTGCGAACGTGTAATTCTTCGGGTCATCCGGATCGGCGTCCGCGCACGGGAAAACGGCCGAGATGTCCACCGCATAGGGAGCGCAATACCCAAGCGGCACATCGTGCAGCCGCACAAACGGGAAGCCCGCCTCTTTGTGGAAACGCCGCAATCTCTCGGTAACGGAACTCAAGCTGTACGGCCCGTTGTTGACCCCGTGCACGGGCTTGAAGCGCCCGACTCTATCGGCGAAGTCTATCCTCGCGTCCTCCCTTTCCTGCGCAGCGCAGGTCACACAGGCCAGCAGACACGCGCAAAAGGCCAATCGTTGCTTCCCGCTTCTTTCCCTGTCTTTCATCTGTGCCTCCCCTTTAAGCCTGCTCAGAACTGTTTGGCGTCGACAACCACGTTCTCCGTCGGCGCGGTCCGCTCCACCAGGTTCGTGCAGCCGTCATACCCCACGATGTTGCGCAGCACGGCGTTCTTGAGCGGCCCTTGTATCCTGACCCCCGTCCGGCCGCGGGTGAGCACGTTATCCACGAAGACGTTGAACGTGTCGCCCAACCCGCAGGGCTTCATGCTCCAATAACCCCGGTCGCCGATCTTCACGCCGGCCTGCACGCGCGGCTCGCCCGCCACCGACGCATCCATGACGTCGCTGATGAAGATATTGTAGAGCCGGATACCGTCTTGGTTCAATAGCCGGACGATATGGTGACCGCCCGCCACCTTGGCCCGCACGTTGCGGATCGTGATGTTGTAGATGTCGTCGTTCTCGCCCGGCGCATTGCCGCCGACCTGCATGCTTCGAACGCCCTTGTTGGCCGTCGCCTTCTCGTTGCGCAAACCCGTCAAAGCCACCGCGTCATCGCCGGTCACGCCCGTGATGTTCTCGATCAGGATGTCGTGGCACCCTTTGCGCACGTCTACGCCGTCCTGATTCGGGTACTTGTTGGTGTTCTTGAAATCCAGGTTGGCGATGCGTCCGAAGGCGCAACCGTTCTCCACCGAGACCGCCCAAGCCTGCGTCTCTTCGAGCGTGAACCCTTCGATGGTGAACTGTTTGACGCCGCACAGCAACACGCCGATGGTGCGCCAGCCGCTCTTGTCGCCCGGCGGATTGAAGTGGGCTTCCGTGCCGCCGCTCAGCCTCGCGTTGCCGATGCCGAGAATGCGGATGTTCTGGTCCGCCTCCATCGGCTCTTTGGCGGCACCCGCGTTTCGGATGAGGTTGTCCTGTGTCCCCGGCGCGAGCCGCACCAGACAGTCGCGCAGCACCAGCGTGAAGTCGGAAGGCAACAGGATCGCCCGTTCGATCAGCCAGAGCGGTTCCCCTCGCTTCGCATTCATGCGCGGGATCTCGACCGAACGCTCACC
>Ga0209066_10002577_pt1 | contig 21810 bp, 25 predicted proteins | sample All_14_2_FD_187198 | JGI IMG/M metagenome (GOLD analysis project Ga0209066, IMG submission 187198) | Freshwater microbial communities in response to fracking from Pennsylvania, USA - Allegheny Zone_MetaG_DW_15 (SPAdes) (version 2) ... | reverse complement strand
CCTCTTTCGTTTACGATGAGTGGGATTACCGTCGCGCCGGTTACCGCAAGGACTGGTGCGTGCTCATCGAGAAGGAGTTGCCGCCGGTCCTGACCGGCTTTGTGCCGCTGACCCTGCAGAAATACCGGGGGTTGATCAGCCGGGTGCGGCGGCAGTTCGAGATGTTGCGGACCACCCACCGCTTCGTCAAGAGAAGACGGTACGGCGACGAAATCGATTTCGACGCGATGATCGACGCCCTGGGCGACCGCCAGGCCGGTTTTGCCCCGTCGGATCGCCTGTTTATCCGGCTGGTGCGGGACCATCGCGATATCGCGGCCCTTTTTCTTGTCGACATGTCGAATTCGACCGAGGGCTGGGTCGGCCGGTTGATCAAGGAGACCCTGGTGCTGCTCTGTGAAGTGATGGAGGTGTCCGGCGACCGCTACGGCGTCTACGGCTTTTCCGGCATGCGGCGGTCGCGTTGTGAGCTGTTTCATGTCAAGCATCTTGATGAGGCCTATGGCGAGGAGGTCCGGCAACGGATCGGCGCCATCGGCCCCCGGGAGTATACCCGGATGGGCGCGCCCATCCGCCATCTCACCCGGATGCTGCAGGCGACGGATGCCCGTCTCCGCCTGCTGATCACGCTGACCGACGGCAAGCCGGAGGACTATGACGGCTATGTCGATGTCTATGCCATCGAGGATACCCGCAAGGCCCTGGTCGAAGCGCGGGGCGGCGGCATTCACTCCTTCTGCATCACTGTCGATCAGACGGCCCATGACTATCTGGCCCATATGTACGGACGTGGCAATTATATTTTTGTCAACAATATAGAGAGGCTGCCGCTGCGGATGACGGAGTTCTACCGGTTGCTGACCAGTTGAGCGACAGGCGAGGCGAGCAGGGATGATACATCGAACCTAACGTGGAGGTGAGGCGTGGAAACGGCAGTGATCGCGAGATGCGGCAGGTGCGGGACGAACAACAGGATTCCGGAGAAGCGGCAGCATGAAGGACCGCGGTGCGGCAGGTGCGGGGAGGTGATCGATCTGGCGGCGCAGGTTGTCCCGATCGAACTCGGCGACCAGGACCTCCAGTCTTTTCTTGCCGGGAGTCGGCTGCCGGTGATGGTGGATTTCTACTCCCCCGACTGCGGGCCGTGCCGGGGACTGGCGCCGGTGGTCGAGACGCTGGCCCGCAGATTCTTCGGCAAAGTCGTGGTCGCCAAGGTCAATACCCGTCTCCATCCCAACAGTGCCTTGCGCTACGACATCAGGGGGGTGCCGACCCTGTTGTTTTTCCGCCATGGCCAGGTCCTCGACCAGGTGGTCGGCGCCCAGCCGGAGTCGCTCCTGGCCGATAAGCTCGTCCGGCTGGCAGCCGCAGCTCAGGCGGGACGATAGGGCCTGTGGGGTCCCCAGGCGGGACCGCGGGTCGTCATGGGGATTGCGTGGTCCATGGGACCCGGCATTGATTTCGATCGAATCGATCTTACCGTTGTTCTATCGGGGCCAGCCCCCGTTGTCCAACTCGATACGATACAATCTCAAGGATTGAGGTGCGCCATGAAAGGAGACTTTTCAACCCTGGTATGGGTCAACGATAAGGAAGGTCATGAATATGTCTGTGTCGCCGACGATAATTTCGACCGCAAGGATATCGAATTGCTGTCGGAGAGCGAGCGCGCCACCTGCACCGATATGAACGATTTTATCGGCACCGACCGGTGGTAGGCATCTAAGACAGGAATATTTTAAAAAAAAGCCCGCCGGCGCATTCAGACTGGATGCGCCGCGGGCTTTTTTTTTCTGTCGCTCGGGGCTGTCGGCAAACGCTAGCGTTTCTGGTTGTGGAAGAAATCCTCGAGAAACAGTTTGCGCCAGCCCTCGGTCTGGCGAAGCTGGCGGGACGCCTCGACATTGCGGTGATGCAGGATCTTGACGAGGGTCTTCAATTCCGAACTGTTGCCGACCAGCGCCGGATCGATGCCCTGAATCTCGCACTTGAGGTTGATCAGGCTGGTGAGTTTCTCCAGGGACTCCTTTTCCCGGGCGCTCAGCCGGGGGGCCTGATGCAGTGACGGATAGGTCGACGGATCGGCCTGCAACACCTGGTTGACGAGTTTGACAATGGTCCTGCCGTGGCGGTTGAGGGCCTTGCTCGACAGGAACTCCTTTTCTTTCAAGGATTCGAGCGAATCCGGATGCTTCTGCGCGATCAGCAGCAATGCCGAGTCGGGGATAACGTGGCTTCGCGGCCGGTTGACCGACCGTGCCTCCTGGTCCCGCCAGTTGGCCAGCTCCTTGAGGATGGCCAGGGCCTGGCGGTTGAGCGTGCCGGCCCCTCTGATCTTCAGGTAGCGTGAATTGTTCTCGAACGAACCCATGTATGTATTCGGGTTGTTGAGCAGATTGAGTTCCTCCTGCAGCCAGATCCGGATGGTGGGGCCGATGACCCGGTTGAGCAGGAGGAACCGCAGGGCCCGCAGATAACGGACGTCGTCGAGGGCGTAGTCGACCTGCTTGTCGTCGAGCGGCCGCTTGAGCCAGTTGGTCCGGGTTTCGGTCTTGGGCAGGTCGATGTCGAGCAGCTCCTTGACCAGGCTGGCGAGGGAGAGGCTGGCCGGCAGATTGGCGAAGCCGGCGGCGAGCCGGGTGTCGAAGATATTCTGCGGCGCGGCGCCGGTGGCGCGGTTGAGGATGGCCAGATCCTGCGGCGCGTCATGGAAGATCTTGATCACGCCGCGGTCGCACAGCAGGTCGCCGAGCGGGGTAAGATCGGAAAGGGCGCAGGGATCGATGAGATGACAATCCTCGTCGGACAGGGCGATCTGGATCAGTCCCAGTTGCGGGTAATAGGTCCGTTCCCAGACAAATTCGGTATCCAGGGCGACGGCATCGGACTTCCTGGCCCGGGCGATCAGGTGGATGAGTTGTTCTTTGGTCGTAATCATAATAACTTGCTTTATTCTATACTTTTTGCCATCCTTCAAGAAAAAACGGCCCCGGGGGTCGCGGTGATCGTCACGAGATCCCGGTGTTCCGGCCACTTACCGGTCTACAAAGACATACTGTTCCGCAAAACACAAGAGATATTCTTCTTTTAAGATGTCCACCGGCGATATTTTTCGTATGATCAGGCGAATGGCTTTATAACCGAGCGACCGATCCCCATATTGAGAAGATGTTTGTCTACATTATCAAGAGAATAGCCCTGATGATCCCCACCCTGTTCGGGGTGATGCTGGTGACCTTCGTCGTCACCCAGTTCGTTCCCGGGGGGCCGGTCGAGAAGCTGATCGCCGAGATGGAAGGGCACGGAAAGGGCGGCGAGGCGGCGGTTGCGGTCACCTCCTCGCTCTACCGCGGCGGGTCGGGGCTGGACCAGGAACGGATGGCGAAGCTGCAGCAGCTCTATGGCTTCGACAAACCGCCGGCGCAACGGTTCCTGCTGATGATGAAGAACTACCTGGTCTTCGATTTCGGCACCTCCTACTATTATCACGAGCGGGTCGCCGACCTGGTGATCGCCCGGCTGCCGATATCGATGTCTCTCGGTCTATGGAGCTTCGTCATCGTCTACGGGGTCTGCATCCCCTTGGGCATCGCCAAGGCGGTACGGGACGGCTCGCGGTTCGACGTCGTCACCAGCACCATCATCCTGGTCGGCTACGCCATCCCCGGGTTTGTCCTCGGCATCGTCCTGATCGTCCTCTTCGGCGGCGGCAGCTTCTGGAGCCTGTTCCCGCTGCGCGGCCTGGTCTCGGACAACTGGGCGGAGATGGGCCTGGGCATGAAGATCCTCGACTACCTGTGGCATATGGTGCTGCCGATCACCGCCAGTGCCGTCGGCAGCCTCGCGGTGATGACCCTGCTGACCAAGAACTCGTTTCTCGAGGAGATCCGCAAACAGTATGTCCTGACCGCCAGAGCCAAGGGACTGAGTGAGAACCAGGTGCTGTACCGGCATGTCTTCCGCAACGCGATCATCCCGATCATCACCGGTTTTCCCGGGTATTTCATCGCCTCGTTCTTTACCGGCAGCCTGCTGATCGAGACCATCTTCTCGCTCGACGGCATGGGGCTGCTCGCCTACCAGTCGGTGCTCAATCGTGATTATCCGGTGGTCCTCGGCACCCTCTATTTTTTCACCCTCATCGGTCTGGTTTCACGCCTGCTCTCGGATCTCAGCTATGTCGTCGTCGATCCCCGCATCAGTTTCCGACATGTCGACAACTGAGCCGACCGCCAGCCGCAAGGACGGAAGGCCGGGGCGGCAGAGTCTGGGCCGTAGGCGTTGGCGCCGGTTCCGCCGCAACCGGCGGGGCTATTACAGCCTGATCCTGTTCTCGATCCTCTTCATGATGAGTCTGTTCGCCGAGATTCTCAGCAATGATGTCCCGTTTCTGGTCATCTACAAGGGCAAGCCGTATTTTCCGCTGCTGGTCAGCTACCCCGAGACGGTCTTCGGCGGTGATTTCGACACCGAAACCGACTATCTCGATCCCTATTTTCTGCAGGAGATGAAAGCGACGGGGGGCAGGGTCTTTTTTCCGCCGAACCGGTACAGCTACAATACCATCAATCTCGAAATCGATGGTCCCGTGCCTTCGCCGCCGACCACCGACAACTACCTGGGGACCGACGACCGGGGCAGGGATGTCCTGGCCCGCCTGCTCTATGGCTTCAGGCTGAGCATCCTCTTCGGGTTCACCCTGACCCTGATCGGTACCGTTGCCGGGATCGTCGCCGGGGCGGTCCAGGGATTTTTCGGCGGCCGGACCGATCTGTTGTTCCAGCGCTTTATCGAGATCTGGGGGGCGATGCCGGAGCTCTACCTGTTGATCATCTTCGCCTCGATCTTTCAGCCCAGCGTCATGCTGCTGCTGATCCTGCTGTCGCTGTTCAGCTGGATGGGGCTCTCCGATTATGTCCGGGCCGAGTTCCTCAAGGGGCGGAGCATGGAGTATGTCAAGGCGGCGCGGGCCCTCGGAGTCGGCAATCTCATGATCATGTACCGGCACCTCCTGCCCAACGGCATGACCCCGGTCATCACCTTTCTGCCCTTTCGGGTCTCGGCCTCGATCCTGGCGCTGACCAGTCTCGATTTTCTCGGGCTGGGCGTGCCGCCGTCCACCCCCAGCCTCGGTGAGCTGCTGGCCCAGGGCAAGGCCAATATCGAGGCGTGGTGGCTGTCCCTGTCGGCCTTTTCGGTCCTGATCCTCACCCTGGTCCTGTTGATCTTCATCGGCGAGGCCCTGCGTGAAACCTTTGATCCGCGGCAGACCTGATCGTCGCAGGCGGATCCGGCCGGCCCGGGCCTCCCTCTCTTCGTCTCCTGGTCATTCAAATCGCGGTCAAGTGAAAAGTGTTAAAATTTGTATCGTTATTGACATTTATCGATCAAGTTTTTATTCTATTCGGCTGTACTGCCAAATCAGTCTGCCGGGGCGTCATCCTGTCGGCACAGCAATAGAACGTATCTTTTCGATGGGATATCTTCTTGGGGTGGGGCGGTTTTCTTTTCGGTTGGAGGCGTATGCAGAACAATCCCATACAGCGGCTCGGAGATACCGGGGTCTATGTCCTTCAGGATCTCGGGCGGATGACCCTCTTCCTGCTCAAGGCCTGCCGCGGTGTCTTCCGGTGTCCCTTCCGCGTGCGGGAGGTGGTCCGGCAGGTGCATTTCATCGGCGCCGGGTCGCTCACCGTCATTATCTGCACGGCCGCCACGACCGGCATGGTCCTCGGATTGCAAGGCTATTACTCCCTGAACAAATTCGGGGCCGAGGGCTGGCTCGGCTCGGCTGTTTCCCTCTCCCTGATCATGGAACTCGGTCCGGTCCTCACCGCCCTGATGGTGGCCGGGCGGGCGGGTTCGGCGATGTGCGCGGAACTCGGCATCATGCGGATTTCAGACCAGATCGACGCCCTTGACTGCATGGCGATCGATCCCTTCCGTTATCTCATCAGCCCGAAATTCCTGGCCGCCCTGTTCTCCGTCCCCCTTCTGACCGCGGTCTTCGACGTCGTCGGCATCGTCGGGGGATACGTCGCCGGCGTGATCCTGATGGGTGTCAGTCCCGGCAGTTATATCGAGAGCATGCAGGCGAGCGTCACCAATCATGATCTTCGGCTCGGCGTGATCAAGTCCTTTGTCTTCGGCCTGCTCGTCGTCTGGATCTGTACCGGGCGGGGCTATTTCGTCTGGGAGATCAGGGGGGCCGGATTCGGGGCCGAGAGTGTCAGCCGGGTGACGACCCAGGCCGTCGTCATGTCCTCCATCACGGTCCTGGTCTTCGACTATCTGCTGACGGCGGTGCTGCTGTGAATTCCCCTGCCATCGAATTCAGAGAGGTGCTGAAGGTATTCCCGAAGCGAGGCGGCGGGGTGCAGACGGTGCTCGATCGCGTCAGTTTTACGATTCCCAGCGGCAAAACCACCGTTATTGCGGGGGGGAGCGGTCAGGGCAAGAGTGTCACCCTGAAGCTCATCCTCTGCCTGATGCGGGCCGATGCCGGCGGAATCTTCGTCCATGGCCAGGATGTCACCAATATCGATGGGAGGGCCCTGGAGGACCTGCGCACCCAATTTGGTGTGCTGTTCCAGGGGGCGGCGTTGTTTGACTCTCTGACGGTCTACGAAAATGTCGCCCTGCCGCTGCGGGAACGGACGAAAAAAAACGAAAAAGAGATCAGTGCCCAGGTCGGGGCAACCCTTGAGCGTCTCGGACTCACCGGCCACGAGGGCAAATACCCGGCGCAACTGAGCGGCGGGATGCGGAAGCGGGTCGGCCTGGCGAGGGCCCTGCAACTCAAGCCGGAGATCATGCTCTTTGACGAGCCGACGACCGGCCTCGACCCGGTGATGACCCAGGATATCTACCGCCTCTTCGCCGAGACCCAGGCCCAGGAGGGATTTTCCTCGATCATCGTCAGTCATGATATCCCCAAGGTCTTCAATCTTGCCGATCAGGTCATCATCCTGAATGAAGGGAAAATGGATATCTTCTCCAGTCCGGAGGAAATCCAGCTGTCGCGGCAGGAGCATATCCGGGAATTCGTCCGGACAACGATGGGAGAGATATATCAGAGTCATCTGGTGGAGCGATGAAAAAAAATACATTGGAAATGATGGTCGGCCTGTTTATGGTGGTGGGCCTTCTGGCCTTCGGCTATCTGGCCCTGAGGCTTGGCGAAGTGTCATTATGGGGCGACAGCCGACGCTATTCCCTGACGGCTGAGTTCGATAACGTGTCGGGGGTGAAGAAGGGGGCATCGGTCCAGATCTCCGGGGTGGTGATCGGTGAGGTCAGCGGGGTCGACCTGTCCGATGATCACCTGGCGCTCCTGACCCTGCGGATCGACAAACGGGTGCGGGTTCCTGCCGACTCGATCGCATCGGTCAAGTCCCAGGGGATCGTCGGCGATAAATACATTCAGCTGTCGCTGGGCGGCGACGAGAAGATCCTCCCCGAAGGGGGATTGCTGACTGAGACTGAATCCGCGGTCGATATCGAATCGCTGATCAGTAAATTTGCCTTCGGCAGCGCTAAACAGGAATAGGGGGCGATGATGAAGATACGTACCTTGTATGTGATTCCGGGGGTGTTGTGCCTGTGGTTTTTTGTCCTCGGTCTGTCGCCGATCGATCCGATCGCGGCGGTGGCCGCGAATGCGACGCCTGATCTGCTGGCCGATGATGATTACAATAATAACGACGGCCAGGACGCGGAGGGGGTTGCCGATCCACTCGAGCCTTGGAACCGCGCAGTCTTTGTCTTCAATGACAAGCTTTACGTCTGGGTGCTGAATCCGGTCAAAAACGTCTACTCCAAGGCGTTGCCGCGCGATGTCCGTGGCTGTATCGACAATTTCGTCAACAACCTGGCCAGCCCGATCGTCCTGGTCAACGCCCTGCTGCAGGGAAGATTCGACGATGCCTGGACGGTGGTTGAGCGTTTCGGGATCAATACCGTCCTCGGGGTGTACGGGTTCGGCGACCCGGCGGCGAGTGAATTCGCGATGGCCCCCCCCTCGGCGGATTTCGGGCAGACGCTGGGCCGGTACCGGATGGGGGCCGGGATCTATCTTTACTGGCCGCTCTTCGGCCCCTCCAATGTCCGCGATACGGTCGGCCGGGTGGCGGATTATGCCGTCAATCCGGTGAATTATGTGGGATTGAACTCGGATGAGGCACTGGGCTATTCCGGCACGGCCTTTGTCAACCGGATGAGCGTGGTGCCGGATGCGTATGCAGATACCAAAAAATATTCCCTCGATCCCTATGTCGCGATACGTCAGGCCTACTCTGATTACCGCAACGCCCGTATCCGGGGTGGCGGAACCGAGGGGAACCAATAGACGACCGTTGTGTTGTTACGGGTCGAAGTCTTTTTTTACGAGGTGAAAGTAAACGATGAAAGTCAGAACTGTGGTACTGCTGTTCCTGCTGTCAGTATGTTTTTGTGCGGTGGCCAATGCGGTCGAAAGCCCGATGGCACAGTTGAAACCGACACTCAAGTCGCTGACCGACCTTCTGGCCGATGAAGGTCTGAAGGGGGATGCCCATCGTGATGAGCGACGATCGAGGATCATGAAGGCGATCAAGGTCGGCTTCGATTTTGAGGAGATGTCGAAGCGAATCCTCGGCAGGACCTGGCAGGAGATTTCGCCCGAAGAACGGGAACGTTTCACTCGACAGATGATCAAGCTCCTGGAAAATATCTATGTCGGCAAACTGGAGAGCTACTCGGGCCAGCAGATCGAATTTCAGGAAGAGCGGGTGAAGGGTAAAAGGGCCCAGGTCTCCACCACCATCGACAACCAGGGTGTCAAGATACCGGTCCACTATGTCCTCAATCTGACGGACAGCAGATGGATGGTCTACGACATCAACATCGAGGGGGTCAGTCTGGTCAGCAACTACCGGGAACAGTTCAAGTCGATCCTGCGCACCGATAAGTTCGCCGGGCTGATGAAGGTGATCGAGGAAAAGAACAGGAGCTTCGAGAAGGGGAAGGGCAGCCTGTAATGGAGCAATCGGTCCCTGATCAGGATGTACGGCGGGCCTTCGGGTATCTCGATGCCGACGATCTCGCCGCCCTGCAGCCGCATCTTACCGAGGTCCGACTGGCGGCCGGCGAGACGCTCTTCAGGATCGGGGAGGCCTCGACGCAGGTGTATGTGCTTGTGACCGGGAGACTGGCGGTACGAAAGAAGACCGGCTTTGCCGACAAGATGCAGGTCGTGGCACTGCTCGATCCCGGCGCTCCGCTCGGCGAAGGTGCGGTCTTTGCCGGACAGGTTCACGAGGCTACTGTGGCGGCCGTCGAAGATTGCCGGCTGGTCACGTTCCCGGGCGAAGATCTGGGGGCGCTGCAGAATCGCTCCCCGGCACTGGCCTGGAAGATTATCAAACGGCTCCTTTATATCTCACATCTGCGGTTGAGGAAGGGTTCCGAGCGCCTGGCACGAGTTCTGTAGGCATTCACGACGGATCCCGGACAAGATGGGGGCAAGCGGCAGCAGCCGGCCGGCGCCACTGGTGGTGGCAATACCAAAGTGTTCTCCCGGTTTTTTTTCTAGCCATCAGCGCTGAAATTGATTACTATCGCATTTTTTTCTCCACCTGATTTATCCACCCGTTGCGAGGAGAATGATGAGGCTGCCATTTTCTGAAATTTCTCAGGAAGCGTGGAGTTTCAGTTATTCCGGAGCGGGTTGGTTTCCGGAAGAGGATGTGGAATGTCTCGGATCGCCACAGGTTGTTATTACGGCGAAAAGAAAAGAAAAAAAGGTCCTGCTTGGCGGGGTGCTCAGATTCACCGCTCTCTTATCCTGCGACCGGTGCGGAAAACCGGTCGAGTCGATGGTCGAGGAGGAATTTGAGTATATTTTCACCCTTGATGGAAATAATGCTGTCGAACTCGCCGAGATGGAATGCAGTGCAGAGGATTGTATCACAGTCCAATTGAACGAGCCCGTCATCGATCTTGGTGAAATTCTGCGGGAACAGGTCTTCCTGGCGCTCCCCGTCAAGGTTCTGTGCGACGAGGGTTGCAGGGGGCTTTGTCCGGTCTGCGGCGCCGAATTGAAGGACGACCATTGCAGCTGTTCCGACGACGGCCGGTATTCACCATTTAATGTATTGAAACAGCTCAGAAAAGAAAAATAGAAATCAAATTTATTCGGTAGTTGTTGGTACCGAAGTGGAGGTACATCATGGCCCTGCCAAAAAGAAGACATTCACATGCCCGAACTCACAAAAGACGTTCCCACGATGCCCTGAAGGCAACCGGTGTATCGGTCTGCTCCGAGTGCGGCGAACCGAAGGAACCCCATCGCCTGTGTGCCAGTTGCGGCAAATACAAGGGACGAACCGTCTTCACTCTTGATGCCGAAGTAGAGTAGGAGCTTTCCGTGCACATTGCCCTGGACGCCATGGGAGGAGACCATGGCCCCGAGGAGTTGATTGCCGGGGCATTACTTGCCGTCGAGCAGGCGGAACTTCATGTCTCTCTGGTCGGGGATGAAGTCTTGCTGGGGGCGATTCTCGGAAAGATTGCCCATGGCCGTTCAGCCGCTTCTCGCATCCGGATCGTTCATTCCTCTCAAGTCATAGAGATGAGCGAACACCCCGTCGAGGCGGTCCGCAAGAAAAAGGACTCCTCGATCATGGTGGCCTTTGACCTCGTTCGCAGGGGTGAAGCCGATGCCGTCGTCAGTGCCGGTAATTCAGGCGCCACCATGGCGGCGGCGGTACGGTTGCTGGGACGTCTGGAAGGGATATCCAGGCCGGGCATCGCCTCGTTCCTGCCCACCTTGAAAAAGCCGGTCGTGATGATGGATGTGGGTGCCAATGTTGATTGTCGACCGTTGCATCTTTACCAGTTTGCCGTCATGGCATCATGCTTCTCCCGCATTTTTGATACCGACAATCCCCGTATCGGTCTGCTCACGATCGGCGAGGAGGGGGGCAAGGGTAATCAGCTGGTCAAGGAAACCTATGCTCTGCTGAAGAACAGCTCGCTCAATTTTATCGGCAATGTCGAGGGGCGCGATGTCTATCGGGGAGATGTCGATGTCATCGTCTGTGACGGTTTTATCGGCAATATCTGTATCAAAGTAAGCGAGGGGCTGGCTGATGTGACGATGCAGATGCTCAGAAACGAGATCGTCAAATCTTTCCCCGCCAAAATCGGCTATCTTCTGGCCCGTCCCGCATTCAACAGATTCAAGAAGCGGGTAGATTATGCCGAATACGGTGGCGCTCCCCTGCTCGGAATCAACGGAATAGGCATCGTCTGCCACGGTGCATCGAGCAAACAGGCGATCAAGAATGCGATTCTCGAGGCGAGAAAGATGGTCAAGCACCACGTCAACGCCGCGATCCTGAAGAGTCTTGCCGCCGATGACAACGATCGGCTGATGGAGTCGTGATGGGGACAGTTATCCTGGGAACCGGTTCGTATCTGCCGGAAAAGATCGTCACCAACCATGACCTGGCAAGGATTGTCGATACCTCCGACGAGTGGATCCGGACCCGGACCGGTATCGGCGCCCGGCATGTCTGCGGCCAGGACGAACAGGCCTTCAACCTGGCGGCGACGGCGGCCCGGCGGGCCCTGGACACTGCAGGCGTGGCCGCCGAAGAGATCGGGCTGATCATCGTGGCGACGATGTCCTCCCACACCATCATGCCGTCCGCCGCCTGCCTGGTGCAGAAGGAGTTGGGGGCCGGCAAAGCCTTCGCCTACGACATCAATGCCGCCTGTTCGGGATTCCTCTTCGCTCTTGACCTTGGAAACAAGTATGTTCAGGCGGATCATGAGTTGAAGGTCCTCGTTATCGGTGCGGAAAACATGACCTCGCGTCTGAACTGGTCGGACCGGAACACCTGCATTCTCTTCGGAGATGGAGCCGGGGCCGCCGTCATCGGTTACCGGGAAGGCAATTCCGGATATCTGGGATCGAAACTCCTCTCGGATGGCAGACTGTGGGATCTGCTGTACATGTACGCGCCGGAGAGCAGCAATCCTGATATCGATAATCAGGGGCACCCCGGAACGCATATTGTCATGGAAGGACGAGAGGTGTTCAAATATGCGGTCAAGGCGATGGAGGAGGCCGTCCATGGAGTCCTCGCCATGGAAGGACTGACGCTTGATGCGGTAAAGCTGTTTATTCCCCATCAGGCCAACAGCCGGATCCTGAACAAACTGGCGGAGCGGTTGCGGATGCCGGCTGAGAGGGTGTTTGTCAATATCTCTGAATACGGCAATACCTCGGCGGCATCAATACCGATCGCCCTTGACGAAGCGGTTCGCTGCGGGCGTATCCTGCGGGATGATTTGATCTTATTATGTTCCTTCGGGGGAGGGTTTACCTGGGGAGCAACCCTGATTAAGTGGTGAACAGGAGTGTGACATGGACTATTTCTTGACCGAAGAACAGCAGATGATCGTCGATATAGCCCGGCAAATCACTGATGAGCGGATCATCCCGCATCGCGCCGAACTCGATGAAAAACATGAGTTTCCACGGGCGATTCTGAACGAGATCGCCCAGGCCGATCTCTTCGGTATCCCGGTGCCCGAGGAGTTTGGCGGGTTTGGCGGCGGCTGTTTTAATATCGCCCTTGCCATCGAGCAGTTCGGCCGCGGGTGTATTGGGGTCGGGACTGCCTTTGCCGCCAGTTTTCTCGGGATATATCCGATCCTGATCAGTGGTTCCGAAGAGATGAAGCAAAAATACCTGCCCGATGTCGCCACCGGCAAGAGATTTGCCGCCTTTGGCCTGACCGAGGCCAATGCCGGTTCCGATGCCTCCGGGATTCAGACGACGGCGGTGCTCGACGGTGACCATTGGGTGCTGAACGGCACCAAACAGTGGATCACCAATGGCGGCGAGGCCGAAATCTATACCGTGGTGGCGATCACCGATCGCAGCAAGGGACCGCGCGGGGCGTCAATGTTTGTCGTCGAGGCCGGGGACCCCGGCTTTTCGTGCGGACCCAAGGAGAAGAAGATGGGCATCAGGGCTTCTTCGACCACCGAACTCATCTTCAGGGACTGTCGCATTCCCAAGGATCGCCTTATCGGCCGGGCCGGGACCGGATTTATCACCGTGATGAAGACCCTTGACTCTTCGCGGCCGGGAATCGCCGCTCTCGGTGTCGGTCTGGCCCAGGGGGCCCTCGATGAGGCCGCCAGGTATGCCAAGCAGCGGGTCCAGTTCGGCAAGCCGATCATCACCTTCCAGGCGGTGCAGCACATGCTCGCCGACATGGCCATCGGCATCGAGGCCGCCCGCGCTCTTGTCTATGGTGCGGCAAAACATATCGATGCCCATCCGAAGGACATGTCCAAGGTCTCGTCGATGTGCAAGGTCTTTGCCACCGATATCGCGATGAAGGTGACCACCGATGCGGTCCAGGTAATGGGCGGATATGGTTATATGTGCGAATATCCGGTGGAAAAGATGATGCGTGATGCCAAGATCCTCCAGATCTACGAAGGGACCAACCAGATCCAGCGCAATGTCATCGGCCAGGAGCTCAACCGGGAGTATGCGCAGTAACGGATCTGCGGCCACTTCTGTCGGGCGGATTTCCGGCCCGGCACGTTATTCAGCAAGGTCGGTGCAATGAAGATTATCGTCTGTGTCAAGCAGGTGCCGGATGCCAAGGATGTGCGCCTCGACCCGGTGACCAATACCCTGGCCCGGGAAGGGGTCGAGTCGATCATGAATCCCTATGATCAGCACGCCCTCGAGGAGGCCGTGCGTCTGGTCGAGGCCCATGGCGGCGAGGTGACGGTGGTTACCATGGGGCCGCCGCAGGCGGAGGACGTGCTGCGCCAGGCCATTTCCTGCGGCGCCGATAACGCCGTCCTGGTCAGCGACCGGGCCTTTGCCGGCGCCGACACCTGGGCGACATCGTATACCCTCGAGAGGACGGTCAAGGCGCTCGGCGCCTTTGATCTGGTGCTCTGCGGCAAGCAGGCGATCGATGGCGATACGGCCCAGGTCGGACCGGGGCTGGCCACCCGGCTTGAAATCCCGTACATCACCTGCGTCCAGAAGATCAGGGCGGTGAACGGTACCGGGATCGTGGTCGAGAGGATGATGGACGACGGCTATGACGTCGTCGAAACCGAGTTGCCGGCGCTGCTGACGGTGGTCAAGGATATCAATGAACCGAGGGTGCCGTCCCTCAAGGGCAAGATGAAGGCGAAAAAGGCCGCGATCAAGCGGCTGTCCGCCTCCGATATCGGTGCTGATCCCGCCTGTATCGGCCTGCCCGGTTCTCCCACCCAGGTCATGCGGGTCTTCCCGCCCCAGGCCCGGGGCGAAAAGGCCATCCTGACCGGCAGCATCGACGAGCAGATCGATCAGCTGGTCACCAAGCTCGCTCCTTATCTCTAGTCGTCTGCGGAGATCCCTGTCATGTTGAAAATCGATAAAGACCTCTGCATCGGCTGTGGAATCTGTGCCGACCAGTGTCCCTTTGCCGCCATCGATATCGTCGATGGGTATGCGGCGGTGGGGGACGCATGCACCCTGTGCGGGGCATGTGTCGACAGCTGCGAAGTCGGGGCCCTGAGCCTGGAGGGGACAGAGAAGACCGTCAAGGTCGATCTCGCCGAGTGGTCCGGCGTCTGGGTCTTCTGCGAGTACCGGCTGGGATCCCTCGCCCCTGTTTCCCTGGAGCTTCTCGGGGCCGGCCGCCGGCTCGCCGACCTCCGAGGGGTGAAGCTGAGCGCGGTCCTGTTGGGCCATGATACCGGCGCTACGGCCACGACCCTGATCGCCCATGGTGCCGACACGGTCTATCGGGTCGACCACGAACAACTGGCGACCTTCGCCGAAGATACCTACGCCGCCGTTCTGACCGCGCTGATCCGGCAGTACCGGCCCGAGATCGTCCTCGCCGGGGCTACGGCCATCGGCAGGTCGTTCGTGCCGGGAGTAGCCACCAGCCTCAATGCCGGTCTGACCGCCGATTGCACAGGTCTGGACATCCGGGAGGAAGATGGGGCGCTGATGCAGACCCGGCCGGCCTTCGGCGGCAATATCATGGCGACGATCGTCTGTCCCTCCTCCCGGCCGCAGATGGCCACTGTCCGGCCGAAGGTGATGCGGGCCCTGGACTGCGATCCGGCACGGACCGGGGAGATCGTCGATATCGCCCCCCCCGCCGACCAGCTGCGGAGCCGGGTCCGGGTCCTCGAGTCGGTGGCGTCCCAGGGGGCCAAGGTCAATATTCAGGAGGCCGACATCCTCATCTCCGGCGGCCGCGGCCTCGACACTCCGAAGGGATTCGAGTTGCTGCAGCAGCTGGCGGATGTGCTCGGGGCCAAGGTCTCGGCCTCGCGGGCGGCTGTCGATGCCGGCTGGATTCCCTACCCGCACCAGGTGGGGCAGACCGGCAAGACCGTGGCCCCCAAGCTGTATATCGCCTGCGGGATCTCCGGCGCCGTCCAGCATGTCGCCGGGATGCAGTCGTCCGAGACCATCGTGGCGATCAACAGGGACCCGCATGCCTCGATATTCAATGTCGCCGATTTCGGCATCGTCGGCGATCTCTACGAGATCGTGCCAAAACTGATCAAACGAATTGAGGATTATCGTCGAGGATGAACCTTCAGGGAAAAACAGCCGTCGTCACCGGTGGCAGTCGCGGAATAGGGCGGGCCATATCGCTTCGTCTTGCAGCCATGGGTGCTGTAGTGTATATCAACTATGTCAGTCGTCCGGACGCCGCCGAGGAGACCAGGCGGCTGATCGAGACTGCCGGCGGAACGGCGAGGATCATCGCCTTCGATGTGGCTGACGGCGGCCAGATCCAGGAGGCCTTCAAGCACATCGTGAGCGAAGCGGGGAGGGTCGATATCCTGGTGAACAACGCCGGTATCACCCGTGACGGCCTGCTGGCGCGGATGAAGGAGGCGGAATGGGACCAGGTCCTGGCCACCAACCTCAAGGGGGCCTTCCTCTGTGCCAAGGCGGTGTCGAAGATCATGATGAAGCAGCGCTGGGGCAGGATCGTCAATATCACCTCCGTCATCGGCTTCGTCGGCAACGCCGGTCAGGTCAACTACGCCGCCGCCAAGGCCGGTCTGGCAGGGATGACGAAGGCGATGGCGCGGGAGCTGGCGTCACGAAACATCACCGTCAACAGCGTCGCGCCCGGGTATATCCAGACCGAGATGACGGACGCGCTGCCGGAAGAGGCCAGGCAACAGCTGCTGCAGGAGATCCCGCTGGCCTGCCTCGGCACCCCTGAGGATGTAGCGGGGGCAGTCGCCTATCTGGTCGGTGAGGATGGAAGATATCTGACCGGCCAGACGCTGCACGTTAACGGCGGCATGTTTATGCAGTAACACGTGATGGATCCTGCCGGATCCATGTTTTCCAGGATAAATACAAGGACCGACGACAATCAGACAGCTCTGCCGGCGGCCGAAATTCGACAGACTATCACCAACAGGGAGAAAAGCAATGGCTATTGAACAGGAAATGATTGACATCATCGTTGAGCAGCTGAGTGTCGAGAAAGAGAAGGTTGTACCGAACGCATCCTTTGTCGATGACCTTGGGGCCGACTCGCTTGATCTGGTGGAACTGATCATGGCAATGGAAGAAGGTTTCGACATCGAGATCCCCGATGAGGACGCCGAGAAGATCACCACCGTTCAAGATGCGATCGATTACGTCAAAAAACTGAAGTAACATGCGGTAACTCATTTCAATCCCATCTGTCAGGCAGCACACAGGCTGAAGGAGATCCTATAGTGAAGCGCAGAGTTGTGGTTACAGGCGTTGGACTGGTGACACCCCTCGGAACCGGTGTTGCCAAGAGCTGGGAAAATATCTGTGCCGGCAAGAGCGGAATAGGCCTGATTACCCGTTTTGATACGAGTGATTATCAGGTCAAGATTGCTGCCGAGGTTCGGGACTTCGAGGTCGAAGATTTCCTGGACAAGAAAGCGGTCAAACATCTTGATCTCTTTGTGCAGTATGGCCTTGCCGCAGCCATAATGGCTGTAGGCGACAGCGGGTTTGAGGTCAATGCGGCCAACTGCGGCCGGATCGGTGTCATAACGGGTTGTGGAATGGGTGGTCTGCCGACCATCGAAAAATATCACCAGATCACCCTCGAAAAAGGCCCTCGCAAGCTCACCCCGTTCTTCATCCCGATGGTGATCCCCAACATGCCGTCGGGACACATATCTATGCAGATTGGTTCGAAAGGTCCGAACCTGACGCTCACGACCGCCTGTGCTGCCGGCACCCATGCCGTTGGTGAGGCGTATCGGCATATCAAATACGGCATGTGCGATATCGTCGTTTCGGGCGGGGCCGAGGCGGTCATCTGCCCGTTGGGTGTCGCTGGTTTCAGTGCGATGAAGGCACTCTCGAGCCGGAATGATGCCCCGGAGGAGGCGTCGCGGCCCTTTGACAAGGATCGCGACGGCTTCGTTATGTCGGAAGGGTCCGGCATGCTCATTCTCGAAGAACTCGAACATGCAAAGGCCCGAGGCGCCCATATCTATGCCGAGGTCTGCGGTTATGGTCTGAGCAGTGACGCCTATCACATAGCCGCACCGCCGGAAGACGGGGAGGGGGGAGCTCGGGCGATGCAGTTGGCGGTCGAGGATTCCGGCCTGAAGCCCGAAGATTTCGATTACATCAATGCCCACGGTACTTCCACCCCCCTGAATGATCGCTGTGAGACCCAGGCGATCAAGACGGTGTTCAAGGATCATGCGTCGCGGCTGGCGATCAGCTCGACCAAATCGATGACCGGGCACATGCTCGGCGCCGCCGGAGGAATCGAGGCGGTCTTCACCGTCCTGAGCATCCATCATCAGATTGCCCCGCCAACCGCTAATCTCATTGAGCCGGGCCCGGGGTGCGATCTTGATTATGTGCCAAGACAGGCCCGGGCGATGAAGATCGAGGCCGCCCTCTCCAACTCCTTTGGGTTTGGGGGGACGAACGCAGTTATTGCGATGCGGCGGTTTCGATAAATCGTGGTGGGAGAACAATCCATGAAGATTGCCCTTGGCGCTGATCATGGCGGGTACCATCTCAAGGAAAAGATAGTGCAACTGTTGCGAGACCTTGGCCATCACGTCGCCGATACCGGTTGTTTTTCTTGTGATTCCGTAGACTATCCTGACTATGCCGAACATGTCATCGGGTTGGTGGGCGATGGCAATTGCGACAGAGGGATTCTCGTCTGCGGTACCGGGATAGGCATGGCGATCGCCGCCAACCGCAATCGGAAGATACGTGCCGCCAACTGCCATGACGATTATACCGCGAGAATGAGCAGGGAACACAATGATGCCAACGTCCTCTGCCTCGGTGCCAGAGTCATAGGTGAAGGCGTGGCTGCTGATCTTGTCAAGATCTGGCTGGCCACGCCCTTTTCCGGCGGACGTCATCAATCTCGCATCGCCCGGTTCAGTGATTTCTGACCCATTGCGAAATTCGCCGCGGGATCGCCCTCCTCCTTGCTCATCCGCTTTGATGTTGGTGCGCCGGCATCGTTTCGAGTTCAACTCATCCCTTCTCTCTGCTCTCCAAGACGAACATTTGCAGCGTGTCCGCGGGAGATCTGCTAAACTTGTATGCCGAGTGATACAGTTATTCAAGCGGAGCAGGTGAACTGGAGTGCCGTAATGTCAGGGAGAATTCAATGAAGTGTCCATACTGTGGTCATCTTGACAACAAGGTCATAGATTCCCGGCTGAACAAGGATAGCACCATCACCCGGAGAAGAAGGTCCTGTCTGGTCTGTAATCAACGGTTTACCACCTATGAACGGCTGGAAGTGATGATGCCGATGCTGGTCAAGAAGGACGGGCGGCGCGAGGCATGGGACCGGCAGAAGATGGTGCTGGGGTTGGAGAAAGCCTGCGAAAAGCGGCCGGTCAGCCGTGACCGGATCGATCTGTTTGTCGATGAAATTGAACACCGGCTACAGGACTTTGGGGCCAAGGAGGTGTCGTCGCAGGTGATCGGAGAGTGGGTGATGGAGGAACTGCCGCAGCTCGACGAAGTGGCCTATGTCCGTTTTGCCTCCGTTTATCGGCAATTCAAGGATGTCAATGAATTCATGGACGAGTTGAAGACCCTGCTCGAATCTCGATCAAGTCATGAATACTGAAATCGACCAGCGCTATATGCGCCTCGCCCTGGCCGAGGCGAAAAAAGGTCTGGGGCGCACCTCCCCTAATCCATGTGTCGGCTCGGTTATTGTCAAGAACGACCGGGTGATCGGCCGAGGGTATCACCGGAAGGCGGGAACTCCCCATGCCGAGATCCATGCCCTGGCGGCGGCCGGTACGGAGTCCAGGGGGGCAACCCTGTATGTGACGCTCGAGCCCTGTTCGCACACCGGCAGGACGCCGCCATGCTGTGAGGCGGTGGCGAAAAGCGGGGTGGCTCGGGTGGTGGTCGGGATGGAAGACCCCAATCCGCTGGTTCAGGGGCGTGGCACCCGATATCTGCTGGATCGAGGCATCACCGTGACTTCGGGGGTGCTGGAGGAGCAATGCCGGCGGTTGAACTGGCCGTTCATCAAGCATATCACCACCGGCCTGCCATGGGTCGTGATGAAGGCGGGGATGAGTCTGGACGGCAGGATCACCTACAACGGGCGGCAGACCGGATGGATGACGGGGAACGAGACCTCCGCCGTCGTCCATCGATTGCGGGACCGCTACGACGCGATACTGGTGGGGGTCGGCACTGTTGTGGTCGACGATCCGGCCCTGACGACGCGCCTGCCCGGCCGGAAAAAAGGGAGGGACGCACACCGGGTGATATTGGACTCCGGGCTCTTCATATCGGAACAGGCAAAGGTCCTGAGCGGAGGATCGACCGCCAGGACGTTCATCTTCTGCGGCGCCGAGGCCGATCCGGCGAAATGCGCCAGACTGGAGGAGAGGGGGGTCCGTGTTCACCGTGTCGACTGCGAGGGCGATGGCCGTGTCGAACTGCAGCAGGTGCTGCGCCAGTTGGGTGAGCAGGGAATCAGCTCGCTGCTGGTGGAAGGTGGGGCGAAGGTGCATGGGAGCATGTTGAAACAACGCCTCTACGACTATGCCCATTTATTTTATGCACCGGTCTTTGCAGGAGAAAACGGGGTAGCGTTTCAGTCCGGCTATGCAAGCTCAGGACGTGACACGGCCCACAGGCTGACCGAGGTACAGTACCGGAGATGTGGTGAGGACATGATGGTCTCCGGCAGGCTCATGTACCGCTGAGCCCAGCGTCTTTCAAAGTTTGAACCAACGATGCCGCTGCCATCTGCAGCCGGTCGACATTTTCGAATCTGATCGAGAGATGCACTTCCTCTGTCTCAAAGGCCTGACTGTGGAGAACGGTGCAGGATGGAGGGAGGTCGAGCGTGGAAATGCGGGCTTTGAACGACTGTTCGTCTCTATAGAGGGAAGGGGTCGCCATCTGCTGCATGACGGCCAACAGGCTCTGCACCTTCTGCGGTGCATTCATCTGCCGGTGCTGAAGGATTTCCTGGAGGGGCGGCTGGGCGAGAAGGGCGGTGATGGTTGTTCCGGCGCGCATGGCGATATCTCGAGCCAGGGAAAAGAACCGTCGTTGTTTGCCACCACCCATCTGGAAATCGGTAAACAAAGCCGCCAGTGTTGTCCTGTCCTCCACCTCCAGATGCAACATCTCCAATACCGTCGCTTCCGAAATCAAGCCATGATGGACGTGCTTCTGCAGACCAGGTTCCAGCGCCAGGAGGCGCCGGTATCGTGGCAACAGCGCCCTGTTGTCCCTGCCGGTGAGGCAGGGCAGAAACAGTTCTGCAATTTCTTCCGGATCCAGGAACTCGCCGCAAATCTGTAGAAAATATGCTGTCTCCATCGGGGAGAGGGGAGCGCAGCAGCCCTGGGATGCCAGAAGGAGCGAGAGGATATCCTGCGGGGGACTCGCCGGTGGTACAATGAGGGATGGGCATTCATGCAGGTTGAGGATTTCCCTGGCCGCCTGCACACGTTTTCTGCCGTCGATAATTTCGAACCCTCCACCATCTAGTTCGAGAAGGAGGGGAGGGTGAAGGATGCCAGCCTCCAGCAAGGACCGGTTGAGACCGGCGGGTATTTCAGGTCCAAGGAACGGATGGATGTCCCAGCGGTGAGCGGCGTTAATGCGAGCAAGGGGGACGATTGAAAATTCAGGACGCGACATACGGTTTCCCGTTGGGATCCTCGCAACTGCAGAAAATTTTCAGAATGAGCATGTTATACTGAAAAACCCGGGACGAGGTCTCGTCCCGGGTCTGTAAATCTCAGATGGGCAATACAACCGCAATATTTCCGTCAGGAGGCGTTTATCTTGTCACGGAGGATGCCCGACGGCTTGAAGGTAACCACCCTTCTTGCATCGAGAGTCAATTCGTCGCCGGTCTGGGGGTTGCGTCCCCGTCGAGCATTTTTGTCTTTTACGTTGAATTTGCCGAAGCCGCTGAGGAGCAGGTCGGCCCCTTCAATCAGCGAATTTTTCGACAACCGGAGGAATGCTTCGACAGCGTCGGTTGCCTGCGCCTTGGTCAGGTTTTCATGATTCTTGTATACTTGCTGTACCAGATCTGCTTTTGTCAGAGTCATATGGCCTCCATCATTTTCTGAATGATTTGCGTTGGTTTCTAATTGATCATATATCTTCGGCAGGGAATGTCAATGTGAGGCACATAAATTGTGGGATAAATTTATATATTAACCTCAAACAGTTGAGTACCGAACTGCGATCAAACCGCATCATCGATACGATTCGCCATCAAACGA
>Ga0209066_10002576_pt1 | contig 21811 bp, 30 predicted proteins | sample All_14_2_FD_187198 | JGI IMG/M metagenome (GOLD analysis project Ga0209066, IMG submission 187198) | Freshwater microbial communities in response to fracking from Pennsylvania, USA - Allegheny Zone_MetaG_DW_15 (SPAdes) (version 2) ... | reverse complement strand
GGTGGCAATCGTGTCGAACGACGCGCCGCAGGCTCGGCTCTGCACCAGCACAAGGCTCTTCACGGGCAGTTCGTAGATACGCTCGAACGTCCAGTCGGCAAGACTGATCTCCATCGGCGTCGGCGGTAACCGGCGCTGGCCTTCTTGCGGGGCTACATGGCCGAGAAACGATCGAAGCTTGCCCACTCGCAGCCGATCCGGAAGCCGCTGGTAGATGCGCCCTGCCTCGACCAGCCGACAGTGAACCAGCTCGGGCGACCAACACGCCCCGTCCCGGTTGTCGAAGATGGGGTCGCGCACCTCGTCCAGTGGATCGGCCGGCGCCACCCCGGCGGCCGTGCGATCGAAGAACGTCGCCCGCTCGCTGACCAGGCGCGCCGTCTTGCCGTCGGAGCGCGGCTGCCACGGCACCGTGACGACAGCCTCTTCGCCTTGTCCCGTCCCGTCCCGGCTTTGTCCCGCTACTTGTCCCACTTCAACCATTTGATTTTCCTAATCTATTCATGAAATGGGACATTGGGACAAAAGAAGAGGTCCATTTCTCACGTGCGCGCGCACACACATGAGTCCTCCCTTCAATACATTGTCCCGTTGTCCCGAATTGGCCTTGGATGCCGATGCCATCGGCATCGGATGGCGGGACGTCGGGCGGGACTCCGCTGGGACACAGCCGGGACATTACAGCTTCTCCTCTTCCTTGCTCGGCAGGAAGACGGGCGGGATCTGCAGGTAGCGAGATTGCATGCCTGCGAAACGCAGGCGCGATTGCTCGCCGCCGCTGGGCACAGCCCGCCACTCGACTCCTTCGAAGATCGTGCGCAGTTGCTTTAGGACAGTGCTGCGTTTCTTCCCTTGGTAGCGCGGGTACTTGTGCAGCAGCTCGTCGAGGCCTGGATGCTTGTTAGCGATCAGCAGCCACGCCTCCTTCCAGCTTTCGTCCTTACGTCGCTCAAGGCGCAGTCCGTAGGGCAACAGCTTTTCGCGGGCGATGTCGCCGTTTGGCTCCCGAGCCGCGGCGATCATCTGTCCGATCGTCGGCCGGCTGCCGCTCTCCCAGGCATTCGGGGCAAGGCCGAAGATGAGGTTGAGGAGTTCGTTCGGCTCATCCTCTCCGTCCTCGGCCTCCTGCAGCGAGACGATGTGGGGGCGGAAGCGGGTCAGATCCTCGTGCCCTTCCGGATCGAACGGCTGGTCGCTGGTCATGGTGCGCCAGCCCGCGATCAAGTGCCCGAGTTGGTCGGCGTCGCGCGGGATGCCGCCCATCTTGAGGATCGCCTCGCGCGCGGCCCGAAGGTTCCGCTGAAACAGGTCGGCCGTTGCCAGAGCCCGAGCGCGCAATCGCGGCGAAATCGCCGCGGCTGCCTTGAACATGCCCGTTATTGTCTCTGGGGGCGCGGGGGGATGGTCGGGCCGATCGCGGAATGATCGCAGCTCAAGCAAAGTGATTCGCGACCGGTCCTGCGGGAGCCACTCTTCAGTCATAGTCGCGGCCATCAGCATAGCGCCATGCACGTCGATCTTGCGGCCCTTGCCCGAGGCGGTGCCGCGACCGCCAGTCGCGCCATCGTCCGACAACAGGCGCACGAACTCGATGATCTTGCGGATACGATCCGGTTCGCTGTCGTTTTCGGTCTCATCGACAGGAAAACACAGCGCCGTACCCTCGAAGTTCTGCTCGAAGTGTGCCCGCGTATAGTTGCGCTGGATATCGTGGCTCGCGCCGCCCAGGAGCGTGCGAGCGTATTTCAGCAACAGCGTCTTGCCCGAACTGTAAGGTGCCTCGACAAAGATGTGTGGCAACCAGGCGATCCAGGAGCCGAGCATGTTGCAGTGGAGCGCACCCTGGAAAAGGTCCTGTGACTCGGGAGTGGACCAAGCCCATTCGCCGAGATGGCCGCCTACCGCCCGGCCGAGCTCCGCCGGGCCCGGCTCCCATGCGAATTCCCCGCGGTCGCCCTCGACGTTTGACGGCGCTTCGCGCCGCGGCCCGATAACATAGACCGCGTCGCCGATTTTCACGCCCGGATCGAAGACTTGGCCATCATGGAAGACGCGATCGCCGGTATGCACGATCGGACGCCCGTCATCGTCCCGCCAGGTACCGATCGAATGAGCAGGCCTCGATTCGTCATAGTAGCCCCCGACATCGATGCACCAGCGCATCAAGCGAGATGCGCAGACCTGCTGCTGCAACCCGCCGGTCAGCACCTTCTTCTCGTGATTGAACTTCCGGAAGTGTTGCAGCGGCCACCACATCGAGCCGCCGAACAGGTCAGGCAGGCCACCGCGACCGTGCAGCTGTCCGGACGTCCACCGCCGAATCTCGCCGAACGCAGTGACAAAGACGTATTGTCCGTCAACGGCACCCAGCGGTCTCACCGGGCACGGATCGCGACGCCAGCCGGATGGACCGAGCCGCCACCAGTCCTTGTCCTGCACACTGTACCAGGTCGGCAGCGGCCAATCGTCGGGCGGCCCAGGGCGGCCGTCCTCGCGCTGAGGATCCTCGCTATCGACCGCGAAGTCGTCGTCTTGTTCTTGTTCTGACATCGTCTCCCCGAACGCCGTTCGGCTTTACACAACCCAACCCGGAATCCCGGTGCCGCCCCTCAACCGCCGCGACACTGTCGCAATCGGCCGGCAGCCTTCCGGACATGAACCCGATCGCCCTCACGGCCGCCTTGGCCGCCCTCTTCGCCCTCCCCGCGGCCGCCCAGACGAAGAAGGACTGCGGCGCACTGCCGGAGGCTTTCGAGGGCGTGGCTTTCGTCGGAGACGGCGACACGATCTACGGCGTAGGCTTCAAGCCCGGGATCCGGCTCTGGGGCATGAACGCGCCCGAGCTCCGCGATCCGGCGAAGAATGAGACGGTCGCCGGCATGCGCACCCGGGCGCTGATTTCCGACCTGCTCGCGGCCTCCGGCAACAAGGCGCGCTGCACGCCCATCGAATGGGATGGCTACTGCCGCGTGGTCGCGACCTGCACGACCGCCAAGGGCGCGGACCTCACGCTCGAGACGCTGCAGGCCGGCCTGGCCTATGGCTACTACCTGGCCAAGCACCCCCAGCTCGTCGCGACGGCCCTCGCCTACTCCAACGCGGAAGTCGACGCGCGCAAGGAACGCCGCGGCCTGTGGGCCACCTGGATGGGCGACAAGCCCTGACGCCGTCATCTGGCCGCCCCGCCGACGCGCCTGTCGTACTTCTTCCTGAGTATCTCCTCGAGGGCCAACTCGAGCTTGCCTCCCGCGGTGGCCCGCTTGGCCTTGGCCCGCGCAAGCTGCTCGGTCAGGTCGAGGCCCGCCAGGATCTGCACCATGCGCGATTGATCGAAGCCCTCACCGGCAGCGATCCGGGCCAGGGCGGCGATCGTGGCCGACCGGAACGTGTCGGGCGTGTCGCCGTGGGACGCCATCAGCATCGACAGGGCCGACGCGATCGCGTCGTCGCCCAGCGGGAAAAGCTTCTGGATGGTGAAGGTGGCGACCGTCGTGCGCGGCGGCAGGTTCGACCGCGGGGTGCGCGAGATCTCGACGCCGGCGCCGGCGCAAAGCCGGTGAATTCTCACCGCCCAGTCGGCATCGGCGGCATGGGCCGCCCAGAACTGGTGAATGCGGCCAACGCCGATCCGGTCCATGTTCGCCGATATGAAGATCTCGGCCTGATCGGCGACGGTCGGCGCGTCGACGACGTAGCACGGCAGGCTGTCGATCTTGGGGTGAAGCCGCGCCGCGGCCAGACGATGCTGGCCATCGATCACCGCGAAATTGTCTCCCGCTTCGGTGACGACGATCGGCTGGTATCGGTTCCACCGGAAGCCGGAAGAGATACGCCGGACATGTCGCTCGTTCTTGACGCCGAGCGCCCGCTGATAGCGCTTATCGACGACAAGCCGTTCGAGCGGGATCCAGTCGAGGCTGGGCGGCGCCCCCAGATCGGAGACGATGGGCTTAGCCGGCGGCATGGGCTCTCTCCCTGGCGCGATCCAGCGCCGGCAACGCGGTGAAGAGGTTCCGGCCGAGCAGCTCGACCCGACGCACCGCGCGATCGCCGCACCATTTCGACGTCACGCGGACGCGGCTGTCTCGCACCAGGGCGAGCAAATCCCGTTCGACCTGCAGCGTCGTGCCACCCAGCTCGAGCGCCAGGTCAGGTGTCTCGGGCAGGACCAGGCCAGCCTCGGCCGTTCCCAGGATGAATCGCAACAGTCTCGCGCGCCGTTCCCACGGCGCGATCTTGGGCGCCTTGATTGGGGTCGGCCCGTCCGGCTCGGCCAGCGGTGGCGCGGGAGCCGCCCCGGCGATCGTGCGCAGACCGTACTCGCTCACCAGCCGTCGGAACTCGCCGCTCGACCCGGCAATGCGATGAAGCACCGCCTCGGAGGCCCCGCGCCCGATCTGCTGCCGCAGCGCCGTGACGATCCGCGGCTCGACCCGTTCGCCCATCACGAGCGCTCCCCCGGCTCGACGTCCGGTCCGGAGATCCGTACCTGGTCGCGACCGGCCAGCCAGACGCCACGATAGAATTTGCCGACCTCGCGGAGGACGAGCCCGCCGTTCGGATGATCGGTAACGACTTCGGCCGGTTGCCAGTCGGCCTTGGGCTTCGGCTGGTAGAAGGCGGAAATGGCGGTGGTCATTCGGACGCCTTCCCATTGATGGAACCGTGCAGGCTTCCGGGGCTTCGCTGCGCTGCAGCCCCTGCCGCCTGCCGTTGCTCGCGAAGGGCGAGCAACATGTCGTTGAAGTCCCCGGTCTCCTGACCGGCCGGCAGCTTCGGGACCTTCACCTGGACGCGGCGGCCGGTGCCGAAGGCCTTTGCGGCCTTCCAGGCGGCCGCTTCTCCGACCCTCGACTTCGCGGGATCGCGATGCGCCTTGTTGCGATCGGCGGCATAGATGAAATCGCTGCATTCGAACGGCGGCTCGACGGTCGCCATCAGCGCGCGGGATCCGAATGCCAGGCCTGAGCGCTGAAACAGCTGCATCGCCGACAGGGTCGTCTCGATCCCCTCGCCGCCGGCCATCCGGTCGGCGACCGGCCCCAGGAGCATGCAGGTCCCGACGGGATCGCCGAACATCGCCTTGTCGCGCGCAGTGCCCGCCTTCGTCACGTCCAGGCCGGTGACATTCAGGTACGTGCGATGCACCGACCCCAGCGAGCCATCGCTTCGGCGCTGGGCCGTCACCATGGCCGGCAGGCGGCGCTTCTCGAGGCCGTGCCAGACCGCGGCACCGAAGCGGATGGAAGGCGGCCAGCCGGCATTCACCGCCGGAGCGCCGAAACCGTACTCGGCCGGCGGCACCAGGCCGCGCCCGCGCAGATAGCGGTCGACCACACCGCCCGCCTCCACAGCAACCGTGTCGCGCCAGATGCGCCGCACCGCTTCGGCCTTGTCCAGATCCTGCCGCTGCTCGACCTTCGGTGGCGGCGGTGCGGGCCTTGCCGCCTGGAGCGCTCGCAGCCCGTTCTGGCTTTCGAGCAGGTCGACCGCGGCCTTGAAGTCGAGGCCCTGACGCTGAACGACGAACGCGATGGCATCGCCATGCGCACCGCAGCCGAAGCAATGATAGAAGCCCTTCCTGTCGTTGACGGTGAAGCTGGGCGTCGCCTCGTTGTGGAACGGGCACAGACCGACATGCTCGTCCCCGCCGACCTTCTTCAGCGTAACGACCCGCCCGACCACGGCCGATACCTTGAGGCGCACGCGGATCTCGTTTGCGCGCTTGCTCCAGGCCTCGCGATCATAGGCCGCGGAGTGGCGATCGATCCTCATGCCGCCACTCGCTGCGGGACGCCGGCTGAGTTCGAGGTGAGCCGGCCTTCCTTGCGGAGCACCAGGATGTCGGCAGCGATCCGCTCGCGCTCCACGCCGAAGTAGCCGGCCAGCACCTCGTCTTGTGCGGCGTATTCCTCGGCGAGCTGCAGCAGCGCAATGCGCCGCTCGGCGAAGGAGAGCCCCTCGAGGGCCCGGACAGGCCTCGCATCGAGAACGCGCACCGCCCCGCCCGCGTCGCGGGTGTCGATCCCCCACGTCTCATTGAGCTGCCGCCAGCATTTCGAACCACCGGCGATGCGCAGCAACAGGCTGGCCGGTGCGCCTCGGCGCACGTACCGCCGTAGAAGCACGACAATCGGCGGCTCGTAGAACGGACCGGCGGACTCGCTCATGGCCGCGCGTCCCTCCAACCGGTCATGACGGCCCGGACGATCTCCAGTTGCTTCACGAAGGCATCGCCCGCGAGCGGCTCGATCCCGAGCGCGACCAGCACCTTGTCGGGATACTCCTGGGCGATGATGGCGTGCAGCTCGGCGGCACCGCCGAAGTAGCGGACCACGACCGACTTGTTCATGCCGCAGCGCTTCGCGATCTCTTCGGCCTTGGGCCGGAAGTTGCCGGATGCGATCATCGCAAGCGCCTCTTTCACGAGGTCCGACCGGGTCGTCTCAGCCTGCCGTCGACGATGAGGGGACCGATAAGGCCGCCTTTCGGCACTCGCACGTTGCGCCAATGCTTCCCGTGAAACAGGAGACGCCGTGGCGTTCATGGCAGGATGCCGAGTGCCAGGGCACGCTGCATGAACAGCCCGTAGGCCTCGGTCGGCCGCCAGCCTTCGATCGGGACGCCGAGACCTTCCCGCGCCGTCCAGCCATGCGCTTCACAGATGGCAGGATCGAACAGCCGGTTGCGCTCGTCCGTGACGATCGTCGTGTCGGCCGCCTTGATCTCGTCGCGCAGGACCGGCGGCAGGTTGAAGCGTGCGAAGATCACCTGCTCGAGCCTGGTCTCGATCTCGACGAACTGCGGCAGCGAGCGCTTCAGCGGCCGGATGACGTCGCCGATATAGGCCTCGGCCGCGTCGTGCAGCAGGGCCTCGCGGGCGGGCAGGGTGTCCGCGAACGCCGTGGACAACAGCACCGAATGCTCCGCGACGCTGTAGAAGAACCGGCCATGGCCGTTGTAGCGGCACTGGTGCGCCAGCCCCCAGGCGATGTCCTTGAGATCGATATCCTCCGGCCGGGGATCGAGCGGAAAGAACTTCCGGCCGGTGTAGGTCATCATCCAGTCGCCGGCGCGGGCGGTGCTGGTCGTCGGGATGTCGTAGTCCATGAGCCCCCGCTCCTTTCGCGGTTCAGCCTGGTGGATCGATTGCCTTGAGCAGCAGCGCGCGCAGCCCGCAGAGCGTGCGGAGGCAGTCGTCGACCTCGACCAGGGAGGTCCGCGCCTCGGCTATCGCGATGTGCCCGTCGGCCATGGCGCGGATCAGCGCGCCGATCGCCTCGCCATGCTCGCGTGCAACGTCGGCCGTCAGAGCGCGGACATCGACTCCGGCACCGCACTCGATCGGCAGGAAGACGCCGCCCGCCAGGAGCGCAAGATATTCGGCCGCTGCCGAGGCCTCATGCGACGTGAGCGCTGCCGCACGGGCAAAAGAGAGTTCGTCGGGCGTGCCCGGATCCGTGACGGCATAGGTCTGCGTCTCCGACAGGCCAAGCTTGACCGCGGTGCGCTTGATGCCGCCGTTCTGATTGACCAGCCGTCGCACAGCCGCCTTCGGCAACTCGGGATCGCACGGCTTGACGGGAACGAAGGCGCCGCGGGTCATGGGGCCGCCATGAGCAACGCAGCGAGGTGATTTGCCTGGTTCCGGTCGAGTACGATCTGATGATCGATCCCCGCAAGACACAACCGGAGGACCTTGCCATTGGCGCCGTGGTGGACTTCGATCAGATCGAACTCCGGACGCCAGCGCGTCAGCCCTGTCGTGCCGACCATCCATACGTCACGCGGGGGAAGCTCAGCCATGTCGATCGTCTCCGACGTTCTCGCTGCCTTGGATCGCATCCAGTGGTGGCGCGAACTGCGAACCGTTCCTGACAGGATGACGGCTCTCGAGAAGCGGCTCGCCGCCCTCGAAAGGCCGGCGAACAGGCCTCCCGGACCACCCTGCCCTCTTTGTGAGGTCGGCTCCCTGAAGGTCGTGAAGGTCGAACCTGACCCGCTGATGGGCAGTCTCGGGTTGCAGCAGCACACGCTCCGATGCAGCAATTCCGCGTGCGCACATACGGAGACTCGCCAGATCGATCCTTCCGACAGGCGCTAAGCGCCGGAAAGATCGTCCGGCGTTCCGGGCGCGGGGCGCCACGGGTTCGCCTACATCCTCGACCGTGACCGAGACCGACCAATCAGCCGGCGCCCCAGGCGGCGAGAACGACACCGACGTCGGCACGACCGGCTTGGCGAAGTCGCCCGGATCGAACCCAAGGGCAATCGCGATCCGACCCCCGATCACGCGACCTCTCCCGGGGCCACCGACGCCGCTTCGCTGGATGTTAGGCCGCCGTCATGAGCCGCCTCTTCGGGCAGCGGATCGCCGGGCGACCATCCCGGCGCGATCAGGGACTCTAGCGCGCGGATCGTACTCCCAGAGGGAAGCCAGTCGTCACGCTCCATGCCGCGCGTGGCGGTATCGGAGAGCCGGGCTTCGCGAGCGAGACGCGCAGGCCTCCACCCACGCGCGGCGGCAAAGGCGCGGATGCGGTCCAGGACGGTGTCGAAGCGAGCCGGGGCGGGAACCATGAGCGGCGAGGGACCTATTGAAGGCGTTTATTTAAACGACGATAGGGCCTTCAGAGCGTTAAAGTCAACGCTTCGTTTATTTTCACGCAAGGGGCACTCTCGGAGCGTGAAAAAAACCGCTGACGAAATCGAGGCGGATCGCCTCAGGAAGGCCCTGCAGGATTTCATGGATTCGCGCGGGCTCGTCCGCACGACCTGGTGCAAAGACTCCGGTGTCAGCGAGTCTTCGGTGCGCTGGTTTCTCAGCAAGCGCACGAGTTCCCTGAACGACAAGACTTACCGGAAACTGGCCGCCAATCAGAACGTGCCGATAGCCGTGCTTCGGGGCGAGGCACCGCCCAAACCGGATGCACCGGAAACGCCCATTCGCTCTTACGTCGGTGCCGGCGCGGAGATCGTTCCGTTCGACGGCGATGAACCGATCGATTACGTGTCACCGCCGCCGGGCACGTCGGTTGCCGCTGGCTGCTACGTCGTTCGCGGTGACTCGATGCGCCCAATGTTCAACGACGGCGACATCCTCTTCCCCGAGCCGCACCCCGTTCCGCCGGACCAGCGCGTCGGCAGCGTCGTCATCCTGGATCTTAAGGACGGGCGACGGCTGGTGAAGAAATTGCTTCGCGGCGCCAGGCGCGACCGCTGGACATTGATCAGCGTCAATCCCGACGAGCCGCCGATCGAGGATCAGATTGTTTTGCGTTGCGTCGCGATCCCGTGGGTGAACCGCAAGATATGACTACAGCTTACGAATGGCACTGAAGCGGAACGTATAGGAGGGTGCCGTCATCGACCCGCGGAGGCTCACGCTCTTCTCGGCCCAACAATCGTCTTTGCTGGGGAAGAACGTACCGGAGAAGACCACCTTGTCGCCGCGCTTTAGCTGCACTGCCTGATTGAACACTGGCGATCCAGGCTCGATCAATGTCTTGGTCTCCATGTCCGAGAACGTGTTGTTCCAAGTCGCAACGCTCACATCCTTGGCAAGGGTTACCTCAAGCACACCTTTCCCGTCATTGGCGCTCGACAACGTCGAGATCGTCCCGACCCAGTCACGAACCTGAGGGGATTTGACGGCAGCGCATATCTTCTGTCGCCGCAGCGCACGCATACCACCCGCAGCCATCTCGTTTGCGGCGCCGCGATACTCCGCCTGGGCCTCGACGGCTGCTGCAACGAACTTCGCTTGGTCGGCGGGCATGACGGGTGCCGGTGGCGTCTGGGCGACAGACGGTGCGGGCACAGCTCTGGCCGCCGGCTCGGCATTAGCGCGCGTCGCGACGGGGCTCTCTGGCTTAGGTGTGCCGCCGCTAGCCTCGACAGTCCTCGGAGCCGCCGTCATGCCTGATCCCGCGATCGACATAACCGCACCTACCAGGAGCACCACGAGGGCTCGCTTGCGGGTGGGTATCCGGAAGACTTTGAGCGGGAACACGAGGCTGATCAACGCGAGCGTCGCCGCGAGCGTGCCCAACACCGTCAACAGAATCCCGACGCCTTCCACCACGTCCATACAGCCCTCCCCGCCAAGACGAATGAAGTGTCGCCGATTGCAGGGATTTGATGCAACAACCCAAAGGGGTGCGTTTATTTAAACGATTACGATTGACATAGCGTTTATTTAAACGTTTCATGGCGCCATCGCCCCAATGCCGGGGCGATCGGCAGCCCGGCCGGTAGTCCTCACCGACGAATTCCCACCGGCCGGGCTGCCGCTCCCTCTCCCGGAGCCGCCATGCCCGACACGTTTGTCACCCTCCCCGAACGCCGTTCGCCGGCCGCATCCGCGGCCGGCATCACCGTCACCGGATCGCTGGACGAGGGCATGACCGCCCTCCGCGCCGGCGCCGTCGTGGGCGCCGTCCACGGCGCGGCCGGCGGCTATCGCTGGACGGCCTACGCCGACGACGGGGGCGCCAACGCCACCGGCACGGCCACGACGCTCGACCAGGCCGTCGCCGCGATCGCGGGCGCCCTCGACGATTTCCGGTATGCGCGGCCGCGCACGATCGTGTCGCGCGGCTTGCCCCTCCTGGGGAAGCGCCCGCTGACGACGGCGGACCGCGAGGCCTTGCGCAGTCTTGCGCGGAATCTCCGCACCGCCGCCACCCTGGTCGAGGAAGCCCTCGAACTCGATCGCCCCGCCCTCGCGCTCGATGCCTGCCGGGTGGCGGGCGATGTCGCGGCCATGGCCCAGTTCACGGCCGTCGGCATCGGGGGCCGCCCGTGATCGAGGCCATCGGCATCGTCCTGGCCGCGCTCTTCGTACTGGCCGCCTTTTTCGCCGAGACCTCGGGATGACCGGCCGCCCGCCGCTGACCTTTGCCGGCGCCGACGTCGCGCTCGAGGCCCGCCTGCCGGACGGCCGCGTCGTGGTCCGGATGGTCGACTTCCGCGGGGCGCCGACACCTTTCACGCAGCCGGCCCACGCCCACGAGCTGCGCGGCATCGGCTGGAGCCTCGCCGAGATCAAGAACCGCATCGCAGCCCTGCCCCTGCAGGGCGCGGCCCCGATCGCCCCGACCGAAGCCCTCGCCCCGCAGCCGCGCGGCTTCCTCCACGCCCACCACACCGCTGCGGAAGACTGACAGGGATCCATCATGGCCAACACGTTCAAGTCGCCGCTGCAGAAAGCGGTCGTCACCTGGCTCACCGCCCATCCGGACGTCACTATCACCGAGCTGGCCCGCCGCGCCGGGATCGACCGGGGCGATCTCAGCAAGATCAACTCCGGCCATAAACAATCGCTCAACATGGAATCGGCCGTGAGCCTCGCCGCCGCCATGGGCACGACCGTCGAGGGGCTGCTTGGCGGCGACGCCGCAGCGGCACCAGCGACGGCGCCGAACGCCGTTCGCCTCGACGACCAGGCTGTCGCGGTCGGCGTGCGGCTCATCCCCCTCGGCCAGATCGACCCGTCGCCGGACAATCCCCGCAAGACCTTCGACCCGGAAGCGCTGGCCGAGCTGGCCGCCTCGATCGCCAAGCAGGGCCTGCTGCAGCCGATCGTCGTCCGGCCGATCGGCAAGCGCTTCGAGATCGTTGCCGGCGAGCGGCGGTTCCGCGCACTGACCCTCAACAAGGCCGCCGAGGCGCTCTGCGTCGTGCGCGAGGGCGACGACGACGGCAATACGCGGGCGCTGCGCATCATCGAGAACCTGCAGCGCGCCGATATCAAGCCGCTCGAGGAAGCCGAGGCCTTCTCTCTCCTGAACGCGGTCGATCCGGAGAAGTGGAATGCCGCCGCCATCGGTCGCGCCATCGGCAAGTCCGACCGGTTCGTCGCGCAGCGCATCGCCATCGCGCGCAACCTCCATACCGACCTGAAGGAGAAGCTGGCGAAGGGCGAGCTGAAGGTCGAAGTGGCGCGCGTCATGGCCGCCGCCCCGCAGAAGCTGCAGAAGGCGCTGATCAACGATCCATGGGCTCTACGCGATGCCGGCGATTGCCGCCGCAAGCTGCAGGGCAAGGCGATCCCGGTGTCGGTGGCCGCCTTTAAGGTCGAGAAGTACGACGGCGAGTTCCTCGAGGAGGGCGACAAGCGCTGGTTCGCCGACAAGGCGAAGTTCACCCGGCTGCAGACAGCGGCCGCCGACGCCAGGGTCGATAGGCTCAAGAAGGACTACCCCGATGCCAGGCGCGTCACGGTGAACGACGCGGCGCATGCCTTTGTCTGGGCGGACAACGGTCAGTCGGTTCACACGTACTGGGCCGACAAGCGGACCGAGGCCAAGTCGAGAAAGCGCGGCCTTGCTGCGGACGACTGCACGGCGATCGTTTGGCTTGCCGACAACAAGGTCCACACCGGGAAGAACGTCGTGCTGCGCGAGGTGTGGGTCGAGAAGGTCGAGAAGAGAACGCAGGATCACGAGCCCCCCGGCGACCAGCCGGCCGCGCCGCGCGAGACCGAGCAACAGAGGCAGGCCCGGGCCGTCAACACGGCGCTCACGGTCGGCCTGGCGGGGCGTCCCGATCTCGCCAAGCGGCTCGTGGTCTATGCCTTCCTCGGCCAGAACGTGGCCGACATCGAGATCGACATCGATCCCCGCCCGCACTTCGGCGACCAGGCCGAGCTGCTCAACACCTTCGTCGGAGGCGGCGGCTACTATCTCGACCGATACGGGGTGTCCGCCGGCGCCGAGGACAAGCTCTGGGTCGCGTTGCGGGCGATGGACGAGTCCGCCATCGATGGGCTGCTCGGCCGCTTCATGTCGGAGACGATCCACATCGCGACCGGCCGGAACCCCGGCGCCGACGGGCTCTGCCGAGCGATTGCGGCCGAACTCAACGTGGAGATCCCGGCCAGCCTGATCCCCGCGCCGCCCGTAGAGATCGAGGAAGCCGAAGAGCCCGCCTCGGATCAAGCGGAGGCGGCATGAATCTCGACCAGTACATGGCCGCCCAGCGCGGGCCCGAGATAGAGACACCAGTAGCAGTAAAGGTCGGCGGCAGGACCGAGGTCGTGTCGCTCAACAGGATCCTCTACGGCCCGCCGCCGCCCGAGACCGAGCGACGGAAGGTGAAGCGCATGGCCGACCTGATCGTGGCCTGCGTCACGTCGAGCGGCGGGATCACGCGCGAGCAGCTGCTCGGGAACTTCGACGCCGCCGAGATCGACCGGCATTTCGCGGCGGCCCGCAGGCTCGCCGGCCTGCATCGCCTCGGGGGAACGCTGTGACCCGGCTCGCGGGCGAGATCCCGCCGACGGTCGGCACGGGCCTCAAGCTGGCAACCGGCGAGATCCTGCTTGTCCCGGCGGATTTGAGCGCGGCCGTCGATCAGGCCTGGGGGGCCGCCGTCGATCGCGGCGAGACGGGCGGCGAATGGCGGGCCGCCTTTCGGGACGCCCTCGTGGAGGCCCTCCATCACAAAGGCCTCATCCTCGTCTCGCGGACAAAGGCGAAGAGCCGCGAGGCCGTGAACGTCGACATCTACAGCCTGGCCCTCGCCGGCAAGTACGCCGCCGAAACGCGGCTCGAAGCCTTGCAGCAGACGCGGGCACGCCAGGCACGCCTGGTGGGCCAGGTCGCGACCGTCGCCGGACTGTTCCTGGCATTCATCGTCGCGCCCGGCCTGCTCTATTCGGCCCTCTGTTGCGGCCCCGACGATCGCGCCCTCCTCGCCGCGGCGATCCTCGTCGTCGGCACCGCCGCGGTCATCAGCCTCTTCCTCACCCGAACGGCGTTCGACTGGATCGAGCGCTTTGCGACCCCGCGCCAGCGATCCATCGGAAAGGACGCCCCATGAGCCAATCGTCCAAGGTCCGCCATGTCCTGTCGGCTGGTCAGACCCGCAAGCATCACTGCCACTGGCCGGGCTGCGACCAGCAGGTGCCGCCGGCGATGTGGGGCTGCAGGGCGCATTGGTACGCCCTGCCCAAGGATCTCCGCGACAAGGTCTGGCGCGCCTACCGCCCTGGCCAGGAAGCCACGATGACGCCCAGCCGGGCCTATCTCGACGTCGCTCACGAGGTCCAGGCCTGGATCGCGAAGAACCATCCGCCGGCACCCAAAGAGCCGCTGCTGTTCGCCAGGACGGAGGGCTGAGCATGCCAGACCTCACCGTCCACCTGTGGATCGACGACAGGGATCTCGACGATTTGCTGTCCGCCCTGCGGCGACACGATCGCGCCGATGCTGACCGGCTCCTCGCGCGCTGGGCGACCAGCGACAGGCATCTCGCCCATGAGCTGACCGCCTGGGTGCACCAGGAAACCTCCCAGCATGTTGCCGGCGGCCGGTTCGAGCATGCGCTCTGCCTGGTCGACTCCTATCGCCGCCCCCTCACGGCCGCCGACATGAAGGCGCGCCTCACCGCCTCACCCGGAGCCCTTCTATGAAGTTCACCATGGAACGCGACGCCGCGTTGCGCGCGCTCACCCTCGCCACGCGCATCGTCGAGCGCAAGAACACGATCCCGATTCTCGGGCACGTCGCGATCACGGCACTCAAGAACCGCATTTCCCTGGCCGTCACCGACATGGATCGCTGGATGACGATCGAGATCGCCGGCGCCTCGACCCAGAAGACCGGCGCGACGACGGTCAATGCCGGCAACATGCTGGCCTTCGTCCGGGCGACGCCGGCCGGAACACAGGTCGAGGTCGAGGTGACCGACGAGAAGCTGGTCATGCGCGCCGGCCGGGCCCGCGTGACCCTGCTCACCCTCCCGTTCGAGGATTTCCCGGCGCTGAAGACCGAGGAGGCTGCGGCAGAGATCCTGGTCGCGGGCGATGCCCTGGCCCGGGCCATCGGCCAGGTGGCGCATGCCCAGTCGGACGAGGAGACGCGCTACTACCTCAACGGCATCTACCTGCACGAACGCGCCGGCAGACTGGGCCTGGTGGCGACCGACGGGCACCGGCTCGGCCTGGCGCTCGTCGAGCCGTCGAAGCCGCTGCCGGAGAACCTTGAGGGGATCATCCTGCCGCGCCAGGCGGTGCCCGAGCTGCTGCGCATCGCCACCGAGGCCAAACAGGACGATCTCACGCTCGAGATCTCCGCGACCCGGCTGCAGGTGGCGCATCGCGAGATCGAGTTCAGCACCAAGCTGGTCGAGGGCACCTTCCCCGACTACGACCGCGTCATCCCGCGTGACAACCATTGCCGGTTCAGCACCGGCCGGGTGGCCTTCGCCGGCGCGGTCGCACGTTGCGCCACCTTGGGCAGCGACGCCACCGCCGCCGTCCGGATGCAGATTCACAAGGGCAGCGCCGAGCTCAGCCGCAAGGTGCAGGACGCCGGCGAGGTGAGCGACGAGGTCGAGGTCCAGGTCTCGGGCACGCCGTCCCTCACCGGCTTCAACAGCAGCTACATGACCGAGGCGCTCGACGCCCTGGCCTGCCCCGACGTCGACGTCGAGTTCAGTCCCGGCGGCGCGATCGCGCTGCGCCGCTCGACCGATCCGACGGACGGCGAGCTGCAGATCGTCATGGCGATGCGGGCTTGAGGAGGAGCGCGTGAAGATCACGATCGAGCCGACGAACCAGTTCGTCGAGATCGGCGCGGCAGCATTCAAGGCCGGCGCCGAGTTCGTCCCCAGCCGTGTCTGGAAGGGCATCGCCGAGAACGGCGTAGAGTGCGTGGTCCTGGTCATGGCGATTCAGCCGCAAACGAACGATCCGGAGAAACTGGCCGAGATCGTCGGCCAGGGCGCGCCGCTCATGCCGGTGCCAACCTCGGCATGACCCCGGCCGAAGCGAACGCCGTTCGGTGGAGCCTGCTGGCCGTCGCGACGCTCGCCTTCGCCATGGGCCCGGCCGAGGTCGACCGCTGGCGCCAGGACAATGGCCGCTACCTCGAGCGGATCCGCCGGCGCTATCCGCGCCTGCACGATCTGATCGAGGAGGTGGCCGAGACGATCGCCGGGCGGCGCCGGACGCCCGACCTCGCGGATGTTCGGGTGCGCTATCCGCACCTGTACGCGCTGATCGCAGAAGCGGCAGGTACTGCATTGGGGAAGACCAGATGACGGACACTGCGCCGGTTGGGCCGGACGCCGATCACCAATCGCTTGAAAGCATCGCTCAGCGACTCGGCAAGTCAGCGCGCTGGCTGCAATCGCGGTTGACGGAAGACACGCGCCGGAGGCCTGATCTCCAGCGGCTGCAGCACCACCACTACATCGGCAGGTCGAGGCGATGGTCGGAGACAGAGTACAGGGCCCTGGCGGCGGCGATCGCAGCCGAGGACGCCGATCGCGCAAGGCAGCGAAGCGGTCAGCGCCCGGGCTGCAGATCGTCGAGCGCGACGGGTTCTGGCACGTCCACGGCACCGTCCGCGTGGGTACCCTCGACGGCAGCCGACGCTCACGCCGCCTTAGAAAGGGTACTGGCCTTCCCGCGATCGCCGAAACCCTGCCCGACGCCGAAACCCTCCGGGACACCTGGGCGCTTGAAGTCCGGCAGGAAGCGATTCACGGGCGCCAGCCAAGTCGTCCCGTTGCCGTCGCGCTAGAGGGCTGGCTGAAACGCCCCCGGAAGCACGGTCGCGCGGCGGGCTGGCGCGAGATCTCCATGGCGCAGGCGATCGGCCGGCGCTTCAAGGTCCGCCTCGTCGGCGAGATCTCAGCAGCAGAGTGGACATCGTTCGTCGAGGCCGAGACCGCCGGCAACGCGGCGTCGACGCGCGAGCGCTACCTCAACGGCTTCATGTCGTTCATTGCCTGGTGCGCCGCCAAGCCCCGAGAATGGATCTCGAGCAAGACCATCCCGCATTTCGAGCGAGACGCGGCCGCCCGCAAGCCGCGGCATCGGCAGCGCCGCAACGTCGCCGACTGGCGGCCCGAGCTCGTCCAGCTGCTGATCGACTGTTCGGGCTGGCACCTGCGGCCGCAGCTCTACGTCGAATGGTCGACCGGCCAGCGCGTTTCCGCCGTGCTGAAGACCAAGCTACGCGACGTCATGCTTGCGCCCGGACGCGAGCAGATCTCGTTTGACCGGACGAAGACCGGCGAGCCTGTTTTCGCCTCGTTGCACCCGGCCGCCGCCCAGGCCGTGCGCGAATACCTCGAGCGGCGCGGCCGCCTGTGGGACCGCGAGGGGCCCCTGTTCCTCACCAAGGCCGGCAAGCCCTATGCGACCGACAACGGTCTCAGCGGCCACAACCGCAAAGCCTTCGATAACGCCAAGATCCGGGCGAACGCCGTTCGCCGACGCCAAGCCGTCACCCTCTGCCGCGAGCTCCGCGGGCAGGGCCGCCACGACGAGGCTCGCCAGGTCGCCGGCCAAGCCTGGGCCGATCGGCGCCTAATGGCCCAGGTCACTCAGCATTGGTTCCGCCACCTCCTGGCGACAACGATGATGGCCCTGCAGGCGCCCGTCCGGGTCGGCATGGATCAGGGCGGCTGGCTCACCGTCGAGAGCTTCATGGCATATGCGCACGATGTGCCGGAGGTCCGCCGGCAGATCGTGGATCAGCTGCCGATCCGGGCACCTACGAAGAAGGAGGTTGGATGAATACTGCCGACTGGGCTCTAACCATAAGCCTCTTCTCTGCGGTTGTTTCCGCGGCCGGGTTTACCTGGAATGTTTGGTCGAAGTTCATCTATCCGAAGCCTAAAGTGCTTGTATCCTTCAACAGGATGCACACCTTCGACAGGAAGAGCGGAGAGCGAGTACATCCGCTCATCGTACTTGCGGCCACGAATATGGGGCCCGGGCCTGTGACCCTAACTCAGGTCATCGCTTGCGCCAGATGGCGCTGGCAGCGCAAGACGATCGCGCTACTCAATCCCATCAAAGATGCCGCGTTGGGACCTCCCTATATTTCAGATGGCCCCGGCACAGGTGGAATGCCCAAGAAGCTCGACGTCGGGGAGACTTTTGACGTCTACCTTCACCCCGACATCAGCATCGGCAATGTCGATACAGCCCTTATCGGCTTCTTCGATAGCTTCAGGCGATATCACTTGGCGCGCGTGACGCCGAAAGTTGAACCGACACCGTTCTCAGATGGCACGGGGATGACACGTTCGAGAGCAAGCGACAGCATATCACGGGCCGATTCAACCGGTTAGCATTCATAGCCCCACCCCCTCCGAAGGCAGAGGTCGAGAGTTCGAATCTCGCCGGGTCCGCCATTATTTCCAGAATCCGAATCTTTCGAGGCGGGCGAGCCGGTCACGCGCTTGCCGGGGCCCCGAAGGGCCCCGGCGCAGCGATGGGTCAGAGACCGTGATCCTCCCCAATCATCTCGGCAGCGCGTTCGCCGATGAGGGCGCAAGGGGCCTGGGTGTTGCCGGTGGTGACCCTCGGCATGATCGAGCCGTCGGCCACCCGCAGCCCGCTGACGCCGTAGACCCGCAGCGTCGCGTCCACGACCGACAGGTCGTCCCGGCCCATCTTCGCGGTACCGCACTGATGCCAGTAGGTCACGGCCGCGTCGCGGACGTAGGCGTCAAGGTCCTCGCCCTTCACGTCGCCCGGCATGGCTTCGCTGGTGACGAAGGGACGGAAGGCCTGCGCGTTGCCCAGGGCGCGGCAGAGCTCGATACAGGACGAGGCCGCCGTCATGTCCCTGGCGTCCGACAGGAAGTTCGCGTCGATCGCCAGCGCCGCGGTCGGATCGGCGCTCTGCAGGCGCAGGCGCCCCCGGCTCTCGGGATGGGCGAGTCCTGCGAACATCGTCCAGCCGTGGGCCGGCACGCCGCGCAGCGCCGTGCGTTCGCTGGGCACTGGGAACTCGACCTGACAGAACAGCAGGTCGGGCGCGTCGAGGTCGGGCCGGCTCTTCCAGTACATCGTCGCCTCGCTGCCGCTGTTGCGGGGCGCCAAAGGCTCCGACAAGGCCCAGGTACAGCCGAAGGACACATGGTCCTGCAGGTTGCGCCCGACCCCCGGCAGGTTCTGCACGACCGGGATGCCGAAGCGCTCCAGCTCGCGACGCTCGCCGATGCCGGAATGCATCAGGACCTTGGGTGTCTGAATCGCACCGAGCGACAGCACGACTTCGGTCCGCGCGCCGATGGTCATGGTCCGCCCCCCGTGCAGGAGTTCGACCCCGACCGCCCGCGTGCCCTGGAAGACCACCCGCTGCACGAGGGCCCCGGTGAGCACCGTCAGGTTCGGGCGATCGAGCCACGGATGGACATAGGCGCGGTACAGCGACTGGCGCCGCCCGTCGCGCACCAGCATGTCGCTGATCGCCGCACCGCCCTCCTGCTCCATCATGCGCCCGTTGGGATGATCGAACACGGGAATGGCGATCTCCCGGGCCGCGTCGAGCATCGCGAGCGCGAGCGGGCTCGGCGAGGCAGCGGGCTGCACCCAGACCGGCCCTCCGGTGCCGCGATACGCCGGGTCGGGAGCGCCCTGCCAGTTCTCGATGCGGCGATAGATCCCGAGCACGTTGTCGTAGCCCCAGCGCGGATCGTCCGCCTGCGACGCGAAGTACTCCCAGTCGCTCTTGTGGCCGCGAGCCCACACCATGACGTTGATGCTCGACCCGCCGCCCAGCCCGCGCCCCATGGACATCGGGATCTCGCGCCCGCCGAGATGAGGGTTGGGTTCGGCGCGGAACCCCCAGTCGCGCTCGCTGCCGAGATTGGTCGGCCACAAGGCCGGATTCAGGACGGCTTCGGCATCGTCGCTGCCGCCCGCCTCGAGCAGCAGGACCTGCACATCGGCGTTCTCGGCGAGCCGCCGTGCGACCACCGATCCGGCGGAGCCGGCGCCGCACACGATGAAGTCGTAGCTGGAGCGGAGCACCGCCGTCAGCCGCGCCTGGTTTTCCTGCCCGCGGCGGGCGAAGTCTGAAACAGCCTTGTCGTTCATGAGTGTGGCTCCTTGGTGTGAATATCGCGATATTCTTTATTGCGATATGTATTAGCTGGTGTCGGCAGGCAGGCTTTTCAATCGCGATAATTATCGTGATATATTTCCCCGACTTAGGCCCGCGGCCTGAGTCCGGCAGCGGACAGGAGGCGAACTTGAAGAAGGCGAAGAACGGATCCGGCGCGCCGGTCCCTCTCGAGGATCAGCTCTGCTACTCCATCTATTCGGCGAACATGGCCATCCAGCGCGCCTACAAGCCGCTGCTGGACGGGCTGGGACTGACCTATCCGCAGTATCTCGTGCTCAACGTCCTCTGGGCCGAGGACCGCCGGACCGTCGGCGTCATCGCCGACCAGCTCGGACTCGAGTCGAGCACACTGACGCCACTGCTGAAACGGCTCGAAGAGGCCGGGCTGGTGCGGCGGACGCGCAATCCCGAGAACGAGCGGCAGGTCCTGGTGGAACTGACCGAACCGGGCCGGGCGCTGCGCGCCCGGGCCGGCTGTCTCGGCGATGCCCTGCTCTCGGTTTCCGGCGAGACTGCGCCCAAGCTGGCGGCGCTCAACACGCATGTCCGACGCCTGCGCGACGCGATCTACGCCAGGATCGGCGGCTGGGACCTGTCCGGCCGATAGAAGCGCCACACCCTCGTCTCACGCGGTCGGGATCGTGCCGCCGTCGACCACGAACTCCGCGCCCGTGATGCTCGCGGCCCGGTCGGAGGCGAGGAAGGCGACGAGGTTCGCGACCTCCGCCGGACTCGACGGCCGCCCGATCGGAATGCCGCCCAGTACCCGCATCACGATCTCCCGGCCGCCCGCGCGATCGACCCCGGCCTCCTTTGCGATGCGTTCGGTGAGCCGGACCGAGGCTTCGGTCTCGATCCAGCCCGGCGACACGCGCACGACACGCACGCCCCTGGGAGACACCTCCTTCGAAAGGCTCTTGCTGTAGGTGGAGAGCGCCGCCTTGGCGGCCGCATAGGCGGTCGTCGACTCAGGGAGGGGGAGCCGGCTCTGGATCGAGCCGACATGGACGACGACGCCGCGTCCCCGTTCGACCATGCCGGGTACGAGCGCACGGTCCAGGCGGACGGCCGGCATCAGATTGAGATCGAGCTCTTTCATCCATTCGGCATCGCCCAGCGCCGCGAAGCCGCCGGCCGGCGCCGAGGAACCGCCCAGCATGTGGACGATAATGTCGATGGCGCCCAACCGCTCGCGCGCCGCAGCGACCAAGGTGGCGCACCCCTCGGCCGTCGTCAGATCCGCAGCGACGAACTCGGAAGCGGGCAACCCGTCCGGACGCGATCGCGCCGTCGTGAGCACGCGCGCGCCGAGGTCCCGGAAGAGCGCGACCGTCGCCGCGCCCGCGCCGCGAGTCCCGGACGTGACCAGGGCGGTCCGGCCCGAAAGATCGACGAAGCCGCTCATGCGCCGATCCTCAACGCCGAGATCTTTCCGTCCGCGATCCGGAAGGCGAAGGTGAGAATCGCCGGGCTGCCTGGAAAGCGTCCGCTCACCCGGGCGCGGACCAGGGTTTGCCCCTGCTCCTCCCTGACTGCGCACGGTTCGGCGGTGTGCCCATACTGCGCCCGGGCGGCCCGCCACCAGGCTGCGATGGCGTCGTGACCGACATGGGTCCGGCCCTCGTCGGTCACAACGGCATGGTGTGCGAAGGCGGAGAGCGGCGCGGCATCGCCGCCGGCCTCGTCGGCCTCGAAGTAGGTCTGCAGGGGCGCGGGCAGCTTCATGGTCTTTCCTTCCCGAATGTGTCGACGCCCCTGATGTACGCGTGGACAATCGTTCCGATTAGACGGACAAATCGGGATGTATCGTCCCCTATTGCTGGATAATCGGATGTCCCGGCTTCTCCTGAACGAACTCGACGCCGTCGTCGCGATCGCCCGAACGGGGTCGTTCCGCGCCGCGGCGCAGGCACTGGACCTGTCGACGACGGGGC
>Ga0209066_10002574_pt1 | contig 21823 bp, 21 predicted proteins | sample All_14_2_FD_187198 | JGI IMG/M metagenome (GOLD analysis project Ga0209066, IMG submission 187198) | Freshwater microbial communities in response to fracking from Pennsylvania, USA - Allegheny Zone_MetaG_DW_15 (SPAdes) (version 2) ... | reverse complement strand
CCAGCTCGTGGCCGTGCTCGATGCGTAACAGCGCCGTCGCCACCGACCTCGCCAAGCTCTGGGCTCCCGACAATCTCCGCCGCTCGGCACCGGGCATCGCCCTGTGCGCCGCCATCGCGGCCATTGCCTACTATGCCGACACCAGGAGCCTGCTGCGCTTCGGCGCCGTGTGGGTGCCGCCGCTGATCCTGACCCTCGTGATCGGTATGGCCCTGCAGCCGCTCTCGTCGAAGACCGTGCTGAAGCCCGGCCTCGAATTTGCCGGCCGCACACTCCTGCGGATCGGCGTCGCCCTGCTCGGCGCCCGGCTCACCCTCGGCAATCTCGTGGAGGGCGGGGCGCTGCCGATCGTCGTGGCCGTTGCCGCCGTCGGTTGCACCATCGTGTTCGGCGCCTGGGCGGCGCGTCTGTTCGGCCTCGGTCAGAATTTCGGTCTGCTCACCGGTTGCGCCACCGGCGTCTGCGGCGCGGCTGCGGCAATGGCCGCGTCGGCCGTGCTGCCGAAGCACGAGAATTCCGATCGCGACCTCGCCTTCACCGTGATGGGCGTCAACTTCCTGAGCACGGTGGTGATGGTGATCTACCCCCCGCTGCGCGAGGCGCTCGGCTTCTCGCTGTTTGAGATGGGCGTGTTTCTGGGCGGCGCGATCCACGACGTGGCGCAGGTCGCAGGCGCCGGTCAGACCATGGGTCCGCAGGTGCTGAGCGACGCCGTCATCACCAAGCTGCTCAGGGTGGCGGCCCTGCTGCCGGCGATCGCCGGCATCGCCTGGTGGATCGCGCGAAGCGGTGGACCGCAGAGTGCGGCACGTCCGACCCCGCCGGTCTTCCTGTTCGGCTTCCTGGCCCTCGCCGCGCTGAATTCGCTCGGGGTCATTCCCGCCGCCGTGCGCGACGCCGTCGGCCAGACGTCCGGCTTCCTGATCATCACCGCCATTGCGGCGCTGGGGATGAAGACGTCGCTGCTCGCCCTCGTCCGCATCGGCATCGCCCCGGTGATGCTGCTGATCACCGAGACGATCTTCGTCGGCCTGCTGGTGGTCGGCCTGATCTACGGACTCCGGGCCGCGGGACTTTAAGTCCCCGGCTTGGTGCCGGTCGCCTTGACGACCGCGCTCCAGGTGTCGATTTCGTTCTTGATGAATTCGGCGAACTGAATCGGCGTGCCCGGTGCCGGCAGCGCGGCGCGCTGTTCGATCTGCTTGATGACGGCCTCGTCATTCAGCAGCGTCTGCATGTCCCGGCTCACCTTGGCGACGATCTCGAGCGGCGTGCGGGCCGGCGCCGCGAGGCCCGCCCAGCCGGCGGCGTTGAAGCCCGGGAGGGTGCCCGCGATCAGGGGAATCTTGTCGAGCGGCGGCGGCGCGGGACGCGACGTCGTCACGGCGATCGCCTTGATGCGGCCGTCCTTGATCGCGTTGAGCGCGGAGGCGGTGCTGTCCATCATCAGCTTGACATGCCCGCCGAGCAGGTCGGCCATCGCCGGACCGCTGCCCTTGTAGGGAATGTGCACGATGTCGACCCCGGCCTTGAGCTTGAACAGCTCCATGGCGAGATGTTGCGACGTGCCAGGGCCGGCCGACGCGTAGGAGAGCTGCCCCGGTTCCTTCTTCGCCAGCGCGATCAGTTCTGCGAGCGTGTTCACCGGCAGGCTGGGATGGGCCACGATCACCAGCGGCACCAGGAAGATGTTCGAGATCGGCAGGAAGTCTGTCAGCGGCTTGTAGGGCAGGTCGGGATACAGGCTTGGATTGACGCCGAACGTCCCGCTCGAGACGACCATGAGCGTGTAGCCATCGGGCGCTGCCATCTTGCCGTACTCGGTGGCGGGGATACCGCTGCCCCCGGCCTTGTTCTCGACGATGACCTGCTGCTTCCACTTCTCCGAAAGCTTCTCCGCCATCAGGCGCGCGAAGATGTCGGCCGCCTGCCCCGGCGGGAACGGTACGACGAAGCGCACGGGCTTGCTGGGCCATGCGGATTGCGCGATGGCGGGAGCGGCAAGCGCTGCGCCCGCCGCTCCGGCGAACGCCATGACATGGCGACGCGTCGGATTCATCTCTGGAGCCTCCCAGTTCGTTTCGAATGACAGGGTAGCACAGGCCTCCGAGAATGACCGCATGACAGGCAGGATTCACATCGCTCCGCCCCGCGATACGGAAGACTTCGACGCCGTCGCGGAACTGGTGCGGGAGTACTCGCGATCGCTCGGCTTCTCGCTCGAGTACCAAGGCTTCGAGGAGGAACTTGCAGACCTCGGTGCAAAGTATGGCCCGCCGGGCGGCGCCCTCGTGTTGGCCCGGGTCGACGGTGAACCGGCCGGCACCGTGGCGCTGCGGCAGCTGGAGCCTGGCATCGGCGAGATGAAGCGCCTGTATGTCAGGCCGGGTTTCCGCCGGGAGCGCACAGAGACCGGAAGCTCGATCGGCCGCGAGCTCGCCTTTCGCATCGTCGAGGCGGCGCGCGCCTGCGGTCACCGACGTCTCAGGCTGGACACAATCGGCCCCCAAATGGAGCCCGCGATCAGGCTCTATCGGACGATGGGCTTCACCGAGATCGCGCCCTATTACCCCAGTCCGGTGCCCGGCACCGTCTACATGGAGCTGGTCCTTTGACCGATCGCTTCTTCGAGGATTTCAAGGTCGGCGACCGATTCGTGAGCGGCGGCATGACGATCACCGAGGCCGCCATCATCGAGTTTGCCCGCCAGTGGGACCCTCAACCCTTCCACACCGATCCCGCCTTCGCGGCGACCTGGACGTTTGGCGGCCTGATCGCCTCCGGCCTCCACACGATGGCGGCGACTCTGCGCCTGTGGCTCGATCTCGGGATCTTCCGCGCCTGCAGCCTGGGCTCTCCCGGCATCGGCGAGGTTCAGTTCCCCCGTCCCGTCCGCCCGGGCGATACGCTGCGCGTGGTGTCCGACATCGTCCACCTACGGCCATCGGCTTCGCGGCCGGACCGCGGCATCGCCAGGCTGCGGCAGGTCACGATCAACCAGTTGGGCCAGCAGGTGATGGAGCAGGAAACGACGGTCTTCCTGAAGCGGCGCTCCGCCGCCTAACGCCAGGCGAAGACCGGCTGCTCGTAATGGTCGACCCGCGTGTCGCGGCCGGCCAGCGCGACTTCACGGAACTGGAACAACACTGCGGCCGTCGGGGCGTTCACCGTCGCGACGGGCAGAGGCAGGCGGATGATCGGTCGGTCTGATTCCTCGATCGCCAGGATCTCGGGCGAGCCCTCGCGGAAGAGTTCGCCGCAGCCAATCCGGAACGCGTCCGCCACCTCGGCCGGATTCGGGACCAGCGTCACGCCGGGCGCCCACACCACCACCGGGGCTATCAGGTAGCCCGACCGGGTCGGATAGTCGTCGAGCGTCCCCAGAATATCGTCGGTCGAGGCCAGCACACCCAGCTCTTCGTGCAGTTCGCGCAGGGCGGTCTGCTCGATGGTCTCGCCGGGATCGACCCGCCCGCCCGGCAGCGCCCACTGACCGCCATGAGCCCGCAGCTTCGGCGTGCGGCGGGTCAGCAGGAAGGCTGCCTCGCCGGGCTCGTCGCCTTCGGCGATGACGATCGCCACGGCGGCGCGCTTCAGGCCGCCGGGATCCGCTCGGCGCCGCAGATCGAAACGACCCAGATGCTCCGTGACCCGGGCACGGAGGGCCTCGTTCAAGGGGATCGGGCTCACGGGCCGGCGGCTCTCCTGAAGGTCCAGACCACGGCGGGTGGCATGTTGCGCCAGATGCGCGGTCCGTGCGTGCCGACGAGCCGCAGCGCCTGGGAGAGCGTGCGCGGTACCGGCTGCGCCGGACCGTAGGTGAACTGGACCAGGGCGCCGCCGCGCGGCAGGGCGTCGAACACGCCCTCCACGATGCCGCGCACCACGTCCGCGGGGAGCGAGAGCAGCGGCAGGCTCGACACGACGGCGGATACCGAAGCGATCCCCTGCTCCGCCAAGATCTTGGGCAGCCGGGCGGCATCGCCTTCGACGATCCGGGGCCCGTTGAAGTGCCGGCGCAGGAAGGACGCGAGTTCAGGATCGCGCTCGACCAGCGCAAGCCGCTCCGCGGGAATGCCGGCCGCCAGCAGCGCCTTGGTGACCTCGCCCGTGCCCGCCCCCAGCTCGATTACGTGGCCGTCGCGGCCCGTCATCTCGGCAAACGTCGTCCGGGCCATGGCCTCGGCCAGCAGCCGGCCGCTCGGCACGACGGCGCCCACCGCAAAAGGCCGGCGCAGCCAGCGCTTCAGGAACAGGGCGGTGCCGGCGCGCGAGCCGTCGTTACGAGTCTCCATCGGGGGCATGGCGGAACGCTAACAGACGCCTTTCCAAGTCGACAGGGAAAACCAGCCGCTCCCTATTGCGCGGGTTGCATGGCCGGGTCCGCGGCAGGTGCCGCAGGCGGAGCATCGAACACCGGCTCGGCATGCCGCATCTGTTCCACGGCGTTGACCATGGAGACGTACACGGCCGCCACGTAGGGCAGCGACTGTACGATCATGAACAGCGACCACAGCCGGGCTTCGGGGTCGACGACACCGTTGCCGAACCACAGGACCGCCGCCGCGATCCAGAGCAGCGCCGCCAGGATCGCCTCGCCGCGCGCCATGCCCAGTGCCATGCCGAGCGTCGCGCGCTCGTCCATCTTGGGCGTGCGCATGAACGGCAGACGGCTGGTCGCCAGCCCGTAGATCACCGCCCGCCCGACCGTGTAAGTCAGCGCCAGGCCCGCCAACGAGGCGCCGATGCTCTGCCTGAAGGTGCAGCGCACGCGGTCGAAGTACAGGCCGAACGAGTAGAGCAGCTTGAAGACGAAGATGCCGATCGTCGGGGCGATGAACTCGGCGGGCGGCAGGCCCACCGGCTTCATGCCGAACAGCGGCGGCAGGACCACCGCCAGCACCCAGGCCAGCCCTGCCCAGGTGAAGATCAGGTTCAGCGCGTCGGCGAACCAGGGCAGCCAGCCGGCGACGAAATGGTACTTCTGCCAGAAGGTCAGCTTAGTATCGCCGAAGAACATCTTGCCGGCATGCGCCTTCATGATCTGCATGGCGCCATAGGCCCAGCGGAAGCGCTGCTTCTTGTAGCCCGCGAAATGGTCCGGCGTCAGGCCATGGCCGAACCGCTCGCGGCTGTACATCGCGCCGTAGCCGGTCTCCATCAGGCGCAGACCGAGCTCGGTATCCTCGGTGATGCACCAGGTCGCCCAGCCGCCCATCTCCTCCATGCAGGAGCGGCGCACCAGGGTCATCGTACCGTGCTGGATGATGGCGTCGTACTCGTTGCGCAGGCACATGCCGATGTCGAAGAAGCCGGCATACTCCCAGTTCAGCATCTCCTTGAACCGGTCGCCGCGCCAGTCGCGATGATCCTGCGGCGCCTGAACATAGCTGATCTTGGCGTCGTCAAAATACGGCACCAGCGCCTTCAGCCAGTCCGGCCGCACCATGTAGTCGCTGTCGATGACGCCGACCACCTTGGCGTCGGGCGCGGTCTGGCTGAGCACGTAGTTCAGCGCACCGGCCTTGAAGCCCTTCATGACGTCGAAATGGAAGAACTTGAAGCGCTCGCCGAGCTGGGCGCAGTAATCCTGCACCGGGCGCCACACCGCGGGATCCTTGGTGTTGTTGTCGATCACGATGACTTCGAAATTCGGGTAGTCGAGCCCCGCCAGGGAGTCGAGCGTCTGCATGACCATCGACGGCGGCTCGTTGCAGATCGCGAGATGCAGCGAGACCTTCGGCCAGTCGCGGTCGGCCGGCTGGCGAGCGATCATCTCGGCGGCCGGCAGCGCCTCGCGCGTCCAGCGGCCGCGCCAGATCGTCTCCGCCATCTCGAGGGCCTGCACCAGCGCCATGCCGAGGCTGGCGACCAGGAAGAAGGCCAGCACGCCCCAGCCGATCATCTCGGAAGCGACCATGTAGGTGCCGGCGGCCACCGAGGCACCGTAGGCCACGGCACTGGCCGACAGGGCCACCAGGGCGCAGAAGCCGACCTGCCCCGCCATGCCGAGCCTCGGCCAGCGCCACAGGAAGAGCAGCATCAGCGGCAGCGCCGCGGCCAGCGACCACAGTGCGCAGGAGAGCCACTGCGGGAAGGTCTCGATCGGCCCGGTCCAGGCGAATTTCTGCTGCCGGTCGGCGTTCCAGAGCCCCCAGTAGCCGCCCGCCTTGCCCTCCAGGTCGTAGGACTTCCAAGGCTGGTCGACGGCCTCGACGACGAAGGTGTCGATGTTCTGGGAGCGCAGCCATGCCACCATGTCGCGCACGTTCCTGGCCTGCTCAGCGGGCGTCGCATACTTGACGACTCCAGAGCCGGGGCTGCGGCGCGAGGCGCCGTTCGACGGCCAGCCGACCTCGGTGACGATGATGTTCTTGTTCGGGTAGAGCTTGCGCAGCAGCCCGATCTTCTCCTTCACGTACTCGAGCGGCGTCGAGCTCGACTGCTCATCCCAGTAGGGCAGGATGTGCACGGCGAGGTAGTCGACCTCGCGGGCGAGTTCGGGATAGCGCTCCCAGATGTGCCAGGGCTCGGCCGTGCTGACCGGCACCTTGACGTTGCGCTTGACGTTGCGGATCTCGCGGATGAGCTGGGCCGGACTGGTGGCATTGGGATCGCGCAGATCCTTCTCGCCATCGAACCTCAGGATGTTCTCGTTGCCGACCAGAACCCGCTCGATATTGGGGTTCTGGTTGGCCATGCGGATCAGCGCGCCGGTCTCCTCGGCATTGACCTCGCTCGCCTCCCGCCCGAACTGCAGCTTGGCTTCGTTCGGACTATAGATCCAGGCGCCGGGTACGAGCTTCAGCCCGTACTTCGCCGCAAGCGCCGGCATCGAATCGCCGCCGTCGGTCGTGCGGTAGGTACGGACGTAGTTGACCTTGCCGCCGAGCATCGCGAAGTCGCGCTCGATCTGGTCCTTGCGCGGCTTGATCTGGGGTGGCGGCGTATCGTTCACCGCGGTGCGCAGGAAGCTCCACAGGCCGCTTGCCTTGCCGGCCAACGGATCCTGGTCCTTCGCCCAGGGCGCGTAGGTGACACCATGCAGTGGCCCTTCCACGTCGGCCGCCGTCACACGACTATCGAGCAGACGCCATCCGACCAGCGTGGCCGCGACGACGATGAGTAGAACCAGGCCCCGACGCATCATAGAGGGACGATCACTCCGGCAAATCCGCCGGTGGCTGACGCTCGCTTCGGGATCGCGGTCGCATGTCTCCTGCGGACGACATTCGTCGACGCAAGGACCGTGCCCGGATCGACTCTTGCAGCGAGCCGACTACCACGCAGTGCGGCGGACCTCTTCGAGGTTTCCTTGCGCCCGATTTCCTCGGCTGCGACCCTTCGCAGCCGGTAAGGCGACCGCACGATCTATAGCCTGCGGCTTCGGGTACGGTAAAGAGACCCTAGGCGATGAAGGCTAAAATGCCCAATTGTCGCTGGCCTTGTCGCCCGTCCTTCGCCAAAACGCCACAAACCATGACCGATCAGGAACCCGCTGCAGCGCCCGCTGCGGTCCCTCCCTCTCTTCGCGCAACCTATCGTGCGGCCGACCGTTATGGCTTCCTCGATCGGGAAGGCGTGCGCCTGCGTTACGCTTGGTGGAACGCGCTCGATGCGGTGCCGCACGGGACCGCCGTGATCCTGACCGGCCGGGGCGAGTTCATCGAGAAATACGCCACAGAGGTGGTGGGCGATCTGCTCGCACGGGGCTTCGCCGTCGCCGCGCTCGACTGGCGCGGGCAGGGCCTCTCCGACCGTCCCCTGGCGGATCGGGGCAAGGGCCATGTCGACAGCTTCGCGACTTACATGGCCGACCTTCGCCTCTTCCTGGAAACGGTGGTCGCTCCGGAGGCGCCCCGTCCCGTCCTGGCCCTCTGCCATTCGATGGGCGGGCACATCATGCTGCGTGAAATGGCCGAGCACGGGACCGGACCTTTCTCGGCGGCCCTGTTCGTGGCTCCGATGACCGCTCTCCGCCGCGAGGCGATGCTGCGTTCGGTGCTGATGATCATGCCCGAGGTGCCCGCGGTCGAGGAACGTTACCTCTTCGGGACCGGCCCGTTCGTCCTGCTGGCCCGGGAATTCGCGTCGAACTTCGTGACCCACGACGAGCGCCGGTACCGCTTTACCGAGGACTGGTTCGCGGCCGACCCCCGCCTCACCCTCGGTGGCCCCACGCTCGGCTGGTCGCGCCAGGCCGTCCGTTCGATGACCGCCGTCCAGGCACCCGGCTACCTCGAACGCATCGACATTCCGCTGCTCGTCATCAGCGCCGGCGAGGACCGGCTGATCGATTCCCGGTCCCACGCCCCGCTGGTGGCGCGCCTGAAGCACGGCGAGCACTTCACGATCGGACATGCCCGCCACGAGATCATGATGGAAACGGACGAGATCCGCGCCCTGTTCTGGGAAGCGTTCGACCGCCTGGTGAAGGGCGTGCTGAGCTGATGACCGAAGTCCAGATCCTGGTGATCTTCGTAGCCTTCGTCATCGCCGGCATCGCCAAGGGCGCTGTCGGCATCGGCCTGCCACCGATCGCCGTAGGCTTGATGACCTTGGCCGTCCCGCTCGAGGATGCGCTGGCGATCATGACCATCCCGACCCTGATGACCAACGTGTGGCAGGCAGCCTACGGCTCCGGCCTTCTGCGCCTGTTCCAGCGCTTCTGGACCCTGGCCCTCACCGCGACCGTCACGCTGCTCCTGGTGGCCGCCACCCTGGACAAGCTCGGCTCGGCCCAGGCCTCGGCGTGGCTGGGCGTGATGCTGGCCGTCTATTCCACCATCGTGCTCCTCGCCTGGCGACCGCGGGTGTCGCGCCGGGCCGAACGCTGGATGAACCCGATCATGGGCGCCGCCAGCGGCGCGGTCGCCGGCTTCACCGGCATCGCGGCGGTGCCATTCCTGCCCTACATGCAGTCTCTGGACATCGACAAGGACGACCTCGTCCAGGCGCTGGGCATCCTCTTCATCTTCCTGATCGGGTCGCTGACGGTGGCGCTGTTCCGCCAGGGCGCGTTCGATGCCACCAACGTGGTGGGCGGCCTTGCCGCGATCGTGCCGACCTCGATCGGCGTCTGGCTCGGGCAGAAGTCGCGCAATGCGCTATCGCCGGAGATGTTTCGTCGGGTTTTCCTGATCGGCCTTCTGGCCCTCGGGCTGCACATGGCACGTGGCTTGTTGTAGGGTCAGGCCATGTCACTCCCTCCCTTCAAGGTCACGATCTGCGGCATTCCCGAACTGCCGCAGCACTGCGCCGTCGGCGTCAGCCACGTCCTGTCGATCATCGACACCCACGAGCCGCGCCCGCCCGCGCTCGACACATATTCGAGCATCGATCACGAGCTGATCCGCTTCGACGACGTGGTGGCCGAGTATCCCGGCTTCGAGGCCTGCACGCAGGCCCATATCGAGAAGGTCCTGGCCTTCGGCGAGCGCGTCCATGCGCGGCCCGACGGGCATGTGCTGGTCCATTGCCATGCCGGCATTTCGCGCTCGACCGCGGCGGCCGCCATCCTGATGACGCAGTTCGCGCCGGGAACCGAGGAACAGGCCTTCCTCAAGCTGCTGGAACTGCGCAAGCACGGCTGGCCCAACACCCGCATGGTCGAGTTCGCCGACACGCTGCTGAAGCGCGACGGCGCCATGCTGCGTGGCCTGGTCGCCTACCGCAAGGCGCTGCTCGAGGTGAAGCCGCACCTCAAGGAAGTGGTCCGCAACATCGGCCGCGGCCACGAGATTCCAGCCTGAGTATTGGGGCGTGGCTTACGCCACGCCCGGATCATGCCTTGAAGAGGGTTAGCGCGCCTTCATCGGCAGGCTGGCGAGATGGGTGCCGGCGTCGACGATCAGGAACTCGCCGGTGATGTTGCTGGCGCTGGTCAGGAAGAACATGACGGCTTCCGACATCTGCTCGGGCGTACCCGCCTGGCGCAGCGGCGTGTTCTGCTCCTGCCCCATCTTCATCTTGTTGTAGTTCTCCTCGCCCATGCCGCCCAGCAGCCAGCGCGTCTGGATGAAGCCCGGGCAGACGGTATTGACCCGGACCGCCGGCGAGAGCCAGCGCGCGAGTGTCAGCGTCAGGGTGTTCAGCGCGCCCTTGGAGCAGGCATAGGGGATCGAGCTGCCGACTCCCATGACGCCCGCGATCGAGGAGATGTTCACGATCGAACCGCGGGCCTGGTCGGCCTCCCACTGCTTCTTCATGATCGGGAAGACCGCGCGGCTCATCATGTAGGGGCCGGTCACGTTCACCCGCAGGATGCGGTCGAAATCCTCCGGCGTCACGCCATCGAGGTCGCCCTGGTTCTGGAACTTGGTGGTGCCGGCATTGTTGACGAGACCGTCGATCCGGCCCCACTGCTTCATCGTCTCCTCGGCGAGCTTCCGGCAGTCGGCATCCTGGCCCATGTCGGCCTGCACGAGGATCGCCTCGACACCCTTGGCCTTCACCGCCTCATAGGTCTCGTCCGCCTCTTTCTTGCTCTTGGTATAGTTGATCGCGACGTTCCAGCCGCGTTCCGCCAGGTCGAGCGCGCAGGACGCGCCCAGTCCGGTCGCCGAGCCCGTCACGATCGCCACCTTGTTCGATTTCGCCATGTCGCTTCTCCCGATATCTCGCAGCACCTTTCATAGGCTAGGATCGGGGCTCAAGGCAAAGAAACGCACCTCAGGCGGGATCATGGCCGATCTGTTTTCGATGAAGAATCGCGTAGCACTGGTGACCGGCGCATCCCGCGGGCTGGGCCGCGACATGGCCCTGGCCTTGGCAGAGGCCGGCGCCACCGTGCTCTGCGCCGGCCGCACGGTGAAGGAACTCGAGACGACGGCCCGGGCCATCGAGCGCAAGGGCGGCCGGGCACACGTCCTCACGATGGACGTGACCGACGAGGCCGACGTCGTCGCCAAGGTCAAGGCCATCGTGGCCAAGCATCGCCGCATCGACGTGCTGGTGAACAATGCCGGGATCGTGCATCGCCAGGAGATCGTCGACACCGCGACGTCCGATTTTCGCAAAGTGATCGAAACCGACCTGGTCTCGCAGTTCATCGTCGCCCGAGAGGTCGGCCGTCACATGCTCGCGCGCAAATATGGCCGCATCGTCAACATCTCGTCGGTCATGGCGGTCCTCGGCCGCGCCTCGGTGGCGGGCTACGTCTCGGCCAAGCACGGGCTGGTCGGCCTCACCAAGAATCTCGCGGCCGAGTTCGGACCGCACGTCACCGCCAACGCGATCGCACCGGGTTACATCCGGACGGAGCTGAACGTGCCGCTGCAGCAGAACAAGGAATTCAGCGGCATGCTGGAGCGCCGAACCGCCGCCGGGCGCTGGGGCAAGCCCGAGGACCTGCGCGGGGCTTTGCTCCTGCTGGCCTCCGATGCCGGCAGCTACATCACCGGCCATACGCTGGTGGTCGATGGCGGCCTGACCACCATCCTCGCCTGATCGGGCACCAGACCATGACCGGTATCCCGCGCTGGGCGATGCTCCTGCTGGCGGCCGCGCTCGTTCTGTATGGGATTGCGGCCTCGCAGGGCTGGCTGCGCGATCCGTCGCTGGCCAAGGCCGACTATGTCGGCACGATCGACGTTTCGGTTGACGATGCGAAGCTCTACCGACCCGTTGCCTTCGAATGGCAGGTGAACAGCACCGCCGGCAGCTTCAAGGGCAACGACACGGCCCATGTGCGCATCGATCCGACGGGAGAGCGCACGGTGCTCTGCGGCTGGGTTCCGCTCGACAAGGGCGGCGCCTCGCTGCGCGCCACCCGCTGGCTGAGCGAGGCGCGACTCATCGTTGGCGACATCAAGGTCACCGCGCTGTTCATCGCCCCGGTCGACAGGAAGCCCGGAGACGGGCTCAATGCCGGTTGCCTGCGACTCGACGAGGGCATCAAGCCCGCGGCCGACGCGGCCCTCCGGCTCGAAGGCCCGCCGGTTCGGGAATAGACACGCCTATCCATCGAAAGAGTAAGCATGCTGCCCAGACAAGGCGTCACCCCGGCACTGGCCCGTTTCATCGTCGACACGAAGTGGAACGACCTTCCGGAGAAGGCGCGCCGCGAAGCCAAGCGGGCCCTGTTGAACTTCTTCGCGGTGGCGATCGCGGGCTGCCGAACCCAGCCGGTCGAGCTGGCGCTGCGCACCCTGGGCGAATTCTCCGGCGGCCGGCAGGCGACGATCGTCGGGCGCGCCGAGCGCATCGACCCGCTCACCGCCGCCTTCCTGAACGCGGCGGGGGCGAACGTCTTCGATTATTGCGACACCCATCTCCCGACGGTCGTTCATCCGACCTCTCCGCTGGCGCCGGCGCTGCTGGCCCTCTCCGAGATCCGGCGCGTCAGCGGTCCGGATCTTCTCCTCGCCTTCGCGCTGGGCTTCGAGATCGAGTGCCGGATCGGCGGCGCGGTCTCGCCCGGTCACTATCCCAAGGGCTGGCACATCACCTCGACCTGCGGCGTCTTCGCTTCTGCCGCGGGCGCGGCCAAGCTGCTGGGCCTCGACGTCGAGCGCACCGTGTGGGCGCTGGGCAGCGCCGCAACCCAGTCCGCCGGCCTCTGCGAATGCCTGGGCTGGCCCGCCAAGAGCGTCAGTGTCGGCAACGCCGCGCGCAACGGGCTGTTCTCCGCAATGCTGGCCGAAAAGGGCTTTGCCGGCCCGCCGGAACCCATCGCCGGCGCGCAAGGCTTCCTCGCGGCCCTGGGCGAGCCGCCCGACTGGGCGGCGCTGCTCGACGGTCTGGGCGCGGACTGGCAGGTCAACCACAACTCGATCAAGCCCTATGCCGCGGGCTTCGTGATCCATCCCCTGCTCGACCTCGCGCTGGACTGGCGCCGCGCGCATCCGGACATGGCGGTCGAGCGGATCGCCGTGCGCGGCAATCCCCTGCTGTTGCAGCGCACCGACCGGGCCGACATCGCCACGGGGCGCGAGGCTCAGGTCAGCCTGCAGCATTGCGTGGCGGCCGCGCTGGTGCTCGGCAAGGCTGGCCTCGATCAGCTGACCGATGAGTGCGTCGCCGATCCCACCATCAAGGCCTTGCGGGGCAAGTTCGAGTGCGAGAGCGACGACCGCCTCGCGACGATCGCCGCCGAAATGGATATCTGGACCGCAGATGGGAAGAAGCACGCGCTTTCGACCCAGGCGGCGCGCGGCAGTTCGTCGAACCCGCTGAAGGATGCCGAGATCGAGGGCAAGCTGCGCGACGAGGCGAGGCGCTGGGAGCCCGACCACGACATCCAGCCGCTGATCGACGCGGTGTGGGCGCTCGATGGCAGCGAGGATGTCTCCTCGCTGCTGGCGCTGGCGGTGCCTACTCGACGGTGACGTTGGCGGCCGCCGCAACCGCCTTCCAGGTCGCGATGTCCTTCTGGATGAAGGCGGCGAAGGCTTGGGGCGAGTTGCCGACCGTCTGCATGGCCTGGTTCTCCAGCAGCTCCCTGGTGGCGGGATCGGCCAGCGCCTTCACGAACTCGGCGTTCAGCTTCTGGATGACGGCGGGCGGCGTCCTGGCCGGCGCCAGGATGCCGTGCCAGGCCAGCGCCTCGAACCCGGGATAGCCGCTTTCGGCGACGGTCGGCACTTCCGGTGCGACTGGCGACCGCTCCAGGCTGGTGACCGCCAGCGGCCGAAGCTTGCCGGACTTGATGTGCGGCAGCACGCTGATCGGATCGCCGAACACGACGTTCAACTGCCCGCTGACGAGATCGCCGACGGCCAGCGCCGTGCCCCTATAGGGCACATGGGTCATCTTGAGACCGGCCTTGCTGGCGAAGAGCTCGGCGACGAGATGATTGGCCGCGCCGACACCGGTCGAGCCGTAGTTCAGCGCGCCGGGCTTGCTCTTCGCCAGGGCCACGAACTCCTGCAGCGTCTTGGCCGGCGATTCGGAATTGACGACCAGGATGTAGGGGTAGGCCGTCGTCATGGTGATCGGCGCGAAATCCTTCACCGGATCGTAGGGCAGCGTCTTGTAGACGGCGGGATTGATCGAAATCGGTCCGGACTGGCCGAGCAGGAGCGTGTATCCGTCGGGCTCGGCCTTGGCCACGAGATCGGTGCCGACGATCGAGCCGGCTCCGCCCTTGTTCTCGATCACGATCGGCTGGCCGACATTCTCAGCCACCCTCTTGGCAACGATGCGGGCCACCGAGTCCGCGCCGCCGCCCGGCGCATAGGGCACCACGAGCTTGAGGGACCTCGATGGAAAATCCTGCGCCCAGGCCGAGCTTGCGACCATGGCCAGAGCGAGCGCGCCCGCGGCGCGCCTCGTCATCTTCTTCATTTTTCCTCCCGGGACTTCATTGGTGGTATCGTTGAGAATACCGCGGACAAGAGCTACTGAAACAGCCGCATGGGGCAATCTCGAGTCGATCGCACGGCGTCAGGCCGCCTCCCCTCTCAACTGGGCCAATCCGCGCCTCATCAGGGCCTTGGTGTAGCGGTCGCGCCCGACGTCCGGTGCAACCGCCTTCTTGTCGGGCGGCGACGCGAAGATGCCGGCCAGTTCCTTGAGCTCCGCCTCGGCAAGCTTGTAATTGCCACGCTTCATGTAGCCCAGGGCGCGGAAGAGACACTCCTCCTCCTTCCAGTTGGGCTCGCGATCCCAGTCGTCGAGTTGATGCAGCGCCGCCGCAAAGCGCGCCAGTATGGTCGCCTTGAACTGGGAAGTTACCCGATACATGCCATCCGCCCGTTCCTGTTGCCTGGGCCGATGGTGCGCGCGCCGCGCTGCTGCCGCAAGCGCCGCGGCCGGGGCCGCGCGTCCGCCCCATGACTCTCCCACTCCTCGCCGATTCCCGGCTGAACGGCCCGGCCGCGCGGCACACGCTCCTCGATCTGCTGCTGCTCGTCGTCGGCGGCAGCGCCGTGCTGATTACCCTGATTCTCTGGTTCGACAATGCACAGGGCGGATTGACGGGCAATGGCGTCTTCAAGAGCCTTGAACTGAAGCCCTGGGTGGTCGACCCGGCGAACGCGGCGCTCTATCCCTCGAACTATCTCTTCTATCCGGTCTACGGCGCGCTCTGCCGGGTGCTCGACCTTCTGGGCGTCTTCGCCGGCGACCCGCGGCGACAGCTCACGATCCTGAATGCCGTGAGCGCCAGCCTCTGTACAGGCGTGGCCTATCTCCTCGCGCGCGCGATGACCGGTAGCCGCGGCATCGCCCTGCTGACCGGCGCGTTCCACCTCTCGACCAGCCATGTGATGTTCCTCGCGATCGTCAACGAGGACATCATGCCGAGCTACACGGTGATGTTCGCCGCGATGGCGCTGGGCGCGGTCTGGCTGGCACGGCCGACGGTGGCGCGGGTCGCGGCGGTCTCGGTGTTGTTCTCGATCGGCTGGCTGTTCGAATGGCGGCTGATGTTCCCGACCCTGCCGGCGATGCTGGTCGCGCTCTGGTTCTGCGAGCCGCGCGTCGCCCGGCGGTTCGCCTGGATTGCTCTCTTCCTTGCCGGCATGGTGGCGACGGCCACCGTCGTGGCGCTGGCCTGGCGCGGGCACGCGGGCGCCGTCGGACCGTTCGATCTCATCTGGACGGGCAAGGCGGTGCGCTCGGTCTGGGCCGGCTTCACCTGGCCCAAGATCGGCTACCTGTGGGACGGCATCGTGGCCTACCTGCTGGGGACCGGTATCACGACGTTCGACTGGCTTCCCGGCTGGGACATCTGGCGCTTCGTCACGACTTTCTTGTTGCTGGGCATCGCCTTCGTCGCGGGTTCAACGCTGTGGCGCAGCCGCAACGAACGCCGCGCGCGCGCCTTGATGGCCGTATTCGGCGTGACCTTCCTCGCCGGCGAGGTCTTCAACCTCTACTCCCAGCCACAGGACCCGCAGATGCAGATCAACGTCATGGCCTGGGTCACGCCGGCCTGGGCGCTGGTGCTGCTGGCCGCGCGCCGCCGCTGGCCCGTGCGCGGCCTGGCCGCGATGGCAGCCTTCACCGTCATGCTGTTCGCCTACAATGTCTGGAGCATCGCACCACTGCGCGGCCTCGACGGCAAATGGCGCGGCGCCATCGAGCGCCTCGAGCGGCAGGGCGATCCGGCGCGCACCGTCTTCTTGCTGCACGATTTCGACTGGACGATGGTCTACGCCTCGCTGCACTGGGGGACGGCGGAGCCCGGCGTCGCGGGGCTTGGGCCGGCGCCGCAGGCGTTGCCAAGGTTCAAGTGGATCGGCTTCACCGGCGACGTGCTGCGCCATCCCGACTGGAGCACCGACCGGCACGTCGAATCGTTGCGGCGTCAGATCGAACGCGCGCTGGCGCTGGGTTACGAGGTGCTGGTCGTGCGCCTATGGGACATTCCCGAAGCGCAGCTGCTCACCGAGACAGGCATGGTCGCGGACGCTGCCCGGCTCGGTGCGCTGCAACGCATGCTGCGCACCGACTTCGTCGCGACGCCGGTTTCGATCGATCCGGTCGCGGGTCCCCTGTACCGGCTGCAGCGTACCGCCGGTCGTTGACCGCTACATCGTGGCCCGCTGGATGCGCCGCTCGTCGAGGCCGACCGAGCGCGCCGTTTCGACGATGGCGGCCCAGGTATCGTCCGGCAGAGGCACGCCGTGGGCGAGGCGCTGAGCCCGGGTGCGCGATTCCTGCTCGCCGGGCACCAGGATCTCGACGCCGGGCGTGGCCGGCTTCGAGCCCTTCACGAACGACACGTATTTGGCGATGTCGGTCGGGAAGAAGCCCTCGGCATCGAACACCTTCGGATCGACGTAGAACGACAGCATGCCATTGGCGAAACGACCGCGCTTGGGATCGGTCGCTCCGGTACCCGACAGCGAGCCGCCCAGGATCTCGCACATGAAGGCGAGGCCGGAACCCTTGTGGTCGCCGAAGGCACGGATGGCGCCGGTGCCCTTGCTGTGGTCGCGCGGTCCCGTGGGCGTGTAGTCGCCATAGAGCAGATGCGGATCGGCGCTGGGCTTGCCGTCCGGACCGATCAACGCTCCCTCCGGCAGCTTCTTGCCACCCTGGCTCGTCACCAGGACCTTGCCCTCGGCCACGATCGAGGTGGCGAAGTCGAGGACCAGCGGATCCTCGCCCGGCCGCGGGACGCCGACGCAATAGGGCGCCGTCGAGAATCGGCGCTCGACGCCGCCATAGGGCGCCACCAGCACGCTGCCCGATGCATTCACGAAGTGCACCGAGACGAGGCCCGCCTCCGCCGCCATCTCCGCCCAGTCGCCGACCCGGCCGACATGGCCCGCGTTGCGCAGGGTCACCGCCGAGAGGCCGCTCTTCAGGCACTTGTCGATGCCGATCTGCACGGCCTGCGGCGTCACGGTCTGACCGAAGCCGTACTTGCCGTCGACCACGGCGATCACCGGCGTGTCGACCAGCACGTCGACCTTCACGTCGGCGATGACCGTGCCGCTCTTCTTCTGCGAGGCGTAGCGCGGCACGCGCACCACGCCGTGGCTGTCATGGCCCGACAGGTTGGCGCTCACGAGATAGCGGCCGATGCGGCCTCCCTCCTCCTTCGAGCATCCGGCGGCGGCGAAGATGTCCGCGACGAAGGACTCCAGCTCCTTCGCCTTGATCGTCACGCTCCCCATGTCAGGACTTCCCGCGTTGCAGGCTGGCGACGTAGCCGCGGTTCCAGGTCGGGTTGATCATGACCTCGTTGATGACGATGTGCGGCGGCAGGCAGGCGATGTATCGGATCAGGTCGCCGACGTCCTCGGACTGCGCCATGCGCTTGCGCTCGGCCGGGGTAATCGGCACCGGACGCTTGTCGAGGATCGGCGTCGCCACCTCGCCCGGACACACCACGCAGGAGCGGATGCCGTTGACGCATTCCTCCATGTTGATCGTGTGGCTCATCGCCACCACGCCGTGCTTGGCCGCCGAATAGGCCGGGCCCGAGAGCAGGCTCGGCACCTTGCCGGCCACGGAGGAGGTGTGGATCAGCACGCCGCCCTTGTTCTTGCGCATCAGCGGCAGGACGGCGGACGTGCAGTAGAAGGCGCTCGACAGGTTGCCGTGAACGACCTCGTCGACGCCCTTGGGCGTCAGCTGCTTCCAGCTGCGCTTCTGGATGTTGAGGCCGGCATTGTTCACCAGGATGTCGATGCGGCGGTGCTTCTTGGCGATCGCAGCGACGGTCTTCTCGACCGCGGAAGATTTCATCAGGTCCGCGGGCTTCACCTCGGCCGTGCCGCCCGCACTACGGATCATCTCGGCCGTCTCCTGGAGTGCCTCGCGGCGGCGGCCGGTCAGCACCACGGTGGCGCCGTCCCTGGCCAGCGCCACCGCCGCCGCCTGCCCGATGCCTGACCCCGCGCCCGTCACCCACGCGACCTTGCCCGTCAGATTTCCCATCACGCTCTCTCCTCGTTTTTCTCTCGGTCCATTGTTGCCCGTACCGGGCGGCCCCAGCCGCGCGCTCGCAAGCCTACGCTTTCACGATGATGCCGTCGCGGGGAGAAGCGGGCCCCGAGCCGAGCGGCGGAAACCGGCGGCACAACCAAGTAAAAGGGGCCTGCCCCAAGGCAAGCCCCTTTCCTCATTCCCGGCAGCGGGTCCTATTCGATCTTCACGCCGGCGTCCTTCACCACCTGCGTCCACTCGGCGACCTCGGACTGGATGAAGCGGCCGAATCCTTCAGGCGTGGCGGTCACGACGGTGACACCGCGGTCCTTGAACGACTGGATGATGGCGGGCATGGCCAGGACCTTGTTGATCGCGATGTTGAGACGCTCGACGATCGGGCCCGGCATGCCGCGCGGCCCCACCACGCCGACCCAGCCGACGGTCGAGAGAGGAACGCCGCTCTCGGCCAGGGTCGGGACGCCCGGGGCCGCGTCGGATCGCTGCGGCGACAGGAGGCCGAGCGCCTTCAGCTTTCCGCTCTGGACCAGCGGCATCGCGACGGTCGTCGTGTCGAAGGAAAGCCTCACCTCGCCGGCGACGAGGTCGGTCGCCGCCGCGGCGCTGCCCTTGTAGGGCACGTGCAGCAGGTCGGTGCCCGACTTCTTCATGAAGAACTCGCCGAGAAGGTGGTTGGTCGACCCCATGCCGAACGAGGAAAAGGAAAGCTTGCCGGGATTGGCCCGCGCCAGCGCGATCAACTCCTGCACGTTGTTGGCTGCGACCGACGGATGCGCCACCAGGACGAAGGTCACGGTGCCGATCTCGGCGATCGGGGTGAAGTCCTTCAGCGTATCGTAGGGCGGCACGATCTTGACCGCCGGCAGGACGACCATCTCGGACCCCGTCCCCAGCAGCAGCGTGTAGCCGTCGGGCGCGGCCCTGACGACCGACGCCGCGCCGATCGCGCCGCCGGCGCCGACGCGGTTGTCGACGACGACCGGCTGTCCCAGCTCGATCGAGAGTTCCTTGGCGATGATGCGGGCCGCCGTATCGGTGGCACCACCCGGCGCGAAGGCCGCCACGAGCGTGATCGCTTTCGACGGATAGGGTGCTTGCGCGTTCGCCGGCCCTGAGAAACTCAGGGCCAGGAGCAGTATGGCAGACAGGATTCTGATCGACGACATGGAGCCTTCCCCCGTGAGAACCGGCTCAATTGCCGGCGAACTGGAATCCTGCCGGGCGTGCCGTCCCTATTGCCGTTGCCGCATGATGCGGAGGGCGGCGCGGGAGGCCTGGCGGACATGGTGCTGCGAGGCCTTGCTGGCGGCGGACTCGTCGCGTGCGCAAAGGGCCTCGTATATCCGGGTCAGTTCGTCGAGCGTTTCGGGGAGGCGGTCGGGCTCGGACAAGGACGTCCGGCGCAACAGCACGATGCGGTTGTGCAGGAGCTTGAGCATCGAGCTCAGCACCTTGTTGCCGCTGCCTTCGAGGATGACGTCGTAGAAGTCCGTGCTGAGTTCCAGCGTGCGCGAGACGTCGCCGGCCTCCGCGGCCCGCTTCAGGTTGGCGAACACCTCCTGCAGCTTTCGGACATGGGCACTGGACGCGCGCAGCACGAACCCCGCGCAGGCCTGCGCCTCGAGGATGCCGCGCACCTCGTAGATCTCCTCGGCATCCTCGTAGGAGAGCACAGTCACCACGGGACCGCGGTTGGGCACCAGCGTGACCAGCCCTTCCGCCTCGATCTGGCGCAGTGCCTCGCGCAGCAGCGTGCGGCTGACGCCCAGCGTCTCCATCAGCTGGCGTTCCTTCAGGCGCTCACCGGCATCGTAGCGGCCGGACAGGATCGCCTTGCGCAGATCCTCTTCCGCCTGTTTGCGCAACGGTGTTGCGCTTTCGGCGCCGTTCATGCCGTTCTCGCTCATCGCGAGAGCTCCCCGGCCGGCGTGGTGGCGACGATGCGGGTGTAGATCTCCATCGTCCGCGCCAGTTCGCGCGCGAGCGTATCCGGGGTGGATCCGACCCAATCGTAGCCCTGGGCGACGAGGCGACTGCGGAAGGCCTGATCCTCGCCCAGTGCCTTGGCAACGCCGGCGAGCCGGTCGAGCAGGGCGGCCGGCGTACCCTTGGGCCCGAAAAGGCCGAACCAGCCGTTGAATTCGAGCTGGGGCACGCCCTGCTCCTTGAACGTCGGCACGTCGGGCAGGAGTTGCGTGCGCTTGTCGCCGCTCACGGCGAGCAGTCGGATCCGGCCCTGCTTCGTCATCGCATCGAGCGCACTGGTCGTGAGGAAAACCGAGTCGACGTGCCCCGCCAGCAGATCGGTGATGGCCTGGGCCGAGCCCTTGTAGGGAACGTGCTCCAACTTCGCGCCGGTAGCGCCGGCCAGCACCAGCCCGTAGAGATGGGCGGAGGAGCCCGCGCCGAACGTCCCGTAGGTGACAGGCTTCTGCCGTGCCGCCGCGATGGCCTCCTGCAGCGTCTTCCAGGGAGACGTCGCCAGCACCGCCCACGCCGTCGCCGTCTCGGCCAGAAGCGTGGCCGGCGCGAAGTCGGCCATCGGGTCGACATCGCCGCGATGGATCAGGGGCCCGAGCGCATGGGTGCTCGACGTGCCCAGCAGGAACGTGGCGCCGTCCGGCTTCTGTCGCGCCACCTGTCGATTGGCGATGACACCGTTGGCGCCCGGCTTGTTGTCGATCACGAAGGTCGTGCCCGGCAGCAGTGGCGCCGCGGCGTTGGCGAATTCACGCGCGAGCTGGTCGGCGCCGCCGCCCGGTGCGAAGGGCACGATGAGCGACACGAGCGGGGGAAACACAGCGCCTTGGGCCCGCAGCGCCGCGGGACGGCCGAGGCCCGCCGCCGCGGCGGTCGCGGCCGCCAGGGCCGACATGTTGAACAACCTGCGCTTCATCGTGAACCTCCGGAGATCGCCTCAGACTGTGGCGATGGGCGTCACGGGAGAGCCCACCGCGCCCGGCAGATTGAGGGGCGGCGCCGTCAGCAGGAAGCGATTCCTTCCGTTCTTCCTCAGCCAGACAGCCAGGTCGCGCAGGAACCACAGCTCGCCGAGGTGGATGCCGTTCTTGAACAGGCAATGTTCGTGCAGCGGCAGGAGGGCATGCGAGGTCTGCGGCGCGTCCTTCGCCATCAGCTCGACGGCGAAATTGTCGGAGATCAGCGCCGCGATGCCGGTATCGGTGATCCAGGAGAGGAGTCGCTCGTCGCGGCCGTCGAGACCGGCGCAGGAACGCTGCAGGACCGCCGCATCTGGCTTGCCGGCCATGCCCAGGATCAGCTCGTCGAGACCGGCGTAGAAGCACACCATGTCGCCCTTCTCGATTTCGACACCGTCCTCCTCGAGGATGCGCTGCAGGTCGTCGTAGCCGACCGCATGGTTTTCACGACCGTAGTGATGCGCGAGATCGACCATGACCGCGCGCCCCTGCACGCCGTGGCGCGCCATGTTCTCGATGCCGAGCACGTCGGCGCGCGG
>Ga0209066_10002573_pt1 | contig 21824 bp, 36 predicted proteins | sample All_14_2_FD_187198 | JGI IMG/M metagenome (GOLD analysis project Ga0209066, IMG submission 187198) | Freshwater microbial communities in response to fracking from Pennsylvania, USA - Allegheny Zone_MetaG_DW_15 (SPAdes) (version 2) ... | reverse complement strand
TAACTGGTTCTTGCGACTTGCCTGAAGGTATCGAAATGGTTATGCCAGGTGATAACGTACAACTGATTGTAAATCTGCACTCACCCATCGCGATGGATGAAGGTCTGCGATTTGCGATTCGTGAAGGTGGTCGCACCGTTGGTGCTGGTGTTGTTGCAAAAATTATTGAGTGAGTAAAATGAGTAACAATCAAAATATAAAAATTCGTCTTAAATCCTTTGATCACCGACTGATTGATACATCAACACGTGAGATCGTTGAAACGGCGAAAAGAACAGGCGCCCAAATTCGTGGGCCCATACCACTTCCTGTTAAAAAGGAAAAATTCACGGTATTGACTTCTCCGCATGTTAACAAAGATGCACGGGATCAGTATGAATTACGGACTCACAAACGCCTGGTTGTCATTGTGCATCCAACTGAAAAAACAGTAGATGCCCTGATGAAACTTGATCTGGCCGCCGGGGTTGATGTTCAGATTAGTCTTGACGACGAGTAATCGAAGCAAGACAAAGGATACTAACGAGGTATTACAATGACAATAGGGTTGATTGGCAGAAAAGTAGGTATGACGCGTGTCTTCACTGACGAAGGCGCTTCCATACCGGTATCTGTAGTTGAAGTGATTCCTAATCGGGTTTCCCAACTGAAATCTATGGAAAGTGACGGTTATGTTGCAATCCAGTTAACTGGCGGACAGAAAAAATCCAGCCATGTTAACAAGCCATTAACAGGCCATTTTGCAAAAGCTCAAGTTGAAGCTGGCGATATGATCAGAGAATTTACTGTCAATTCAATTGATGGTTACACTAATGGTCAAACACTGACGGTAAGTGACGTTTTCCAGGATGGACAGTTTGTAGATGTGATTGGTACTTCAAAAGGTAAAGGTTTTGCCGGTACTGTTAAACGTCACAACTTCAGAACTCAAGATGCTACCCACGGTAACTCAAGGTCACATCGTGTTCCTGGTTCCATTGGTCAAAACCAATCGCCTGGTAAAGTCTTCAAAGGCAAGAAAATGGCTGGGCATATGGGTAATGAAAGATGCACTGTACAAAGCCTGGAGCTGGTGCGCGTTGATACTGATCGCAATTTGTTGTTGATTAAGGGCGCAATTCCCGGACATCCTGGTGCAAGGGTAACAATATTACCTGCAGTCAAGATCAAGGTAAGGGGAGAATAATGGAACTTGTAACAAAAGATACCAACACTTCCTTAAAAGTTAGTGAACATGTATTTGATTATAACTATAACGAAGGTCTTATTCATCAAGCGGTTGTAACGTTTATGAATAATGCCCGTTCTGGTAACAGCGCACAAAAAACTCGTTCTGAAGTTCGCGGTGGTGGTAAGAAGCCATGGAACCAGAAAGGAACCGGTCGTGCACGCGCTGGAACAATCAGAAGTCCTATATGGCGTTCAGGTGGTGTAACATTCGCATCTAAAAAACGTGATTATAGCCAGAAAATTAATAAAAAAATGTACATACGCGCATTGCGTAGTATACTCTCCGAACTTATTCGTAATGACAATCTTGTTGTCGTCAATGATTTCCAGTGTGGATCTCATAAAACAAAAGATTTTATTGCCAAAATGAGCGAGTTAAATATAAGTAACGCTCTCATTGTCATGAACGAAATTGGCGAGCAAGAGTACTTGGGATCACGTAATTTAATCGATTTTGATATTTGTGATGTTACATCCCTTGATCCGGTTGGATTATTACGTTTTGAAAAAGTTCTTATAACCAGCGAAGCGGTTAAGAGTCTTGAGGAGTTGTTACAATGAATGCTGAACGTTTATTAATGGTACTTCGCGAACCGCATACTTCCGAAAAGACAACCATTTTAGCTGAAAAACTTAAACAATTTACTTTCAAAGTATTGTGCACTGCTACCAAGCCTGAAATTAAAATGGCAGTCGAACAAATGTTTAACGTAAAAGTAAAGAACGTTTCGGTGCTTAATGTCATGGGCAAACGTAAACGTTTCAAGCAATTAAACGGAAAACGCAATGACTGGAAAAAAGCGTTTGTTTCTTTGCATGAAGGTTATGACATTGACTTTACCGTGGCAGAATAAGGCAGAATCAAGATGGCACTATTAAAATCAAAACCAACCTCACCTGGTAAACGAGGTGAGATGAAGGTTGTTCATCAAAATATTCATAAAGGACAACCTCATGCTCCACTGGTAGAAAAACTGAATAAAACCGGTGGTAGAAATAATCAGGGTAGAATTACCGTTCGTCATATTGGCGGTGGTGTTCGTTGTAAATACCGGATTATTGACTTCAAACGTAACAAAGACGGCATTGAAGCAAGAGTTGAACGGATTGAATATGATCCCAATCGTTCAGCACTAATTGCATTAATTGTTTACAAAGATGGTGAACGGCGTTACATTATTGCTCCATCTGGTCTGGAAGCAGGTCAGATCGTCGTAAGTGGCGAAGAATCGAGCATTAGTGTAGGTAACTGTTTACCTTTACGTAATATACCTGTTGGTACGACTATTCACTGTGTCGAAATGAAAGCCGGCAAAGGCGCTCAAATGTTACGCAGTGCTGGTTGCAGTGGTCAGCTCGTGGCTAAAGAAGGTATATACGCTACGTTAAGACTGCGCTCAGGTGAAATGCGAAAAATCCTGGCGACATGTCGTGCTGTAATCGGTGAAGTCAGCAACAGCGAGCACAGTTTGCGCTCACTTGGTAAAGCAGGTGCAACTCGTTGGCGTGGAATTAGACCAACAGTTCGCGGCGTTGCAATGAACCCTGTTGATCACCCGCACGGTGGTGGTGAAGGTAGAACGTCTGGTGGACGTCATCCTGTTACTCCATGGGGTGTGCCAACCAAGGGCTACAAAACTCGCAGTAACAAGCGTACTGACCGTTTTATAGTCAGAGGACGTAAAAAGAAATAATCAGTTAAGAGGATATTAAGGTGGCACGTTCCATAAGAAAAGGTCCATTTATTGATCATCATTTAATTAAAAAAGTAAATGATGCCGTTGAAACCAAGTCTAAAAAACCAATTAAAACCTGGTCCAGACGGTCAACGATAGTTCCTGAAATGATTGAACTGACTATTGCAGTTCACAATGGCAAAATTCATGTGCCGGTATTCATTACCGACAACATGGTTGGTCATAAACTCGGTGAGTTCGCTATAACTCGAACGTTTAAAGGTCATTCTGGCGACAGAAAAGCCAAAGGTAAGTAAGAGGCGATGATGGAAGTTACAGCAAAATTGAAAAATGCTCCCCTTTCGGCACAAAAAGGCCGGCTGGTAGCAGATATGATTCGTCGTATGCCGGTCTCACGAGCACTGGACGTATTACGTTTTACACCTAAAAAAGGTGCTGGTCTGATGCTGAGACTGTTGGAATCTGCGGTAGCTAATGCCGAGAATAACAATGGTGCTGACATTGATGAGCTTCTTGTCGGTGTGGTTTTTGTGGATGAGGCTGCTACGCTCAAACGAGTTAGCCCACGAGCCAAAGGGCGTGCAAATCGTATTTGCAAACGTACTTGCCACATGACAATCATTGTTTCTGACGGGGAATAATATTATGGGACAGAAAGTAAACCCAATTGGTATTCGTTTGGGCATCACCAAAGACTGGAACTCCAAATGGTACGCCAGTAAAAATTATGCCAAATTATTGAACGAAGACATCAATCTGAGAAAAGATCTCAAGAAAAAATTGATGGCCTCTGCCGTAAGTCGAATTCAGATTGAAAGACCAGCCAATAACGCAGTTGTTACTATTCATACAGCTCGTCCTGGCGTTCTTATTGGTAAGAAAGGTGGCGGTATCGAGGGTTTGCGCAGTGAAATTGCTGCCAGACTTGGCGTTCCTGTTCACCTGAACATCGAAGAAGTAAAAAAGCCTGAGCTGGATGCCACCCTGGTTGGTGAAAGCATTGCACAACAATTAGAGCAGCGGGTTATGTTTCGTCGTGCTATGAAACGTGCTGTTCAGACTGCCCTTAAATCAGGTGCAAAAGGTATTAAAATATGCGTTAGCGGCCGTTTGGGTGGTGCTGAAATTGCTCGAAGCGAATGGTATCGTGAAGGTCGTGTTCCATTACACACTTTTCGTGCTGACGTTGATTATGGAACCGCTGAAGCCAAGACAACCTACGGTATTATTGGTGTCAAAGTCTGGATTTTTAAAGGAGAAATTCTCCCGCAAAAAAACCGTAACGCTGAAAGCAGTAAATGAGTGAGGATTTTTGATCATGTTACAGCCTAAACGTACCAAGTACAGAAAACAAATGAAAGGCCGGAACCGTGGATTGGCTCAAAGAGGAAGTAATATCAGCTTTGGCGAATTTGGTTTGAAGGCAGTAGAACGCGGACGTTTGACAGCACGTCAAATTGAATCTGCTCGACGAGCCATGACCCGTCACATTAAACGTGGTGGTAAAATCTGGATTCGTGTATTCCCTGACAAGCCTATTACTCAAAAGCCGCTTGAAGTAAGACAGGGTAAAGGTAAAGGTAGTGTAGAATATTGGGTTGCTCAAATCCAACCTGGCAAGGTTCTTTTTGAGATGGAAGGTGTTACAAGAGAACTGGCTATTGAAGCCTTTGATCTTGCTAAAGCCAAACTGCCTTTCAAAGTGATGTTTGAAGAAAGGAAGATAATGTAATGAAAAATATTAGCGAACTAAGAAAATTAAGTGCCGAAGAACTCAATGTGGAACTTTTAACACTTAGACGGTTACAGTTCAAATTGAGAATGAAAAAGGCTAATGGCACGCTTGACAAGCATCATGAAGTTACAAAGACAAGACGAGCCGTTGCCAGAGTTAAAACAATTATGACTGAAAAGGTTGGAACGACTCATGTTAAATAGTGAATCAAACGCCAGAACGATGGTGGGCAAGATTGTCAGTGACAAAATGAACAAAACAATTGTTGTTCTTGTTGAACGAACCGTGAAGCATCCCAAATACGGCAAGATCATGAAACGTAGAACCAAATTGCATGCCCATGACGAAAAAGAAGTTGGTCAAATAGGCAATACCGTCAAAATCCGTGAGACTCGTCCAATATCAAAGACAAAATGTTGGGTGCTGGAAGAAGTAATTTCCTAAATCACTGCGATAGACTTTTAAAATACCATAAGGGCTGATATAATCAGCAACCTTTTTCTGGTCGAATTTAGAGCTGGAGATTAAAATGATACAAATGCAGACGGTGCTCGAAGTAGCCGATAACAGCGGAGCACGCAAAGTGATGTGTATCAAAGTGCTTGGTGGATCCCACAGACGTTACGCTCGTGTTGGTGATGTTATAAAAGTTAGCATTAAAGATGCAATACCACGTAGTAAGGTAAAAAAAGGCGCCGTGATGAAGGCAGTTGTTGTCAGAACGTGTCAAGGTGTTCGACGTGATGACGGATCGCTGATTCGTTTCGACGGTAATGCGGCTGTTCTGTTAAATAATCAGAATGAGCCTATTGGTACCCGTATATTTGGGCCAGTAACTCGTGAGCTTAGAGAGCGATTCATGAAAATCATCTCTCTTGCCGCTGAAGTTTTGTAAGAGGTAATAAAAATGAAGCGCATTCGTAAAGGCGATACGGTTATCGTAACAGCGGGTAAAAGTAAAGGACACACGGGCAAGGTACTGCGAGTATTCCCTGATTCAGTAGTTGTTGAAGGTGCCAATCAGATTAAGAAGCACGTTAAACCTAACCCACAGTTAGAACAAAAGGGTGGCATTATTACCCTCGAGGCCCCTCTGAATGTCTCAAATGTAGCTATGTTCAACCCATCGTCTAACAAGGCGGATAAAGTTGGGTTCCGGTTCATTGAGAAAGATGGCAACAAGCACAAAGTCAGATATTTTAAATCAAATAACGAAGTAATTGACTTGGTATAATTGGGTGACTGTAATGGCTAGATTGAAAAAGTATTATCACGATGAAGTAGTCGCAATGATGATGAAAAAATTCGGCTACAAAAGCGTGATGGAAGTACCAAGGGTACTGAAAGTAACCTTGAATATGGGTGTAGGCGAAGCTGTTGGCGATAAAAAAGTAATGAATCATGCGGTTGAAGACATGACGCTGATTGCTGGTCAGAAACCCGTTGTTACGATGGCCAAAAAATCACTGGCTGGATTTAAAATTCGTGAAGGCTGGCCTATTGGTTGTAAAGTAACTTTGCGCAAACAACGTATGTATGAGTTCCTCGACAGGTTAATTACTGTTACTCTGCCGCGTGTGCGAGATTTTCGCGGTCTGAATCCAAAATCATTTGATGGTACTGGAAATTACAGTATGGGTTTGCACGAACAAATCGTGTTTCCTGAAATTGATTATGATAAAACAGATGGTATTCGTGGTTTGGACATTTGTATTACGACGAGTGCTAAAACAAACGAAGAGGCAAAAGCGTTACTCGAAGCATTTAATTTGCCTTTGAAAGATAGAGAAAAACATTAAAGAAGGGTGCTATTGTGGCTAAAAGATCAATGCTCGAACGACATAACAAACGTTCAAAGCTAGTTGAGAAATATAGACAAAGACGAGACGAATTAAAAGTTGTTATTAAATCATCAAGTGATTTTGAAACAATTATGGAAGCTCAGGCTAAATTGGCCAAACTTCCACTTAATTCCAACCCTGTTCGTAACAGCACAAGATGTCAGCAATGCGGACGTCCTCATGCTGTTTATCGTAAATTTGGACTGTGCCGAATTTGTTTACGGCAACAATTAATGACTGGCAATGTTACTGGCGGACGCAAGTCCAGTTGGTAAACACTTATTCTATGGAGAAAACGCGTGAGTATGCATGATCCTGTAGCTGATATGTTGACAAGAATTAGAAACGGTCAACAAGCTAAACATCAGAGCGTTACACTCAACTCTTCCAGGTTGAAAGAAGATATCGCTCGAGTATTGAAAGAAGAAGGTTATATCCTGGACTACAGTGTAGAGCCGTTGGAAAATAATCTTAAAAAAATGACAATAGCATTGAAATATTATCATGGCAGACCTGTAATTGATCGCATTGCGCGCATCAGTCGTCCAGGCTTGCGTGTATACAAATCTTCTAAAGATTTACCAGCCATACCTGGTTTTGGTGTAGCAATTATGTCGACCTCCAAAGGAGTGATGACGCACATTGCCGCTAAAAACAACAGTGTTGGTGGTGAAGTTCTTTGTGAAGTTGCTTAATTGTAGCGAGGTTTAATATGTCAAGAGTAGCAAAGGCACCTGTTTTATTGCCCGCTGGCGTTGAGCTGACTTTATCTGATGAATGCATGGTAGTTAAAGGCCCCAAAGGCAAATTAACCCAGCAATTCAACAAGCTGGTTAGTATAACCCGCGATGAGCAAGCTGCTGATAAAATTATTTTTGCACCTGCTTCCAGTGATCCTGCTGGTTGGGCGCAAGCCGGGACAGCGCGAGCGCTTCTCAGCAATATGGTTAAAGGCGTAACTGACGGTTTTGCAGTAACGCTTGAACTGGTTGGTGTGGGCTATCGTGCTCAATCTTCCGGTAATGTTGTTAACCTGTCTTTGGGATTCTCGCATCCAGTTGAGTATGTGCTTCCTGAAGGTGTGGCAGTTGAAACCCCTAACAACACAACCATTATTGTACGTGGTATTGATAAACAATTATTGGGTCAAGTCGCTTCCGAGATACGTGCATTCAGACCGCCAGAGCCTTACAAAGGTAAAGGTGTTAAATATGCTGGGGAATCAATTGCTCGTAAAGAAGCTAAAAAGAAATAGGGTCTAATCATGAATAAAGAGAAAAGACGAGTAAGGCGTGGTTTGAAAGCAAAAGCTATTCAACGCCATTCAACACGTGCACGTCTCGTTGTTTATAGAAGTAGCTGCAACATATACGCACAAATTATTGTGCGCAGTGAGCTCGGTGACAAAGTATTGGTATCCTCATCCACATTGGATAAGGAATTAAAATCTTCGTTAAAAGGTTCCAAAGTTGAGCAGGCGCGACAAGTAGGATTACATTTGGCTGAACGCGCTAAAAATATGCAAATTTCTGATATAGCATTTGACCGTGCTGGTTATAAATTTCACGGCCGTGTCAAAGCGTTAGCTGATGGTGCTCGCGAAGCTGGTTTGAATTTTTAAGGAACGGTAATGGCATTTGAAGACACAAAAGTGAGTGACGGTTACCAGGAAAAGCTGGTTTCTGTTACGAGAACAGCGAAAGTTGTTAAAGGCGGTCGAGTTTTCGGTTTTGCAGTTTTGGTCGTTGTTGGTGATGGAAAGGGCAAAGTTGGATACGGTCGCGGAAAAGCACGTGAAGTACCTGTTGCTATCCAGAAAGCCATGGAACAAGCCAAAAAGAATATGACCTATATTCCACTGGCTGGAACAACCATTCACCACGAAATTACCTGGAACTACGGTGCTTCCAAAGTATTCATGAAGCCTGCCAGTGAAGGTACCGGAATTATTGCCGGTGGTGCTATGAGAGCCGTGCTGGAAGTTTTAGGCGTACACAACATATTGGCCAAAAGTATTGGTTCAACCAATCCAAGCAATATCGTAAGGGCTACTATTGGCGCGCTTACCAATATTGGAACGCCAGATTATGTTGCTGCGAAACGTGGTAAATCTGTTGAACAAATTATGGCGGATCAACATGAGTAAAAATGTCAAAATTACCTTGGTTAAAAGTCCAATTGGTAGAAAGCCCAAACATGTAATGATTGTTAAACAATTAGGTTTGGGAAAAATGAATAGTTCCGTGGTTCATGCTGATAATGCATCAATCCGTGGATTGATCAACATGGTAGGATACATGTTGCAAGTTGAGGAGTGTGCCTGATGAATTTAAATACACTGTCTCCTGATCCTGGTTCACGACCAGCCAGACGACGTTTAGGCCGTGGTATTGGCTCTGGTTTGGGTAAAACCAGTGGTAAAGGTCACAAAGGTCAAAAAGCTCGTGCCGGGGGATTCCACAAAATTAACTTCGAAGGCGGACAAATGCCTATTCAGCGTAGACTGCCTAAAATGGGCTTCAAGTCTCGCATTAATAAATTTGTTGATGAAGTTAACTTGTCTGAATTGGCAAAACTGAATGTTGAAGTGATCGATATTGAAACGTTAAAAGCGAATGGCGTGATTAATAAATGTATTCGTGACGTTAAAATTATTCTGTCAGGCGAGATTACAACAGCCATTAAAATTAAAGGCTTGCGTGTAACAAAAGGTGCCCGTGCAGCGATTGAACAATCTGGTGGAAGCATAGAAGAATAATATGACTAACCGAAAAGAACATGGTGGCCAATCCAAAGGCGGGTTGGCTGAGTTGAAGGCAAGAATTATCTTTGTAATCGTAGGTATTCTTGTATATAGACTCGGCGCTCACATTCCAGTTCCCGGACTGGATCCCCAAAAATTGGCAAATTTTTTTGGTGAGCAACAAAATACCATATTTGGCTTGTTTAATATGTTCTCCGGTGGTGCATTGTCCCGCGTTACGGTATTTGCTATCGGGATTATGCCTTACATCTCGGCATCTATTATCATACAGCTCTTTTCTGTTGTTTCTCCCAAATTGGAGCAACTCAAGAAGGAAGGGGAGTCTGGTCGGCGCAAGATCAATCAATACACGCGTTACCTGACGCTTGTCCTCGGGATATTTCAATCTCTTGGTATGGCCAGATGGCTTGCGGGTCAGCATATTGCACTTAACCCGGATTTCTTTTTTTACTTTACCTGCGTTGTGACGCTGGTGACCGGAACCATGTTTCTGATGTGGCTGGGTGAGCAAATTACAGAAAAAGGTGTTGGAAACGGTATTTCCTTGATTATTTTCTCTGGAATCGTGTCCAGCATGCCGACGGCTATTGCCTCGGTGTTCCAACAGGTTAAAGAAGGGCAAATGCAAGCGTTAACCCTGATTTTGGTTGCCTTGATAGTTGTTCTTGTTACTGGCTTTGTTGTCTTTATGGAACGAGGTCAGCGGCGAATCAGAGTGAACTATGCCCAGCGCACGCATGGCCGAAAAGTTTATGCAGCGCAGACAAGTCACTTGCCCTTGAAGATAAACATGTCTGGTGTTATTCCACCGATCTTTGCTTCAAGTATTATTTTGTTACCAGCAACCCTCGCACAGTTTTTCGCGAAGGGTAAGGGAATGGAATGGCTGTCTGACGTAGGAATGGCGCTTTCACCAGGTCAACCATTGTATTTGATAGTATACGCTGCGGCGATACTCTTCTTTGCATTTTTCTACGCGGCACTGGTTTTCAATCCCAAAGACACGGCTGAAAATTTAAAGAAATCCGGTGCTTATATACCCGGTATCAGACCAGGTGAGCAAACCACGCGTTATATCGATTCGGTTATGACACGTTTAACTTTGATTGGTGCTCTTTATCTTGTTCTGGTTTGTTTGCTACCGCAAATTTTAATGTATACCTGGCATGTGCCTTTTTATTTTGGCGGAACTTCACTTTTAATTATCGTTGTTGTGATTATGGACTTTGTAGCACAGGTTCAAGCACATTTGATGACACAACAATATGATTCATTAATGAAAAAGGCCAATTTTAAAGGGACCAAATTACCTGGTCTTTTATGATTATTATCGGAGTTATGAATGAAAGTTAGAGCATCAGTAAAACGGCTTTGCCGCAATTGCAAAATTATCAAACGAAGCGGTACAATTCGTGTTATTTGCAAAGAAGCAAGACATAAACAACGACAAGGTTAATCCTTGCTTGATTTTGTTTCAATTAAATAGTATTCTTCTGTCCCTTTCTGACAGAGCAAAAAATAACGTACGGAGAGATTAATGGCTCGTATAGCAGGTGTAAATATACCGGATAACAAACATATCGTAATTGCATTGACATCAATTTACGGAATTGGAAGAACGACATCAATCAAGTTATGTAAAGCTATCGGGGTTGATACGGCAACTAAAGTCTCTCAAGTTCCTGAAGAAAAGCTGGAAGCATTACGTACCGAAATTACCAAAATGACGGTAGAAGGTGATTTACGTCGTGTCGTTACGATGAATATTAAACGCCTGATGGACTTGGGTTGCTATCGTGGTCTTCGCCATAGACGCGGACTACCTTTGCGCGGTCAACGGACCAAAACAAATGCTCGTACTCGTAAAGGTCGTCGTAAGGGCGTTTCTAAATAATAAATGTAGGATAGTGAGATGGCTATAGCTAAAGCAAAACAGCAAAAAACCAGGAAAAAGATCAAACGTGTTGTATCCGATGGTATAGTACACGTTCATGCTTCTTTTAATAATACGATTGTTACTTTTACCGATCGTCAGGGTAATGCGCTTTGTTGGGCAACATCCGGTGGTTCAGGTTTTAGAGGATCACGTAAAAGCACACCTTATGCTGCCCAGATTGCAACAGAGCGTGCGGCAGTGGTTGCTAAAGAATATGGTATGAAATCGGTTGCGGTGTTTGTTCATGGTCCTGGACCTGGACGCGAATCCACAATTCGTGAACTTATTTCACAAGATTTCAAAATTGTAGAAATTACTGATGTGACTGGCATACCCCATAATGGTTGTAAGCCATCTAAAAAACGTCGCGTTTAAGATTCAGGAGTAATTAATGGCTAGGTACCTTGGTCCCAAATGTAAACTGTCGCGTAGAGAAGGTTTTGACCTTGATCTTAAAAGCGGTGTTCGTGATCATAAAACGAAATGCAAATCCGAAAAACAACCCGGACAGCATGGCGATAAAAAGCCAAGATTGAACGATTATGGTGTTCAGTTGCGTGAAAAACAAAAAATCCGTCGTTATTATGGCGTGTTGGAAAAGCAATTCCGTAACTACTATAAAAAAGCTGCCAGTCAAAAAGGATCTACAGGCGAAAACCTGATGATTTTGCTTGAGCGTCGTCTTGACAACGTTGTTTACCGAATGGGATTTGCCAGTACACGTGCAGAAGCCAGACAACTGGTTGCGCACAAAAGTATCGTCGTAAACGATGAACTTGTTAATATCCCATCGTTTTTAGTTAAGCCAGGTGATGTTGTATCGATTAGACAAAAAGCCAAAGAGCAAGGCCGCATTAAAGCCGCTGTAGCCTTGTCAGAACAACGCAGCTCTTGCGACTGGTTAACTGTAGATACTAACATGTTAAAAGGTTCGTTTGCGTCGGCTCCAACTTTAAGTGACCTGCCATCTGTCTTTAACGTGAATTTGGTTGTAGAACTTTACTCTAAGTAAGCTCGGAGACTTGCCAAATGTATATGCATACAGAAATAAATGAAATGCTGACGCCCTCTGTACTGAAAGTACAAAGCGAATCAAACAATCACTCCAGAATCGTATTGGAGCCATTGGAGCGTGGATACGGACATACGCTGGGAAATGCACTCAGGCGTATCCTGTTATCTTCTATGCCGGGATGGGCTATAACCGAAGTTACGATTGATGGTGTATTGCATGAATACAGCACCATTGAAGGTATGCACGAAGACGTGGTCGATTTGCTGTTGAATCTGAAAGAAATTGCCATTCGAATCGCGTCCGGAACAGAAGCCATGCTCACGCTCAATGTCACAGGGCCCTGTGTTGTTACGGCTGGTGATATTCAGTTGGCAATGGGTCAGGAAATTATTAATCCTGAGCTGGTCATTGCTACCTTGAATGAAAATGGCAAGTTGAATATGACCATGAAGGTTGAAAAAGGCGTTGGTTTCCATTCTACGGATACTTACACAACTGTTTTCGAAGAAGAGCAAGCCAGCAAATCTGTTGGTAAACTCAAATTGGACAACAGCTTTTCACCGGTTATTAAAGTGGCTTATTTTGTTGACAGCGCCCGTGTTGAAAATCGCACTGACCTCGACAAATTGACGATTGATTTGCAAACCAATGGTACTTTGGATCCTGAAGAAGCTATCCGGATTTCAGCAACTATTCTGCAACGTCAGCTGCATGCCTTTGTTGATATGAAATTTGAAGAATCGCGTATTGATAATAAAGAACGCAATGATTTTGATCCGGTTCTGTTACGTCCGGTTGATGATCTTGAATTGACTGTGCGTTCAGCCAATTGTCTGAAAGCTGAAAATATTTATTACATCGGCGATTTGGTTCAAAAATCTGAAAATGAATTGTTAAAAACACCCAATCTTGGAAAAAAATCCCTGACCGAAATCAAAGACGTGTTAGCGTCTCGTTCGCTGTCTCTGGGAATGAAACTTGAGAATTGGCCGCCAGCGAATCTTGGCGATTAATATTAGGAGTCTTAAAAATGCGTCACCGTAATTCTGGCCGTAGTTTTAGCCGTACCAGCAGTCATCGTAAAGCCATGTTTTCAAACATGTGTGTTTCGTTGATTGAACATGAACAAATCAAAACTACTTTGCCAAAAGCCAAAGAGCTGCGACGTTACATTGAGCCATTGATTACTGTTAGTAAAACTGACTCTGTTGCGTCACGACGTCACGTATTTGATCGTCTGCGTTCAAAAAGTGCTGTTGGTAAATTGTTTACAGATTTGGGCCCAAGATTCGTAGAAAGACCAGGTGGTTATGTTCGTGTTCTGAAATGTGGTTTTAGAACCGGTGACAATGCCCCTATGGCCATTGTTCAACTGATGGATCGCCCTGAAGTTGAAAGCTCTGACGACGAATAATTTTATTTGTTACATCAAGCCCACTATGTGGGCTTTTTTTTTATCTAATATTACCCCTGCCAGCCGCTACTTGCCCCTGTTATTTAAATGTAATTTCTCTTGCAAATGAGAATGATTATCATTTATATTGATAACATGTAACTATCAAAGGGGTTTGTGATGGCATTGGCCTACGGTGGATTTGATGAACTGAGTCATCAATTACGGTTTATGTTGTTTGAAATTGGCCTTGGCTTGTCTCAATCTTCCGTTGAACGCTATATTAATCAGGCACACCGAAACAGCATGCAACGCTTGCAACAAGCTGCATGGGATGAGCATTTGATAACCAGGCCAATAGCCAGTCATCATGTGCACGATTTTATTGATCAATTACAGCAAAGACTAAAAGTCGATTCAAAAAATCTTTTCTCTCGCTGGGATCGTTTGCAAGATGAGTTGAATGAGTCTATTGCCAATGAAGCAATGGCATTGGCATGGAGAGAGCGCTGGCAAGCTGATTTGGCCCGACAGGCAAACAGCCACGCCCGTTTTTGGGATTGGTTGGTGGATACGCATTCGCCCGCTGAATTGCTTTTATTTCTGGAGCAGTGGGGCTCGACCGGGCATCCGACGCATCCCAATTTTCGCGCCAAGATGGGGCTGAGCCGGCGTGAAGTGTTGCAATATTCCCCTGAATTTCAAGCCCAGGTCAGTTTGCACTGGTGTGCGTTGCAGCGTGACCATGCCTTTGCATCGCCAGATTACAACGAATTAATGTCTACGGCTTTTACGGGTGAATACCAGCGTTGGCGTGAAGTATTGCAATTTCAACATTTGAATCCGGATGAATTTCTACCCATACCCATTCATCCCTGGCAATGGCGAAATCATTTGCAAAAAGCATTGTGTGATCTGATTGAGCAAAAGCAAGCTCTGTTATTGCCTCATCATCAAGTCGTTCGTCCCAGCATGTCCTTCCGTACCATGATCCCTGCTGATTTATGCGCCAGTCATCTCAAGCTGTCGACAGCCATTCACACGACCTCCGCCACGCGAACTGTGTCGCCATCTTCGGTTCATAATGGTCCCCGGCTGACGTGCTGGTTGCGGACTGTGCTCAGAGAAACCAGACATTATAATGACCGCCTCTTTTTGGCCGGCGATTTGGCCGGGATTCATTTGTCGGATGCCGCTTGCCCCGCAGTCGGACAAAAACAAATGGCCGCTATTATTCGGGATAATCCCCTGCAATCCTTGCGCCCTGGGCAATTCCTTGTGCCATTGGCGGCTTTGTTTACTGCCTCGCCCTTGTCCGGCAAGCCCTTGTTGTTTGATATCATCAACGCCAGTCAACGCGATCCGCTATGGTATTTCAGTCATTATTGTCAAATTGTAATTGAAGCTCAACTTCAGCTAATGCTGCAACAGGGTATAGCGCTGGAGGCGCATCAACAGAATACTTTGCTGGTATTTGAAGATAATCTGCCCAAGGCATTGGTTATCCGTGATCTGGGGGGAATTTGTTTCAGCCAGCATGCGGCCTGGGAACAAACGATGCGACCGCTTTTGCACCCGGATTCCACCATCGGCTCCGAGCATCTGGCGGATCTTGGCAATACCTTTATTCATGGTAACCTGGCAAGCAATATTGAATACTGGATCACAGCCATGAGTCTTTATTACCCTTTGTCAGCGCGCGATCTGTGGCACTGCGTCTACCAATGCCTCAACACCACGTTCCAGACCTTACAGCCTGTGCTTGATGCATCTGTCTGGTCTGAGCTCCGGCATCAGATGTTAGCTGGGCCCTGGCAACGCAAATGCTTATTGTCCATGCGCCTGGGGTCTCACGGCAAGATGGATGAGCGAACGCCGCGCACGAACCCCCTGAGTGCATTTCATGAGTAAATCAGTACAAAGGCTCATATTGCTCAGCCAGTTTGCCATGATGCTGGCGCTTGAAATGGGAAATCCTTATTTACCCTTGCTGATTGCTGAACAGGGGGATATTCCCCTGGCTTCCGCCGCCTGGTACAGTGCCCTCGCTTTTGTATTGCCCATGCTGGCCAACATCGTGATGACGCCGATATGGGGAAGCCTCGCCGATAAACTGGGTTACAAAAGCATGCTGATGCGAGCAGCCTGGGCTTTGGTGATAACGCAATTCCTGATGTTGCTGGTGCACGGAACCATGGAAATTTTACTGATCAGGATTTTGCAGGGCGGTTTTGCCGGCTTTCTGGCCGCCATGCAAACCTACAGTTTGGCGCTTAATCACTGGGAGCATAAAGGGCGGCAACTGGCACGATTACAAACAGCAAAGGCGCTGGCAAGCAGTTTGGCCGGCCTTGCTGGTGGATTGTTACTGATGATAGCGCATTTTCAATTATTGTATGGGGTAGCCGCTGTTATCAGCTTGTTTACCGCGGTGCTCATGCAGCGTTACCTGCCAGCAACAACAGCGATGCAAGCGAATACCAAACAATACAAAGGTGGAATGGATGCCCTGATCTGGTTGCTCGGTAGCATGATAGTGCTGACCCAAACGGTAAAGTTTTTTACAGAGCCGGTATACACACTTACCATGAATCAGATGCTATTCGGCCCACCACTGCTAACTGGTATTCTGTATTCCACCCCTGCACTCGGCTTATTACTGGCCTCCGGCTGGTGCGGGCGACAATTTGATCGTTGCCGCCAGGAGCCGCAGAAAATAAAATATTATTTATCGACCTACAGCCTCCTGGGCATGTTGCTGATGTTTATCCAGGCCTCCAGCACGTTTCTGCCCGTGTTGATCCTCACCCGCCTGGTTTGGGGCATGGTGCTGGCCGCCTTGTTACCAGCATTTATTTGTTTGATCAGCGACCGTTGCGCACGCCAGGGTTATGCGATTGGTGTGGCTAATTCTTTTGCAAAAATCGGCAACGTATCAGGTTTGCTGCTGGGCGGCTGGATGGGCGCTTTCATGCCGCTGCAACAGATGTTTTTGCTGATGGCCGGAGCCTATGCGCTCATGCTGATCATCGGATATTGTTGTGATTTTGCCAGCTCGCGCAAACGGGGTACGGTTGGTTTGATCTATGAATAAGCGCTCTTACCTGCTGATTATCCTGACCTGGTTTTTGGGCAACGCCAGCGTGTATTTTATTGCACCCGCCTTGCCGGGACTGGTTGCGACCTTTCACTGTACGCCGCGCATGGCCCAGCTCAGCATCAGCATTTTTCTGGCGGGCAAAGCGCTCAGCATGTTGCTTTGGGGAGGGCTGTCAGAACGCCTGGGGCGACGCGTTATTTTTATCTCAGGCATCCTGTTATTCACCGCCAGTAACATACTCGCCGCGCTAAGCCCCAATATGCCGCTGTTGTTGATTGCACGATTGTTACAAGGTTTTGCGGTCGGCGCGACCTTGCTCATGGGGCGCGTTATGATCAACGACACACAAAACGAACAACAAGCCATTCGCCAATTTGGATTTTTATTTTCCCTTGCTGGCGCGTTTATTTGTTTTTTACCTTTGCTGGGCAGCGGCATAAATGCACACGGCGGCTGGGTTATGGCTTTTTGGGTGATGGCCGCTTATGGATTTTTGTTGCTGCTGTTTTGCGGCGGACTGGTGGAAACAGGGCGTCCATCCACGCAAAGCCTGAATGTGTTTGAAAACGCCGCGCGCGTATTCAGCAACGCACTGTTTGTGCGCTACCTCACCATATCGGCATTAATGATGGCAGGGGAGTCGGCGTTTAACACCAGTTCATCCTTTATATTGATGACAGGCGCTCATTATGGTTTTGCAGCCTATGGCGGTATCAAAACCGCAATGGCGATCACGCACGTGCTGGGCACGCTGGCCTGCGCCCTGATGACACGTTTTTTAGACAGCACACGTTTGGTGGGATTGGGTTTGTATTTTTTTGCCATCGCTGCGGCCATGATGTGGTTTTGCCAGCTTCTGATCCTGCCGCTGATGTTTACCTTCATTTTGCCGATGATGCTCTATTATTTCGGTACCGGATTCATCGTTGCTTCAACCACCGCGGCGGCCGTTCGGCCTTTTCCCAATCATATGGCCATCGCATTGGCGTTTTCTCTGTTCTGTCAATTCACCTTGTCCGCTGCGGCCAGTTTGGTCAGCAGTTTGTTGGCGATTGATCGTGTCGATCATTTTATGATGTTGATATCGGTAATCTCCGTGTTGGCGGTGATGGTCTGGTTTAAAGGAAAAACGGCACGGATCCTCCGTGCCACCCCTTAGTGCGTAACGATGGGGCCAAAGCCGGTTGCTTCGTCTACCGTTCTCTCAATTGGCGCTGCGAAAGGTTGAATCATCACTTCCACCGTCAAACCAACCGTTGCCTTGTTCACATGACCGGCAATACCGCGAAATTCCTTGTCAGCCAGGGTTGAATGCAAATGGGTGTAATATTGACCGCTGTTGTTGGTAATATTGCCCGTCAACGAGGCCAGCTCATAGAAACCGTTGAATGTGGTCAAGGTAGGAATATCCTCAGGATTCGGGCTGAAATAAGCCAGCGTCGGGTTTTCTACCTGCCCCAGTCCCGTGACAGCTGCACCCTGCAAGTTGGCGTCTTTGGCGCATTGATTAATGCTCTCGACCAGACTGTCGCCCTTGTCGAGCACCAGAACGAAGGCTTGCGTGCTGTTGATCATGCGATTGCAGGAGGATTTGTTAACCGCCGTGTAATCAGCTGCGTTTGCCAGCATGGAAGCGCTCAGGCCGATGATACCCATCAATTTTATATGCATAATTTTTCTCCGAAGTGTTAAATACCTCGCTATTTAAACAGTCTTTTACCAAAAGAACAATATGTGTAATAATTAACATATCGTTTCCATATGCGAACAGGTATGAACAAACTCTATTCCCAGTTGGCTATTTTTTACTATGTTGTTGATTTTATGAGTGTCACCAAAGCCGCCAAACATCTGGGCTGCTCCAAGGCGCATGTCAGCAAACAGTTGAGTGATCTGGAGCGCAGTCTCGGCTCGCCCTTGCTGCACCGAAATGTCCGGGCCATGCACCTGACTTTTGCCGGAGAAGCCTTGCTGGAGCACGCAAGATTGATGGTGCGCGAATACCAACACGCCGAACATACGATGGCGGGTTTGCAGGACAAAGTGCAGGGCGTGTTGCGCATTACCTCACCTTCCGCCTATGCCGAACACCAACTGGCACCCAATTTACCACGCTTTCTGGAGCAGCATCCCGACATTCGTCTGGAGATGAATTTTACCGGTCAACTGGTGAATCTGGTGGAAGAAAAAGTCGACGTGGCCATCCGTTTAACCCACGAACCGCCGCTGGACAGAGTGGCCAAACGCATCAGCGACTATCGCATGCTGGTCTGCGCATCCCCCGATTATCTGCATCAACATGGCCATCCAAAAACGCCGAATCAGTTGGTGGATCATGATTGTCTGGTGTATTCCACAGAAAAAAACAGTAACCAATGGCCTTTTATCATGGCGGAATCGATCAACCGTATTGCGGTCAAAGCGCGTATCACGGCCAATAACAGCCAGGTGTTGTTACGTGGGGTGCTGGCGGGGATGGGGATTGCGCGTTTGCCAGATTATGTTGTACGCAGCGCGATGGAACGAAAGGAGTTGATATCCGTTTTACAGGATTTTTATCCGCCACCGATTCCGGTCTATGCGATTTATGCACAAGGACGAATAGTGCCGCCCAAAGTGCGGGCTTTTGTGGAGTTTCTTCAGAGTATTTAGAATATATACCTTGCGCGGATCGGCCCGGATTACGTTCCAGGCCGAGCCGGCAATTCTTAGCTGCCGAACTGGTGGGTATGTGCCGGCGCATCAAAATAATCCGCAGCTCGATGCGTGGCTGCATCTGGAACGCCAAGACGACGGGCTTCAAGCAAATCACCTTCAAATTGACTGATAACCTGAACGTCTTTGTCCTGGGGGATCCCCTGGAGCAAGTTCTTTAACAAAGACGTAGTGGTGTTGGGATTTGGATTTTGTTCAGCTGTTTTGAATAAGCGATGGCGGTAAGACAGGCAAAGAAAGACGTTGGGCGCAATTTGTACGTTCACGTTCTCGTCTGTAACCTCGGAGTGAATGGCCGCTGGATCAAAAAAATTCATGTCAGGATTATGTTTTCTGAACAGTTGAAGAATTTTATGTACGTTTAAGGGGTTGGAATTGGAAATCAAATAGACAGGATTCTCCGGCGTCGCCTGCTCGGCTATCTGAGCGAAACGACCAGCGACATGCTCATTCATATCGATAATGGCATTCCAGGCGGCTTCAAGCAGTGCGTGTTTGGGGTTTCTGCTGTAACAGTCTTTCAATTCTTCTGCTTTATTACTGAAATCAAGATGATCAGCGTTAAGAAAATCATACATGGACAATAAATTTTCGAAAAATCGTTCTGTGTCGATAGCACCACGCTTGTAGGGTTCAATCAGGGTGTTGCGGCTTATCAAAAACTGACCTTTTACGATGACGTAGTTAGATATTGTTTGTAAAAAACGGAAGCCACAACAATCCATGGCGTAGTCTTCACGAATTTTGGCGAACGCAGCCAGAGCAACGGAGTGATGATGCAACGTATGTAAAGCTGATAAATTAACAATGATAGTCATTTTTTATCCTGCAGGGTTGAAAAAACGGCAGTGTACAGGAATATCCGGGCGTCTAAAAGTACGTTGTCCAACAAAGCCATCCGTATTGATCTTGATGAATATGATAACGGTCTGTCTAACAAGAAATAACGGGTATGATTAAGTATTGATGACACGCCCTGACTATCAACAATCAAAGGATGCCTCTTTTGTATCGAACCGAACATCCGCTTGATTTAATCCAGCTGCTGCGCCAATATCGTTACCCGGTCAAATCACAAGGAGAAACACCATGCTACACCCCGAAAGCGAGGTAATTGATGTCTATTGAACCAACATTGACACACATCGAACCATTCGTCATATCCGGCTTGAGTGTGCGCACCTGCAATCAAGATGAGTTCAACCTGGAAACAGCCAGGTTACCCCATCTTTGGGCGCAATTCGCCGCCAGTCATCCTGTTGCGCCCGTTTATGGCGTCTATTCAGATTACGATTCCGATGCGTCCGGGTTTTATACGATGACTGCCGGCACGCAAACATCCAATCCGACACTATCAAACGTAACGATTCAGGCAGGGCAGTATCTGGTTTTTTCCGGCCATGGAACAATGCCACAGGCCGTCATTGACACCTGGAAACGTGTTTGGGCTTATTTTGAAACGCCAGGCGATTACAAACGAAATTTTGTAACGGATTTTGAGTGTTATTCTGGAGCAGATGAGATTGCTGTTTATATTGGCGTTACGAATAAATAATATTTTTAAAGACGGCGAATTGGACCGCAATGCAGTTGTCAAGGATTCCTTGACAACTGCAGCAGATGGCAAAAGTTATAAAACGAAATATTACAATCTGGATGTAATTATTTCCGTAGGCTATCGTGTTAAATCCAGGCAGGGAATATAGCCACTCTGATGAATGTCACTCAGGCCTATAATAAGTAAAATTGAGAATCAGGAAAAAGCAATCGCCTGAAAACTGAAAACTCATCTGCAATAATTTGAGTTTGCGCTTTATAAAAGTTATTTTTACAATAATCCCTTGGTGCTTTGTTTAGCCCTCCTTTACTTAAATTAAAAAAAGTCACCAGTGAAAGTATAAAATTCAGAGTCGGGATGAGGTTTATACTGCGCTATAGCAAAATTTGTATGAGCAATAATATGACGTCTGCTATTGTAATGCTCTTTCTTTGCTTCTTTAACTAATATTAAACAAGAAGTTGGGTCGGCTCCCTTACATTCAATTATCAATTGCATGTGTTTATATTTACTTGCCTTAACGTCAACTTCGATATCACCTGTTAGTGGGACATTCAAATCAACTTGATATTGATTTTCCTCAAGAATTTTCTTTGTTTTAAATTCAAGATTAAATCCATATTTTTCGGCTGCCTGCTTAACTAATTCTTTGTAATCAGTCATTCCAAATCCTTTTTGGCCAATATAGCTATATTATAGGTAATTGAATTTTGAATGAAAAAATTTATAGCCAAAACTCATCTTCTTTCCAATTGTCAGGCAGCCCCATACTTTTTAACGATATATCATCAAATTCATCCAGTAAGGAAAATAATCTATTGTGCCAACCAGTATCAGGAC